>Ga0196977_1000979_pt1 | contig 12105 bp, 7 predicted proteins | sample S3v_1013CmetaG_FD_148634 | JGI IMG/M metagenome (GOLD analysis project Ga0196977, IMG submission 148634) | Soil microbial communities from Anza Borrego desert, Southern California, United States - S3+v_10-13C | ecosystem: Environmental > Terrestrial > Soil > Desert | place: USA: California...
GGCGTGAACGCGGAAGAGCTGACCGCGAACAAGAACCGCATCGTCGAAACGCTGAGCAACTACAACATCGCCATCGATAAGATCAAAGCCACGATCGGCCCCACGGTGACGCTGTACGAGATCATTCCCGCCGCCGGCGTGCGCATCGCGAAGATCAAGAACCTCGAAGACGACATCGCGCTGAGCCTTTCCGCGCTCGGCATCCGCATCATCGCGCCCATTCCCGGCAAAGGAACGATCGGCATCGAAGTGCCGAACCAAAATCCCGAGATGGTGCCCATGCGCACGCTCATCGCCTCGGAAAAATTCCAGAAAACGCCGATGGATCTGCCCGTCGCGCTGGGCAAAACGATCTCGAACGAAATTTTCGTCGCCGACCTCGCCAAGATGCCGCACCTGCTCATGGCCGGCGCAACAGGACAAGGAAAATCCGTCGGCCTGAACACGATCCTCGTTTCGCTGCTCTACAAAAAGCATCCGTCGGAGATCAAATTCGTGCTCGTCGATCCGAAAAAGGTGGAGCTCACGCTGTTCAACAAGATCGAGCGCCACTTCCTCGCGAAGCTGCCCGACAGCGCGGAAGCCATCATCACCGACACGAAGAAAGTGATCCACACGCTGAATTCGCTCTGCATCGAGATGGATCAGCGCTACGACCTGCTGAAAGATGCGCAGGTGCGCAACCTGCGCGAGTACAACACGAAGTTCCGCGCGCGCAAGTTGAATCCTGAAAAAGGCCACCGCTTCCTGCCCTACATCGTGCTCGTCGTCGACGAGTTCGCGGATTTGATCATGACCGCCGGCAAAGAAGTGGAAACGCCTATCGCGCGCCTCGCGCAGCTGGCCCGCGCCATCGGCATCCACCTCATCATCGCCACGCAGCGTCCCTCGGTGAACATCATCACCGGCACGATCAAAGCCAACTTCCCCTCGCGCATCGCCTTCCGCGTCACCTCGAAGATCGACTCGCGCACCATCCTCGATGCAGGCGGCGCAGAGCAGCTGATCGGCCGCGGCGACATGCTCTACTCCACCGGCAACGACCTCATTCGCCTGCAATGCGCCTTCGTCGACACGCCCGAAGTGGAGAAGATCACCGAATTCATCGGCGGGCAGCGCGGCTACCCCAGCGCATTCCTGCTGCCGGAGTACGTGGACGAGAACGAAACGAAGCTGGAGATCGACGAAGGCGATCGCGACAACCTCTTCGAAGAAGCCGCGCGCATCGTCGTCATGCACCAGCAGGGATCGGCCTCGCTGCTGCAGCGCAAGCTCAAGCTGGGCTACAACCGCGCCGGCCGCATCATCGATCAGCTCGAAGCCGCCGGCATCATCGGCCCTTTCGAAGGCAGCAAAGCCCGCGAGGTGCTGGTGAAAGACGTGCTGCACCTGGACGAGATGCTGGGCGGCGGGCAGAAAGAGAATGCCTGACGAGCCTGCACGGCGCTGGATTTCGATCACCGGGAACGGGATTTCAGATTCTTCTTAAAACCTGTTAAACCTTTGGTTCTGCGGCCCGTCCAAGCTAAAAATTGCCTATTCCATTGGCAGGTTTCAGCGCTACGCTTAACTTTGGAATGCTTTTTGAAATCCAGACCCAAACAAGAGAATTAAGAAGCCATGAACCCGATCAAAGCCATCACCCTCGCTGCCCTGCTTTTCACAGGTACCGCTTTTGCGCAACAGCCCGCCCCCGCGGACGACACGAAAGCGAAAAACATTCTCGATGAGGTCAGCAAAAAAGCGAAAGGCTACGCCACCGTCAAAGCCAATTTCGTCATCACCATCGAGAACGCCGATAAAACGAAGCAGACCCAGGAGGGCGAGCTCATCGTGAAAGGCCAGAAGTACAAAGTAAAGATGAAGCAGAAGTCGAAAGGCAAAGACGGCAAGGAGAAAGAGACCGTCGAAGAATATATCAGCGACACCAAAACGGCCTGGAACTACAGCGAGAAAAATAAAGAGGTCACCATCGACAACGCCAAGAAAACCACCAAGGACGGCTTTTCAGTGAGCGACATCTTCGTGCTGCACGAGAAAGGCTTTAAATACAAATTCAGCAAAGAGGAAACACAGGCCGGCGTGCCCGTCCAGATCATCGACCTCTATCCCTCCAAGCCCGACGGGAAAAAATATCACACGGTGAAAGTGACGATCGACAAAGCGAAAAAGCAGATCACCACCGTCACCTTCCTCAATAAGGACGGCTCGAAAATGACCTACACGGTGAAAGCCATGACGCCCAACACCGACGTGCCCGACGCCACCTTCAGCTTCGACGTGAAAGCGCATCCCGGCACGCAGGTCGTCGATCTGCGCGAGGACGAAGAATAAGCTACCTGATACGCACGAAATAGAAGTTGAGAAACGCTCCGGGAACGGGGCGTTTTTCTTTTTTATAACTTTCAAATTCTAACTCGCAACACATGAAAAGTCTTCTCCTTCTCCCTGCTTTGCTCCTCTTCCTCTGCGCACAGCGCACCTGGAACTACAGCGAAAGAAAGTGAGGTCGTCGTCGATTGTCCCGCTTCCGGCTCTCAAAAAGATTTTTTACTCGCCGAAATTTTTATCCTGCACGAAAAACATTTCACTTATACCTTTGACAAAGAAGAAAAGCAGAACGGTATCGATGTGCAGCTCTTCACCCTGAAGCCGAAAAATCCCAAAGGCAAACGATTTCACACCGTCCGCATCATCATCGACAAAACAAAAAAGCAGATCATCGGCGCCGTGCTTTTTTCCCGCGGCTCGAAAACCAGCTTCACGGTGAAAACTTTGGAAACCAACCAGGATATCCCCGACGCCGCCTTCACTTTCGACGCGAAAACACATCCCGGTGTGAACGTGATCAATCTCTGCGACGAGTAAGCGAAAAATATTTTCTTGACTCGTATTCTTTTTCCGCTCTATCTTTGTTCCCGCTGCATCCCGCAGCTGCTGCACGGCCAGGATCCCAGGGATCGCTCGCCATCAAGATCAAAAAAACCGTGAACACCTGATCTGATCAGGGTTTCCGGCATTCCCAATTTTTTATTCTGAGAAGTATGAAACGCATCGATGCGACGAAAAACGTCGTGGAGAATCGTTTCGGCATACCTGTCAACGTCTTCGCGAACGCGGAAGTGAACGTGGAAGATGCGGCCGTGCAAGAGCTGAACGCCCTGCTCGCGCTGCAAGAGACGCTGGAAAAGATCCGCGGCGCGGATAAAATTTCTTTTCCGCCCTCCCGGAGATTTTGCAGGTAGCCGTAACGCCCGATTTTCACAAAGGCGCAGGCATTCCCATCGGAACGACGCTGCTCACGCGCGGTTTCGTATTGCCGCAGGCCATCGGCAAGGACATCAATTGCGGCATGCGCATGTACGTCACCGACCTGGACGAGGACGCCGTCCGCGCACGTTTGCCGGCGCTGCGCAAAGCCATCCGCCACGTTTATTTTTTCGGCGGACGGCAATTGCCGCTCACGCCACGGCAGAAAAAAGCGCTGCTGCAAAACGGCTTGCAAGGTTTGCTTGATAGGCATCGCGAGACCGCAGGCGAAGGCTTGTGGCGCTACTATGATGCGTCGCAGCAGCAGCGCGACCTGCAGCGCGTGACGGAGAACGGCTCGCTGCCCGCGAACGGCATCTGCCACGGCCTGCAGAACTATGTGAAGATCGATTACAAATCGTACGACGCCCAGCTCGGCTCGATCGGCGGCGGCAACCATTTCGTAGAAGTGCAGCGCGTCTCGGAAATTTTCGACGGCGCAACGGCTTACGCGTATGGCTTGAAAAAGGATGCTCTCGTCGTAATGATCCACACCGGCTCGGTGAGCGTGGGCTACCCGGCGGCGATGGCGTTCCGGAATTTGCTGCGCAGCATTTACCCGGCCGGCCTTCGATTGCCGGAGAACGGTATCCTGCCGCTGCCTGACTCGGAACGCTTCGCGCAGGACATGGACGAGTTCCGCACCGGCCTGCACAACGCAGCGAATTTCGCGTTTGGCAACCGGCTTATGCTCGGGCTGATGCTGCAGAAGGTGTTCAGCGAGCAGCTCGGCCCCTGCCGCTTCGAATTGCTCTACGATTCCGGGCACAACATGCTTTGGCAAGAAGAGCATAACGGAGCTGCAGCCTGGCTGCACCGCAAAGGCGCCTGCCCTGCGCGCGGCCCCGCGCAGTTGCAGCACACGCCCTTCGACTGGACGGGAGAGCCCGTGCTCATTCCCGGCTCAATGGGCGCGTCCTCTTTCGTGCTTGCGGGCAACGGCAACGCAGAGAGCAATCTCAGCGCCAGCCACGGCGCAGGACGCAACCTCTCACGCGGCGAAGCGCTGAAGACCGGTGAAGCGGAGTTCGAAAAATTCCTGCGGGAATTCGAGATCATCACGCCCATCGATCCGAAAGATCACAGCCTGCGCGGACGCCACGACATCCTGCAGAAGTGGCGTGACGAGTTGAAGAAAGAAGCGCCCTTCGCGTTCAAACCGGTGAAGCCGGTGATCGACACGCAGACGGAAGCGGGCATCGCGCGATTAGTAGCTGAAACAAAACCCATCTTCACGATCAAGGGTTAAAAAAAGAGGCGTCGCTGATGACGCCTCTTTTTATGAAGATTTTTTTCTTCGCTTACTTGATCAGGCTCACGTGCCCGATGTATTTGTGCTTTTTGTCGAACACATCGGTGAGCACCACTTTCCAGACGTACACATCCTGCTGGCAGATCGCGTTGCTGCTTCCGCCCTGCACTTTGCCGTCCCACCAATCCTGCAGGTCGTCGCCTTCGAAGATCAGGTTGCCCCAGCGGTCGAAGATCCAGATATTATACTTCTCGATACCGATGCCGGTGCCGAAGAAGAAGTCGTTCTTGCCGTCGCCGTTCGGCGTGAAAGCGTTCGGGATGAAGAACGTGAACTCGGGCAGCACTTCCACCACGATGCTCGTATCGTCGAAGCAGCCGAACTGGTTGGTGACGCCCAGCGTGACCGTGTAGGTAAACGCGAGCTCTTCGTTGTACGTGTGCGTCGGGTTCTGGATCGAATCGCCGGTGAAATCACCGAAGTTCCAGGTCCAGGTCACCGGGTTGCCCTGCGAGAGATCGGTGAAGCCGACCGTCGTGTTCAGCACCGAAGTGATCTGCGGCGTAGCGCTGAAGATCGCTGTCGGGATCGGGTGCACCGTGATGTAGTTCGGAATGTTCAGCGTCTGCACGCAACCGTTGTTCGTCGTCACCGTCAGCGTCACGCCGTAAGTGCCGGGCAGCGCGTAGCAGTGCTGCGGGTTCTGCTGGAAATTCTGCGGCGTGTTGTCGCCGAAGTCCCAAGTCCAGCCCGTGATCGCGCCCGGCGATACGCTGCTGCCGTCGGTGAAAGTCACGCACAGCGGCTGGCAACCCTGCGTCGTGTCCGCCGCGAATTGCGGGGTGGGAATGGGTTGCAGCGTGATGGCTTGTTGCACCGTGTCCGTGCAGCCCGCCGTCGTCGTTACGATCAGCGTGACCGTGTACGTGGCGCTGGTGCTCGGGTAATTGTGCGTCGGGTTCTGCGTAGCGCTCGTGGGCGAGCCGTCGCCGAAGTCCCAGCTCCAGCTGGTCAGCGGACCGCCGCCGCTCAGCGACTGGTCGGTGAAGTTCATCGGCTGGCCGCTGCATGCGGGCGTGTTCGAGAAGGCGGCCGTGGGCAGCGGGTTCACGATTACCGGCTGGGTGAGCGAAGTCTGGCAACCGTTGGTCGAGGTCACCGTCAGCGTCACCGTGAAGGTGCCCGCGGTCGGGTACGTGAAGGTCGGGCTCTGCACGTTCGCAGTGTCCGAGGTCGAGGTCGACACGCCGAAATCCCAGTGCCAGCCTGTGATCGTACCGGTGGTGATTGTCGACTGATCAGTGAAGCTCGTGAGGTTATTCAGGCAAACAGAAGGCGCGGCGAATGCAGGCGCGGGGCCCGGGTTCACCGTGACCAGCGAGGTCGCAGTATCGTAGCAGCCGCCGCCGGACGACACGATGAGCGTGACAGTATAATTGCCTGGCTGCGTGTACGTGAAGTTCGGGTTCTGCGCGGTCGATGTATCCGTCGTCGATGTCGTCACGCCGAAATCCCAGAGATACTGGCTAGCGCTGATCGACTGGTCGGTGAAGGCCATCGGGCTGTTGGTGCAAACGGGCGTGCTGGCGAATTGCGCGGTGGGCGGCGTGCCCACGTTCACCGGCAGGCTCAGCGTGCTCTGGCAGCCGTCGCTGGTGGTGGTGGTCAGCGTCACCGTGTACGACCCTGCCGCGGTGAAGGTGTGCGAGGGACTCTGCGCGGTGGATGTGTTGTTGGCGCCCGATCCGGGATCGCCGAAGCTCCAGCTCCAGCCGGTGATCGTGCTCGGGTTCGCCACGGTGGATTGATCAGTGAAGTTCACCGTGAGGCTCGTGCAGCTTCCGTTGGTTAAGAAGCTCGCCGTGGGCAAGGGATTCACAGTGATGATCTGCTGCGCCGTCGAGGGACAGGTGCTGCTCTGGTTGGTCGTGGTCAGCGTAACGGTATAGGTGCCAGGCGTGGTGTACGTGAACGTCGGGTTCTGCGCGTTCGAGGTATCGTTCGTTTGCGAGCTCACCCCGAAGTCCCACGACCAGGTGAGCGGACTCGTGGACTGATCGGTGAATGTCGTCGCATTGTTTAAACACACCGTATTGGCGTTGAAGGCCGCAAAGCCTGCGTTGCCGGGGTTCACGATCGCCGTCGCGGTGTCGGCGCATCCCCCGCTCGCATTCGTGGCGATGAGCGTAACGGTGTAGTTGCCCGGCGCGTAGGTATGCGATGGACTTGTCGTGTTGTCAGGCGGACTGCCGTCCCCGAAGTCCCAGACGTATGTCATCGAGCCGCTGCTTATTGTCGATGTGTTGTTGAAGCTCACGTTTGGTGTACAGTTCGGGTTGGTGAACGTGAAGCTGGCCGTCGGCTGCGGATACAGCGAGACGACTTGCGTGAGCGTGGATTGACAACCCGTCACCGAGGTCATCGTCAGCGTGTATGTTCCTGGTGTCGATACGGAAATGGTTTGCGTGTTCTGCCCCGTTGGCGCCCATGAGTAACTCTGCGCGCCAGGCGGCCCGCTGATCTGGATGGTGCTGCCCTGGCAGAGCGAATCCTGCTGCTGAATGCTGTACGGCAGGCAGGACGCGTCGACGTAAGCGTAACCGTAGTGACCGGCGAAGATGCAGCCGGCCGCGGTAAAGCGGATCGTCACGTTCTGCGACACGTAGGCGAGCAGGTTGATGTTCACCGTCGTCCAGGGCTTGTAGTACGTGCCGATGCCGCAGGGCTGGAAGCCGGGAATGGAGCCGCTGGCCTCAACGAAATATTGCGAACAGGGAACGAGGTTGCCCGACTGGTCGAACATTTCAATTTTGAAGTAAGGCTGCTCGCCGGCAGAGTGACCGCCGTCGTTGAGCACTACTGCGTACTCGTATGTGAAGCTCGTGTTGCCAGGCGCAACGGTGAATGTTTGCTCAAGTATCTCGCCCTGGTAGTTCGCCGTGGTTCCACCGAGACGCACCGAGTAATTGCCGCCGGGCGCTACAACGGGGAATCCGCCGCAGGGATCGTTGCCGCCGGCGCTGGACATGATCGTGTGACGCGCGGAAGCGTCGCTGAGCAGCGCATTCATCGTCGTGCTGAAAATGCCCGGCGTGATGTTCTGCAGCGGCCCGCTCGAGCTGAGCGTGTTGTCGCCGATCGATCCGGTCCAGCCCGTGAAGTTGCCCGTTTCGAAATCCATGTTCGTGCAGGGCGCCTGCGGGGTCGGAGGCGGATTGTTGGCGTTCTTCTGAGCACCGGGCGCGTAGCTGCCCACACGGTACGTGCGGTCGATATACAGGCGCTGGTACTTCTTCATGGCCAGGTCGAGCTCCCAGGGGGCCAGGTTCCTTGCAAGCAGCTTCTGCTTCACAGCAGAGGCATTGAAGCCGGCCAGCGAATCGATCGTGGAATTGTCATGCGCCACTCCCTGCGCATGCTGGGCAACGATCGGGGACGCGAACAGGGAGAACAGCATAACTGCTGTAACCCGCAGCCCACGTGTAATGGAGGGCAGGTAACGTTGCATCATAACCCTTTGTTTCATGAAATGAACGAATTCAGTTTTTGCCAAGTGGTACGCAATATAGGACGCAAAGCGTTACGAGTCAATTTTTTGCCGCAAAAAATGAGCAGGAAGTTTTAAACAGGCAAAAAATGCAAGACACTGAAACAGCGTAAATTAGGATTCCAATGCCCAATCCCGCGCCTGGCGCAGCTGCGAAAGCGTCTGTTCCTCAGGGCTTCCGGGCTCCGGCGTGAAGTTGTAAAACCAGCCCGCCGTCTCGGGCAGGCTCATGAGAATGGACTCGATGCGCCCTTCCGTATCTAAACCGAATTTGGTGCCTTTGTCGTACACGAGGTTGAACTCCACGTAACGTCCGCGGCGCAACAGCTGCCATTGCCGTTCGCGCTCGCCCCAGGGCAGACTGCTTTTTTTGCGCATGAAGTGCGTGTAAACCGGCGCAAACGTTCCTGCAACTCCTATTATAAGATCGAAATAAAATTGCCTTTTGTCGTGCGGGCCGGTGAGCCGATCGAAGAAAATTCCGCCGATGCCCCGGCTCTCGCCGCGGTGCCTGATGAAGAAATATTTATCCGCCTGCGTTTTGAAATCGGGATAAAAATCGGGTGAAAAACGATCGCATGTTTTCTTCAGCTCGCGGTGAAACCATCGCGCATCCTCTTCATCCACGTAATGCGGCGTGAGATCGATGCCCCCGCCGAACCACCATTGCCCGTCGCCGAGCTCGAAGTAGCGCACGTTCATGTGAATGATCGGCACCATGGGGCTGAGCGGGTGCATGACGATGGAAACGCCGGTGGCGAAAAAATTTCCTTCCTGCACGCCGAGCGCTTTCGCAACATTCCCGGGCAGTTCGCCGTGCACGGCGGAAAAATTCACGCCGCCTTTTTCGATCACGCCGCCGTGCTGCAGGATGCGCGTGCGCCCTCCTCCCCCGCCCGGGCGCTCCCACGATTCCTCGCTGAAACGGCCCGCACCGTCAGCTTCCTCCAGCGCACGGCAAATGTCGTCCTGCACTTTTTTGAGGCGATCGGCAACCTTGTTCCTGAAATCGGGATCGTTCACTAATTCCAAAATTTGAGCATTCAAAATTCAAGATTTCATTTGGATAATCTTGAATTCTGAATCAGAATTTTGAATGCGAAGGAATTGGCGCGGGAGAACTATTCCTCTTTGAGCAGCTTGTACTCTTCCATTTTCACCACGTGCATGCCGCGGTTCTCGTAGCCGCTGCCGGCATCGCTGCGGAAAAAATCGAAACGCTGCTGCAGGCCGCTGCTTTTCAGCTCGGGCAGCTTCGCGTGGAAACCGGTGCCGTGGCGGTACAGCGCATCGCCGAAATACCAGGCGAGATCGTAGCCCATCATCACGTACATGTTCACGTCGCCGCCGTAGGCGCGCTGGTAATCGAGGCGCACTTTTTTCACCGCGGGGCTGTCGTAATCGATGAAGTACGGTGTGGGAAAACGCAGCTGGATCGCCTGCAGGTACTCGAAATCCAGGTTCTCGTAGTTCAGCCAGGCCGAAGTGCCGTACACGATGAGCTTGTTCTTCTCCGCGATGCCGTTGAGCGCGCGCGTGAGATCGGTGACGTAGGTCTGGCTGTTCGTGGGAATGATGAGCACGGTGGTGTCGCCGTACATCAGCGAAGCGGACAGGTTGCCGATGCCGCGCAGCACCTGCACCGTATCGTTGCCGGAGGCGTTGCGCAAGGTGTCGTAGGTTTTGCGGAAGGCGTTCACGAATGCGACGTCTTTCGGATTCGCGCTGGAGACGACGAGCACTTTTTTGCGCGGATGCTTTTTGATCACGAAGTCGGCGAGCTGCTCCATCTGCGTGGTGACGGACGCCGTTGTTTTTAACGCGTACGGGTTGCCGAAGAGCACACGGTTGTTCTGCGAGACGGGCGAGACTGCGCAGATCTTTTTCTCCGCCGCGAATTTCGCCACGCGCGTGAACGGGCCGGGATACAGGGGGCCGATGATCAGATCCATGCTTGCGAATTCCGGCCTGCTGAGGATCGTCTGGATCGAAGCGGAATCGTTCTCGTCGCTGTCGTAAACGTGCAGCCTGATCTTCACGCCGCGCTTCTGCAGCGAATCGAGCGCGAGCAGCATGCCTTCGTAGAGCTGCAGGGAAAATTCCGTTTTCGGCGGAAACACTTCCTGGCGGCGGACGATCTTGTCGACGTCGATCTCCTCTGCGCGCCAGTAACCGAAGGGCGCGAAGAAGGCGACGTGGTACAGGTCTTTTTTATTCTCGACAAAAGGCAGGGTGTCTTTTTTCACCGTATCCGGCCGCGTGCTGATGAGCACGGGATTGCGCACGCCGGGAATTTTCAAGCGTTGCCCGGCTTTCAGGCCCTGCTTCGCTTCGGGATTCAACTTTTCGATCGACTCGACGCTGGTGCTGTAGAGTTTGGAGAGCGAATACAGCGTCTGCCCGCCTTCCACGTTGTGCCAGAAATACGCGACGGTGTCTTTTCCTCCCGTCGCCGTAGTTCCGCTTTTGGGTTTCGTCGCTGGAATTTTCAGCACCAGCCCCGGCTTGATGCCGTCGATGGCGGAAGGGTTTTCGAGAATAACGTCGTTCACCGTTAGCTCGTACGCCTTCGCGATCGCGTACAGCGTTTGCCCTTTCTCGACGGTGTGCATGTAAAATTTCTTGCCGTCGATGACCTGCGTCTGCTTCGATTTTTTCACCTCATCGCCGCCGCGCTGCGCAAATGTTTTGCAGGCCGGGAGAACGACCAGCAGGAGCAGGGCGAAAACATGGCGGAGCTGCAGCATATATTTTTCCCTTCGGGAAAGCATGCGAATGAACATCGAACACTGAACAGGGAACATCGAATTTCGAAGTTTTAGCAACATGAGCAAATCACTTCCATGTTCATCATTCGTGTTCAATATTCGATCTTGTTTTTCGTCGCCGGCGATCTGCTATTCCCATTCGATGGTGGCGGGCGGTTTGGAGCTGATGTCGTATACGACGCGGTTGATGCCTTTCACTTTGTTGATGATCTCGCTCGAGACTTTCCCGAGGAACTCGTACGGCAGGTGGCACCAGTCGGCGGTCATCCCGTCGGTAGAGGTGACGGCACGCAGCGCGACGGCGTTCTCGTACGTACGCTCATCGCCCATCACGCCCACGCTCTGCACCGGCAGCAGAACTGCACCGGCCTGCCACACCTGGTCGTAGAGCCCGCTTCGTTTCAGGCCTTCGATGAAGATGTGATCGACCTCTTGCAAAACGCGTACCTTTTCGGCGGTGATGTCGCCGAGGATGCGGATGCCGAGCCCCGGGCCGGGGAACGGATGGCGGTTGAGGATGGCGGGATCGAGGCCCAGCTCGCGACCCACGCGGCGCACTTCGTCTTTGAACAGCAGGCGCAGCGGCTCCACCACTTTCATGTTCATTTTCTCCGGCAAGCCGCCTACGTTGTGATGCGATTTGATCGTCGCCGAAGGGCCTTTCACCGAAACGGACTCGATCACGTCGGGATAGATGGTGCCTTGCCCGAGCCATTTCACTTCTTTGATCTGGTGCGCTTCCTCGTCGAACACTTCGATGAAAAGACGGCCGATCGTTTTGCGTTTTGTCTCGGGATCGCTGATGCCGTCGAGCGCTTTGTAGAAACGATCGCGCGCGTCGATGCCTTTTACGTTCAGGCCCATGTGCTTGTAGGATTCGAGCACGTTGGTGAACTCGTCCTTGCGCAGCAGCCCGTTGTCGACGAAAATGCAATAGAGATTTTTTCCGACGGCTTTGTGCAGCAGCAACGCGGCCACGCTGGAGTCCACGCCGCCTGAAAGCGCCATCACCACTTTATCATTGCCGAGCTGTGTTTTTAATTGGCTGACGGTCTCTTCTGCGAAAGAAGCGGGCGTCCAGTCCTGGCGGCAGCCGCAAATTCCCGCAATGAAATTTTTCAGCAGCGCAGTCCCTTCCGTCGAATGATAAACTTCCGGGTGGAACTGGATGCCCCAGGTGTCTTCGCCTTTGACGTGATAGCCGGCGTATTGCACGTCGGCGGTGCTCG
>Ga0196977_1000980_pt1 | contig 12100 bp, 11 predicted proteins | sample S3v_1013CmetaG_FD_148634 | JGI IMG/M metagenome (GOLD analysis project Ga0196977, IMG submission 148634) | Soil microbial communities from Anza Borrego desert, Southern California, United States - S3+v_10-13C | ecosystem: Environmental > Terrestrial > Soil > Desert | place: USA: California...
GGCGTTGGTCGCCTGGACCGAAGAGCGCCTGCGGCGTTGGTCGCTTGGACCTAAGAGCGCCTGCGGCGTTGGTCGCTTGGACCTAATAGCGCCTGCGGCGTTGGTCGCCTGGACCCAAGAGCGCCTGCGGCGTTGGTCGCCTGGACCTAAGAGCACCTGCCGCGTTAATCCTTCGTTGCGCCGCCTTGCTTGAGTGTGATCATATGATTGTCGGCTTTGCTTACCTCGTCGAAGAGCCGCTTGATTAGCTCGTACTTATCGACCGCAAACAGCAGCACGTCGCGCTGGCCGAAGAAGAAGGTGCGGTTGTAGTGGAGTGTGGTTTGGTCGTTGCTGATTCCTATCCGCACTTCATGCTTCGAAATGCCCGCGTTGATCGGCGCGGGGCGATCCGCGTTGTCCAGCTCGTAGCCCTTCGGCAACTCGATTGTGATCGCGTCCTCTTCAGACCACGGATAATGAAAGTAGATCGGGTAACGACGCGTGCCCGCGCTAAACATCGGCTCGACGCCTTTGAGAAAGTAGCCGGGCTGGAAAAACAGTCGCTTGCCGGTACGTTGCGCATACGCTGGAATGCGCACGTGATACTTGTAGACAAACGGCTTCACCGGATCCGTCGCGTTCTCAATGACAATGTTCGTCAATTCCGCTGAACTCAACCGGCTCTTCACCATCTCCTTCAAATTCTCTTCGCGCTGAACCGGCGAGTCTTCATCGTTGAGCCGTTTACGCTCAACCGCGAGATGGCCCGTGTACTCAACCGTGACGTCACCTTCCAGCGTGCCGTCTTCACCGAGCTTCAACGTCGCGGTGCGTTTCTCTTTCGACTTCTCGGGCGGCGACAACGGCGTTCTGGTCCAAATCGAACGCTCGTCCGCAATCAACGCGTCGACTCCTTCTTCCTGCCAGCGCAACATGCCCGGCGTGATGTACTGAAGTCCCGGATCGAAAAACTTCCACGACGTGCCGGAGCGAACGGCGATATTTGATGGACGAAGCGCGCCCGGAGTGTAAACGTCTCGCTCAAAAATCCGTTTACCCCGATCCGGTAATAACGCCACGCGAGCTTCGAGTCCTGCAGCGTTGGCGAGCGCGGCAAACAGCAGATTGATATCGATGCCTGGCCCAACACCGCGTTTTAGCGTGTCAGACGGTTTCTTGTTCTCTTTCAATTTCTCGATCTGATCTTCAGTAAACCCGGAGTTTTCATCCTGAGTGTTTTTGATGTTGGTACGGACGAAATCGAAGATCTTCTCTAGTTTCTCGTCATCTGTCGTTGCGCCCGCCGTGATCTCCGCGGCTTTGGCTTTTATTTCCTTGTCAACTTTCATGTACGGCTGAAAACCGGTGTAAACCTGATTGGCCAGCATCGGGTAACCGAGCAGTAGCGAGAGGATGCTGAAGTAATTGACCATGGCCCACGAGCGCACGTTGTCCTCGGGCGGCATCATAGGCTCTTCATGAAACGCCGGCATGTTCGTTACGGTCGTCACCTGAAAGCCATTCTTCTCCTTCTCAAACTGAGGTTCGTCCATGTTGAACGCGCGCACGTCCACAGTCATCTTGCCTGCAGGCTTGATGTGATACGTGACAGTCTGGACCGGAATGTCTCGTTGAAACTGAAGGCGCAGATTGTTTGCCGACGCGTTTGAGATTACTTCCTTCCACTTGTACTCGATAATCGCGCCGGGCTCGACGCCCGGGAACGCAAACGTCTTCGTGCGCAGCTTCAGGCCACTGACTTTCACCACCGTCTTCTCGATGATGTCGTCTTTCGCGAGTTCGACGACCGAGCCATCGGGCTTGATGGTGCGTGCAGCGACGTCTTTGATCTTGACGCCACTGATGTAAGGGATGTCGATCTTGCTGTGGTTCTCGCGGCCGCGTTCGGTAAAGATCTTGATGCGAACGTAGTGAGACAGAACAAGATCGTTCTGGCCGCCGTCGTCGACGCGAATGTCCCAGAAGATGGCTTCGGCATCAGCGTTGGCTTCGACGACCGCGGCTTTGAGGGCCAGATGGGCCGGGTCCAGCGGCCGCCATTCTTCACCCGCAGCGTTCGCCGCGGTCCAGTTCGCGCCGATCGAGCCTAAAATCAACGTGATTACAAGTAGGAGGGAAATGGAGGTTTTCATGGAAGCGGATTCTATCTCAAATCCGCCGCCTCGCAATACGTTTTACCCTAGCAATACCTTTTGACCATACGAGCGCAGAATTCCGCATACTCTTCGATGTTGCGCGGAGCGCTGGTGTAATGTGGGACGATCCCCTTGGATTCGGGCGTAAAACAGAAGGTAAGCGTCACTTCAAAGGGCTCGAGCGCAGCCATCATGCGGTCGAACCATGCTTCGTAGTTGGGCCGCTCGGTATCGGACCAGCTAAGGCCGGTGCGGAGATATTTGACGCCCAAACGCTGCAGCCACTCGACCGCGCGATCGAGCCGGTGATCTTCGAAATGAAACCACTGGCAGATTCCCAGCGCGGGCGAGTAATCGGCAAACAGCCCCAAGGCGCGTTTCGGATTTCCGTCTTCGTCAAGCAGGCCCATGTGAAAGTGGCGGTAGTAAGCCGAACCTTCGGCTTCGCGATGGCGGGTCGTAGCAGGCCACGCCTTCGGCAAATCGTAAAGGCTGTACCAGTGAATACGCGGCACACGGCCGATCAGCAACTCCGCCGAACGCTTGAGACCAAACTCCTGAACTTCCTCAGCGCCAAACGTTGACGCACCAACTTCCGAGATCCAGATCGGCAAGTCAGTTACGTCACGTATCTCCTGGATCTTCTCGGGCCATTCGTGAATGGTCCAATGGTTCCAGTCGAGTGGAAAGCCATGCAGGGCCACGACGTTGAGACAATTCAACACGCCTTTGACGTCCAGGTTGCGGATGAACTCGGGATCGATCGGCGAGATGCCGCCGAGCACTCGCGTAAGCTCCGGTTTTTCTGAACGAACTGCTTCGGCGGCCAGTTTCACCATCGCGGCGAACGTGTTCCAGTCGGGATCGATCTCAAAATCCCAGTGGGATTTATTGTTCGGCTCATTCCAGAACATCACCGCTTCGATCATCGCGTGATCTCCTGCAGTTCCTTTGTGTATTTCAGTGGACCACTCAACTCAGTGTGGCGACAAATGAAGACTTCATCTTCCGGATGGTCCAGGATCTCGAATCCCGCGCTGCGCAGCATCGCTTCGAAGCAGGCGCGGTTGGGAACCCACCAGTTGGTTGGATCGTTCGCGTAACGATTCTCGATAAAATACATTCGTGGAAACTCGTCGCGTTCAAAGATCTTCTCTTCCGAAAACGGAAAATCGCCCGGCAGGTTCATGGCCTCTTTCGAGCCGCGCAACAGCGACTGTGTTACGAGCAGATCGCGCACAACGTGTTCGTGAAGTAACTCGAGCGCGAGTAGCGGATGACGCAGGTGATACAGCACACCCATGAACAGAACGACGTCAAACTGCTCGCGGAGATCTGCCACGCGATAGACCGACAAATTGCGAAACTCGATCTCCGCATTGTTAACCTTCGCGGCAAAGCGCGCCTGCGCCAGGTACTTTTCGTCACTGTCGATACCGACGACGCGATCCGCGCCGCGCCGTTTCATCTCGATGGAATAGAATCCAGCGTTGCAACCAATATCGAGCACGGATTTGCCCGTCAGATCTTCAGGAATCGCAAAAGCAAATTGCTGCCACTTGATCTGCGGATAGTCGCCGAGGAAATGATCGGGCGCCGTTTTCACGCCCCCGAGGTCGAGGTTGTGAAACCATTCGCCCAACTCTTCCACTCGTTGCCGGATCTGTTCTGTGCTTAGCATGTGACTGGTTCCCGATCCTGCTCACTCAACACGCGCATCGCTTCGCGATATCCGTTCAACGTTCCAACGTCAACATAGACTTCGCCCGCGGGAACCGAAAGCGCTTCGCCGCCTTCGGCAAGGTACGCGTTAATCAACGTGCCGATGTATTCGTCAGATCCTTGACGTTTGCACCACAATTCATAAAGGTCGTGCAGGATCGATCCGGGCATCTTGAACGCGCCCCAAATCCACGACGAAGTCGGATACGAGTTCTTCACTTCGATACGCAGCACGCTACCCCGTTCGTCCGCTACGACGGCGTCAAAAAACTCCGGCCGGTCCACTGGAAAAACCAGAAACGAGAGCCGGTTGTCGGGAAGCGCCGCGAATCCGTTTTCCGGAAACCAGATCGTGTCGGGCAGGCCAACCAGCACCTCTTCGTTGCGTTCGATAAACGGTAACGCGCGAAAGATCGCGTCGCACAAACCTGCCGGTGTTCGTTGGACCGTATAACAGAGCGTCGTCGTGTCGATCTCACCGCCGAAGTATTCGATTATGTCCGACTTGCCCGGTGAGACCACGAAACAGATCCGCGTCGCGCCGCCTTTGATCATGCGCTCGACGAGATACTCGCTGACCGCGCGCGGGCGTTCGTTCCCCTGGTCAGTGCGGCTGCCGACGGGCAACAGCTCTTTTGAAAACGCGAGTGGTTGAATGCGGCTTCCAACGCCTGCCGCCGGCACAATTCCCCACATAACTTCATGCCTCAGCAACCATCTGTTTGCTCGCAATGTGATCCATCAAAGGTATATTTAGCGACTCTTCAAAAATGCGTTCGAGTTCCGCGGCGCGATGAGCCGCGGTATGCGACGTCAGCACTCGTTCACGGCCCGCGCGAGCGATTTGTGCGAGTTCGTCTCGCGGGAGTTGCATTGCTGCGATCACGTCTTCCGTTTTGCGCGCGACGACGATCTCGCTGCCGGGTTGAAAGAACTCGTCGAGTCCGGCGAAATCGTCAGACACGATCGCCACGCCACACGCCGCAGCTTCGAATAGCCGCCCCGACGGGCAGTAACCCATGCGCGCCATCGCCCCGCGTGTGATGTTTAGTGTCAACGGCGACGAACAGAAGAACGCTGCGTGCGCAGACGGCGCGATGTGTTGCACGTACCAGATGTTTTGCCGCCAGGGAAAGTCGATCGGATATTTCGAGCCGCCGAGAATGAAACGCTTTTGCGGCAGGCGGCGCGCGACCTGAATGAAGAGTTCGTCCAGTGCTTCCTGACGATCGGCAGCGTAAGTTCCCAGATACGAAAGATCCGCGTGATACCCGGAAAGGGAACAAGCCGGATGATGAATTTCGGGATCGACGCTGCCAAACAACGGCACGACACGACGTGCGCCGAGTTGATCTTCCAGTGCCGTAAGCGCCGCTCCTCCCGTGTAGCTCAGCACGAGATCGAAATCGACGAGCCGGCGTGGTCCGATGTAGGTGAGTTGTTCGCCGTTCTGAAGTGCTTCGAGTGTGACGGGCGTGTCGAGATCGTAGAACGCTCGCAGGTTCACGTTTGACGAGATGACGAGTTCCGTGGCGTCGATACCGTCCGGACAGTAGGACGTGACCACTGCGACGTCTGCTTCACTGACTTCTTTGCGCGCGGTCGCGACGACATCATTCCATTCGCGATAGAGGTGAAGTTTGATATGCGGCGACTCGACAAGATCGCGATGCGCAGCGTAGTAGGGCACATCGCGTTCGAAGAACACAATCTCGTGGCCGCGCGCCGCGAGCGCTTTGAAGAGTCCACGCAGCAGGGTTGCGTGGCCGTTGCCCCACGATGAGCTGATCGTTAGACCGAAGAAGACGACCTTCATACCAGTTCACACTGGCTATTAACCGCCAGTAGCTTTGTTTCGTATTCGTTCGCGGCGATGATGCTGACCGAACACGGCGAAATCTCGAAACGTTGAAGCAGATCGATCGGCGTGCCGGCGACATAACCGACCGCGGCTTTGATCGCGTCTGCGTGCGAGACGATGACGACGTGCTTGTCCTTGTGTTGTGCTGATAAATGTTCGAGCTCGCCCACAACGCGCGCTTGCACGTCGAGAAATGATTCGCCGCCGGGAATACTCGTGACGCTTCGCTGAGTATTGAACCGGCGCCAAACCTCATCGTGCGACAGCGCTTGAAACGACGTTCCGCTCCAGTCGCCAAAATCGATCTCATTGAACGCCACACTTTGTTTCACTTCGAGTCGTGCTGCGCGCGCGATTGCTTCGGCCGTTTGCAGCGCGCGGTCGAGCGGACTGCTGTAGACAGCGTCGAGCATGACGTTCCTGAAACGTTCCGCGAGTCGCTGCGCCTGCGCCTTTCCTGCTTCATTCAGACAAACGTGCTCGGTTCGCCCCCACAAAATTTCTCCGAGCCCGTCGCACGCGCCGTGTCTGACTAAGAAGAAAACAGTCATTACTTACTCACCGATAAAATTCAACGCGAACCGGTTACGCTGGAAACGCTCGCACTGCGAACCGTTTGTATTCGGCTCCGCCGCTGGATGTGAGGCGGGGCTGCGCCCCGCCGTCCGAGTTGAATAGAAAATGGGCTCTGCCCTTGGTACGGGCTCCGCCCTGATGGTTAGGACGAAGTCCGTACCAGGGGCACAGCCCCAAAAAAGGTTCGGCGCCACCGGCGGGGCGGAGCCCCGCCTCACATCCGGCGGCGAAGCCGTCTTGGTAATCATCCTTGAACTGGTAACCGCTCCCGGTTTGATAACCGCAGTCGAGGTGGCAGCCGTCTTGGTAATCACCCTTGAAGTGGTAACCGCTCCCGGTTTGATAACCGCAGTCGAGGTGGCAGCCGTCTTGGTAATCGCCCTTGAACTGGTAAGCACTCCCGGTTTGGTAACCGCAGTCGAGGTGGCAGCCGCTCCCGACTTAATAATCGCGATAATCGCGCGCGAACTGGTAGTCGCTTTCGAAGCAGTAGGCGTCATGCGATTGCTCCTGCTGTTTGCGGATCGGTTTGTGTGTTCGCGGTTGTTTGCATCACTTCCGCAACGTACTCTTCGAGCTCGATCGCGCGTCGTTCGGAAGTGTGTTCCGCCAGCACTCGCCGCCGCGCCCGCTCGCCGATCGCGCGTCGATCGTTTTCCGGAATTTGTTTGAGAAAATCCAAAACCTCTGCGGAAGAAGACGCTGTCAAAATCTCCTTTTCCAATGCGAAAAACGTTTCCAGTCCCGGCCAGTAGTCGCTGATGATTGGCGTCGCACAGGCGGCCGCTTCGAACAGCCGGACGCTCGGCGAGAACCCGGCAGCACGCATGTCCGCGCGCGTGAGGTTTAGCGTGAATCGCTGCGAGTTGTAGAAACGCCGGTGCGCCGACGGCGCGAGATGTTCGATGCGCTCAACGTTCGCCGGCCAGGATAGTTCCTGTGGATACATCGGTCCGGCGACGACAGTATGCAAACTGCGCGAGCGCCGCGCGGGCTCGATCAGCAACTCTTCCAAGGACGGTTGCCGATCGCTGCTGTACGTTCCCATGTAACCGAGATCCCAACGCAATTTACAGCGTTCGGAGAAGTAAAGTTTGGGATCGACCGAACAGTACAGCGCGCGCGCCATCGGCGAGCCGAGTTCGCGTTCGATCTTGCGCAACACCGGTCCACCCGTGAACGACAGATAGAGATCGTAACGACGCACCAAACGTTGTGTTAGATACTCGGTGTCGCCGCTTTCAAGTTTGGCGAGCGTGACCGGAGTGTCGATGTCGTAGAACGCCTTCACTCCGCTACACGTGCGTACGACCCATTCACCGATCTCAACGCCGTCAGGCACATAAGAACCGACAATACAAAGGTCCGCATTCATCACCCGCCGGGCGAACTTTCGTTTTAGCTCGGCGACGGATTTGTAGAGTTGCGTTAAACCGTAAGGCGGGTTCGGCAGATCGCGGTTCTCCGCGTACCACGGCATATCGCGTTCGAGAAAACAAACGTTATGTCCGCGTGCACTCAACGCTCGCACGAGCGCGCGAAACGTCGTCGCGTGCCCGTTACCCCACGAAGACGTGATCGACAATCCAAGAATCACGATGTCCAGTGGCTTCATCATTGATCAGGCTGCATCCTCAACGCGCTCAACAATCATCCGGCCATCGAGCAGTTGCTGAAGCTGCTCGGCCCGATGGACATAGGTGTGTTCCGACAACACGCGCTCCAACGCCGCCTCGCCGATCTGCTTCGCGCGGCTGTGGCCCAACGTGCGTAGATGGCGAATGACATCCTCACTACAACGCGCCACGAGCACTTCGCGATCGGGCTCGAGAAATGTTTCGATTCCTTCCCACGCATCAGTGATCAAACACGACGCCGATCCCGCCGCTTCGAAGATGCGGGTCGGCGGCGAGAAGCCGTAGCTCGCCATGCTGTCGCGGTTCACATTCAAAACGGTGCGCGCGGAGCAGTTGAACGCGTTGTGATCGCGCGTGTAGACGTGGCCGACGTACTTCACATTCGCGGGCATCGCTTTGTCGGCCCACCCGTTGCCCCCGAGCACGAAGCGATGATTCGGCAGTCCTCGGGCTACGTCAAAAAAGAACTCCTCAATGCGTGCTTCACGATCCGGCAGGCGATTCGCGAGCAACGCGAGGTCGCAGGCGAAACGTTCGTCAGGGGGAACGGGATGATGCGTGTCCGGATCGAGCGCGTTGTAGATGGGCACGCAGGCTCTGGCGCCGAGTGCTTTGTAACCACGAATAACCGGCTCGCCACCGCCGTACGTGAGAATCAGATCGTAGCGCGGCACCAGCTTCCCAAAGGGATCTCCCGCATTCGCTTTAACGCGGTCCAGCGTCACTGGTGCATCAACATCCCAGAAAACGGATAGTGTGTGCGCGGCCTTCCTTTCCAGGATCGCAGATTCCAAAAAGCGATCGTAGACACCAACGCCGCTCGTCTTAATCAAGAGGTCCACACCGCGCGCGTGTTCGAGCGCGCGTAAAACGTCCTTTTCATTATCGACCGCATAAACAACGACAGTGGCCCAATCGGGATCGGGAATGTCGCGGTGTTTTTGCCGGTCGTACGCGTCGGGTTCGTAGAACGTGACGCGATGGCCCAATCGATGCAGCGCGCGAATGATGCCGCGATAATAAGTTGCAGCGCCGTTCCAATAGGCGGAAACTAAACTCGATCCAAAAAACGCGATGTTCATAACGCAGCCACCAGTTGCCGGGTCTCCTTTGCCAGTTCTGCATAGATCGTCATCAGCTCGTCTACGCGATGCGCACAGGTGTGTCGCTTGTTGATTGTCGCAAGGCCATGGGCGGCTAAATCTTCCGCAAACGAAGCATCAGCCACGACGTTGCGAATGAGCTGTTTGATCTCGTCGCCACTATGCGCCACGAGATAATCGCGCCCGGGCGTGAATAGATGTTCCGAGTCGGTCCACGGCGAGCAAATCAGCGGAATACCACAAGCGAGTGCTTCAAACGGACGAATCGTCGGAATCCCGACCAGCTCGCGAACGTAAGGCCGGCGAGGAATGTGCAACGTCACGCGTGAAGCAGCGAACACCTCCGGTACTCGATGATTCGGTAGCCAGCCACGATAACGAATGCCCGCATCCGTAAGCGCCGCGACTGCTTCATCCGGATAACGAACTCCATACACCTCGGCATGAAGTTTCAAGTCCTTGACCGGTTTGATTAAGAACTCATGTAACTCCGCCGTACGCTCGTCATCGCCCCAATTGCCAATCCAGACCAGATCGAGCGTCCGCGTAACATTTGGCAGCGGGTGAAACACGCGGACGTCCGCGGCTTCGTGCCACGTCCACGCGCGTTCGCTCCAACCGCTGCTCAAGTACTTGTCCGTGAGCACTTGCCCGTAAGCCAACACTCCGTCGTAATGTTTAAGAGTGAAGGGAAGACTTTCATGCCCCGCGATCCGGTGGTGCGTGTCGTGAAAGAGCAGGACAGAGTTTCCCTTGCGACGGCGATACTCGCCGATGCGCTCGATCAACTCCGGCTCGTTCCACTCATGAACGATCGTCAAATCCACATCGCGCAGGACCTCGTCGAGATCGAGATGGTCCAAATCGTAACGAGTACTGTCGAGCTGCGGATACGCCCGCTCAAACTCAATCACCGGCGCCCAACCGTGTTCGGCAATCAGGTTCTGAACACTCCAGGAATCGCGCGGTTCGTAGACGTCAACCTTGTGACCACGCGCGAGCAACTCCGAGACGACACCGCGGAGAAAATGGGCGTTTCCGTGGTTCCAGTCCGAGATCAGCGATTGGTAGAACAAGGCTACGCGCACTGGGCGAAACTCTCCTCCCGGCGAAAAGATTGTGTCAGGGCCAGCAATTCCGAATAAGCCGCCAAGTAGTTTTGGACCATACGCTCACTGGTGAAACGCAACGCACGCTCCCGAGCGCGCGCCGCCATCTCACGCCGGTAGTTGTGGTTACCGATTAGCTCGAGTAGCTGAGTCTTCAACGCCTGACTGTCGTGCGGATCGACAAAGACAGCGGCGCCGTCCCAGATCTCGCGCAACGATTCAATGTCGCCAAGCACGAGTGCGCAACCAGACAAACCAGCTTCGACTGGTGTGTAACCGAACGGTTCGTAAAGCGCCGGCAAGGCATAGATCGACGCGGCGCCAAACCAGTTGCGCAGTTCCGTCTCAGCCAGTAAACCGAGCGGATAACACTTATTCTCGATCCTGCGCGCTTGCTGGCTTTGCTCTGGGGCATCAGCATCACCGGCGACAAAGACAGGCCACGGCAACTCAGCCGCGATCTCGGCAATTGCCGAGACGTTCTTTGCCTGGTCCCACAGCCGCCCCGCGGACAGGATGAACTGTTGTTTCTCTGCCGGTCTGAAGGAGGCCGCGTCGCGCCCGTTTGGAATGATGCGGCTGTCGTAGATCTTTCCGTAATGTGTTTCTAACGCGCGCAGCATCGCCGCTGTCGGCGTCACCACAAGGTGGGCGCCACGTAGCGCGTTAGCTACCTCACTCTTGTAGCGTTGCCATTCAGGCGGCGGTTCGACGCCATGCACAGCACGCCACCAGGAAAAGACACAAGAGTGACCGACGACCAACGTCGGACTCGTCCGCGGTAAGTTTGCGTGTGCGTAACCATTGAGATGAATCACGTCGGGACACAGACGGTTCTCGAGATGTAGCAACCACTCGCCCGCACGCTTCACGTCCGGCCAGCAGTCAGACATCCATTCCAATTTGTAATCGCTTTTGAAGAGACTCAAGTTCGGAAGCTTGTCTGCTTGATCGCGCTGAGCCCGCGTCGGCGCGGGACCCATCAAGGCCAACTGTACTTCGACGCCATGCGGTTCGAGTGCCCGCGTCAACTCGAGCGCGTAGGTCCAAACGCCACCGACAGCATCGGCCGTCATCAGAATTTTGCTGGGTTTCTTAGTCATTTTCGTCCGTAAATGCGATCGATGATTTCCGAAATGGTTATCAGCCGCTCGCTCGTGGAATCAAAACCCTCGTTGGACGCGAGCTTTGTTACCCAGTCGAGTGTTGCCAGCCCGCCCCATTTCCATTGCGCATCTTCCGGACTGCGCAGCGTTTCTTTTTCCGTGCCGTGAAAGCGTTCTGCTAGGAAGTCGTAGAAGGAACCGTCGACGTTTCGCAGTGAAGCTCCGCCACCAGTGCCATAGAACGTGACGTCAATCTCCGCGGCGCGGCCTGCGTGAAGGTTCCACGAGCAACTCAAGTTGATCGCGGCGCTATCAACGGTTTCGATGTGCGCCGTAGCGTAGTCTTCGGCTTGCCGCGTGGGTTTCGGCAGCATGCGTCCTTCGGAGAACAATGCTCCTTCAGTTCGGGTCACCCGCGGAAAACCTAACGGTTCGAGTGCGAGATCGAGCAGGTGAACCCCCAGATCCAGCATGCAGCCGCCACCGGAAAGCGAGTAGTCGTAAAACCACTGCTTGTCTGGTCCATAAGCATTGTGAAACTTCGCATCGACAGCGAAAACCCTTCCGAGCGCGCCGCTCTGAACAAGCGAACTCACCTGCTGCATGGCTGGAATATGTCGATAAGACAGATCGACACCGAGCAATCGCTTAGCATTGCGTGCGGTTTCGACGATGCTACTGGTTTCGACCGCCGTGCGGCCGAGCGGTTTTTGGCAGAACACCGCCAAACCGCGATTGAGTGCGGCGATGGATTGCTCGGCATGAAAGCTATTAGGTGTCGCGATTACAACGCCGTCGAGATCGTGATCGAGCAACTCCTCGAAGGAAGAGAACACCACCGCTTTTGG
>Ga0196977_1000982_pt1 | contig 12094 bp, 10 predicted proteins | sample S3v_1013CmetaG_FD_148634 | JGI IMG/M metagenome (GOLD analysis project Ga0196977, IMG submission 148634) | Soil microbial communities from Anza Borrego desert, Southern California, United States - S3+v_10-13C | ecosystem: Environmental > Terrestrial > Soil > Desert | place: USA: California...
TCACGTTGCGGGATGCCGTGACGATGAACGGCATACTCGTGCACGGGCTCGATTACGACGACACGTATCTGCCGGGTGCGGTGCACATGACCGCGAGCGGCGTGCCGTGCCTGCTCGGCATCGGCGCCGAAGTGAAGGCGGACGGGCGCGAGCTCCTGACGGCGCTCGTCCTCGGTCTCGAGTCGGCGGCGCGTATCGGCGGCGCGGGCAACGGCGGTTTCCAGAAAGTCGGGTTCCATCCGACGAGCATCTGCGGCGCGATGGGGTGCTCGCTGCTCGCCGGACGTCTGATGGAACTCGACCACCAGAAGCTCGAGTGGGCGCAGGGCATCGCGCTTTCGCTCGCGAGCGGAACGATGCAGCCGATGCAGGACGGCACCTGGACGAAGCGCCTCCATCCTGGCGCCGCGGCCGCGTCGGGCATCACTGCTGCCGCGCTCGCGGATGGCGGTTTCACCGGACCGGCGCAAGCGTACGAAGGGCGCTTCGGCTTCTACAACATCTTCCTCTCCGAGCTGCGCACGAAAGGCGATCCCGCGCTCGTCGTGCAAGGGCTCGGGGAACGCTGGGAATTCGCCCGCACGTCGGTAAAGCTTTTCCCGGCGTGTCACCAGATGCACGCCTTCATGAATGCCGCGATCAAGATCGCGGACGAGCACCGCTTCCGGCCCGAGGACATCGAGCGCGTCGAGACGCTCGTCGCCGATGTGGCACGCGAGCTCGTCTGCGAGCCTGCGGAAGCGAAGCGGCGGCCGCAGTCGAGCTACGCCGCGCAATTCAGCCTGCAATACGGCATGGCGGCGTCTCTCACGCGCAAGCGTTTCGGTCTGCAGGAAATCGAAGCGCCCGCCTACACGGAGCCCGCACTGCTCGAGCTCGCCCGGAAGGTCGACTACGCGATCGATCCGAACGCGGCTTTTCCGAAGAAACGCAGCGGCGAGGTGATCGTCACCCTCAAAAACGGCGCGAAGCTTCGCGAGCGCCAGGAGATCGATCCCGACGAGCCGGCGAGCGCCGAGGCGATCACCCGCAAATTCTTCGATAACGCGGAGCTCGCGATTCCGCGCTCGCGTGCCGAGAAGATCAGGGATGTGATTCTGGCGCTCGAAAAGCAGCCCGGCGCGCGGGCGCTGACTTCGCTGCTGGCGAGCTAGTTCTACTGCGTCATCGCAAGGCGGCGGTGCCGCGGCGATCCCGTGGCGCACGACGCAGTTGAAATTCGATGCGAGCGCCGTGCCGGCAGCGCTGTTGTCGCGAGGCCAAACGTCGGATAATCATCCGATCGGCACGAATCCAGAGGAGGGTGGCATGAGCGATTCCAGGCAGCCGGTCCGATTGGCGGGCTCGACGCTCGACCAGGCCCGCCACGTCTGCGCCTTCTTCCACACGAAGGACGAGGAGTACGAAGTGCTGCTGCCCTTCATAAAAGAGGGCTTCGTCGCGGGTGACAAGGCCTTTCATGTCGTCGATCCGGCGCACCATTCGGAACACCTGCGCCGTTTGCAGGACGCAGGCATTGCAGTGTCGAAAGCGCAGGAGGCACGGCAGTTGGAAGTCAGACGCTGGGAGGAAGCCTATCTGCAGGGTGGGCATTTCGATCAGAACCGCATGCTTGCGCTCATCGAGGAGGTGCTCCAGCGCGGCAAGGCGGAGGGGTTTCCGCTCACTCGTCTGGTTGCGAACATGGAGTGGGCGCTGGAGGACCGGCCCGGCGTGGACGCGATCGTCGAGTACGAAACGCGCCTGAACTTCGTGCTGCCCAAATACGACGACGCAGTCTGCTGAACGTACGATCTGGCCCGGTTCGGCGCCAACATCGTGATGGACATCATGCGAACGCACCCGATGGTGATCATCGGCGGAATACTTCAGGAAAATCCGTTCTTCGTCCCACCGGACGAGATGCTGCGGGAGCTTCGCGCGCGCGCCAATTGAGCGAAGGAGCCATGGCAGTCGGGCTCCACGGCGCAGCCAGCGACGGGAAGATGGATCCTAGCGACAAGTCGGCTGACGCCCAATCGGGCGACCTGCGGCGCGCGCTGCGTGACATGGTGGCGCTGTCGACGTTGCCGGCCATATGGGCAGCGAAGTCTCCTGCCGAGATCGGGCAGAGCCTCGCCGAGGTTCTCGTCAAGGTTCTCTCGGTGGACGTCGTTTACATGCGGCTGCCGGTGCATCGGAATGGTTGCGTTACAGAGGCCGTAGCGAGCTCCGCGCGTCCTGAGGCTGCGCTGAGTGCCTCGGCCGCCGGAAAACTGTTCGAGCCGTGGCTCGCAGCCGGTGGGTCGGGCACGCTGCGCGTGCCGAACCCGTTCGGCGACGGGCAGTTGAGTATCGCCGTAGCACGCTTCGGGCACACCGGCCAGTACGGCAACCTCGTCGCGGGTTCTTCGCGCGCTGATTTCCCGACGGAGACCGAGCGCCTCCTCCTCAGCGTGGCAACGAACCAGGCGGCCGTCATTCTCCAGTCGAAGCAGGCGGAGGAGCGCGTGCGACGCAGCGAGCGGGCGCTCGAGGATTTCTTCGAGAATGCGACGCTCGGCCTGCACTGGGTTGGACCGGACGGCATCATCGTTCGGGTCAATCGCGCCGAGCTCGACCTGCTCGGGTACTCGCGCGAGGAGTATGTCGGACGTCACATCGCCGAGTTCCACGTCGACGAGGCCGTGATCAAGGACATGCTGCGACGCCTGAAAGCAGGCGAGGACCTGCGGGAATACGAAGCTCGAATGCGCTGCAAGGACGGCTCCATCCGGGAAGTCGTCGTCAATTCGAACGTCATGTGGGAAGACGGCAGATTCGTTCACACGCGGTGCTTCACGCGTGACGTCACCGACCGCAAGCGAACCGAGCAGGCTTTGCGCCAGAGCCGTCTCGCCCTGGAGGAAGCCGACCGGCGCAAGGACGAATTCCTCGCCACGCTGGCCCACGAGCTGCGCAATCCGCTCGCACCGATCTGCAATTCGCTGGAGGTGATGAAGCGCGCGGGTGACGACGCCACCCTGAGCGAGCGGTGCCGGTCCACGATCGAACGTCAGGTGGCGCAACTGGTGCGGCTCGTCGATGACCTCCTGGATGTGAGCCGCATCACGAGCAACAGGCTCGAGCTGCGCAAGGAGCGCGTAGAGCTCGCCCGCGTAATCGAAGGCGCCGTCGAAACAAGCCGGCCGCTGATCGATGCGATGGGCCACGAGCTGACAGTCAGATTGCCCTTGCGTCCGATCCATGTCGATGCGGACGTCACGCGGCTCGCACAGGTCTTCGCGAACCTGCTCAACAATGCGGCGAAATATACCGAGCGCGGCGGGCGCATCTCGGTGACCGCCGCGTGCGAAGGAAATGCTCTCGTGGTCCGAGTAGCGGACACCGGCTTCGGTATATCCGAAGACGTGCTGCCGAGGATCTTCGACATGTTCACCCAGGCCGACGATACGATGCGGCGCTCGCAGGGCGGGCTGGGCGTGGGGCTGACGCTCGCGAAGCGGCTGGTCGAGATGCACGGCGGCGAGATCAGCGCGCGAAGCGAGGGTCCAGGCAAAGGCAGCGAGTTCATCGTGCGCCTGCCGCTCGCGGAGCAGCCGGCCGCGGCACCCGCGCCCGCGACGAGCGGTCCGGCCGTCGGAGCGTCTCGGCGCGTTCTGATCGTGGACGATAACGCGGACAGCGCGAGGAGCCTCGAAATACTGCTAGGGCTTGCCGGTCACATCGTTCGCAGCGCACACGACGGCGCCGAAGCCCTTGTCGCGGCTGCGGAGTTCCGGCCGGACGTGATCCTGCTCGACATCGGTTTGCCGGAAATCGACGGCTATGAGGTTGCGCGTCGCATACGCAGTGAGCCGTGGGCCGGGAAGACCATGCTGGTTGCGCTGACGGGATGGGGCCAGGACAGCGATCGCGAGCGCTCCCGCGACGCGGGCTTCGACCACCACCTGGTCAAGCCGGCCGATCTTGGATTGCTGACCAGCCTGCTAGCCTCAGGCTAGCTTCGCGCGGCAGCCGTTCATCTCACGTCGCCGCCATCAGGGCCGGTCGGGGGCCTTCAGTGGCGAATTCGTAGGTCCGTGTCATCGCCGCACCTCCTGATGGATGACGTTCAGATCGAAGCTTTCGAATCGAGATACGCGCGGACGATCTCCTCGCCCGTCGCGAACCACACCCCGTCGTGCCCCTTGATGTATGCAAGCGCCTTGTCCAGCGCGCCGATGCGATGCGGCACGCCGGTCATGAACGGATGCAGGCAGATCGCCATCACGCGCGCCGATTCCGCGCCTTCGGCGTACAGCACGTCGAACGTGTTTCGGATGATCTGGCCGAAATCCTCGCCCGTCGCGAACCGGTAGTTGATCTGGTTGGAGTCGTTGACCTCGTAGGAGTAGGGCAGGTAGACGAGCGCCTTGTCGCCGATGGTCATGCGATACGGCTGATCGTCGTTCACCCAGTCCGAGACGTAGAGATAGTCTTCCGCCGCGAGGTAATCGAGCGTGTGCCACGTCTCGGCGAGCGCCGAGCCGAGCCAGCCCAGCGGCCGCTTGCCGGTCGCTTCGGTGAGGCGCTTCGTGCAGTGGCCGATCAGCTCGCGCTCGGCTTCGGGCTCCAGCGCCGTCAGCCGCGTGGTGTTCGTCTTGTTGTGGCCCATGAACTCCCAGCCGAGCTTGGCCGCGTCCTCGATGATCTGCGGGTGGTGCTCGCAGATGTCGGTGTTGGTCGTGGCCGTCGCGCGGATGCCGTGCTTCGTCAGCACGTCCATCATCCTGAAGACGCCGACGCGGTTCCCGTAGTCGCGCTGTCCCCACGCGCGCACCGTCGGCGCCTTGTAGTCGTGCGCCTTCTCCCACGGATGGCCGGCGAGCGGCGTATTCAGAGAAAAGAACTCGAGATTCGGGATCACCCACACGGCCAGGCGCGAGCCGTTCGGCCAGTTCCACTTCGGCCTGCGGTTGATCGGCACGTACGGGAACGGACCGTAGTCCCTCGGCTGCATGGCAATCCTCCCTGGGTTACTGGAGCTTGGTTCCGGAGCGCTTGATGATGTCGCCCCACTTTGCGAGCTCGGCGCGCATGTAGGCGGCGAACTGCTCGGGCGTGTTTTCGAGCGGCTCCACGCCGAGCGTCGCGTAGCGCTCCGCGATGTCGGGCGCCCGCATCGCTTTATTGAACTCCGCGTACAGCCGATCGACGATCGGCCGCGGCGTCGCGACCGGCACTACAACGCCGTACCAGCCCGAGAGGTCGTACCCGGGAACGCCCGACTCAATCATCGTCGGATACTCCGGATAGAGCTTGGAGCGCTGCGCGGTCGATGCGGCGAGTATTCGCAGCCGGCCCGTTTTGACGTACGGCACGAACGGCGCCATGTCGGAGAAGAGGAGCTGCACCTGTCCGGCGATCAGATCGGGAAGCGCGGCGCCGGCGCCTTTGTAAGGCACGTGCGTGAGATCGATCTTCGCCAGATATTTGAGATATTCGCCGCAGAGGTGCAGCGACGAGCCGCTCCCCGACGATGCGTAGTTGAGCTGTCCGGGGCGGGCGCGGGCGAGCGCGATCAGCTCACGCATGTTCTTCGCCGGCACCGACGGATGCACCGCCAGCATGAACGACGCGGTTGCCACCTGCATCACGGGTGCGACATCGCGCATGAGGTCATAGGACAGCTTGGGATACAAGTTCGGGCTCACCGCAAGCGAGCTCGTCGACCCGAAGTTGATGGTGTAGCCGTCCGGGGCCGACCGGACGACGGCTTCCGTGCCGATCGTCCCGCCGGCGCCGGTCCGGTTGTCCACGACGAAGGTCTGCCCCGTTGCGGCGGAGAGCTTCTGAGCGTAGAGACGTCCGAGGATGTCGGTGGTGCCGCCCGGCGCGAACGCGATGATGACGCGCACCGGCTTCGCCGGATACGCCTGCCCCGAGCCCGCGGAAGGGGTCTGCGCAATCGCGCCCGGCGCGAGCGCGAGCGTGACGAGCGCGAGAGCGCAGCGCGCCGTCGCGTTCATTTCGCGCACGCCGTCATGAGGTCGGCGACGAGCGTGTCCTCGAGCCGCTCGAGCAGTCGCAGGAGCTTGCCGCAGCGCGCTTCGCCCAGCACCGGCTCGACCAGACGCTCGAATTTCGCGGCAAGGCGCCGGCCCTGCATCGCGTAATCGTTTAGCGGCACGCCGGCATCGTGTGTCGCGCGCAGCTCGCGCCCGTCCTTCATCTCGATCACGACGTCCGCCACCATCTTCGGGCGGTCGCTCACGAAATCGACCGAAACCTTGTCGCGCAGCACGCACAGCGTCGCATCCGCGGTCGTGGCGTCCTTGAAGAAGGCGAGGTCGGAGGTGTCCGCGCCCGCGAGCGCCGCCGCGCCCATGAAGCGCAGGCTGAACTTCGCCTCCAGCGCGGTGCGCGGATTCGGGATGTTGCACATCGCATCCGCGCCTTTGTCGACGCGCAGCTTCACGCGCTCGACGTCCTCGGGTCGGATCGCGTTCGCTTCGCGCAACTGCCGCACGCATTCGATGGAAGCGTGGGTGCCGTAGCACGACGCGTGGTACTTAAACAGGTTGTCGCGAATATAGAAGCGCGCGGGATCGCCGAGCGCCGCCTGCGGATTGAAATCGGGGCTCATGGTCGACGCAAAGCCCTGGCGGCACTCGAGGGCGTCGGGCCGGCTCACCATGCCGGCCGCGGCCAGACGGGCGGCGCGAAGGCCATTGTGAGCGGCCACGCCTGCGTGAAACGGCTTGCACTCGGTGCCGAACATGGATTTGAGCCCGCCGGCCTGCGTCGCTGCGATGCTGATCGCGTGCGCGGTGCGTTCCGCATCGAGTCCAAGGAGCCGCGCGCAGGCGGCGGCTGCGCCGAGGGCGCCGACGGTGCATGTCGAGTGATAGCCGCGCGCATAGTGGCCCGGCGCGACCAGCAGCCCGACGCGGCAGCCGACCTCGTAGCCCGCGACGAACGCCTCGATGAGATCTTTTCCGCGTGCACCGCGGCTCTCGGCGAGCGCCGTGAGCGCCGGCAGGATGGCGGCGCTCGGATGGCCGTTCAGCGAGAGGTTCACGTCGTCGTAGTCGAGCACGTGCGACGACGCGCCGTTGATCAGCGCCGCCTGCGTGGTCGTAACGCGCGCAGCGTGGCCGATCACGGTGGCCGCGGGCTTGCCGCCGTCGGCAGCGGCTTCGTCGAGCAGGATGCGCGTCAGGTGATCGTCCGAGCCTGCGAGCGCGACGCCGATCCAGTCGAGCACGCACTGCCTCGCGACCTCGCGCACGTCCGACGGCAGGTCGTCGGCTTGCGTCCGCTGCGCCCGCTCGGCGAGCTTCAGCGTGAGATGGTCTTGATTCCCGGTGACGTCGCGCGAAGCGGTATCGTTCATGGCGGCTCCCTTTGTAGGATGCGTCCTGAGCTGGCGCAGGGCGCACCGGCCAATATTAAACTCGCACGGTACAACGAAAGCAGCCAGCATGAGCATAGAGCGCATTCCGGGTGGCGGCAGCGCCGGCTTCGACAAGGCGGTGGCGGCTCAAAGCCGCTTTATCGTCCGCGACGACATCAAGCTCCATCATCTGGATTGGGGGAATAGCGGCCGGCATCCGATCGTGCTTGTGCACGGCAGTCGCCTGCACGCCCATGTCTGGAACGATTTCAGCCGCAGGTTCAGCGACCGCTATCACATCGTCGCGCTGGACCAGCGGGGACACGGCGACAGCGGGTGGGGTCCGCCGGACGATTACCAGATGGAAAATTTCTATCAGGACCTGCGCGCCGTGATCGAAGCGAGGGGCTTATCGCGCTTCACGCTGATCGGGCATTCGCTGGGCGGCAGAGTTTCCATGCTGTATGCCCATCGCCATCCTGACGTGCTCGAGCGCCTGGTGCTGGTCGACATCACACCGCGCCGCCCCTCGGTTCCCGCTGGCGGCGAATCGTCGGATGACGAACGCACCGCGCCAGGCGTATTCGATTCCCCTGAAGCTGCGCTCGCCCATCTGAAGCGCTTGATGCCGCGCGCCCCCGCGCCGCTGGTCGAAGAAAGCGTGCGTCACGGCGTGCGCCGGACCGACGACGGGCGTTACACCTGGAAGTACGATCCCGCTTTTCTCGCAGGACGCAGGTCGCGCTCGAGTGCCGTGGATCTGTGGAGCGCAGTGAAATCCATCTCCACGCCGACGCTGCTCCAGTACGGCAGCCACAGCAACGTGGTGAGCCGCGAGCTCGCCGCACGCATGGCGGAGACCATGCCGCGGTGTACCGTGGAGCGCATCGAAGGCGCCGGCCACGGTCTCTTTACCGATCAGCCCGACGCCTTCGCGCAGAGCGTGGAACGCTTCCTGGCCGCCGCCTGAGAAGCCGGTCGATCGAGCGCATGGACAACGGCGCGCGCGCCCGCGCCCGGCGTTAGCTCCACCAGGGTCATCTCGCCGCTTTCATCGGTGCCGTAGTACGGCATGGGCACGCCGGGATAACAGGCAAGGGTGTCGCCATGGCGCATCTGGCGATGGGCGTGCACATGCCCGAGCGCCAGGTAATCGAATCCTGAATGCTCGATCTCGTGCGGCGTGATGAGCGACGAGCGGTCGGAATCCGGATCCTCCATATACAGACCGTGCGCCATGCCGATATGCCACAGGTTGCCCTTGCGGGGCGGCGCGCCGGCCAACGGCTTGTTGCCGCGGTCGTGATCGAGCATGCAGCGGCCCCACACCGTCGCGTGCAGCTCGGGAAATTCAATCTGCCTGCCCTCGGCTTCGTCCAGCAGCGTGACGTGATGCCCCGCATGCCGGAAGTCCATGCGCCGCAGCACCGAGCGCTCCTCCCAGCAATCATGGTTGCCGGCGATGATGACCGTGGGACAGTGCACCCGCGCGAGCTGCTCGTAGACGAAATCGATCACATCGCCCTTGACACGATTGTGATCGAACAGATCGCCGGCGATGAGAAAAAGATCGGAGCGCACGGCGAGCACGGTATCGATCACGCGCGCGAACGCGTCGCGCACGTGCTGGCCGGCCTCCCCGTCGTGCAGGTGGACGTCGGACGTATGCGCGAGCTTGAGCGGCCGTATCACGACTCAATCCTAGCCGGACGAACGATCCGGCACGCTCGCATCCCGCCCACGGTTACGATGCGACGGTCTCGGTCGAGCGTTTCTCGTCGTGAGACGCGTCGCCGTGTGTTCCGTCCCATCCCGTTTGCGAGATATCGAAGTTCACGTTGTCCGGACCGAGGTAACGCATTTCGACATTGCCATGTCCCGCTGCTGCACCCGTGGCACCGGCGCCGAGCACGGCGTTGATGTCATCGCGCGGTCTCGCGGCGCCGGATCTCTCCAGCTTTGCGACCGTCTCCTCGAGGCTTTCCACCTCGAAGCCGAAGTGATGGATGCCGCTCCAGCCCTTGCCGCGCTCGGCGCCGGCGATCACGTCGTTCTTGAAGCGCAGGATCGCGAGATTGATGTGGCCGTCGGTAAGGAAATAACCGGAGGTGCGCTCGCTCTCGAGCTTTCTCACCACCTTCAAGCCGAGGTTCTCGACGTAGAACCGCTTCGTCGCTTCTTCATCCTGGGTTTGAATCGCGATGTGTCTGATCCGTGCCATGGTTTCGTCCCCCGCGTGGTTGACCAACGACCGTATCGTATCTGAAAGCTAGAGAACGGCTTCGGCGGCGACACGCAGCGCATCGATGCTGGCGCCGCCCAGCAGCATGGTGCCGATCGCGCCGTCGCGGGCGCTCTCCTTCCAGACTTGCAGCCGATCCCTGATGCGCTCGGGCGAGCCGACCAGCGCGATCTCGTCGATCAGGCTGTCGGGAACAGCGACGGTCGCTTCCTCGCGGCGTCCGTTCAAGTACGCGTCCTGGATTTTCGCGGCGGCAGCTTCGTATCCCATGCGCCTCACGTAATCGTTGTAGAAGTTCTTGCCGCGCGCGCCCATGCCGCCGATGTAAAGCGCCAGTCGCGGCTTGATCGCATCGCGGCAGGCCTGCAGGTCGTTTCCCATCGCCACGGGCACGAACGGCGCGATGTCGAACCCCGTCAGCGTTCGGCCCTTTCCAGCCGCCACTCGTCCTTCAAGCACGGGCTCGGTGACGAGGCCGGGGCGTTCGGGACTCATCATGAACGGCTGCACGCCATCGGCAACCTCGCCGGCGGTGCGCAAACCCGCAGGCGTGATCGCCGCGGTGTATATCGGCAGATCGCGATTGGGATGAAGAATGCTCTTCAGCGGCTTGCCGAGGCCGCTTGCGTCCGCACCCGCATAGGGGATCTGATAATGCTCGCCGCGGTGCGTGAGCGCGGCTTCGCGTGCGAACACCTTGCGCACGATGTCGATGTATTCCTTCGTGCGGGTGAGCGGCTTACCGTATGGCACGCCGTGCCAACCCTCGACGACCTGCGGCCCCGAGGGCCCGAGGCCGAGCAGGAACCGGTTGTTGGACATGGCCTGCAGCGTCGCCGCCGTCATCGCGGTGCACGCCGGCGTGCGGGCCGGAATCTGCATGATGCCGGTGCCGGCTTTGATGCGCTCCGTGCGGGCCAGCACCCACGCGATCGGCGTGACGGCATCGGTGCCGTAGGACTCGCCGGCCCACACCGACGTGTAGCCCAGCCGCTCGGCCTCCAGCACCGCGTCCATCCGCGGGCCGCCGGGTTCTCCCGCATATCGCAGTAGCAGTCCCAATCTCATGCGCGCACTCCTTTAAACCACCGCAAAATGAGCCCCGTCTTTCCGTATCGGAGAGGGCCGACTCCGGGGCATCTAACCAATTCCCTCTCCCGAGGCGGGAAGAGGGTAGGGTGAGGGGGCATTTTGGCAGCGGAGAGGTGAAATGCGTGTAGTGATCTGCGGCGGCGGCGTAATCGGCGCCTGCACTGCCTATTTCCTCGCCCGGCGCGGCGTCGAAGTGACTGTCGTCGAACGAACCGAGGTCGCATGTGCTGCTTCCGGCAAGGCCGGCGGCTTTCTCGCCCTCGACTGGTGCGCCGGCAGTGCGCTCGATGCGCTCGCGCGCCGCAGCTTCGCCCTGCATGCCGAGCTTGCCCGCGAGCTGGATGGTGACTGGGGCTATCGGGGTACGAATGCGTACAGCGGTTATGTCGTCCGCGAACGCGAGGTGCGCAGACAGACATCCGCGGCGCTTGATTGGCTTTCGCCCGGTGTCGTGATCTCGCATCGAATCAGCACGCCTGATACGACCGCCACCGTTCATCCGCGCAGATTCACCACGGGGATGATGCGCGCTGCGCAGACTTACGGAGCACGAGTGCTCCACGGACAGGTCACTGGCGCAACACGTAGGGTGCGCCAGGGGCGCACCGGCCAGACCTCGCAGGTGACAGGCGTGGAGGTGGACGGCACGACTATCGAAGCCGACGCGATGGTCATCGCAATGGGCCCCTGGTCCAGACTCGCCGCAGACTGGCTGCCGCTTCCCGAAGTGTTCGGTCAGGTCAGCCCGAGCATCGTCTACGACACGGGAGCGGACGTTCCAGCCGACGCGCTCTTCCTCGAATATCGCGATCCGTGCGGAGACGACGTGACGGTTGAAGTGTTTCCGCGCGCCGACGGCAGCACCCACGTTTGCGCATTCTCCGGCGCAGCGCCGCTGCCGCTAGATCCTGCCCGCGTCGAACCGGAACCGGATGTGATGGAACGTCTGCGCGCCTTATGCGAGCGGCTGTCGCCGGCGTTCACGGCAGACCGCATCATCGCGAAGCAAGCCTGCTTCCGTCCGATTACGCGGGACTACGTACCCTTGATCGGCCGCGTGCCGGGCATCGACGGCGCTTACGTCGCTACCGGTCACAACGTATGGGGCATCCTCAATGCGCCGGCGACGGGCGAGGCCGTCGCGGCGCTCATCGTCGACGGCAAAACACAGGCCGTCGATTTGACGCCGTTCGATCCCGCCCGTTTTTCCTGAAGCGGTCAGCGGACTGCGCTCAGCGTCTCGGCCATCCGTACCAGTCGAACGAACTCGGCGCGATAGCCTTCCGGATCGGGTCCGCGCGCGGCGTTCGCGAGCGCGGCGATATTGCTGTACGAGTAGCTGTTGAGTCCGCTTTCGCCGCGCAGCCGCTGCGCGAACGCCGCGACCGCCACCGAGAAGCGCT
>Ga0196977_1000983_pt1 | contig 12093 bp, 12 predicted proteins | sample S3v_1013CmetaG_FD_148634 | JGI IMG/M metagenome (GOLD analysis project Ga0196977, IMG submission 148634) | Soil microbial communities from Anza Borrego desert, Southern California, United States - S3+v_10-13C | ecosystem: Environmental > Terrestrial > Soil > Desert | place: USA: California...
CGAGGCCGCCGAGATCGCCGGCGAGGAGGAGCGCCGCCGCTCCGAGCTGCGCGAGCAGTTCATCGCCGTCCTCGGCCACGACCTGCGCAATCCCCTGGCCTCGGTGATCGCGGGCACCCGGCTGCTGCGCCAGGAGACCCTGTCGGAGAAGGGCTCCGGTGTCCTCGACCTGATGCACGCCAGCGCCATGCGGATGAGCGTCCTGATCGACAACGTGCTCGACTTCGCCCGCGGCCGGCTTGGCGGCGGCATCGTCGTCGAGCGCGGCGAGCCTGAGCAACTTGAGCCCCTGCTGATGCAGCTGGCGGCGGAACTGCGCGCGGCCTCGCCCGGACGGGTGATCGAGACCGAACTGGCGCTGTACGATCCGATCCCCTGTGACCGGTCCCGCATCGGCCAGCTGGTGTCCAATCTGCTCGGCAACGCCCTGACCCACGGCGCGGCGGACGAACCGGTGCGGCTGCACGCCGCCACCGCGAACGGGTGGCTGGAGATTTCCGTCGCCAATGCCGGCCCGCCGATCCCGCCCGAGGCCATGGACCGGCTGTTCCAGCCCTTCTTCCGCAGCGAGAGCCGGTCGCGGCGGGAGGGCCTTGGCCTGGGCCTCTACATCGCCGCCGAGATCGCCCGCGCCCACGACGGCGTGCTGTCCGCCCAGTCCACCGCCGCCGAGACCCGCTTCACCTTCCGGATGCCGATCGCCGGCGCCGCGAACGCCGCCGCTGTCGGCGAATAGGTCCGGCTGGCCGTTCCATCGCTGGGCGCCATCCCCTATCTAGGACGTCGAAACCCCCACGGAGCTCCCATGCCTCTCCTGATGTGCCCCAACGACAACGCCGCCATGCAGACCGTGGACCGCGCCGGCGTGCAGTTCGACATGTGCCCCACCTGCCGCGGCGTCTGGCTCGACCGCGGCGAGCTCGAGAAGCTGATGGCCTCGGCCGTCTCGGATGCGGGCGCCGCCGCCCCGCCGCCGCAGCACCAGCAGCCCTACGCGCCGCCGCCCCAGGGCCGCCCGCACCAGCCCCCGCCCTCGCAGTGGGGCTTCGGCGGAGAGCACGGCGAACGCGGCGAGTACGGCGAGCGGGGCGAGCGCGGCTACGGCCAGCACGGCAAGCGCCGCGGCTCGATCTTCGACATCTTCGACTAGCGGCCCGCCGGGGCCGGCCGCGTCGAATTGGCGATGCTGGGAACGGCGTTCACCAGGGCTTCGAACGGCTCCTGGCTGAGCGCCTCGTAGCGCGCCTGCTGTTCGCCCTCGAAGCCGTTCGCTTCGGCCGAGGGTAGCGCGAGGTCCGCCTAGGCCCGAACTTCCAGCAGGGCGACGCCGTCGCCCGCGATGGCCCAGGCCTCGCCGGGCGGAATGACGAAGGCGTCGCCGCCCGCCAGCCGGTGCGATCCGCGGCAGACCAGTTCGGCGGAGCCGTCGAGTACGAAGCCGAACAGCAGCTCGCCGGCGTTGACCGGCGCCGCCAGCCGCCCGGTCCCGCGCAGCACGCGCGCCGAAACCGCCCCGCCGCTCGGCGCCGCCAGGCCGAGGTCCTGGGCGGTCCAGCCTGCCCCGGCGTCGCTCCAGGCCGCGCCGGCCGCGCGGCAAAGCCGGTAGCGCTGGCCGCCGAAGTCGCGGTCCGGCAGGTCGCGCCCGGTCGGCAGGGTCATGGCGTGGTCGGCGAGGGTCTCGTGCAGGGCGGGCGAGGTCACCTCCACCACCTCGAGGTCGTCGGCGCTCTCCAGCACCCGGTGGCGGATGGTCGGCGGTTGCAGCACGCAGTCGCCGGCCTGCATCCAGAACGGCTCGCCCTGGTCCTCGTAGACCAGGCGCACGCGGCCGCGGCGGCAGAAGATCAGCTGGAAGGCGATCCGGTGGAAATGCACCCAGTCGGCCACCGGCCCCGCCCCCGGCACAACGATGCACGAGGCGATGTACCTGCCGCCCAGCCGGCCGGGGATCAGGTCGCGGTAGACCATCCCGGCGCGGCCTTCGCCTGCGGCCGGCCCGTCGGCCGCGCGGGTGACCAGGAACTCGGGCGCGAAGGTCGGCACGTCGATGGTCGGTTCCGGGTCCATCCACTCGATGCGCGTGCCGTTGGGCGCGGTCGGTCCCGGCCCGCCCGGCGCGCCCGGCCGGGCGATGCGGATCAGACCCGGATCGCCGTGCCCGGGCTGCAGCCGCAGCCGCAGCCCGTGACCGCTGATCGTCGCGGTGTGCGGCTCGTCGGCGGGAAAGATGGCCTCGACGCGAAAGCCGAGCTCCTCGGTGAAGAAGCGCAGGGCGGGCGCCAACTCGGCGCAGGGCAGGACGACCTCCGCCCATCCCGACTGCTTGTCCGTCGCCCCCATCCGGTCACTCGCTCAGGGGACAGGGCGCGCCGGGGTCGCCGCGCTCGAGGATCGGCATCAGGGCCTGGGCGTCGCGGATTACCTGGTCATGCACCTGGGTGTAGCGTTCCAGCTGCTGCACATGGGCGAAGTACTGGGGCTTCAAGGCGCCGCGGGCGTCATAGAAGGCGGCCGGGTCGTCCAGATAGGGGATCACCTCGGTGACTGTGAAATCGTCGTAGCGCACCCAGATGTCGCCCACCGACTTCAGCCGGTTGTAGAAGCGCGCCAGGCAGTAGGTCATGTGCGGCCCGATCAGGTTGATGGTCCCCGAGCTGACCGCCGCGTCCCAGACCCCTGTCGGCGGGCGCCGCGCGCCATCGATCACATAATGCGCCAGGGCAGGGCGCTCGCCCGCCGCACGCTGGCGCCGCCAGGCCGCGAGCCTCGCTTCGATCTCGGCGTTCATGGGCGGTCCGGCCGTCTTCGCCGGTAGCCGAACCTCGTCGGCCAGCGCGCTGTAGACGGCTCGGGCGTCCTCGATCCTCCGCCGATCCTGGCGCCACTCTTCCAGCCAGAAGGCGGCGCTGACGCCGATGAAGACGACGAACAGCTCCAGCGCCAGCTTGGCGAAGGGAATGGCGCCGAGGAGGGCGCGCCAGCCCGGCGCGGCGGGCGCCGGGGGCGCGGCCTCCAAGGTCTTCCTGCGCTTCACGGCCATGGCTTTCCCCCCGAAAGTCGCGGGACCATAGCATCAACGGCCGTCCCCATGGGGAGCGGCAGGGCGCTACCCGAGCAGCCCCTTCTCCGCCGCCAGGTCCTTCAGGCTCACCAGCGGCCTTGGCCCGTAGTGGCCGATCACCTCGCTGGCGGCCAGCGCGCCGAGCCGCGCGCAGTCCCGCAGCTCCCGGCCATGCGCCAGGCCGAACAGGAAGCCGGCCGCGTACTGGTCGCCGGCGCCGGTGGTGTCGACCACCTCGTCGACCGGATAGGCGGGGACCTCGTGCGCCTGCGCCCCGGCCAGCACGAGCGAGCCCTTCTCCGAGCGCGTCACCGCCGCCATGGGCACCAGCGAGCGCACAGCCGCGGCCGCCTCGTCGAAGTCGGTGGTCTCGAACAGCGCCATCAGCTCGTTTTCGTTGGCGAACACCAGGTGCGCCTTGGCCGACAGGAAATCGAGCAGGTCGTTGCGCCAGCGCTCGACCACGAACACGTCCGACAGGGTGATCGAGACCTTGCGCCCGGCCCCGCGGGCGGCGTCGGCGGCGCGGTCGAAGGCGGCGCGGGCCGGCGGCGGGTCGAACAGGTAGCCCTCGAGGTAGGTGATGGCGCTGTCCCTGATCATCGCCTCGTCGACGTCGTCGGCGGTCAGCGAGCCGGCTACGCCGAGGAAGGTCGACATGGTGCGCTGGCCGTCGGGGGTCACATTGATCAGCGAACGGGCCGTCGCCGGGCCGCCCGACATCGGCGGCGTCTCGAAGGTCACGCCCTGGGCGCGCAGGTCGTGGGTGAACACCTCGCCCAGCTGGTCGGTCGCCACCTTGCCGACGTAGGCCGCCGTCCCGCCGAAGCTGGCCACCCCGGCCACGGTGTTGCCGGCCGACCCGCCCGAGGCCTCGATGCCCGGCGCCATGGCGGCGTAGAGCGAGTGGGCCCGCGCCTCGTCGATCAACATCATGGTCCCCTTGGTCAGCCCCTGTTCGTCCAGGAAGGCGTCGGAGGACGGCGCGATGACGTCGACGATGGCGTTGCCGATGGCGGCGACGTCGTAGGCGTGGCTCATGGGAATTCCCGCTGGATACTCGGCCTTCGCCCTAGCCGCTCGGGGCCTGCGGCGCAACGCGCGCTTGCGCCCGGCCCAAGGCTTGCTTAGCTGCAAGGGTGATGAAACGCGCGCTCCCTGTCGCCGCCCTGACCCTCGCCGCCGCCCTGACGGCGGCCGAGCCGGCGCTGGCGTGGCAGCAGAGCCCGCCGCCGTCGGGTCCGCGCGACCGCCGTCCCCAGAAGCCCGAGCGCACCGAGCCCGCGCCGCCGCGTCCGCCCCGCGCCGAGCGGCCCCGCGGCGCTCGCCGGCCCGGCGGATCGGTCACCGTGGTGCCGCCGTCGGAGCTGTCCAGCTCGCCCGGCCGCACCCGCTCCGACGACCGGGGCCTGAACCCGACCGTTGACCACGTCACCACCTTCGCGGGCCTGATCGGTTTCGATGAGACGCGGCTGAAGGGCGTGCTGGGCGCGCCCTTCCTGGCCCGAGACGAGGGCCAGGGATCGCTGTGGACCTATCGCCTGCAGAGCTGCTCGCTGATGGTCTTCCTGGCCCGCGACGCGTCGGGCCAGCTCAAGGTCAAGGGCGGCGCGGCCGGCCCCCTCGTCCGCGGCGCCCCCGCCCCCAGCGTCGACGCCTGCGTCGCCGAAGCCCCCCGCTCCCGCCCGCAGGGCTAACCTCCAACCCCGTCATCCTCGGACCAGCGCGCCTTCGGCGCGCGACGTTCCGAGGACCCAGCTTAGGGAATGCCTCGACCATGCAGCGTGTCGTCATCCTCACGCCCAATCCCGACGACATGGCCTACGCGGGCCGCTGGAGCGAGGTGCGCGACCGCATGGTCGGGCCGCTCCGAGCCGAGGGATTCGAGGTCGACAGCCGGAGCTGGTTCAACGACGCCGGCGGACTCGGCGGCTACGACCTGATCCTGCCGCTGACCGTGTGGGGCTACCACCGCGACCACCACGACTGGCTGGCCACCATCGAGGGCTGGGAGTTCGAGGGCCTGCCGGTGCTCAACCCGACCAGCGTGCTGCGCTGGAACTCCGACAAGCGCTACCTCGGCCGGCTGTTCCGGCTGGGAGCCCCGGTCGTCCCGACCCTGTTCGTCGACGAACTGGACGCCGCCGACGTCGAGCGCGCCGCGCGCGAGTTTCACACCGAGACCCTGATCGTGAAGCCCCAGGTCTCGGCGAGCGCCTACAGGACGCTGAAGATCCGGCCCGGCGACCCGATCGAAGACGGCCCCGAGGGTCCGGCCATGATCCAGCCCTTCCTCGACCAGGTGGGCGGCGAGGGCGAGCTGTCGCTGGTCTATTTCAACGGCGAGTACAGCCACGCCATCCGCAAGGTCGCCGCCCGCGGCGACTTCCGCGTCCAGCCGGAATGGGGCGGCCACATCACCGACTACACCCCCGACGCCGACGTCCGCGCCGCCGCCGAGCGGGTCCTGGAGTCGGTCGAGGAGCCGCTGCTCTACGCCCGCGTCGACCTGGTCCGCGACAACGCCGGCCGGCCCCAGCTCATGGAACTCGAACTCGTCGAGCCCGACCTCTACCTCGGCTACACCCCCGAGGCGCCGCGGCGGTTTGCGAAGGCGGTGCGGGAGGCGGTGGAGGGGTTGTAGATGTCGCCGAGGCTTGAGCGCAGGGCGCCTTGCAGGTCGCGTATCACCGCCTGGCCGTCCAGCCGAACGACCGAGTAGCCCTGACTGCGCAGCCAGGCGTCGCGGCCGGCGTCCTTCAGCGCCACCTCCGGCAAGCGATGAACGCCGCCGTCGACCTCGATGACGAGGCGTCGTCCGTGGTTGGCGAAATCGACGACGAAGCGTCCGATCGGGGCCTGCCGCCGCCAGTTGTCGTCGAGCTTCCGCAATGCCTTCCAGACCAGTTGCTCTGGGCGGTTCATGGAGGCCTTCAGTCGCCGCGACCGGGCGATGGCGCCATTCCGAGGCCGAGGGCGGTCGAACTCCATTGCCTGAACAAAACACGAACAACGATTGGCCGCAATCCCTCCTCCTCGATGGAGGAGGGGCAGGGGAGGTGGTGGATCGGTGGGGGTTCAGGAGTGGTTGGTGAAGGCTCGACTGAACAGCCGCCCGCGCCTCATCCGGCGACGTCCTGCCACCACCACCCCGACCCTCCTCCATCGAGGAGGAGGGAGGGCGTTCGCGGCTAGGGTCGAGGGCCGACCCTCCGGGTACCGCGCAACCGCGATGGCGAGCGCGGCCGAAAATCCACGAACGAAACAACCCCGGACGAAATCCTGGCGCTCACCCTCCTCCTCGATGGAGGAGGGGCAGGGGAGGTGGTGGATCGATGCGGTTGACGAATGGAGTTCTGGAGGCGCGAACGCTCGGCGCCGACCAGAGCTGGTTTTGAACCGTCATGCCTCCACCACCGCCCCGACCCTCCTCCATCGAGGAGGAGGGAGGGCGTCTGGTTCAGCCCTTACGGCTTGTCCTGCCCCGCAGCGCCCTGCCCGACCTCGGCTTGGGCGTAACCCTCCTGGCCCCCCTCGGCATCCCCTCCGCGTAGTAGCGCCGCGACGGGCAGAGGTCGGCGATGGGGCAGCGTTCGCAGAGCGGGCGCTGGGCCTTGCAGGTGTAGCGGCCGTGCAGGATGAGCCAGTGGTGCGCCTTGGGGAGCCAGGGGTCGGGGACGACCTGGTGCAGCTGGTCCTCGACCTTGTCGGCGGTCGACGCGTTGGCCAGCCCCAGACGATGGCTGACGCGGAACACGTGGGTGTCGACCGCGATGGCCGGCTCGATCCCCAGTTCGTTGAGCACCACCGAGGCGGTCTTGCGCCCCACGCCGGGCAGGCGCTGCAACGCCTCGCGGGTGAGCGGCACCTGGCCGCCGTGCTCCTCGACCAGCATGCGGGCCGCGGCGATGACGTTCTTCGCCTTGGTGCGGTAAAGCCCGATCGACTGGATGAAGGGGATCAGCCCCTCCTCGCCGAGCAGCAGCATCCTGGCCGGGGTGTCGGCGACCTTGAACAGTTTCTCCGTCGCCTTGTTGACCGACACGTCGGTGGCCTGGGCCGAGAGCGCCACGGCGACCACCAGGGTGTAGGGGTCCTGGAACGCGAGTTCGGTCTTCGGCTCGGGCATGACGCCGGCCAGCCGCGCGAAGATGGCTTCCACCCGGTCGGGATCGGGCGGCCAGACGGCAGGGAATCCGGGCTCGGCCATGCGCGGCTACTTCACGGCCCCGAACAGGGGATCGGCGGGGTCGCAGAGGCGGACCGGAGGCTCGAGAACCACGCGCTGGTCGCCGATGACGACGTCGCGCAACGGCGGCTCAATCACCCTGAAACGCCCCGCCTCGAGGGCCTCTTCCCAACCGTCGCACTGGCCGCCGGTGGAGGCGATGCGCCGCCAGCCGGCGCCCTGCCTGCGATAGAGGCCGCCGCTGCCGAGCCGGACCACCAGAATCTCGTCGACGCCGTCGCGGTCAAAGTCCTCCAGAACCGCTCGGCAGCGCCGGGCGTCCAGGGAGACGCCGACGCAGCCGCGCAGGGTCTCGTCGGCCGACCAGTCCTGGGCCAGGAACTCGGCCGGCGGCGTCTTGCCGGCGCTCACGACCTTCAGATCGGCGATCGTGAGCCGGGGCAGCGGTTCCACCGCATCGGCCGGCGCGGTGCGATAATCGCGCGCCAGCGCCGCCTTGGCCTCTTCGGCCACGGCCTTGTCGTTGCTCCTCGCCAGGCGCTTTAGGGCGTCCAGACCGGCCTGGCGGGCCTGGAAGCGCAGGAAGTCCCAGTCGAACTTGTCCGCCGTCACCTTGCCGGCGAGCAGCCGGTTCACCTGGTCGTTCACCGACAGCCGGGCGGGATCGGCCAGCGGGGTGAAGAGGGCGATGAGGACGGCCAGCGCGGTGTAGGCGCCGGCGATGTTGGTCGGCTCCAGCGGCTTCAGGAAGGGGCCGGGCCTCACCGCTGCGAAGGCGTAGCCCGCGGCGATCACCGCGCCGACGAGGACGCAGGCCGCGGCGATGACGCGCTCCGGCGTCAGGCCGTATTGGCCGACGCGCAGGGCCAGGGCGTAGGCGGCGAGCGCGACGATGGGGACCAGCGCCACGCTGGCCACGCGCGCCGACCAGCGCAGCACCAGCGGCGGCGGCCGGGTCTCGTCGCCGCCCTGGTAGATGGCGTTGACGAGCAGGATCAGCACGGCGGCGGCGCTGAGCAGGATCGCGGCCCCGGCGTTGGTGTCCCACAGCGGCTCAAGCCCGGTGAACGCGAGCGAAACCAGGAAGCCGGCGGCGATCAGCGCCATCATCGGCGCCAGCCAGCTGAGCAACGTCAGCCCCACGGTGCGCACGCCGCGGATCAGGCCGACGCGCACGTCGGTGAGGTGTCCGGCGGCGGCGAAGGCGGTGAAGGTGGCGGGGATCGAGAACCACTGCTCCTGCAGCAGCCTGCGGAAGCCGTCGAGGCCGATCAGCTCGAACAGCGCGGCGCCCAGCCACAGCAGCGCCCAGAACACGCCCACGAAGGCCCCAGACAGGGCGAGCTGCACGGCGTGCTTCGAGGCCAGGTCGAACAGGGTGGCGTAGCTGGCCACCCGACGCCTGTCGTGGTCCGAGGCCTCGACCAGGCTGTGGGCGATGAACAGGCCGGCGGCGGCGCAGACGACCAGCACCGGGCTGACCGCGACGCGCTCTCCGAACGCCTCGGCCGTGGCGGTGAGGCCGTCGTAGACGCCGAGCCCGGCCACCACCGCGGCCGCCGCGCCGGTCCAGATCACGAGCGTGCGCGGGCGCATGCGCCCCAGGCCGGCGATGACGATCAGCGGGACGAACAGCGCGATCAGCACCAGGGGGCTCATCGCCGCCAGCTGAGTGGCGGGCCAGACCTTGGCCTCCCAGGCCTCGTGCAGCCCCCACAGCGCCACGCCCCAGCCGAAGCCGATGGCCAACCGCGTCCAGCCCAGCCGGGCCGTGGCCTCGGGGGCGGCGGCGGCGCCGTCGTCGTGGAGTTCGTCCGTCATGCCCGCTCTCCTGCCAGCACGGTGGCGATTAGAGGGGGCGTTGCGCCGGCTGTGAAGCCTCGACGGGGCGTCTGCACCGGGTCTAGGCTGAAATCATGCCTGAACCCGACACGGTCAGAACCGCCGCCTGCCGCTGCGGCCAGCTCAGCGTCCGCTGCACCGGCGAGCCGGTCCGGATCAGCGTCTGCCACTGCCTGAACTGCCAGCGCCGCTCCGGCTCCTCCTTCGCCGCCCAGGCGCGCTGGCCGGACGACAGGGTCGAGATCAGCGGCGCCTCGAAACAGTGGAGCCAGTCCGGCGACAGCGGCGGCGTCGCGACCTTCAGCTTCTGCCCCGAGTGCGGATCGTCGGTGCACTACGTGCTGGACGCGCTGCCCGGCCTCACCGCCGTGGCGATCGGGGCCTTCGCCGATCCGGGATTTCCGCCCCCCGAGTACAGCGTCTACGAGAATCGCAAACACGCCTGGGTCGAGATCGTCGGCGACGGCGTCGCGCGGCCGACCGACTAGCCGCGGCTTTCCCCCTCGGCGGTGACCTCGTCGGGCCGCACCGCCAGCAGCCAGCCCTCGGCGATGTGCAGCTCGGGCGCGGCCTCTCGGGTGAACGGCAGGTACCAGGTGGCGCCCTTTTCGGGGGGCGCGATCTCGAGGATGTCGCCGGCGCCGAAGTCCTGCACCGCCTTCACCGTCCCCAGCACGCGGCCCTCGGCGTCGCGCACCTGAAGGCCGATCAGGTCGGCGAGGTAGAACTCGTCCTCCTCGGGCGGGGGCAGGGCCGAGCGGGGGACGTAGAGCTTGACCCCGCGCATCGCCTCGGCGTCCTCGCGGGAGGCCACCTCCTTCGCCTTCACCACCAGCCCGCCCTTGTGCAGCCGTGCGGCGGTCAGGGTCAGCGCCGGCGTCCCGTCGCGCTTGAGCAGCGGGCCGTAGCCCTTCAGCGCCAGCGGGTCGTCGCTGTAGGCCGTCACCCGCACCTCCCCGCGCACGCCGAAGGCCCCGGCGACGCGGGCGATCTCGATCAGGGTGTTCGGTTGCGAGCTCATCCCAACCCAATCGGTGTCATCCCGGAAAATCCCCGGCCGAAGAGCCGGGGGTTTGTCCGGGACCTCAAGCAGGGCAGGCCAGCTGAGGCAGCCGCCCGAACGCCCTCCGGAGGTCCCGGATAATGGGCCGGATCAAGTCCGGCCACACTCCGGGATGACACCCTTGTTGGTTAGCCCTGGGGCTCTTCTTCGGTCGCGGCCTCGGCGGCCGGAGCCTCTTCGGCGGCCGCTTCAGCCGTGGCTTCAGCAGCAGCCTCGGCGGCCGGAGCTTCCTCAGCGGCGGCTTCGGCGGCCGGGGCCTCCTCGGCGGCGGCTTCAGCGGCCGGAGCCTCTTCAGCAGCCGGAGCCTCTTCGGCGGCGGCTTCGGCCGGAGCGGCTTCCTCGGCAGCAGCTTCAACAGCCGGAGCTTCCTCAGCAGCAGCCTCAGCGGCCGGTGCTTCCTCGGCGGCGGCTTCCACCGGCGCGGCTTCCTCGGCCGCCGGGGCCTCTTCCGTCACTTCCGGCTCCGGAGCCGGCGGGGCGGCCTTGGCGGCGGCTTCGGCCTCGGCGCGGTCGGCTTCGCGCTGGGCGCGTTCGGCGACGCGCTCCTGGGCCTTCTTGCCCGGCTCGCCCTTCTTCGGGTTGTCGCCGTGTTCCCACTTCACCAGGCCTTCGCTGGACAGGAAGCGCGCCACGCGGTCGGTCGGCTGGGCGCCCTTCTTCAGCCACTCGGCGATGCGCTCGATCTTCAGCTGGATGCGCGGGGTCGGGCCGTCCTTGGGCAGCAGCGGGTTGTAGGAGCCCACCTTTTCCAGGAAGCGGCCGTCGCGGGGCGAGCGGCTGTCGGCGATGACGATGTGGTAGTAGGGGCGCTTCTTGGCGCCGCCGCGGGCGAGACGGATCTTCAGCATTTCTCTAGTCCTTGGTCAGTCGTTTGTTCGGTTGATCGGGTTGGAAGTCACTTCTTGGGGGGGAAGCCGGGGAGCCCCGGTCCGCCCAATCCTGGCAAGCCGCCGCCGGGCCCGCCGAGGCCGGGCAGGCCCCCCTGGCTCTGCAGCTGCTTCAATTTCGCTTCGAGTTCGGCCGGGTCCATGTCCGGGACCTCGGGCAGCTTGCCGCCGCCCAGCGCCTTCAGCCGGTCCATCATGCCGGCCTGGCCGCCCGGCCCGCCGCCCATCAGCTGGCCGGCGAACTGGGCGAAGCCGCGGCCGCCCTGCTTGCTCATGGCCTTCACCGCGTCGGCCATCTGCCGGTGCTGCTTCAGCACCCGGTTGATCTCGCTGACGTCGACGCCGGCGCCCTTGGCCACCCGGCGCTTGCGCGACGCGTTCAGCACATCGGGCTTGCGCCGCTCCTCCTTGGTCATCGAGCCGATGATCGCCTGCTGGCGGGTGATCATGGAGTCGTTGATGCCGGCCTCGGCGATCTGCGACTTCATCTTCTGCACGCCGGGCAAGAGGCCCATGATGCCCTCCAGCCCGCCCATGCGCTTCATCTGCTGCAGCTGGTTGTAGAGGTCGTCGAGGTCGAACTTGCCCTTGGCCAGCTTGCGCGCCATGCGCTCGGCCTGGGCCTGGTCGAAGTCGGCCGCGGCCTTCTCCACCAGGGCCACGATGTCGCCCTGGCCCAGGATCCGCCCGGCCACGCGCCGCGCGTCGAACACGTCCAGCGCGTCGATCTTCTCGCCCGAGCCCAGGAACTTGATCGGCAGGCCGGTCACCGCCCGCATCGACAGCATGGCGCCGCCGCGCGCATCGCCGTCCGCGCGCGTCAGGATCAGGCCGGTCAGCGGCAGCCGCTCGTGGAAGGCGCGCGCCGTGCGCACCGCGTCCTGGCCGGTCAGCGAGTCCGCCACCAGCAGCGTCTCGGTCGGCTTGGCGATCGAGGCGATCTCGGCCGCCTCGGCCATCATCGCCTCGTCGATGGTGGTGCGCCCGGCGGTGTCCAGGATCAGCACGTCGAAGCCCTGCAGCTTCGCCGCCGACAGGGCCCGCCTTGTGA
>Ga0196977_1000984_pt1 | contig 12064 bp, 11 predicted proteins | sample S3v_1013CmetaG_FD_148634 | JGI IMG/M metagenome (GOLD analysis project Ga0196977, IMG submission 148634) | Soil microbial communities from Anza Borrego desert, Southern California, United States - S3+v_10-13C | ecosystem: Environmental > Terrestrial > Soil > Desert | place: USA: California...
GGTTTGGTGGCGATGCGCCTCAATAAAGTCTGGCTCGGGCTGCTGGCGCTGCTGGTCGTGTTCCTGGCCCTGGTCTGGTACGACGGCGGCCGCGAGCCGCAGCGCCTGATCGAGCAGCCGGTCGAGCTTCCGGAGAGCCTGCGGTGAGGCGCGGCGTGCTCCTCGCCGGCGCGGCGCTGGCGCTCAGCTCGACGCTGGCGCTGGCGGCGCCCGAATCGCTGCTGCCGCCGAGCTTCGACAATCCCGCGCCCGCGCCGACCCCCACGCCGCGGCCCGCGCCGACGCCGGCGCCCGGAGCGGCACCGGCGCCGTCGGGCGCATCGTCGCCGGTGATCCAGGCGCTGCCGCCCGGGGCCTCCGCGGCGCCCGCCGCGCCGGTCGACGTCGTCCTCCCGGCCAACCTGCCGAGCCTCGCCGAGCTCGAGGCGATGGAGGCCGACGAGTTCGACGAGCTGTTCGGGCTCCAGCCGCGCTTCGACATCCCGCCGGCGGCGCGCCGCGCGGTCCGCCAGGTCGGCGTGATCGACGAGAGCGAGGGCGGCTTCGCGGCCGGCCTGCTCGACGACCAGCCGGCCGCGCTGGTCCGCGCCGCGCTGGCGGCCAATCGCGGCCCGCTGGTCTCGCGCTGGGGCCACATCCTGCTGCGCCGCGCGCTCGCCAGCCGGCTCGACGCGCCGAAGGGCATGGACCCGGTGGCCTTCGCCGCGCTGCGCGCCGCGCTGCTCAACCGCATGGGCGAAGGGCAGGCGGCGCGCGCGCTGGTGCAGGACGTCGATTCGGCCAACTACAACCCCGCGCTCGCCGCCGCGGCGTTCGATGCCTACCTCGCCACCGGCGACATCCTCGGCATCTGCCCGGTGGCGCGGCTCAAGGGCACGCTGCGCGACGATCCCGAATGGGAGCTGAGCCAGGCGATCTGCGCCGCCTATGCCGGCGAGGCGCGCCAGGCCGAGCGCGACCTCAACCGGGCGATGGGCCGCGGCCTGGCGCCGCGCATCGACGTGCTGCTGGCGCAGCGTTACGCCGGCGCCGCCGGCGAGGGCCGCCGCGCCGTCAACATCGAGTGGAACGACGTCGATGAGCTGACCCCGTGGCGCTTCGCGCTGTCGCGCGCGCTCGGCGTCGAGCTGCCCGAGGGCCTGCGCCAGGATGCCGGCATCGCCTACGACATCGGCGACGTGCTGATCCCGGCGGTGCCGCTGGCCGAGCGGGTCGCCGCCGCCGACCGCGCGGCCGAGCGCGGGATCGTCTCGGCCTCGGCGATGGTCGATCTCTACTCGCAGCTGTGGGCCGAGCCGGCGATCGAGGGCGACGAGCGCGAGCGCGCCGGCAGCTTGCGCGAGGCGTATGTCGCGCGGGACTCGGCGGCGCGGGTCGCGGCGATGCGCGAGCTGTGGGGGCCGGGCGAGTTCGGCGGCGACGATTACGGCCGCCGCGTGCTGACGGCCTATGCCGCGGCGCGGCTGCCGGCGGACGAGGCGCTGCTCGACGACGCGCCGGCGATCATCGGCTCGATGCTCGCCGCCGGATTGGACCGCAACGCGTTGCGCTGGGGCGCCGTGGTGCCCGAAGGCAGCGCCGGCTGGGCGCTGCTCGCGCTGGCGCAGCCGCAACGCCGCACCCAGGTCGGCGCCGGGGCGGTCGAGGATTTCATCGACGACGACGGGAGCGACGACCGGCGCAAGTCGCGCTTCCTCGTCGCCGGGCTCGCCGGGCTCGGGCGGCTCGACATGGGCTCGGCGAACGGCCTGGCCGATCAGCTCGGCGTCGATCTTCAGCGCCAGAGCCCGTGGAGCCGCAAGATCGACCTTGCGGCCGAGCGCGGCAATCCGGCGCTGGTGGCGCTGCTCGCCGGCCTCGGGATGCAGGGGGACGGGTGGGACAAGATGACCGCGCGCCACTTGTTCCACATCGTCCGCGCGCTCGACCGCGTCGGGCTCGATGCCGAGGCGCGGATGATCGCCGCCGAGGCGGTCGCGCGGGGGTAGCGCGATCGCCCCGGCTATAGACGCCTTCCTTGCCATGCTCGCGGCTGAGCGCGGGGCCGCGGCGAACACGCTGGCAGCCTATCGCCGAGATTTGGCGGGCGCAGAGGAATTGGTCGGCGACCTCGCCGCTGCCGACCGCGCGGCGCTGTCGAGTTTGGGGCAGGGGTGGGCGGAGCTTGCGCCCTCGACCGTCGCGCGCAAGGCCTCGGCGCTGCGGCAATTCTACGGCTTCCTGCTCGACGAAGGGCTGCGCGAGGACGATCCCTCGGCGGCGCTGCCGCGGCCGGCGGCGCGGCGCCCGCTGCCGAAGATCCTCTCGCACGGCGAGGTCGAGGCGCTGTTGGCCCGCGCCGAGCTCGAGGCGCACGGCGAGCGGCCGGCGGCGGTGCGGCTGCTGACGCTGCTCGAGCTGCTCTATGGCTCGGGCCTGCGCGCCACCGAGCTGGTCGCGCTGCCGCTGGCCGCGGTGCCGCGCGACGCGCCGCTGCTGACGGTGACCGGCAAGGGCTCGCAGCAGCGCATGGTCCCGGTATCGGGCCGCGCGCGGCAGGCGCTGTCGCGCTGGCTGGCGGTGCGCCCGGAGGGGCCGCGCTACCTGTTCCCGTCGCGGGGCCAGCACCTGACCCGCGTTCGCCTGTTCCAGCTGGTCAAGGCGCTGGCGGCCCGCGCCGGGCTCGATCCGGCGAAAGTCAGCCCGCACGTGCTGCGCCACGCCTTCGCCACCCATTTGCTCGAGGGCGGGGCGGACTTGCGCGTGCTGCAGACCCTGCTCGGCCATGCCGACATCGCCACCACGCAGATCTACACCCACGTCGACGCGGCGCGGCTGGTGGCGCTGGTCAACGAGCGCCATCCCCTTGCGGGCGGCGGGCGCCGGCCCTAACGCGCTGGCGATGATTTCGTACCTCGAGTTCGAGAAGCCCGTGGCGGAGCTGGAAGCGCGCATCGCCGAGCTGCGCGAGGCCGCCGCCGGGGACGATGTCGACATCTCCGCCGAGCTCGCCCGGCTCGAGGCCAAGAGCGCCGACCTCTTGCGCAGCACATATGCGGCGCTGACGCCGTGGCAGAAGACGCAAGTCGCGCGGCACCCGGCGCGGCCGCATTTCCGCGATTACGTCGCGCTGGCGTTCGACGACTTCATCCCGCTCGGGGGCGACCGCCACTACGGCGACGACCAGGCGATCATGGGCGGCTTCGCCACGCTCGGCGGCCGCAAGGTCGTGCTGATCGGCCACGAGAAGGGCCACGACACCGCCAGCCGCATCCGCCACAATTTCGGCATGGGCAAGCCGGAGGGCTACCGCAAGGCGATCCGGCTGATGGAGCTGGCCGGGCGCTTCGGGCTGCCGGTGGTGACGCTGGTCGACACCTCGGGCGCGTTCCCGGGGGTCGAGGCCGAGGAGCGCGGCCAGGCCGAGGCGATCGCGCGCTCGACCGAGGCGTGCCTGGCGCTGCCGGTGCCGATGGTCGCGGCGATCGTCGGCGAGGGCGGCTCGGGCGGGGCGGTGGCGCTGGCCAGCGCCGAACGCGTGCTGATGTTCGAGCACGCGGTCTATTCGGTCATCTCGCCCGAAGGCTGCGCCTCGATCCTGTGGCGCACCGCCGAGAAGGCGCCGCAAGCGGCCGAGGCGATGAAGATGACCGCGCAGGACCTCGCCGATCTCGGGGTGATCGACCGCGTCGTGCCCGAGCCCGCCGGCGGCGCGCATCGCGATCCGCGCGCCGCGGCGGACGCGCTCGCCCGCGCCATCGGCGACGAGCTCGAGGCGCTGTGCGGCAAGAGCGCCAGGCAGCTGCGCCGGCTGCGCGAGGACCGGTTCCTGTCGATGGGCGAGAGCGGCAAGCCTCGCCGCCGCTGAGGCTGGCGGGAACATAGCCCGCGGTCGGCGGGTTCCTCGGAGCATATGAAGCGGCGCCCGTCGCCCGCCGCGCCGCCCCTCGCGAGGAGCCCCCGATATGCCCGGTTCGCCGACCCTTCGTCTCACGTCCATGGCGCTCGCCGGCGCCGCCGCGATCGCGCTCGCCTCGTGCGCCACCGTGCCCGGCAGCGATGTCGCCGCCGGCGCGCCGATCACCCAGTCCGAAGCCCAGCAGGGCGCGCAGTACCACCAGGAGTTCCTCACCGAGTTCGGCGGCGCGGTCAGCGGGCCGCAAGCCGGCTATGTCGAGCAGATCGGCCAGAACGTCGCCGCCCAGTCGGGCCTCGGCAGCCAGTCGGCGTTCACCGTCACGCTGCTCAACAGCTCGGTCGACAACGCCTTCGCGGTGCCCGGCGGCTACGTCTACATCACCCGCCAGCTGGTCTCGCTGATGAACAACGAGGCCGAGCTGGCCGGGGTGCTCGGGCACGAGGTCGGCCACGTCGCCGCGCGCCACTCGGCCCGGCGCCAGGCGACGGCGCAGCGCAACAGCATCCTCGGCGCGCTCGGCTCGATCCTCTCCGGGGTGCTGCTCGGCAACAGCGCGCTCGGCCAGCTCGGCCAGCAGCTCGCGTCGACCGCGCCGCAACTGGCGACGCTGAGCTTCTCGCGCAGCCAGGAGCTCGAGGCCGACCAGCTCGGCGTCGATTACCTCAAGGGCGCCGGCTACGACCCGCACGCGATGGCGACGGTGCTGCAAAGCCTCGCCGCGCAGAACGCGCTCGACGCGCAATTGCAGGGGCGCGACGCGACGATTCCCGAATGGGCCTCGACCCACCCCGATCCCGCCGGGCGGGTCCAGAACGCCGCGCGGCTGGCCGGCAACGTCGCCGGGGTGATCAACCGCGACACTTTCCTCACGCGCATCGATGGCCTGCTCTACGGCGACGATCCGCGCCAGGGGGTGATCGAGGGCAACGCCTTCGTCCACCCCGACATGCGGCTGAGCTTCACCGCGCCGGACGGGTTCTACATGATCAACGGCACCCGCGCGGTGTCGATCAACGGCGAGAGCGGCCGGGCCCAGCTCACCACCGGGCCGTACGACGGCAACCTCGAGACGTACGTGCGCGCCGCGTTCCAGGCGATCGGCGGCGACCAGACCCAGCTCGCGCCGCAGACGCTCCAGCGAACCACGGTGAACGGACTTCCCGCGGTGTACGGGGTGGCGCGGGTCAATAGCGGGCAAGGCAACGTCGACGTCGTGGTGTTCGCCTACGAGTTCGCCAACAACCAGGCGTTCCACTTCGCCGCGATAACGCCGGCCGGCGGCAGCGCGGTGTTCAGCCCGATGTTCAACTCGATGCGGCGGATCACCCAGGCCGAGGCGGCGCAAGTCATCCCGCGGCGGCTCGACGTCGTCACCGCCGGGCGCAACGACACCGTCGCCTCGCTCGCCGGCCGGATGGCCTACGCCAACGCGCAGGTCGAGCGCTTCCGGGTGCTCAACGGTCTCGCCGGCAACGCCCAGGTCGTGCCCGGCGAGAAGTACAAGATCGTCGTCCGCGGCGGCTGACGCCCGGCCGCGCGGGAACACCGCGCGGGCGCAAGGGTTGCTCGCTGGGGGACCGGCGGCCGACATCCCCGTGACGCTCATCCGAGGAGCCGAAGACATGGTCGCAACTTCTTCCCGCATCAAGCGCATGGCGCTCGCCGGCGTCGCCGCCGGCGCGCTCGCCGCCATGCCCGCGGCGCCGGTGCAGGCCCAGCGCGCCGGCTCGGCCATCACCCAGGCCGAGGCGCAGCAGGGCGCGCAGTACCACCAGGAGTTCCTCGACGAGTTCGGCGGCGCGATGAGCGGCTCGCAGGCGGCCTACGTCGAGCAGGTCGGCCAGAACATCGCCGTGCAGTCGGGCCTGGCGAACTCGCAGTCGGCGTTCACCGTGACGCTGCTCAACAGCTCGGTCGACAACGCGTTCGCGGTGCCCGGCGGCTACGTCTACGTCACTCGCCAGCTGGTCGGGCTGATGAACAACGAGGCCGAGCTGGCCGGGGTGCTCGGGCACGAGGTCGGCCACGTCGCCGCGCGCCATTCCAAGAGCCGGCAGAAAGCCGCCCAGCGCAACAGCGTCCTCGGCGCGATCGGCTCGATCCTGTCGGGCGTGCTGCTCGGCAACAGCGGGCTCGGCCAGCTCGGCCAGCAGCTCGCTTCGGCCGCCCCGCAGCTGCTCACCGCGAAGTATTCGCGCAAGCAGGAGACCGAGGCCGACAACCTCGGCATCCAGTACCTGCGGGGCGCGGGCTACGACCCGCACGCGATGGCCACCGTGCTGCAGAGCCTGGCCTCGCAGAACGCCCTCGACGCCCAGATCCAGGGCCGCGACGCAACCATCCCGCAGTGGGCCTCGACCCACCCCGATCCGGCGAGCCGGGTCCGTTCGGCGCTGTCGAAGGCGGGCAACGTCACCGGGGTGACCAACCGCGACACGTTCCTCGCCCGCATCGACGGGCTGCTCTACGGCGACGACCCGCGGCAGGGCGTGATCGAGGGCAACAGCTTCATCCACCCCGACATGCGGCTGAGCTTCACCGTGCCCAACGGCTACTACATGGTCAACGGCACGCGGGCGGTGTCGATCAACGGGCAGGGCGGCCAGGCGCAGCTGACGACCGCGGCCTATAATGGCAATCTCGAGGCCTATGTCCGCCAGGCGTTCCAGGCGATCGGCGGGTCGCAGGCGCAGCTGGCGCCGCAGACGATGCAGCGGACCACGATCAACGGCCTTCCGGTGGTGGTCGGCGCGGCGCGGGTGCAGAGCGGCCAGAGCAACGTCGACGTGACGGTGGTGGCCTACGAGTTCTCGAACAGCCAGGCGTTCCACCTCGCCGCCATCACCCCGGCGGGCCGGGCCTCGACCTTCAACGCGATGTTCAATTCACTGCGGCGGATCACCCCGGCCGAGGCGGCGCAAGTCATCCCGCGGCGGATCGACGTCGTCACCGCCGGACGCAACGACACCCTCCAGTCGCTGGCCGGGCGGATGGCCTACGGCAGCGCCCAGCTCGAGCGGTTCCGCGTGCTCAACGGCCTCGCCGGCAACGCTCAGGTCGTCCCCGGCGAGAAGTACAAGATCGTCGTGCGCAGCGGCTGAGCCGCGCGAGGCCACAGAAAAAGGGCGGCAGGTTGCCCCGCCGCCCTCTCTCTGTTGGGTCTACCCCGGCGCTTAGGCCGCGGTGTTGCCTTCGGCCATCTTGGTCTGCACCTTGGTGAAGGTGGTGCTGAGCTCGTTGCCGAGGCTCTGCATCGCGGTGATCGCGGCAACGGCGATCAGGGCGGCGATCAGGCCGTATTCGATGGCGGTGGCGCCCTGCTCGTCACGGAGCAGCTTGGTGAAAAACTTCATGGTCGGTCTCCTGGTTCAGTCTTCGGTACCCGACTTGACCCCCGGTTCGTGATCAAGCCATTCGAGCGTAGTTCGGCACTGGTTTAAAAACCCCTAAGCCTTCACATGTTGGCCGAGACCCTTTCGGTCACGACCGCCCACAGGCCGGTGTTTTCATTCGCAACGCCTTCCAACGCACCGATAATCGCGATGACGATCAGTGCGACGATCAGTCCGTACTCGACGGCGGTTGCCCCGCGGGTGTCCCGCAGTATCCGCAAAAGGAAAAGGCACCCTCGCATCGATTTCCCCCCGGAACGTACAGTCCGATGCGTGCCCTTTTCGCAGCAGAGTCCTAACGAAAGGTTGAGAAGAGGCGCGCCGGTGGAAAGCAAACCGACATTCGTGACGGTGGTGGCGGCGGCGATCCGCGACGGTGCGGGCCGCCTGCTGCTGCAGCAGGCGCTGCCGCACAAGCGCCACGCGGGGCAGTGGGAATTCCCCGGCGGCAAAGTCGAAGTCACTGAAACTCCACGACTTGCCTTGTGCCGGGAGGTCCTCGAGGAGCTCGGCGTCGAGCTCTCGCCCGAGGCGCTCGAGCCCGCCGGATTCGCCGAAGAGGGCGCGGTGGACGGGCGGCCGGCGCTTGTCCTGTTTCTTTACGATTGTCCAAGCTGGCGCGGCCAGCCGGCCGGGCTCGAAGGGCAGCCGTGGGGCTGGTTCGCGCCGGCGGAAGCGGCGCGGCTGGCCATGCCGGCGATGGACCGCGCGCTGCTCGCGGACCTCGGCCGCCGGCCGGCCGGCTAGCTATTGCCAAGCCAGACTCGCCTGCCTATGTGCCGCCCCTCACGCGCGCCCGTAGCTCAGCTGGATAGAGCACCAGACTACGAATCTGGGGGTCGGAGGTTCGAATCCTTCCGGGCGCGCCATCCTCTCCCGCGGCCAAGCCATGCTGCCGGCGGACCAGCTCCCCTTGAGCGCCTCCGCGTTTCGGCTACCACTCGGGCGTGGTCGATAACCGCCCCGCCGACACTTGCGACGACAGCTCGGTCGAGCCCGGCGTGTGGCGCTATGCCATGGCGCACCGGGTGCGCGTGATCGTCGATGCCGAGGACTACTTCGACCTGATGCAGCAGGCGATGCTCAAGGCGCGCCGGCGCGTGCTGCTGATCGGCTGGGACTTCGACACACGCATTCACCTGACGCACGGCCGCCGCTGGTGGCAGAAGGCGTGGAAGCGGCAGTTCCCGGCGCGGCTCGGCAGCTTCATCCCATGGCTGACGCGGCATCGCGACCGGCTCGAGATTCGCATACTCAAGTGGGGCGCGGGCGCGCTCAAGTTCCTCGCCCGCGGGACGATGGTGCTCGACCTGCTGCGCTGGTTTCCGCACAAGCGGATCGACTTCAAGTTCGACACCGCCCACCCGCTCGGCTGTAGCCATCACCAGAAGATCGTCGTCATCGACGACCGGCTGGCGGTGTGCGGCGGGATCGACATGACCGACGGGCGGTGGGACACGCGCGCCCACCGCGAGACCGACCCGCGGCGGCGACGGCCGGGCGGTTCGGCTTACGGCCCGTGGCACGACATCACGATGATGATGGAGGGGCCCATCGCCGGCGAGCTCGACGCGCTCGGCCGCGACCGCTGGCGGCGCGCCGGCGGCAAGCCACTGGGGCCCGTGGCGCCGACCGACGCCAGCGCCTGGCCCGAGGGCCTCGCGGCGCACTTCGAGGACGTCGAGATCGGCATCGCCCGCACGCGCGCCGCCTATGGCGGCGACCCGGGGGTGGGCGAGGTCGAAACCCTGTTCGTGCGGCAGATCGCGCGGGCCCGGCGGCTGATCTATGCCGAGAACCAGTACTTCGCCTCGCGCGCCGTGGCCGAGGCGATCTCGGCGCGGCTGGTCGAAGCCGATCCGCCCGAAGTCGTCATCGTCCATCCGGCCAGCGCCGACGGGTGGATCGAATCGACGGTGATGGACCCGGCCCGCGCGCGGCTGATCGAGGCCATCCGCGAGATCGACCGCCACAACCGCTTCCACATCTACACGCCGTACACCGGCGAGACGCCGATCTACGTTCACGCCAAGGTGCTGATCGTCGACGACGTGATCCTGCGCATCGGCTCGGCCAACTTCAACAACCGCTCGATGGGGCTCGACACCGAGTGCGACGTGTTCATCGACGGCGCGCGGCAGGCCAACGCGGGCTGCGAGGCGGGCATCCGCGCGTTGCGCCACTCGCTGCTCGCCGAGCATTGCGGGGTCGACGAGGCGGAAGTCGCCCAGCTGATCGAGCGCGCCGGCTCGATGGCGGGAATGATCGCCGCGCTCGGGCGGACCCGCGGGCGCCACTTGCGGCCGTTCCATCCGGCCGAGCCGACCGGGCTCGGGGCCGAGCTGGCCGACCGCGAGGTGTTCGACCCGGAGGAGCCGGCGGAGATGTTCCAGATCCTGCCTCCGGGGCGTGGCCTTTTCCGGCGCGGCAGCCTATTGGCGCGGGCGAAGGCCAGGCTGAACAGGAAGCGCCGCCCGCGATGAGCAGTCTCACAGGTCCCGACGAGGACGATCCGCGCGGCAAGCCGCCGGTGCCGGAGGATGTCCAGGAAGCGGTCCGCACGCTGATTCGCTGGGCCGGCGACGACCCGGCCCGCGAAGGCCTGCTCGACACGCCCCAGCGAGTCGCGCGCGCGTGGAAGGAGTACTGCCTCGGCTACACCGAGGATCCGGCGAGCCACCTCAGCCGGATGTTCGAGGAAGTCGGCGGCTACGACGAGATCGTGCTGCTCAAGGACATCCCGTTCCAGAGCCATTGCGAGCACCACATGGCGCCGATCATCGGCAAGGCGGCGATCGCCTACCTGCCGACCGACCGCGTGGTCGGCATCTCCAAGCTCGCCCGCGTGCTTCATGCCTATGCGCGCAGGCTGCAGATCCAGGAGCGGCTGACCGCCGAGGTCGCGCAGTGCATCTGGGACCAGCTCCAGCCCAAGGGCGTGGCGGTGGTGATCGAGGCGAGCCACGCCTGCATGACCGCGCGCGGGGTGCGCACGCCGGGCGTCAACATGGTCACCAGCCGGGTCATGGGCGTCTTCCGGCGCGACGAGAAGAGCCGCCAGGAAGTCCTTAAATTGATGGGGTATTGAGTTGACGGCACTACTCGTGAGGGGCGGCAGGCCGCTGACCGGCCGGATCGAGCCTTCGGCCAACAAGAACGCCGTCCTGCCGGTGCTGTGCGCGACGCTGCTGACCGACGCGCCGGTGACGCTGCGCAACGTGCCCGAGATCACCGACGTCGTGCGCATCGTCGAGTTCTTCGGCGAGCTCGGCTCGACGGTGACATGGGACAAGCAGGCCAAGACGCTCGAGATCGATCACTCGACGATCGCCCCGAACGGCAGGGCCACCCTGCCGCAGGCGATGCGCGCGTCGATCATGATGATCCCGGGCCTGCTGGTCCGCCTCGGCGAGGCGCGGCTCGAGCACGAGGTCAAGGGCTGCACGCTCGGCGCGCGCGAGATCGACCCGCACGTCGCGGTGTTCCGCGCGTTCGGCGCCGAGGTCAGCCAGTCGGGGCACGAGATCGTCTTCCGCGTCACCGGCAACGGCGAGGCGGCGCGGATGTGGCTCGAATACGCCTCGGTGACCACGACCGAGAACTTCATCCTCAGCGCGCTGACCGTCAACGGGACCTCGCAGATCGTCAACGCCGCGTGCGAGCCGCACGTGCAGGAGATGTGCGCGTTCCTCGAGCTCCTCGGGGCAAGGATCGTCGGCAAGGGCACCTCGATGGTCTCGGTCGAGGGCGGCGCGAAGCTCGGCGGGGGCGACTACACGTTCTCCGACGATTTCCACGAAGTCGCCACGTTCCTCGCGCTCGCCGCGGTGACCGGGGGCGACATCGAGGTCCGCAACGACCATCCCGAGCATTTCGACCTGATCGACCGCACGTTCGCCAAGTTCGGCGCCGGGGTGCGGCACGAGAACGGCTGGTCGCGGCTCGACGCGCCCGCCGGGCTCAGGGTCGAGGAGAACTTCACCTCGCACCTGATCACCAAGGTCGAGGCGGCGCCGTGGCCGTACATCCCTGCCGACCTGCTGCCGATCTTCATCGCGCTCGGCGTCAAGGCCGAGGGCCAGATGATGTTCTGGAACAAGGTCTACGAGGGTGGGCTGACCTGGCACACCGAGCTGAGCCTGTTCGGCGCGCACACGCTGCTGTGCGACCCGCACCGGCTGATCACCTTCGGCGGCGACGAGCTCGCCCCGGCGACGGTCACCAGCCCGTACATCATCCGCGTCGCCATCGCGCTGCTGATGGTGGCCTCGTCGATCGACGGCGAATCGACGATCCTCGACGCCGACCCGATCCGCCGGGCGCACCCCGGATTCGTCGACAACTTCGTCTCGCTCGGCGCCGACGTGCAGTGGGTCGCCTGAAGCGCGCCCGCCTGCCGGCATCGGCGCGGTTCGTGCTGGCTTACGCGCTGGCGCTCGGCGCAACGGCGACATTGCTCGCGTGGCTCGAGTACCGCTACCTCGCGCGGGCGTTCTCGTTCGAGATCTACCTCGCGCTGATCGCCGCCGGCGCGATCCTGTTCGGCGCCTGGCTGGGCCGCAAGCTGACGCCGCGCCGCGCCGGCCATGGCCCGTTCCAGCGCAACGAGGCGGCGATCCGCTCGCTCGGTCTCAGCCGGCGCGAGCTCGACATCCTCGAGCGGCTGGCGGCGGGCGAATCGAACAAGGAGATCGCCCGGCGGCTGGGCATCTCGCCGAACACCGTGAAGACCCATGTCGCGCGGGTCTACGCCAAGCTCGAGGTGCAGCGCCGC
>Ga0196977_1000985_pt1 | contig 12060 bp, 9 predicted proteins | sample S3v_1013CmetaG_FD_148634 | JGI IMG/M metagenome (GOLD analysis project Ga0196977, IMG submission 148634) | Soil microbial communities from Anza Borrego desert, Southern California, United States - S3+v_10-13C | ecosystem: Environmental > Terrestrial > Soil > Desert | place: USA: California...
CTCGCGGCGACGTCCTCGCGGAGCGCATCGGCCTTCACGGCTGGTCGAACGGCGGCATGACCCTGCTTTCAGCCATGGCCACGGACGGGGTCGCGGGTGATGCTACGATCCGCGGCGGATTCCGGGCCGCCCTCGCGCAGTACCCGAGCTGCCGCACTCAGATCAAACAACCGACCTACCGCCCGTACGCGCCGCTGCTGATTCTCGCCGCCTCCGACGACGATGAGGTCTCCCCCTACGTGTGCCGGGATTTCGCGGAGCTCATGCGAGGGCGCGGTTCTTCCGTGGAGTTCGTCCTCTACGAAGGCGCGCACCATGCGTACGACGACCCCGGCAAGACCAAGCAGAGCCACCCGCCCAACCGCGCGGCCCTGCAGGACAGTCTCTCGCGCGCCGAGGCCTTCTTCGCGCAACATTTGAAGCCGTGATGCAGCCGCGCTGGCGGGCGATCATTTCGGTCGCGCTCGTCGTCGTGTCGGCCACTGCCGCATCGATGGAGCGGCAGCAGCAGAGCGCCGCCATCGCCTCGGCGCATCCGCTCGCAACCGATGCCGGCCGCGCCGTGCTCGACCGCGGCGGCAACGCGTTCGACGCGGCGGTGGCGACGGCGGCCGCACTGGCCGTGGTGGAGCCGTACTCCTCTGGTCTGGGCGGCGGTGGTTTTTTTCTTCTGCACCGCGCTGCCGACGCTCACCAGGTGATGGTGGACGCACGCGAAACGGCGCCGGCTGCGGTTTCGGAAGGTTTGTACCTCGACGGCGAAGGGCGTCCGCTCAGGAACGCGACCACCGTCGGCGGCAAGGCAGCCGCGATTCCGGGACTTCCTGCGGGTCTCGTGCACGTCGCGACCCGCTACGGCAGCCTGCCGCTGACAGTGTTACTCGCGCCCGCGATCCGGCTCGCGCGCGAGGGTTTCCCGGTGGACGCCCGCTACGCGCGAATCGCGAAGCTGCGCGAGGCGTACTTGCGCGCGGGCGTAAATACCACGGTATTCCTCGACAGCGGCAACGCCCCCGCGCCGGGTTTCATCCTGCGCCAGCCGGAGCTCGCCGCGACATTCGAACGTATCGCGCGCGACGGCGCCGAGGCGTTCTACCGCGGACCGGTAGCCGAGTCTCTCGTGGAGACGGTGAACGGTGCGGGCGGCGTATGGCGCGCAGCCGATCTCGAAGGCTATCGCGTGCTCGAGCGCGAGCCGATCCGCTTCGAATATCGCGGCGCGCGGATCACGTCGGCCGCGCTCCCGTCCGCCGGCGGCATCGCGCTCGCGCAGGCGCTGGGAATGCTGGAGCGCTTTGCGATCGAGACGCCGCGCAGCGCGCACTCCGCACACCTCGTGATCGAAGCCTTGCGCCGTGTATTTCATGACCGCGCGCGATACCTCGCCGACCCCGGCTTCGTGCGTGTGCCGGTGACAACGCTCCTCTCGCGCGAGTACAGCGCGCGTCGCGCGAGCGAAATCGACCGCGCGCGCGCCAGCGTGAGCGATACGCTCGCAGACGCACCGCGCGCGGAGAGCCACAATACGACGCACCTGTCGGTGGTCGACAGCGCCGGAAATCGGGTGGCCGCCACGCTCACGATCAATCTGCTGTTCGGTTCCGGCCTCGTCGCCCCGGGCACCGGCGTTCTCATCAACAACGAGATGGACGATTTCAGTCTGCGCGATGACGTGCCGAACGCTTTCCGTCTGCGCGGCGGCGCCGCGAACCGCATCGAACCGGGCAAGCGGCCGCTCTCCAGCATGACGCCGACGTTTGTCGAAGACGAACGCGGTGTTCTCATCCTGGGCTCGCCAGGTGGTTCGCGAATCGTGAGCCAGGTGCTGCTCGCCGTTCTCGACTACGTGCACACGCCCGTAGTCGATCTCGAGCGCATCGTTGCGGCGCCGCGTTATCACCACCAGTTCTGGCCCGACCGCGTCGAAATCGAGCCGCAAGGTTTCGCGGCCGAGTGGCGCGCGGATCTTTCCGGCAGAGGCCACAGGATTCAGAGCGCTGCGCGCGCGTGGGGCAACATGCAGGCGGTATACAAGGCGCACCGCAGCGGCGTTGCGCAAGCCGCAAGCGACCCGCGAGGCAAGGGCGTTGCCTGGTATTGATATGATGGGCGCGCCATGAAAACCACTTTCCTTGATTTCGAGCAGCCGATCGCCGAGCTCGAGACGAAGATCGAAGAGCTACGGTACGTGCAGGACGATTCGGCTGTCGACATCTCCGAAGAGATTGCGCGGCTGCAGCGCAAGAGCCAGACGCTCACGCGCGAGATTTACGGCAAGCTCACTGCGTGGCAGATCGCGCAGGTTGCGCGTCACCCGCAGCGGCCGTATACGCTGGACTACGCGAACGGCATATTCGAAGGTTTCGAAGAGCTGCACGGCGACCGTGCATTCGCCGACGACGCCGCGATCGTAGGCGGCCTCGCGCGCTTCAGCGGCGACGCGTGCATGGTGATCGGGCACCAGAAGGGACGCGACACCAAGGAGAAGATCTTCCGCAATTTCGGGATGCCCAAGCCCGAGGGCTATCGCAAAGCCCTGCGCCTCATGAAGCTCGCCGAGAAGTTCGGCATTCCGGTTTTCACATTCGTGGATACGCCCGGCGCGTACCCCGGCGTCGGCGCCGAGGAGCGCGGGCAATCGGAAGCGATCGGACGCAATCTGTATGCGATGGCGGAGCTCAAGGTGCCGATCGTCTGCACGGTGATCGGCGAGGGTGGCTCGGGCGGTGCGCTCGCGATCGCTGTCGGCGACATCACGCTGATGCTCCAGTACTCCACGTATTCCGTGATTTCGCCCGAAGGCTGCGCCTCCATTCTGTGGAAGAGCGCGGACTACGCGCCCGAGGCGGCGGAGACGCTCGGCATCACGGCGACCCGGCTGAAGGCGCTGGGCCTCGTGGACCGCATCGTGCACGAGCCGCTCGGCGGCGCGCATCGCGATCATGAAGCGATGATGCAGGGGCTGAAGAAGGCGCTGCAGGAGGCGTGGCGCCAGCTTCGCGACAAGCCTGTCGGCGAGCTTACCGAAGCGCGTTTCGACAAGCTCATCGCGTATGGCAAGTTCAGGGAAGCCGAAACGAAGTAGTGCGACACGCGCCGGACTGCTGTCGCACGTCCGCGCGCAAATCTCCACGGTGGTGAAGCGCGGCGCTCGCGTGCGGGTGGGCGTGAGCGGCGGCGTCGACTCGATCGTGCTTCTGGATCTGCTCGCGCGCCTCGCGCCGCGCATGGGCTTCGAGCTCGAGGCGCTGCACGTCGATCACCAGCTCAGCGCCAACTCGCGCGCATGGGCGCGTTTCTGCCGACAGGCCTGCACGTCACTCGGCGTGCCGTGTCGGGTGGCGCGCGTGCGGATCGCGCGCTCGAACAGCATCGAGCGCGCTGCGCGCGACGCGCGCTATGCAGCACTGCTTGCCACACGCGCGGATTACGTCGCGCTGGCGCACAACGCAGACGACCAGGCGGAGACCGTGCTCCTGCAGTTGTTCCGCGGCTCGGGCGTGAGAGGTCTCGCGGCCATGCCGCTCGTGCGCGAGATTGCGGCGCAGGGCCGCGGTCGCGGAGCTACGATTGTGCGCCCACTCATCGGCACCGCGCGCGCCGAGATCGAACGCTACGCTAGGCGCCGCGGCCTCGCGTGGATCGAGGACGAGAGCAACCTCGACACGCGCTACACGCGTAACTGGTTGCGGCGCGAAGTACTGCCGGTTATCGCGCAGCGTGTGCCGGGCTACCGCGATGTGCTCGTGCGCGCCGCGTTCAATGCGGCCGAAGCGGCGGAGCTCACGGACGAGCTGGCGCGAATCGACCTCGAGCGCACACGCGCGAACGGCGGTGTCAGCGCCGGCGCGCTGCGACATCTGACGTTCGCGCGCGCGAAGAACGTCCTGCGTCACGTGATTGCGGAGCGCGGCTGGCGCACGCCCGATTCGGCGCGCTTGAGCGAGGCTCTGCGGCAGGCGCTCGCCGCGCGGCGCGACGCGCGCGTATCGGTCGACCTCGGTTCCTGCGAGCTGAAGCGACACGGCGACAGCATCCATCTCGTCGAGGCTGCCGAAGCCTCCCGCGAGGACCTGTTCGTGACCTGGCGCGGCGAGCGCGAGCTCGCGCTGCCGGCACTGGACGGCGTGCTGCGGATGACGCGGGGACGCGGAAGGGGTTTGAGCGCGGTGCGGCTGGCGCATGCGCCCGTGACGATTCGCCGCCGGCGCGGCGGCGAACGGCTCCAGCCCGATCCGCGGCGGCCGCGCCGAACGGTCAAGAACCTGCTGCAGGAGGCCGGGATGCCGCACTGGGAGCGCGAGCGGCTGCCTTTTATTTACTGCGGTGAGACGCTCGCGTGCGTCCCCGGCATCGGGGTCGATCACCGCTTTCGCGCGCAGCCCTCGGAGCCGGGCATCGAGCCGGTATGGACCGTCCGAAGCGCGCGGCGCGTGCCGACGTAAATCGGATCGAGGTCGCGGCGCGCGAGCTGTGCTAATCTCCCGCCCGCACAGCCGGACTCGCCTCCGGCTTTTCCGCACAAATCCAATTGAGGAGCTTTCATGAGGTTAACGCGTGTTCTGAGCGTGGGACTGGCCGCGCTCGTCAGTCTCTGCATCTCCGCCGGCGCGGCTGCGCAGGCGAAACCTAATCCGAAATGGCCGAAAACGCTGACGCTCGGCACGGCGTCCGTCGGCGGCACGTTCTTCGTTTACGGCCAGGTGTGGGCGAGCCTCGTCAACGAGAAGCTCGGGACCAACATCAGCACGCAGCAGACGCAGGGTCCCAACCAGAACATCATCCTTACGGACTCGAAGCAGATCGACCTCGGCATGACGACGATGGGCGTCGCGCTGCAGGCGTGGGAAGGGAAGGGCGACTGGACCAAGGGCAAGCAGTACCGCAACATCCGCGCGATGTTCCCCATGTACGACACGCCGTTCCATTTCGTGACGCTGGAAAAAACAGGCATCAAGTCCGTCAAGGATCTGGAAGGCAAGCGCTCCGGCGTGGGCCCGCGCGCCGGCACCTGCGGCACGTATTTCCCGCTCTTCTTCAAGACGCTCGGCATCAATACGACCATCCGCAACGGGCAGGCCTCGGACATGGCCGCGAATCTGCAGGACGGCCTGATCGACGCGTTCCCTTTCTGCGCCGGTATTCCGATCGCGGCGTATTCGGAGCTCGAGACGACGAACAAGGTGCGCTTTTTCACGTTCACCGCGGACGAGCTCGCGAAGCTCAAGAAAGCGTTGCCCGAGCTTTCCGATTCCACGATTCCGAAAGGCACGTACAAGCAGCTCACCGAGGATCACAAGACGGTCGGCGTGTACAACTTCGCGATCGCGCACAAGGACCTGCCTGAGGATCTCGTGTACGGGATAACCAAGGCGGTGCTGGAAAGCAATCCGCAGATGGTCAAAGGCCATGCCGCCGCCAAGGAGACCGTGCTGCAGAACTGGAACCGCAACACGTTCCTGCCGTTCCACCCCGGCACCATCCGCTACCTGAAAGAAAAAGGCATTAACGTACCGAAGAACCTGCTGCCGCCCGAATACAAGGGCTGACGCGGCCAAGCCGAGACGACAACGCTGCGTTTGGCGACAGACGCAGCGTTTTTTTTTGAGGTGCTTACATGAGCGCAGCCGACCAGGCGCGGCAACCCGGACCGGAGGAGGTCGTGCAGCCGCCGGCCGCCGAAGAGGAGTTCGCCGGAAACAAGCGCCTCTTGCGCCCATGGGAGGCGCTGCTGCTCGCCGTACTGGGCATCGCGTTCACGGTGTTTCACCTGTTCGTGCTGAACGTGTACTCCCTGGAGCCGCTGCTGTTCCGCGCGATCCACGTGGGGTGGGGCGGGGCGCTCGGCTTCATCCTGTATTCCGCGGGCCGGCGCGGCTCGCGTGCCGGCGTGCCTTGGTACGACTGGATTCTGGCGGCCGCCTCGATCGCGTGCGCGGTATACATCACGATCGAGCTCGACGGACTGCTCTTTCGAGCCGGCGCGCAGTTCACGACCGGCGACGTGATCACCGGCGTCGTCGGCACGTTCCTCGTGCTCGAGTTCACGCGCCGCACAGCGGGCCTCGCGCTGCCGATCATAGCCGGCGTGTTCATCCTCTACTGCTTCGTCGGCCAGTGGATGCCCGGCGTGCTCCAGCACAGGGGTTTCGAGATCGACCGGTTTTTCACCTACATCTACAGCGAGTACGGCATCTTCGGCGTGACGACGCAGGTCTCGTCGTCGTACATCATTCTGTTCGTCTGCTTCGCCGCTTTCCTGCAGGTTTCGAAGGTCGGCGATTACATCAACGACCTCTGTAACGCGCTCTTCGGCTGGGCGCGCGGTGGACCGGCGAAGGCGGCGGTCGCTTCCGGCGTGCTGTTCGGTTCGATCTCGGGATCCGCCGTCGCGAACGTGGTGGCCTCCGGCATGGTGACGATTCCGATGATGCGCAAGGTCGGTTACGACCGGCCGACGGCGGCGGCGATCGAGGCGACGTCGTCGACCGGCGGGCAGATTACGCCGCCGGTCCTCGGCGCGGGCGCGTTCCTGATGGCCGAGATCACGGGCATTCCGTACGGCGAGATCGCACTCGCCGCAGTGCTACCGGCGGTGCTTTTCTACGTTGCGTGCTGGGTGCACGTCGATTACCACGCGGTGCGGCTGGGGCTGCGGGGCATAGCGCGAAGCGAGCTCCCGCCGATCGGGCGCATGGTCACGATGCTCTACCTGTTCTCGCCGATCTTTATGCTCGTGTGGGGACTGCTCGAAGGCTATTCTCCATTCCGTGCTGGCGGTCTCGGCATCGTGACGGCTCTGGTTGCCGGCTGGCTGTCGCGGCGCTTTGGAGACGTGGCGGAGAACGCGGGCCGTGCCGGACCAACGGGTATCGCCGTCATCGCGGCGCTCCTGCTGCGCTTCGCGGTCTTGATTGCCGCCGGGGCGGTGCTCTACGCGGGTCTTGCGTACGGCTTCGACTGGGTCGAGCGCGTCGCCGGCAGCACCGCGGCATGGGTCTTCGGGATTGCCCTGACGGCGCTTCCGGCGCTGCTCTTCGGCTGGCGGGCGACACTCGAAGCGTTCAACATCGCCGCACGTGACACGATCCAGCTCGTCGCCGTGTGCGCGTGCGCCGGCATCATCGTCGGCGTGGTGGCGCTGACCGGTATCGGCGGACGTTTTTCCGAGATGATGCTCGGCATCGCCGGCGCGAGCCAGCTCCTCGCAATGGGCTTCGCGGCCGTGGTCGCGCTGATCCTCGGCATGGGCATGCCGACGACGGCCGCGTATGCGATCGCCGCGGCCGTCATCGCACCCGGACTCACGAAGATCGGTGTGCCGCCGCTGGTCGCCCACATGTTCATTTTCTATTTCGCGGTGATCTCCGCGATCACGCCCCCGGTTGCGCTCGCCTCGTTCGCCGCGGCGGGCATGGCGCAGGCGGACCCGTGGAAAACCTCGTCGGTCGCACTCAAGATGGGCCTCGCGACATTCATCGTGCCGTTCATGTTCTATTACAGCCCGATCCTGCTGTGGAAAGGCTCCATGGCCGACATCGTTCAGGCCGCAATCTCCGGGTCGATCGGGGTATGGTTCCTCGCCGCGTCGACGGAGGGCTGGTTCGGCGGGCGCCTGGCCCTCCCGCTACGCGTGGCCATGTTGGTCGCTGCGTTGTGCCTGATTCATCCCGGCACCGTCACGGATCTCATCGGGCTCGCGGTCGGTATCCCGATTTACCTGTTCCAGCGGCTGCGCACGCGGCGTTCCGCCGCGTGAGGCGCCTCACCGTAAGCCTCTGAAAAGCCGCGTTTTTAGGCGCGATTCTTCTGTATTTCAAAGCCTTATCGTGATATCCTCGCGGGTTAATTTTCGAATACCCGCAGGGGAACCGAATGGCTGTTGAAAGGACGCTGTCGATCGTCAAGCCGGACGCGGTCGCGAAGAACGTCATCGGCGAGATCTACACCCGCTTCGAGCGCGCCGGCCTGGCGGTTGTCGCCGCGCGCATGATGCGGCTTTCGCGCGAGCAGGCAGAGGGCTTTTACGCAGTGCACCGCGAGCGGCCCTTCTTCAGGGATCTCGTCGATTTCATGACTTCGGGACCCGTGATGATCCAGGTGCTGCAGGGCGAGAACGCGATTCAGAAAAACCGCGATCTCATGGGCGCCACAGACCCGAAAAAGGCGGACAAGGGCACTATTCGCGCCGATTTCGCTCAAAGCATCGATGCGAACGCGGTGCACGGCTCGGATTCCGCCGAGAACGCCGCCGTGGAGATCGCCTACTTCTTTCCGACGCTCGATATCTGCCCGCGCTAAGAGCAGCCCGGGCCGTGCCGCACATGGTGAACCTACTCGGCCACACGCCTGTTGAGCTCGAAGCGTTCTGCGTCGCACTCGGCGAGAAGCCGTACCGCGCAAAACAGCTTCTGCGCTGGATCCATCAGCGCGGCGCTGCCGACTTCGCCGCGATGACCGACGTCGCGAAAGCGCTGCGCGAGCGCCTCGCGTCGCTCGCGACGCTCGAAGCACCGAAGGTGCGCCTGGACACGACCGCGGCGGACGGCACGCGCAAATGGCTGCTCGACGTGGGCACCGGCAACGCGATCGAAACAGTGTTCATTCCCGAACCGGCGCGGGGCACGCTGTGCGTATCGTCGCAGGCAGGCTGCGCGCTCGAATGCTCGTTCTGCTCGACCGGCCGCCAGGGCTTCAACCGGAATCTCACGACCGCGGAGATCATCGGCCAGCTGTGGCATGCGAATCGCACGCTGCGCGCAGCCTACGGAACCGACCGGCCGGTCACGAACGTCGTCATGATGGGCATGGGCGAGCCGCTCGCGAACTTCGACAACGTTGTCGCGGCGCTGAAGCTCATGCTCGACGATGCCGCGTACGGGCTGTCTCGCCGCCGCGTGACGCTTTCGACGTCCGGACTCGTGCCTGCCATCGACCGGCTTGCAGACGCTTGCCCGGTGGCCCTCGCGGTTTCACTGCATGCGCCCAGCGACGCGCTGCGCAACGAGCTCGTCCCGATCAATCGCAAGTACCCGATCCGGGAGCTGCTCGCGGCGTGCGTGCGCTACCTCGACAAAGCGCCGCGCGATTTCGTCATGTTCGAATACGTAATGCTCGACGGCGTAAACGACACGCGCGCCCACGCGCGCGAGCTGGCGGCGCTGCTCGCAGACGTTCCGTGCAAGGTCAACCTGATCCCGTTCAATCCGTTTCCGAACTCGGGATACGCGCGCTCGAAACCCGAAGCGGTCGAACATTTTCGCGATGCGCTCGTTGGCGCCTGCATTACGACGACGATACGCAGGACGCGCGGCGACGACATCGATGCCGCATGCGGGCAACTCGCCGGCGATGTCAAAGACCGCACGCGCCGCGCGGAGCGACGCGAGAAGCGCGTCGCGCTCGCCGGCACGCCTGACGCGCAGCGCGCGCGGGAGCGCGTGGGATGAAAACGGCGTACGCGGCACTCGCGGCAAGCGCGGTCCTCGCCGCCTGCGCATCGTCGTCCGGACCCAAGCCGTTCGTGCCCCCGACGCCGCGCCAGTCGCCGCCGCTCAATACTTCCTACGAGGAAGACCCGGTGCGCAAGCGCGCTCGCGCGCATACGGAGCTTGCCGCGGGTTATTTCGAGCTGCGCAACATGCCGGTCGCGTTGGAAGAAGTACAGATTGCGCTCAAGGCGGACCCGCAGTACGGGCCGGCGCACAATGTGGCCGGGCTCATTTACGCGGAGCTGCGCAAGGACGACCTCGCGCAGCAGCACTTTCAGCGCGCGCTTTCGATCGATGCACGCGATCCGGATGCGAACAACAACTATGGCCGTTTTCTGTGCGATCGTCAGCGTGAGGCGGAAGCGTTGAAGTACTTCCTCGCGGCGCTCAGCAATCCGCTCTACCAGACGCCGGAGAGAAGCTACGTGAACGCCGGGCTGTGCTCGCGTCGGCGCGGCGACGGCGCCGCAGCCGAGCAGTACTTCCTGCGCGCGCTCAAGGCGCGGCCGACGGAGCCGCAGGCGCTGTACCAGCTCGCCGATATGTCATACCAGCGCCGCGACTATGCGCAGGCGAAGCACTATCTGACGCGGCTCGAGCAGCTCGCGGCGCCATCGGCCGAAGTGCTGTGGCTCGCGTTGCGCATCGAGCGGCGACTCGGCGAGCGCAACGCGGCGGCCGCCTACGGTCAGCAGTTGCGGCGTCAGTTCCCCAATTCGCGTGAAGCGCGCGCGTTCGACGCCGGGAACGAGGAATGAACCAGACGTCTTACTACGCCCGCAGCGACGCCGCCTCCGCCGGTGCGGTACTCGCGGCCGCCCGCGAGGAGCTCAATCTGAGCGTCTCCGACGTCGCGCGGCATCTCAAGCTTTCGCCGGCGCAGGTCGAAGCGCTGGAGGAGGGCGCGTACGACAAGCTGCCCGGGCGTGTCTTCGTGCGCGGCTTCCTGCGCAACTACGCAAAGCTGCTCGGCGTGGATCCGCAGCCGCTGCTGCGACGCATCGAGCACGAGATGCCGAAGCCCAAAGCCGTCGAAGAGCCGCCGCCCGCGCCGCAAGCCGTCATGCCGACCGGCGAGCGCTCGCACTGGCCCGTGTACTTCGGTGTCGCGGGTACCATCATCGCAGCGCTGGCTGCGTACGAGTTCGGCTTCAACAATCCACCCGATGCCGCGGAAGACGAAAGCAAATCGGTGCCGGTGCAGCCGGCGCCTACGGCATCTGCGTCCGCACCCGAAGCGGCGAGCGCGGCTCCGGCTCCCGCCGTTTCAGCCGCGCCCTCATCGCCCAGTGGGGCGGCGAGCGGCACGCCGCTGGATCCCGGGCTCAGCGTCGCTGTTCCTGCGCAAAAAACCGCTGCGGCTCCCGGCGAGCGCCAGCTTCAGTTCAAGTTCGATGTGGAGTCGTGGGTGGAAATACGCGACGGCACCGACAAGGTCATCTTTTCGAAGCTGAACCGTGCCGGCGCCGAGGAACGCGTGTCCGGGACACCGCCGTTCAAGCTCGTCGTCGGCAACGCGCGCGGCGTCCGTCTGACCTACGACGAGAAGCCCGTCGACCTGACGCCGCACATCGGCGTCACCGTCGCGCGACTCACGCTGCAATGAGCTGCCTGCCTCGATACGGTCCCGCGGCACGCCGCCCGAGCACCCGTGTGCGCATCGGACACGTGGAGATCGGCGGCTCTGCGCCGATCGTCGTGCAGTCGATGACCAATACGGACACCGCGGACGTTGCGGCCACCGTGGCGCAAGTCGCGGCGCTCGCGCGCGCCGGCTCGGAGATCGTTCGCGTCACCGTCAACAACGTCGAAGCCGCGGCGGCGGTTCCGCGCATCCGCGACGCGCTCGATGCGATGGGTGTCAACGTCCCGCTCGTGGGCGACTTTCATTTCAACGGGCACCGGCTGCTCGCGCAGCATCCGGCGTGCGCCGAAGCCCTGGCGAAGCTGCGCATCAATCCGGGCAACGTCGGGCGCGGCTCGAAGCGCGACGAGCAGTTCGCGACGATGATCGAGTTCGCGTGCCGCTACGGTAAGCCGGTGCGTATCGGCGTGAACTGGGGAAGTCTCGATCCGGAGCTGCTGGTGCGGCTCATGGACGAGAACGCGCGTCTGCCCGAGCCGGAAGAGGCCGCGGTGGTCACGCGCAATGCGCTCGTCGCTTCGGCGCTGGAGAGCGCGCGCCAGGCCGAGTCGCTGGGACTGCCGCACGAGCGTATCGTGCTCTCGTGCAAGGTGAGCGGCGTGCAGGATCTCATCGCGGTCTATCGCGATCTTGCGGCGCGCTGCGACTATGCGCTGCATCTGGGCCTCACCGAGGCCGGAATGGGCTCGAAAGGCATCGTCGCTTCGACGGCGGCGATGGCCGTGCTGCTGCAGGAAGGCATCGGCGACACGATCCGCGTGTCGCTTACGCCGGAGCCGAACGGCGACCGCACGAAGGAGGTCATCGTCGCGCAGGAAATCCTGCAGACGATGGGCTTGCGTTCCTTCGCGCCGATGGTGATCGCCTGCCCGGGGTGCGGCCGCACCACGAGCACGTTCTTCCAGGAGCTCGCGGATCGCATCC
>Ga0196977_1000986_pt1 | contig 12023 bp, 14 predicted proteins | sample S3v_1013CmetaG_FD_148634 | JGI IMG/M metagenome (GOLD analysis project Ga0196977, IMG submission 148634) | Soil microbial communities from Anza Borrego desert, Southern California, United States - S3+v_10-13C | ecosystem: Environmental > Terrestrial > Soil > Desert | place: USA: California...
CGACCACGGCAAGTCCTCCCTGCTCGACTACATCCGTAAGTCGAACGTTGTTGAGGGGGAGGCCGGAGGCATCACTCAGCATGTTTCGGCATACGAAGCGGTCCATGAGCATGAGGGAAAGGAGCGCCGCATAACCTTCCTCGACACTCCGGGGCACGAAGCCTTCAGGGCGTTGCGGGCGCGGGGCGCTGCTGCCGCAGACATCGCCATCCTCGTCATCGCAGCAGAGGAGGGAGTCAAGCCTCAGACGCTTGAAGCGTACCAGGCGATCGAGGAGGCGGGCACGCCGCTTGTCGTTGCCTTTACGAAGATCGACAAGAATAGCGCTGATATCGAACGGGCGAAGATGTCGACCGTTGAGAACGGCATTTATCTTGAGGGCCTCGGGGGCTCCATTCCCTTTACCGGAGTTTCTTCGAAAACCGGCGAGGGGGTTCCGGAACTTCTCGACCTCGTGCTTCTTACCGCAGACCTTGCAGAGCTTACCGCAGATCCGGACGGCCCCGCCCAGGGCTTCATTCTCGAATCGTCCCAGGACGCAAAGCGCGGCATGTCCGCAACGCTCATTATTAAGGAAGGTACGCTTAAGACCGGTTCGTTCGTCGTTGCAGGAAGCGCCATGGCCCCAGTTCGTTTTATTGAGGATTTCGCTGACAAGCGGATACCTGAAGCCCATCCCTCGCAACCCGTTTCAGTTTCAGGATTCACTTCCCTTCCTCCCGCAGGAACACCGTTCAAAATGGTCGCAACCAAGAAAGAAGCGGAGAAGCTTGCAGACGAGGGCGATCAGTCTCGCGGAACAGACGCTGCAATTGAGGTAGCTGAGGGGAGCGCCGTGCTCCCGCTCATTCTCAAGGCAGATGTTACCGGCAGTATTGAGGCCATCAAGCACGAGCTCGCAAAGATCTCCCATGAGCGCGTCACGGTGCGCATACTCTCAGAGGGCGTTGGCACGGTCGGCGAGAGCGATGTGAAAACGGCGCAGACGGGCGGTGCGGTCATCATCGGCTTTAACGTATCGGTTGACTCACAGGCGCGCGACTATGCAGAGCGCACGGGCGTCCTCATTGAGTCCTTTTCCATAATCTACGAGCTGGCCGAGCGCGTGCGTGAGCTTGTAGCAGAGCGAGCTCCACGCATTACGGTCGAAGAAGTGCTTGGCGAGGCGAAAGTATTGAAGTCTTTTAGTGTTACCGGAAATAAGCATGTTCTTGGGGCCAAGTGGGTTTCGGGAGAACTGTCAGTTGGCGACCAGGTAAAAACCGACCGCCGGGGCATTCCCATAGGCCAGGGCCGCCTTACGAACCTGCAGGTCGCGCGCGCGGATGTGCAGGTCATCAAGGGCGAGGGCGAGTTCGGACTCCAGGTTGAGTCGAAGGCTGATATCGCCCAGGGAGATACGCTCTTCGCGTTCAGGACTGTTGAAAAATGAGCATCAAGAACGAACGAGAGGAGCACATACTGACCGAGCAAGCTGCGCGGTATATTGCGCGTGAGGCCGGGCGCAATACCCTTATCACGCCGACCCGGACCGAGCTTTCGAAGAACCGCAAGAACGCGACGGTATTCGTGAGCGTGTACCCGAATGAGGAGACTGAGCACGCCCTTACTTTCCTTAAGCGTCATAAGGATCTGTTTCGGGAGGATTTGAAGAAGACCGCTCGTCTTGCCGTTCTTCCCTATATTACCTTCGAGCTTGACTATGGAGAGCGCAACCGGCAGCGCCTCGACGAGCTCTCGCGCGAAATGTAGCTTCGCGCTATATTCCACATACGGCCCAGTGGTGAATCGGAAACACGGCGCTCTGCAAAAGCGCTACTCTGCGGGTTCGACTCCCGCCTGGGCCTCCACGCCGGGGTGATGAAATGGTAGCCATAGGGGTCTTAAACACCCCAGACAGAAATGTCGTGTGGGTTCGAGTCCCACCCCCGGCACAAAACTGGTTGAACTATTTTCTTCTGTCCACTACTATACGTATGCCGTCCTGTGGGCGGCTTATCGGTTTTTGCGTCCGCCCATAGCTCAGTTGGTAGAGCACTCGCCTCTTAAGCGAAGGGTCGTAGGTTCGAGTCCTACTGGGCGGACGCAGCAACGGATGCTGGGGTGGCGAAATGGTAGCCGCGCCTGCCTTAGGAGCAGGTCCCTTCGGGGGTGGAGGTTCGAGTCCTCTCCCCAGCACACTTGACTTTTTAGCTATATTCGTGGTAATATCACCGCAGAGGGTTTCTGCCCTTTGAATTCAACAGTTCAGACTCAGCAATTCAGACAGTGGGAGAATCAGCATGTTGTCATTTCTATCACCCGATTGGATTCGGGAACGCTTCGGGCATGAAGGCGTGAGCGACGAGCTGCTGGGTCTCCTCTATGGACTCGCAGCCAGCTCTATTCTCTTTCTAGCCGTTGCGCTCTACGGAGCCTTCGACTGGGAGGGCTTCCTGCTCTACCTGGTCGTGCCCTTCTTCACGCTTACTGGCGCGGGGATGGGACTTCTGGCAATGAAGATGTACGCCGAGCAACTCGAGATCTTGGCGGTGCCGCCGCAAGCGGCCATGCTCAAGATCTGGGGGCGGCGAATCCTCGTCGTCTTCAAAGAGCAGGTGCTTACGCTCTTTCCGTGGTGGCCGCTCAAGATCGAAGTCGATGTTATCGACGCCTCGCCGCAGGAATTCGATTTTCCGTTCACGAACATCGATTGCGGCGGCGGCATCGGCAAAAGCAAGGAAGCCGGGGGCGCCGTGAATGGCACAATCTCCGGCACCTACGTGCCCAACACCAACGATCCGGCCGAGTTCCACAAGTATCTCGACCACGAGGGAGGCCCGCACCAGATTAGGACCGTCCTCATGAACGTCCACGAAGAGGCGTTTAGCTCGGCTGCACGCGAATTCGGCTGGGAGGAATTCACCGGACTTGAAAAGCCGGTGAAGGCACTCCTGCTCGCGAACACGAGCAAGGTCGACTTCAAGAAGCTCCGAGAGCCTGGGAATCCGATTCCGCGCGAGGCGCGGGATATGACCCCCGGGCAGTATGCCGCGATTCCGGAAAGCGCAACGGTCCCCGATCTCCTCCACTATCTCTTCCGGGAGAAAGTTGACGAGGTGGAACGTCAGTGCCGCTTCCGGGAGGCCGAGGTCTTCGTGAACGTTCACCACCAAGACAAGCTGTCGGACGATAAGAATCTCGGCATCCTCATCACGCGTCTCAACGTCGTCATCCGCGGCGTGCCGGAGCTCCAAGATGAGGCCAACAAGACGGCTGCGGAGGACACCCAACGCAGGCGCGAGTTCAAGAACGACAAGACCAAGCGCACGCGCGCACTCCTGCACATACGGGCAGCTCGGGCAGCCGGGTCGCCCATACCGTATTCGGAGGCGATCCAACGGGTCGCCATCGAGGACCAGCTCGCTCAGGAGATCATTGTTCGCGGTAGCGGCAATGCGCTTCTGGACGCAGCTGCGGCGCATGGCGCAGTCAACCCCAAGTGAGGACCAAGACATGGCACATGGTAACCAAGATCAAACTGCAGTGCCGTCCTCGCCAAAGCGTGGCATGGGCGGCTTGGGCGGCAAGCTTTTGATTGGGGTGGTGGCCGTCATCGCCCTGGCCTTGGCTGTGAGAGGCTGCCCTGAGGAAGAGCCAGCTGGCTCGGACTCGACAGGACCCGTCCAGTTGGACCAAGCCCGGGAATCTGATGCGGGCAGACAACCGCTCGTCGCGCAATACGACGAGCAGTCGCACTGCCTGCCGCTCAGCCCCGAAGGCGCGACCTGCGAGGTCACGCCCGAGTGCAGCGGCTGGATCAGGGAGGCTCCCGGCTTGCCGGCGGGCCTCACCCACGACTTCATGCCGCGGTTCGGAACGCCTGAAGGCGATCGGATCTTCAAGACCGTCTACTACCTGAAGGACGGTCAACGGCACGTGCTTCAGGACGGCGAGCACCCCTCGGGTGTCGCCGCCTGGGACGTCTGCCCCGAAGAGACGATAACGATCAGCTACCACGCAAGGTAGCCGAACGCGTCCGCTCTGTAAACAACAACCAAGGGGCCCTGCCGCAAGCGGGGCCCCTTTTTCTTATGTAACGATATTGGAGATTATCTGCACAATAATACTTGCACCGAATACAATGACGAGTCCGAGAATTCCCCAAAGCATATGTTGGCGTCCCACGCGACGTTTCTCTTCATCCCCTGCTCCCGCAATGAACTCGACGACTCCCCATGCAAATACAAGAAAGGCCGCGAGTGCAATAAGGGCAACGATGGGTTCAAGTATTTGATCCTCTACTCTCCCGATAAAGGAATTGAACTCCGCAAGACCCTCTGGATTATCGTTACCATTCATATCCTAATAGTAGCAGAAAGCCGCGCTCTGAGGCGCGGCTTCTGGTGGAGAAAGACTTAAAGATCAACTCCTGGAGTTTCGGGAAGCTGGCTCGGAATATCTTCGTCAAGACTAACGGAGTTAACGAGAATGTTCACTAGACCCCAGACCGATATCATGATGAAGAAACCGAGAATTCCGTAGAGCATGAGCTCCTTGCCCTTCTTCCGGCGCTCTTCGTCATGACCTCCTGCGATGAAATAGGAGAAAACTCCCCAGATGAAGACAATGAATGCCAGAGCGAAGATGACCGGCACGGCAACTCCGGAGATAAGGTTTGTAATGAAGTCACCTGCCTGCTCTATGTCTCTGACGGGCTCCCCTTGGGCAAGCACCGGAGTCGCTACGAGCGTGAGAGCAAGCGCGAGGGTGGAATAAACAAGCTTTTTCATAGGTATACGGTTTGGGTCAGTGGTTACATTGCTAAGCATAAACCGGAACGAAAGGCCGTCAATACAGCTAGCCTGGGAATGGGGACAGCAGTTATCTGCCTCATTGGGAACTTTATGCCGGATCGCAGGGACCGCTGAAGGTCGGGAGACAGGGACGGGTCTGGTCCTGAAGACCCGGAACGGTGCGAACGAGAATGCTCACCAATCCCCAAACGGAGATCATGACCGCAAAAGCAATAACTGCCCAAAAGATGAACTGCTTTCCCTTCTGTCGGTTCTCCTCGGCGTTGGCACCGACGCTGAAGAAGTATTTGAAAACGCCGAATAGGAAGACGAGGAAGGCAAGCGCAAAGATGAGAGGAACAAGGGACGAGTTAATGAGGGTAATAAACCAATTAACAATGCCCTCTGTCGAGTTTGGGTCAATTGTAGTCTCAGCCGCGCTTTGTGCGTGTGCGATGTTTATAAGATTCATAAGGTAAGCGTATCAGGACGGCGGACCAGAGCAAGGCGTTATGCCCAGGATTGAAGTATCCCTAAAAACACCTTCACTATGCCCCATATGGCAAAGAGAACAGCAAGCGAAATAATGCCCCAAAGCATGAGTTGTCTTCCTTTCTGCCGGTTCTCCTCGGCATTGGCGCCGGTGCCGAAGAAGTAGCGGAACATTCCGAAGATAAAGACCGCAAACGCAGCGAGGTACAAAAGCTGTATGAGCTGGTCTCCAAGGCCTACTATCTGGCCCTCGACAATTTGCTTGAACGTGGCCGCTGAGACCGAGAGGGGCAGAGTCATAATGGCTGCCATAAGAGCCCATACCCTCGCCTGTCCAGGACGGATCATAGAGTGCTTGCTGTTGATTGGATAACTTCTGCAATTCCCTTTGCCCCAAGAATGATGAGCCCTCCAATAACAGTCCAGAAGAATGCCATACGCGCTGTACGCAGTTTCTCCTCGTTTCCACGTGCTGCAACAAAGAGGAAGCCGACCCAAACGAACATGAGGACAAGAATTATCGTTCCAATACGTATGGCAGCTTCAAGCACTAGCATAAGAAGCCCCTCAAGATCTTTTACCTTGAGAGGATTCGTGAGAAATCCTTCAGTACCGGCACCCGTTCCAACGGATCCGTCAGTGCCCGCTCCTGTGCCAACGGACCCGTCAGTACCGGCACCCGTTCCAACGGACCCATCAGTGCCCGCTCCTGTGCCAACCCCTGGAGCCGCCGACATGGTCGCTGGGGACAAAAGGAATATTAACAAAAGAGTGGAAGATAGTATTCGTCGCAGTTTTCTCATGGTTAGAGTGAGGAATCCAGAGCCTGATTAGCCGTGGTAAGAGCTTGTCCCACGTCCATTCTGCCGCTCGTGATATTCCCTATCATAGCCCCGAAAATGGAGTCGGTGACGGCAGGCGATGGGGATAGCCAGCCGCGTGCCACGAGCGCCTCTGGGAAATATACGGGCTGAAAACGGTCCTCGTCCGAGGGGATGAGCGCTGCGCGCGCCGCAGGCACCATAGAAAGAGCGTTCGCAGCGGCAAGTTGCACATTCCGATTGGCAAGGGCGATGGCGGCAGCATATGCGCCGTTCGGATTTTGTGATGTCCTCGGAATGGCAAATGCGTAGGCAAGTCCGTAGGTTGTGCGGGAGGTCGCTCGCGAAGGCTGCGGTACCGGCGCCATATCAAAATCAAGGTTCGGGTTTCCTGCGCGTATCACCGGAAGCTCGGAGGCGTACCCAAAATAGAGTGCGAGATCCCCCGCAAGGAACGCCTGGCGTGCGTCGGGCAATGACCGGTTCCAGGAATACACCGTCTTAGCAGGGTCTGAGAATTGGGTATAGAAGGAGAGGGCGGATACGGAAGCTGAAGTTCCCGAAACACTGGGGCCCTCCTTTAAGCCGCCGCGAAGCTTGCCGCTTTCTGTATAGGTAATAGGGGTGCCTGCCTGCAGGAGAAGCAGCGAAATGATCGCGCGGGCGTTAGGCACGTTTCCGTATTCGCCGAAAGAAAGCAGGCTCCTGGTCACCTGCCCGCTGTTGCGCACGGTGATGCGGTCAGACAGGCCGAGTACCGCCTCCCACGTTCCTGGAGGCAGGGGCACGCCTGCCGAAGCGAGAAGCGTACGGTTGTAGTACATGACGAGCGGGTCAACCAAAATCGGAATACCATACGTGCCCTTGTCGGTGAGATAGAGTTCGGTGATCGGCACGAAGGTATCAAGGAAATCGCGCTGCGATATGGAGGAATACGGAATAACAGAAAGTTTGTTCCTTTCGGATGCGAGCTGCTCCTGGGAGATGAGGACCATGTCGGGACCTTCGTCTATGGCAAGCGCCTCGGCGAGCTCAGCTCCAAAAGTAGCAAGGGGAATCTCGGTATACGAAACGTTAGCAAACTCAGGCCTTTGTTCCCGAAGTTTCTTTATCTGAGACGAGACTGTTTCCTCGGGAAGCGTTCCCCAGATTCTTACCGTTCCTATGGCATCCTGCCCGTTATCAAACCCATCGAAACGGGCAAACATGATAAGGCCGACAATGGCAATGAGGCCGAAGACGGCGAGCACGATGATGCGGAACGGCTTGATCTGGTCGTAGTCCATGTCAGGGCTTCTCGAATACTATAGCGTAGTGATGGGCGCCCGCACGGAAGTCCTTTACTTTGTGGAAACCTGCGTCTATGAGCATGCGCTCCGCAGCATGCTCTGAAACGACATGATTGGGGGCCGGACCGATGCCGCCGTAGCTACCGGCCCAGTCAACGACGAGGAGTTTCCCTCCAGACTTCAACACCCGATCAATCTCCTCTATCGCCCCTTTCTTGTCCTCAATCTGAAAAAGCGTGTTTGCAATGACGGCTGCATCAAGCGTGTTCTCCCGCAGCTTGGTTCCCCCAAGCTTCTCGATGTTCCCCCAGACGGTATCGACGTTCCGAAGGTGCTGGCGGTGGGCGGAATCCTTCAAATGCTTCAGTACGTCCTCCTGAATGTCGATGGCGTACACCTTACCGTTATGCCCCACGATGTGAGCAGCAGCGAGTGCGTAGTGTCCGGAACCTGCGCCGAATTCACCTACCTTCATTCCCTCCTTCAATCCCATTTGAAGGATGTTCCTTTTGGGCTCAGAGAACTGCATTGTGTATAAAATAGCATGAAGGGGCCGCTCCATGGCGACCCCTTTGCTTTCCGGTGCATCGATTCTCAGGCCGATGCGGGAGGGATAGTGACAAGGGCCTCTTTGACCCTCGCACAAATGACGCCGATCTGCATCTTCGGCTCGGCCGCAATGCGAATCTCGCCGTAGGTGCAGAGGACTTCTCCTCCTGCCCTTTTGGCTGCGGCACTGACAGCATGCGCGATACTGTCAGGGTCACCGACCAGTGCGACAATCGGTGACTGTAGCGACTTTTTCGCCATATACTTCCCCCATCCATTTGTACATTCGAGCCAGTTGTCAGCTCACGCAGGTTATAGCACGCCTTATTTTTAAAAGCGAATTGTTAAAGCGCCACCATCGACGCGATCGAATCCCCTTCGCGCATCTTCATGATGCGCACTCCCTGCGTTGCGCGGGAAAGGGTAGATATTTCTCCTGCGGATACGCGGATGACCTGTCCCTTCTTGGAAATGACGACGATTTCCTCTTCAGTCTCTTCAGATCCAGTGAGAACCTTCGCGCCGATAATCGAGCCGGTCTTAGCCGTCACTTCAGCGGTCTTGATGCCGGAACCACCGCGTCCCTGAATCTTGTATTCGCTCATCGGTGTCTTCTTTCCGTATCCCTTGCTCATCACGACAAGAAGCGAAGCCTCTCCGTTTACTCCTCCTGGTACGACCTCCGCCGAGACTACGCGGTCTCCCTTCTTTACGTTCATGCCTCGTACGCCTGCCGCCGTACGTCCCATGGCGCGCACGTCCGCCTCATCAAAACGAATGCTCTGCCCCGCTGCCGTAACTATGGAAACACTGTCGCCGTTTGCGGCAAGATGGGCTGCGACAAGCTTGTCTGAACCTTTGAGATTGATGGCGATGATGCCCGAACGACGCACATCGGCGAAGCTCTTGGCCTCGACCTTTTTCACGACGCCTTCTGTGGTGACAAAGAAGATCGAGAGCGCGTCACGCGCAGATCCTTTCGGAACGGCAAGCACGCTCGTTACCTTTTCGTCTCCCGCAAGCGCAAGGAAATTCATGATGGACTTGCCCTTCGTTGCACGTCTTCCTTCGGGGAGTTCGTACATCTTCAATTGATATGCCTTGCCGTAGTCGGTGAAGAAGAGGAGGTCGGAATGGGCTGACGCCTTCACGAAGTGCGTCACCACGTCTTCTTCCTTGGTGGCGATATCGACGACCCCGACGCCTCCCCGCTTCTGCGCTTTGTACTCGTTCGGGTTCGTACGCTTTACGTATCCGCCGGCAGTGAGCACGAGGATGCTCTCCTCGTCAGGCACAAGGTCTTCCACTGATATGTTCTTCACTCCACCCTTTACGATCTTCGTGCGACGCTCGTCAGCGTACTTGTCGGCAAGTTCGACGAGCTCTCCGCGTACAACTGCAAGAATGTTCTTAGTTGAGGAGAGTATCTTCTTGAGCTTCTTGATGAGTTCCTGGATCTCTTTCAATTCGTCCTCGATCTTCTTGCGTTCAAGTCCGGCAAGGGTCTGGAGGCGCATGGCGAGAATGGCAGCCGTCTGCCGTTCGGAGAAGCCGAACTTCTTCTGAAGAGCGGCGCTTGCGGAAGGCACGTCCTTTGCCTCCTTGATGACTTTGATGACTTCATCGATATGATCGAGCGCCTTTGAGAGACCAAGGAGAATGTGCTCTCGTTCTTCAGCGCGCCTCAAGTCGTACTCCGTGCGACGCTTCACTACCTCTCGGCGATGCGCGATGTATGCCTCGAGCATACCCTTCAAGGATAGGGTTTGCGGAACGCCGTCGACGAGCGCGAGCATGTTGTAGTGGAAGGTCGATTCAAGTTCCGTGTATTTGAAAAGATTGTTAAGCACAGACTGAGGATGCGCCGTTCCCTTGAGCTCGACGACGACGCGGATGTCAGCGGTGGATTCGTCGCGAAGGTCCTTAATGCCTTCGAGCTTCTTGTCTCGCACGAGGTCGGCGATGCGGGTGATGAGCGTTGCCTTGTTCACGCGGAACGGGATGCTTGTGATGATGATCGAGGTACCCCGCTTGTCCTCCACTATTTCGGTCTCGCCGCGCACGACGACTCCTCCCTTGCCGGTGGTGTACGCGTGCTTGATGTCAGTCTGATTGAAAGCGATGCCGCCGAGCGGGAAGTCGGGACCCTTCACAAACTCAAGAAGGTCCTCCGTGGTCGCCTCCTCGTTATCGATAAGATGCGTTGCCGCATCGATCACCTCTCTCAGGTTATGCGGAGGGATGTTGGTCGCCATGCCCACTGCAATCCCGAGGCCTCCGTTAAGGAGGAGGTTCGGGGCGGCCGCGGGAAGCACCGACGGCTCCTGCTGCGTGCCGTCATAGTTCGGGATCCAGGCAACCGTCTCTTTATCAAGGTCGGAGAGGAGCGCGGCGCCAATGCGTGAGAGCTTCGCCTCGGTATAGCGCATGGCCGCTGCAGAGTCGCCATCGACTGATCCGAAGTTGCCCTGCCCGAGCACAAGCGGGTATCGGGTCGTAAAGTCCTGGGCAAGCTTCACCATGGAGTCGTATACGGCAACGTCGCCATGCGGGTGGTACTTACCAAGGACCTCGCCGACGACTGTTGCACTCTTGCGGGTCTTTGCGGTAGGGCCGAGCCCTATCTCGCCCATGGCATAGAGGATGCGGCGGTGCACAGGCTTCAGTCCGTCGCGCACGTCAGGTAAGGCGCGATCGGTAATGACCGACATGGCGTAGTCGATGAAAGAGGTCCGCATCTCTGCGGTGATGGATTGGTCAATGATGTTCACGACCGGCTTCGGGTCTTCGGTTTTCTCTTCTTTCTTTGGCATTTATCTAAAATGGTATGACCTCTCGGTCGGTTCGATTCTGGTTGTCTGGCTCTACGGGCGCGATGGTCGATGTGGTGTTGCCGTCGACAATGGTGAGTTCGGGCTCCGAAGAGGGTTTTGCGCCCAGGGTTTCTCCCACGGCTCCGACAAGCTCGGAGAACTCCCCGCGCGCGTCCGCTACCTGTTCAGGAGGAGCTGCCTGCGGAGAGGAAAGGGCGAAGGTACCGGTTGCAACATGTGCGGCAAGCCAGAGAAATGCAACAAGCCCGGTCACGCCTGCCGAAAGGCCGATCGCCATGCGATGGCGCACATGCTCGGGCTTTTTCTTGAGATTTTCGATGTGTCGACGCATATCGGAAAGGTTAAGGCTGTATGACTATTATAGCACCATCCCGGTCTTGGACATCCTTTTTCTTGATAGTCAACTTATCCACCTTTTCGGCATCCCCTCCCTCCTCCTTGAGGAACGAGTCCAATGCTTTGGCCTCTCCCATGCCGCTCCAGTGCATGGGGATGACCACTTTCGGCTCAAGGAAAGTTGCGAGTTTCGAGGCTTCGGCAGCGTCAAGCACACCGTCTCCCCCCACGGGCACGAAGAGAATATCGACCTCTTCAATTCCCTCCCGCGCTTCCTGCGGAAGAGTTCCTTCAGAAAGAGCGCCAAGATGTACGAGCGTCATCCCCTCAAGCTTCACGGCGTAAACGGTGTTCATTGCTTCATTCCCGCCTTTTGGTAGCCCGTACTGGCTTTTGGTAAGGAAGCCCTGCACGGTTACTCCCTCCTTTTCATACTCCCCCGGTCCCGAAATTACGAAAGGTTCCTTGTCCCCGAAGGCGACCTCCTTTGCCCCGTTCATATCAGGATGATTGCGGGAGATGAGGGCGATGTCGGCCCCGAAGCGTACGGCAGGCAAAGTGCCCCCCTTGGCTACTGGATCGAACACAAGAGTGAGGTCACCGAGGGTGACCTTGAAGCACTGCCCGCCGTGGTGGGTGATGACCATATATATGGGCTATTTTAGCAGATTTCCGCCTATTTTGCTATCCACCAGACCACTCTACATGGGTGTTGACAAGCTCTGCCTGAGGCACTAGTCTATCCAATACCACTGGCCTGAGGCTTAGCCGACGGAAGCAGGGGTTCGTTCCACACTCACGACGAGGTACGATCATGAAGAAGATCGCTTACGCGGCCGCCTTGTGCGCCGCTTGCATGCTCGCCGCTCCGGCCGCCGCGCTCGACACCGAGGACATCGGCGTCGCCAATACGGAAGAGATCCTGCC
>Ga0196977_1000990_pt1 | contig 11995 bp, 10 predicted proteins | sample S3v_1013CmetaG_FD_148634 | JGI IMG/M metagenome (GOLD analysis project Ga0196977, IMG submission 148634) | Soil microbial communities from Anza Borrego desert, Southern California, United States - S3+v_10-13C | ecosystem: Environmental > Terrestrial > Soil > Desert | place: USA: California...
CTGATTCAGTCCTACTGCCGAGATGTCGTCGAAACGAATCGGACGGCGAATATCGACGTGTTCCGAAAGTTGTTTTAGATCGAGCGGAATGACAGTCCCCAAACTCGAAGGCACGTCATGCGAAGCGCGCCACTCGTGGCTGATGCGCAGTTCGCTGGCTGACTTCAACTGAATCACGTCGCAGCGATCGACGTTCATCATGCGGCCGAGTTCGGAAACGATGACAGTCAGGAAACGGTCGAGATTGATAGCGGTCGGGAGAACCATCGCGAGGCGGTTGATGATTCCCTCGCGCGCCTCGTGCATCTTGATCTTGCGTTCTAACGAAAGCGATTGAGCGGTGTTGGACATTCTCTGGCGAAAGAATAGACGAAGGCCCCCAGGAGTTGCAAAGCAGCGGCCTTTTGTCCGTATAATCCAAACATGCCGATTTACGAATACGAGTGTCGCAAGTGCAAAGCTCACACGGAAGCTTTTCAGAAAGTGACGGATAAGCCGCTGACAAAGTGTCAAAAATGCGGCGGCCGGCTGGAGAAGCGGATCTCAGCCCCCGCGATCCAGTTCAAGGGGTCGGGTTGGTACGTGACTGACTACGCCGGAAAGGCAACGAAGTCAGACTCGGAAACATCCTCTGAAACAAAGGCCGAGAAGGCTGACAAGACTGACAAGAAAACTACGAAGGAAAGCTCCCCCTCGAAGAAATCTTCAGAGAAGGCTTCACAACCGAAAACATCCAGTGGCGACTGAAGTGTCGCTACCGTTCGTTAGTTAAATGCGCTCGCCGAAATTTCAGCTCACATTATTTGGCGCACTCCTGGCCCTGCTGATGGCCGTGTCGATGATTACTCCATCGGGCATGGCCCAGTCAGGTACGCGTCCGCACGCGAATGCCGCGGGCGGCGTGCAGGTCGGCATTGTCGCGCGACGCGACGACAATCGCACCGCGCCAATCACGAGCAAAGAAGTCGCTATTTTTGACAATGGCGTCGAACAGTCGATTCGAAACTTCACACCGGATCCGTCGCCCGCCCGCATCGTGCTGCTGGTTGATAACTCGCTCTCGATTCGCGCGGACGTGGAAAAACTCGAACAAGCTGCGCGCGAGTTTGCTTACGAGATTTTCGAAGGCGACAAACTGCTGATTGTCGGTTACGACGAACAGGCGGAGATCGTCTCAGACTGGACCGACGACGCAAAAGCGATCGAAGCCTCGTTGAAGTTGTTTAGAAAGAAGGGGCAGCCACACCTTTTCGACGCCATTCAAGCCGTTGTTGAAGAGGCACTGCGGCCCTTGCAGTCGCAAAAGCGAATCATCGTTGTGATCAGCGATGGGCTCGATCGCGGTAGTAAGGCGACGTTTGAGCATACGCTTGCGGAGTTGCAGTTGGAAAACATCATGGTCTACGCGGTGCAGGCCGTTGACCGTACGCGTGGTGCGATCCGTCGCGACGTGCCGAAACCGAAAGTCGTGATCAATAAACTCGCTGAAGGAACTGGCGGACAGATCTTTTCAATAGACGAGCCGGATGTGGCAGCGAAGACGATTTGCGACGAGCTTAGAAAGAACCGCTACACGCTTTCTTACGTTCCTTCGAACGCACCTTTCGGAACGCCGCGGGCGCTGCTGGTGGTCGGAAATCAGGGAATTACGGTGCGGGCGAAGTCGATGCAACCGCCGAACTAGTTTCTCTTCCGCGAGTACAAGTAAAAGAGTCCTGCCATAATCAGCACGACGAGTGCTTCCATGAAGATAAAAAAGCGTGGAACAAACGTACCGTCGTCGAGAAACGAGTCAGAGTAAGCGACGTAAGTTCCGACAATCAGCCCGCCAATAATCCATACAATCTGCCTTTTACGATCCCAGCCGGGCATTACTTCTCCTTCAACAAGCCCGAAAGCCAGTGCATGAGATTCAGCGCGTACTGCCTGTTGTCGTTGCCGGGTACGTTCATGCCCATCTTCTGTTTGTTTTGCCCGGCGATTTGTGCCGAAAGCATCGCGGCTTCACCCTGGACCACGACGCGTCCTTTGCCAAACTTCAGCGCGATGGCCTGAGCGCGTCCGGCTGCGGAGACTGACGAGTCGGTCTCGCGGTTCGGCGTGTCTTTGGCTGTGTCTGACAGTTTGAGAATCGCGATGCTGGTGTTCGGTCCTTTCAGTGATTGACCGGTGAAACTCTGCACGTTATTCAAGCGTTCGTTTTCATCGCGACCTTCGGTGATGGGATGGGTCGCGAGCAGTTTGTTTTCGCGCGAGAAAATGAGCAGTGAAGGACTGTTTGGTGCGGAGTTCGCCGGGTCGTAAGTGAAGCCTTTGCTCATGTCGACGCCGAAGCGATTGCCGAGTGCTGTGGCAGCGCCGCCAAACGGTGCGTGATCGGCGATCAGCAACAACGAGCCGCCGCCTTTAACCCACTCCTGCACCGCCTGACACTCTTCTTCCGTAAACGCCGAGCCGTCAGCGCCGTCGTCGTCCATCTCTTCCGCGCCGAGCGCGTTTGCGATCACGAGCACTTTGAAACTGCTCAAAGAAGTTTTGGTGAACGGCTGTCGACTGCGAACGACGCGGTAGCCATCGTTCAGCAAAAGCTCGACGAACGGTTTGTATCGACCTTCGGTTGTGTGGAAGTTGTGATGCGCTTCGTCGAAGGCCACGCGTGGCCCGTCTTTTTTGTAAGCGGGGTTTTCGACAGCGGTAACAAATTCTGGGTCCGGAAGTTGCTGGCCGAAGCCGGCAACTGATAGTACGGCTAGAAGTAAACAGATAGTCGCGGCACGTTTCATCGGTATTTTTACAGACGCGATTTTAGTTTCGATAAGCGCTCGGCCGCGGCGTGCAGCGTTTCGTCTTTCTTGCAGAAGCAGAACCTAACCTGCTGTTGGCCCAAGGATGGTTGGCTGTAAAAACTTGAACCGGGCACACATGCGACACCGACTTCGCGAATCAGGTGTTTCGTGAATTCGACATCGTCAGAGAACCCAAAGCCTGAGATGTCGGTCATGATGTAGTAAGCGCCGTCAGGCACAAACGTCTTGAAGCCCGCCGATGCCAACACCGGCAACAACCGATCCCGACGCGCGCGATACTCGAGCTGCAACGTGTCGTAATACTCCTGCGGCAACGACAATGCGTAAGCGCCGGCTGCCTGCAACGGCGCTGCCGCGCCGACGGTCAGAAAATCGTGGACCTTGCGAATGGCGTTTGTGATCGCGGGCGGTGCGATGCAGTAACCGACGCGCCAACCGGTCACTGAATAAGTTTTCGACATCGAGTTCACGACCACGGTGCGCTCGCGCATGCCGTCAATTTGGGCCATCGAGATGTGCCGGATGCCGGCGCCTTCTCGGGGATACAAAATGTGTTCGTAAATCTCGTCCGTGAAGCAGAGCGCGTCGAATTCCTGGCACAGACCGGCGATGAATTCCATTTCGTCCTGCGTGAACACCTTGCCGGTCGGGTTATTTGGATTACAGACGATGATCGCTTTCGTCTTTTCGTTGAACGCTCTTCGCAGCTCGTCTCGATCGAAGCTCCAGTCAGGCGCTCGCAGCGGCACGTGTCGCGGACGCGCGTCCGAGAGGATCGCATCGGGCGCATAGTTTTCGTAAAACGGTTCGAAAACGATGACCTCTTCGCCGGGATCGACCGTGGCCATCATCGCCGCGATCATGCCTTCGGTCGAGCCACACGTAACTGTGATCTCTGTTTCCGGATCGATCTCGAGACCGAGATATGCTCGTGTCTTGCGAGTGATCGCGTCGCGAAATTCCTTTGAGCCCCAGGTGATCGCGTACTGGTTCACGTCCGCCGCGATCGCTTCCATCGCTTTGCGCTTGATGTCTTCAGGCGCGGAGAAGTCAGGGAAACCCTGCGACAGGTTTACGGCGCCGTGCTTCAGCGCCTCACGAGTCATCTCGCGGATGACGGATTCAGTAAACGAACTCGCTTTCTGCGAGACGTGACGATTTTTCGAGAATGAGGGAGTAGTCATTGGTGAGGCACAGAGTACACAAAAGAGTTCGACGAGGCAAAAATTGTGTGCCCAAGAGAAAAGGGATGTTCAGGAAACTAAGGAATAATCTCTTCGCCGGCGGCTTCGCGTTTTAGTTGGTTGAGGATCGACCGGATGGCAGCGGCGTAACTGCCGTTGGGGGCGAGTTCGAGGTATTTTTCGTAGGCCGCGATAGCTTCTTTCGGTTTATTGATCTTTTCGTAAGCGGCGCCGAGCATCTGGTAAATGACCGGTTCGCTGTCGGAAAGCTGGTCCAACGCCTTGCGCAACTCCACCACCGCGGCGGCGAAGTCACCCTGATCTTCGAGCACGCGCGCTAAACCGACGTGTGCTTCGGGCTGAAAACCACGAGCTTCACGGATCGCACGGCGAAACGAGCGAATCGCATCGTCCGTGAATGCTTCTTCACGATAGATTCGTCCTTCGACCGCTGATGCTTCCGGATAGACTGGCCGGGCGCGCCGCGCCGCATCGATTTCCGCTCGTGCTTCTTTGAACTTGTTCAGGTCGAGCAGCACGCGTGCGAGCCCAACGCGGGCCGCCGGGTATGCAGGACGAACTTTGAGCACTTCACGATAGAGACCCGCGGCTTCCTCACGCGCGGCGTCATCGCGAGCTTGTTCGCGTGCGATCTCTGCCTTTTGAAAAAGCAGTTCGGCCTCGTCAGTGGTCGGCGCGAGCTTCACCGCCAGAGTGCGGCGAGCGGGCAGTAATGAAGCAGTTGCTTCTTTGAAACCGCTGGCGCGAACACGCACCGTATGGCGTCCGGGTGTGACTTTCGTGAGCGTGAGTTTTCCTGACTCGTCTGTGGTTCCGCGTCTGACGTCGTCAATCCAGACGATCGCGTTTGGTTCGGTCGTTATTGTAAGTGCTGCTGGTTGCGCTTGTACCGCTAGCGTGAAGCCAAGAAGACAGAGATAAAAACCGATAAAAATACGCATGGAACGTAGCGATACCACCATGCGCTTATTCCTCGCCGCTTCCGCTAACCCGGCGTTTGCGCACGTTTGGATCGGGCGAAGGTGCGACGGCGCGCGCGCCAACCTCAGGACGGAAATTGCCCTTATCGTCGTAGAGCCGCAGATACTGCAAACGGTTTCTCACCACACCCTGAATGTATCCGCGCGTCTCTTTGAACGGCACGGCCTCAGCCCACTCGTCGATCTCCGGCGGCAAGGAACCTTTCCATAACACCGCACGACCTGGACCAGCGTTGTAAGCGGCGGCCACATACTCGATACGTCCAAACTTATCGATCTGATCGCGCAGGTAAGCCGTACCGAGTTGGATGTTCAAGCGCGGCTCGTACAACGTTTCCGCAGTTATCTCACGGCTCATGCCGTACTTTCGCGCTGTTAGTTTTGCGGTCGGCACCAGCACCTGCATCAATCCGTACGCCGCGGCTGCCGATCGCGCACGTGTGGTAAAAATCGTTTCCTGACGAATCAAACCAGCCACCTGATACGGATCGAGATTTCGCGCGCGCGACTCCTGCACGATGATGTCCCAGTAAGCGAGCGGGTAAAACACGTCCCATTGCTCGCGCGTCATCTCCTCGGGTTTCATCTGCGAGTAGTCGGGGAAACTGCGGCGCAGCGTGTTGAGTGCGCGAACGTTGTCGTCGTTTGAGCGATGGATCTTGGCGATCGCGAAATTTATTTTTGGACTGTCGGGCGTCTTTTCGCTTGCGCTCGCCAGTTCTTTCAAAGCCAGTTCGTCGAGACCGACGTTATCGAGTTCATCTGCTTTGATGATTCGTGTGTCGGCGTCAGTGTCGGCAGTTTCTTCTGCGACCGTGACGGTTTGCAGGTTTGCAATCGCGCGCGCGACGACTGAATCCGGTGGAAACGTTTTCGCCTGCGTGGTACGACTCAACACGTCGAGCCGTTGCTTGGCGAGATAGCCATACCAGTTTGCGTCGTAACGGCCCTGCATCGCCTCGTAAAGCGCACGCGCTTCAGCCAACTTGCCCGCGCGTTCCGTATCGCGCGCTGCCCAATAACCGGCGCGCCCGCGGTTGTCCGTGTTCTTGTCCGCGTAATAAGCGAGATGCTCGGTCAGCATGCGCGACGACTCCGCGAAGTTACGCGCTTCGTGTGCATCCCACGCCAGGTCAAACTGCGCCTGGGCCACTTCGATCGAATTGGAAAAGCCATTCACCGCCGCGCGCAAGAAATAGTTTGCATCGACGGTGTTCTTCGCATCCTTCGCGATCTCGCCCACCGTGACGAAAGCTTTTGGGGTGAAGTTGCTCGCCGGAAACACGCGACGCATTTGCTCAACCGTCGCACGCGCTTGTTCCCACTGCCGCGCTCGCGCATACGTTTGTGCGAGATAGAATAGCGCTTCAGCGCGCGTTTCACCCGCGGAACTCGGAATGCTGTTCAGAGCAGCAACGGCATCGGTGGTCTTGCGTGCATTCGAGGCGGCAATTCCGCGGCGTAGCTGGTTTTCATTCGTAGCCGTGGCCGGAAACTTCGCGAACGCATCGCCATACGCAGCCATCGCGTCATTGAAACGTTTCGCCGCATACAAACGATCCGCGCGGGCCATCGCTTCTTCAGCACTCGCGGGTGATAACGTTGATCCAAGCCGCGCAATCGCTGTTGCCGCATCCGCACTCTCCGGTGAATCAGCCGCAAAGAAATAGAGACGACGATTCGCTGCGAGCGCGCGCGTGTTATCGGATGTCTGCTCGTAAGCTCTTGCTGAAGCTAACAGTGCGGCAGCGTCGTCTTTCTGGGTGAAATCTTTTAGCAGCAGCGGCACGGCCGCCGTTTGGCCGCTCTTCGTCAACAATTCAGCCGCACGAAGCGCGGCTTCGCGCGCACGCAGCGACGTTGGATACTGCTGCATTATTTGCTGGTAGATCGCCCGCGCTTCCGCGGTTTTTCCGGCTTGCTCGAGCGCATCGGCGCGCATGAAAAGCGCGTGATCGCCAATGGACGTGTGCTCTTGAACCAGTTTGGTGTCGAGCAGTGTCGCAGCGCCGGCATAGTCTCGGGAGTTGAGCTTGATGCGAGCCCGGATCAGACGAGCGAGTGCGGCAGTTTTGGTGCTGGGAAACTGATTTTCGATCGCTACGACGGCGTCTTCGGACGGCAACACGTCGTTGCGCGTCATGCTGCGCAGGGTATCGAGAGCTTTCTGTTCGGCCGGGAGCTGCTGCCGCGTAATGCAGCTTGCGCTCATGAGGAAGGGCAGCGACACAAGGCCGACGAGTGCGATCGCGACGGAAATGAGAAGTAAGCGATGCCTTGCCAAAACTCTAAAAGCCGATCTAAGCGTTCACTGTCGGGCCGGGATAATTCGCTCCAAGTTTCGAAACGTCGCCTTCGGCCAACGTGTTCACGAGCTCTCCGTGGAAGTAGTCGTAGCGCCTCGAGACCTCGTCTTTGACGCGCTTATCATACATCTCGCGTGAGCGATCGATGTATTCGCGCAACCGATCGTAAAGATCGTGTTCGACGCGGCCTTCCGCAACTTTCTGCTCGTTGTAGAGCTTGATCTCGGAGATCAGCAGTCGCGCAAAGCGGCGAGCGTCGTTGTGCAAGCGTCGCTCTTCGTCGTCACCAACTTCCACCGGCAATTCCGCGTCCTGACCAAAACGTCGACGCGATGGTGCTGCCGCGGGTTCTTCAACGGGTGTCGCGGTCCACATCTGCTGCGGCTCTTCAAAAGCAACACCAGAGTTTTCTGTTGCATACGCAGCGGGTGTGGTTGCTTCCTCGACAACTGCGCTGTCCATCATTGAACCGACTTCAGCGGGCTGAGCTTCGTAGCTTTGAATCGTGTCAGCGCCTGAGAACGCCGGCTCGGGAACAGCTTCGAATGAAGGTTCGGGGATCGGTTGAAACGACGGTTCAGGAGTGGCTTCATACGCTGGTTCAGGTGCGGCAACTTGCGGTGCAAATTCGTATTCACTCGACGGAGTGTATGAAGATTGGGGCGCTGGTTCGACCGGCATGGCCTCGACCGGCGCCGGCGCAGCTTCTTCAGCAGCAGCGCGTTTCGGCGCGGCCGCGCGCGAAATCGATAGCAGTTCGACGGCCATTCCGGAAACCGTTACGAGAGTTTCCAGCGCTTCGAGATTGATCGATTCTGAATCGAGTCCGGCCGAATCTGCATAAAGCACTGCGACGGCGCGTCCGCGCACGACGAGCGGAATCGCCACGATGCGTTGCGGCGGTTCCTCGCCCAGCCGTTTGAGCAACAAGTGATCTTCAGTATGAGAACCCGGTCCGCCACTCCACGTCGTCAACGCTTTCGCTGCGCTGCCGACAACCGTGTCGGCACTCAACGGCAGGGATATCTGCTGGATCGCCCGATCGCCGACGTCTCCTTCAAAACCACGGCCCCGCCAGCCATTAGCTTGATCTCCTTTGACGACGAAAAACGCCACACGCGGAGCAAACGAGGAGGCCCGGTTCACGAGTGCCTTGAGAATTTCGGCTTGCGATTTCTGCTCGTTAATCTCGGAAATAGCGGATTTCACGATCGCCATGTCGCTGGAGGCCTTCGCCCGCGACGACTCCGACGCTGCTTGTTCGATGCCCCGTTCATGTGCGGCATGCAGGTGTTCGGTTATGGAAGCGACCAAACTGCCTTCCAACTGTACGTCGCTCTGACGCTCGAGAAATGTCGAGAGGGATTCATTGACAAGGCTTTGCAGCGTAGTTATCTCTTGCTTAACCGAACTGAGTCGGCTTTCGAGATAGCTCTCAATTTCGTGCCGCAAACTGTCTTCCAAATGTCCGTTGACCACAGTAGGGTCCTCCGTGTCGTGGTGTTGATGTGACGTACCTTTAGGTCTTCAGGTAGGGAAACTAACCCAAGGTCTATGCGCAAAGAGAGCCTGGCAGGGGGCACGGGCTCGCAGGTGATTATGGACGGGTGGGATTACGCTAGTCAATACTTACGTTTTGGCTTCTACTTTGTGGGGTCCTGATTGCTCTGGTATCTTGGTTGCTGTTGTTGCAGACCAGTGGAGGAAAACCAGCGCGTCGATGGCTGCTACGATTCTCATAGCTGAGGATTACGACGATAACCGCGAACTGCTACGTTTGCTGCTGGCGGGCGCAAATTACGTGGTTCGTGAGGCTAGGAACGGGCAGGAGTGCCTGGTGTTAGCCCATACGGATCCGCCGCCCGATCTCATCATGGTAGACCTCTCAATGCCCGAACTGGACGGCTGGGAGGTTTTCAGACAGCTCAAGGCTAATTCTAATACAGCACACATCCCCTGCGTCGCGGTGACCGCGCACACCGATCGCGACCGCATAAGGGCGTTGCAATCTGGATTTAGTGATTTTGTCGGAAAACCGTTTAGAACCGAGGACCTCCTGCTGACCGTGGCCCGGCTCGTCGGGAAATCCGACCTATAAGAGCTATTGCTTGTAGATCGCGCCGCCCTTCATCACGAATCTTACCCGTCTCAGCGCGCCGACCTCTCTTGTAGGATCACCTTCAACTGCGATCAAATCCGCCAACAAGCCTGATTTAACGCTGCCGATCTTGTCGCCCAGGTGCAGCACGCGTGCGTTGGCCGAGGTTGCCGAGCGCAAAACATCGACGAGCGGCATGCCAAACTGAACCATAGTTTCCAACTCGCGCGCGTTGTCGCCATGCGCAAACACGCCCACGTCGCTGCCACTTGCGATCGTCACGCCCGCTGCGAGCGCCTCGTTGAAAACGCGACGCTTCCGTTCGGCGTTTGCGGGACTGACAATCGCGAGCGTAGGACAGAGCGCGACATTGTGTTGCTTCATCAAGCGAAACACTTCCGGCGTTCCGCCATCGCCGTGTTCGATTGTTTCCACGCCGGCGAGTGTGGCGCGACGCATTCCCTCGGTCGTTGTCGCATGCGCCGCGACGGGAACGTTCGCACTCTTCGCCGTTTCGACTACGAGTTTCAGTTCGTCGAGTGAAAACGTAGGCGCGGCGCCTTGTGTGCCCCAGCGATAGTCAGCGTAGACCTTGATCCAGTCAGCGCCGTGTCCGATCTGATCGCGCACAACACGCGTGAGACTATCAACGCCATCAGCCTCTTCGGCACCCTGCGGCACGCGCCATTCGGAGGCGAAACCTTTTGGTCCATAACTGCCGGTCGCGACGATCGCGCGCGTAGTTACGATCATGCGCGGACCGGGAATAATTCCCTGTTCGACTGCCTGCTTCAGTCCAACGTCGGCGTAACTCGCGCCTTCCGTGCCGAGATCGCGAACCGTGGTGAAGCCTGCCTGGAGCGTGTTGCGCAGGTGATTCGTTGCGCGTGCCACCCGCAGGCTCAGCGATTCGCGCGCTACCTGATCGTTCCAGACAGTTTCGCTGTAGGGATGCAACAGCACGTGCGAGTGCGCTTCGATCAAGCCTGGCATCAACGTCAGTCCGGCGAGCTCGATCACTTTTGCGCCCGCCGGCGCCTCGATCGTCGACGTAGGTCCAACGGCGGCAATCTTCTCGCCGCGAACGAGAATGGCCCAGTTGTCGTGAAGCTGAGCCGATTCGCCGTCGAACACATGCGCTGGCTTCAGCAGATAGATCGTTTCTGTAGCCGAAGTCGGACGCTGTGTCTGAAACGGCAGCAGCCCCAGCGCAAGACACAGGAAGAGCAGGGGAAACCAGCGCATTATCGTCTATTTTTCTGAAACGACTACTTGTTGAATTGTCGGTGGCAGCGGATGCAGCGTGCTGCGCGAAAAGCCGGCGTTGGCAAACATGCGTTCCAACTCGGCAAAAGTGTAGGCATCGCCGGAGGGCGTGCTCGTGAGCATCATCATGCTGAATCCGGCGGCGTCCGGTGGCGTCACGCGGTCGTCGTTCGGAATAAATTCCAGGGCCACTGCGCGACCACCCTCGGCCAGTGCACTGTGGACCTTGCGCAAAAGCGTTTCGTTAGTCGGCGGATCGAAGTGGTGCAGAAAGTTTGTCAGCAGGACCAGGTCGTAACCGCTGCCAAACTCAACATCAAAAGCGCTGCCTTCGATCGTGTGATAACGATCGGCGACTCCCGCCTTCTGTGCATTTTCTTTTGCCACTTCGAGCACCGCTTTCCAGTCGAGCGCGGTGATCTCCGCCTGCGGATTGTTGGTAGCGAAGGCGATGCCGAATAGACCGTGACCGGCAGCGATGTCGAGGATCTTCAGTTTGCGATCCGCATTGGGATCGACGAGCTTCGCCATCAACTGCGCCGGCAGCGCCATCATCGGGCTCATGCTGCGCGCAAACTTCACCCATACTGGATTCTCTGGTCCAATCGTGCCGTCGTTTTCCATGACGGTACCGCCGCGGCGCACGGCTTCCGCAATATGCTTGGCACCTTCGGTCAGCATCGGCGAGCAGAGAAACTCGATCGCGCCACCGAGATAGGCCGGCGAGCGCTTGTCGAGAAACGTTGCCGAGTCGAGTGTCAACGCATAGTTCTCGCCTTGCTTCGTGAGCATTCCTATGATCGTGAGATAGTCGCAGAGAATGCGGATGCCTTTTTCGGAGGCCTGACAACGCTGTGCGAGTTGCGCGGCGGTCGTATTGCCTTCGCCGATGGCGGTGAACACTTCAAGCTCGACGGCGGCTTTCAAAGATTCAGTTTGTTGATGTGCATTGATGGTTTGAAAAAACAGTTGGGGAGACGGTTGCTGGGCTGCAGACGTAGACATATAGGAGTCCTCTCTCAGGTATTTTCGCGGTGAGAGATTCTAGCGGATCGGTTCCCGGAGAACTACCTCAGCCGCGGCGGCGGCCATCTGTGCAGCCTGCGGATGACTGCGATGTAAACCGGCGATCTGCAACAGCGCCTCGCCGGTTCGTGAAAACATGCGAAACAGATCGCCTTCTTCGGCGCGTGTCTGCCTGACAATTTCAGGCCATGCAGCACCGTCGGCCCATAAGACTGCGGCGCCCGCAGCGGAAAAGTTCAACTCCGGCGCGGGCTCGATGCCGTATTTCCATTCTTCAGCCGAAACTTTGAAACCGATGTCTTCGAAG
>Ga0196977_1000993_pt1 | contig 11967 bp, 1 predicted proteins | sample S3v_1013CmetaG_FD_148634 | JGI IMG/M metagenome (GOLD analysis project Ga0196977, IMG submission 148634) | Soil microbial communities from Anza Borrego desert, Southern California, United States - S3+v_10-13C | ecosystem: Environmental > Terrestrial > Soil > Desert | place: USA: California...
GGGATCACGTCCGGGTGGTCGCGCACGCGGTTCGGGGGCACGGCGCCGCCCAGCGAGCCGTCGAGCAGCGCCGCCGTGATGAGGTTGGTCTGCCGGGGGCTGTCGAGGTTCTCCGGCCCCGGCGCGCCGAGGAGGTGGCCGACGCCGACGACCTGCGTGCCGTTGGTGTCGGCGAAGGCGAAGTCGCTGGCGTTGTCCTGCGTGTCCTTCGGCGTGCCGTTGGTCTGGCAGCCCTTGCCGCCGACGAAGTCGCACAGCTTGCGGAAGAAGCTGTGCTGGCCGAGCGCGCTCACGTTGGCGGCGAGTTCGCCCAAGCCGTTGCCCTCGCGCAGCAGCGCGCAGTTGTTCGACGCGCCCGCGCCGAAGCCGACCGCGTCGAGCCTCGTCACGGACGAGAGGTTGCCGGCGTCGGTCGTGCGGAAGAGGCCGACGCCGCGGTTCGGCTCGACGGCCTGCTCCAACCCCGCGTCGCCTTCGGCCGCGCCCGCCCCGCCGTAGTCGGCGAGCGAGTAGTCGGGGCCGGCGAAGAGGAAATGGCCGCGCGCCGGGATGACGGTGTCGTTAGGGATCGTGCCGACGAGGACGGGCGTCGCGTCGCAGTCGGCGCCCGCCTTGAAGAGGCCCCAGCCGGGCGAGCCGTCGGCGGTCGAGACGGTGACGGGCGAGTCGCTGTTGTTGTAGACCTCGACGAACTGGTCGCCGTTGAGGTTGCCCGCGCCCGGCCCGAACGTGCGCAGCTCGCTGATGAGAACCGCGCCCGCCGCGGACGAGGTGGTGATCTCGCCGGTGGCCGCGCCCCTGACGATGCGGCCGCCCGAGGCGTTCGAGAGAGTCAGTCGGAACGTCTCGTCCGGCTCGGTCTGGCTGTCGTGGAGGACCGGGACGGAGACGGTCTGCACCCTCTGCCCCGGCGCGAAGGTGAGCGTGCCGGCGCGCGCCGTGTAGTCGCCGCCCTCGGTCGCCGCGCCCGCGCCCGCCGGCCCGGAGGCGGTGGCGAAGTCGACGGTGACGGTCGAGGCCGGCGCGCGTTCGAGCGTCACGGTGAAGAGCATCGGCGTCTCGCCCGACTTCGGCTCGGCCGCGCGCGCGTCGCGGGCGAAGATGTCGGGCACGGAGGCGACGTTGACCGAGACGGTCGCCTCGGCGCTCGTGAGCGCCGGGGCCGCGCCGTCGCCCGCGTCGGTGACGGTGAACTTGAAGCTGTCGGGGCCGGCGTAGCCGTCGGCCGGCGTGTAGGTCAAATTCGGCGCGGCGCCCGAGAGCGAGCCGTGCGCGGGCTGCGCCGTCACGGCGAAGGCGAGGCCGGCCGCGGCCGTCTCCGGATCGGAGCCCGAGAGGGTGACGCCGACGGGCGTCTCCTCGTCGGTCGTCAAAGACTGGCCGGCGGCCGACGGCGGGTCGTTGACGGGGTTGACCGTGATGTTAACGGCGTCGGTGTCCTGCCGCGCGCCGCCCTCGCCGGTGTGGCCGAGGTCGTCGGTCTCGACGGTGAGGGACGCGCTCCCGTTGAAGTCAGGCGCCGGGTTGAAGGTGAGTCCGGCGAGGGCCGTGTTCGCGTCGGCGAGCGCGCCGGTGAAGATCAACTGCGCGTCGCCGCCGGCGCCGGCCATGAAGATCAGCCCGGTCGTGTCGCCGAGCGTCAGGGTGCCGTTGACGGCCGTCAGCGTGACGCGGACGTGGGACGCGCCGGCGTCCGCGTCGGAGACGGAGACGGAGTTCGCGCCGTTGAAGGCGAGCGGCGTGTCTTCGTCCGTCGCGTGCGTCGCGGGCGCGGCGTTGACGGGCGCGCCGTTGGCGAGGGCGAGGACGAAGCCGCCGTCGAGCGAGAAGACGCCGCCCGACGAAGCGCCGGCGACGCCCTGCCCGATGGTGCCCTCGACGCGGAACGCGCCCTGCGCGCTCGCGCCGCCGCCGCCGGCGACGGCCGACTGCGTGAGCTGCGGGCCGCTCTGGCCGCGCGCGGGCGCGGCGGCGAGCAGCGTCAGCAGAAGTAAGGAGACGAGACGCTGGCGCACGGCCCTCACCTGCCTTCCTTGCAGACCGCGGCCTCGGGGTGGTCTTGGCAGACCAACTGCTTCAGGGCGTCGATCTCGCCCTGCTGCCGCGTGACCCGCTGCTGAAGCCCGTCGATGCGCGCGTCGCGGTCTTTTATCTCCTCGTGCAAACCCTGAATCGCGGCCAGCGCCACGCCGTCGGGGTCGATGGTCGAGATGGTCTTGTCGCCCTCGCCGAGCTTGAACGTGGCGAAGAAGTCCTGCGCCATCGGCCCGATGTGGCGGACGGAGGCGCCCTGCGCCTTGTAGTTCCACGTCGAGATGGGGAGCGAGAGGACGCCGCGCAGGATCGCGCGCGCGTCCACGGCCGCGAAGTTGGCCTTCATGTTGCGGTCGGAGAGGTTGTTCCACGAGCCGCCGCCCGCCGGGAGCGTCACGCCGGCCGACCCGCCGGAGTTCGACGTGAGCGTCGTCGAGCCGTCGCTCGCCATCGAGAGCTTGCTGTTGGCGAGCGTCATCGTCGCGGTCGTGCTGTTGAAGATGAAGCCGGTGGTGAGCGCCGTGTTGGTGTAGAAGAAGGAGCCGTTGACGGCGCGCACGTTGAAGGAGTTGGTGACCGTGGGGTGGAACTGCGACTCGATGTCGGGGCTGGTGCTGTTGAACGTGTAGGTGAGGGGGACGGAGCGGTCGGAGAAGACGAACGTGCCGGTGCGCGGCGACCCGTTGATGGTCGAGGTGGATGCGCCGTAGCCGAGGGCGACCGAGTTGGCGCCGGTCGCCGTGTGCCCCTCGCCGAGGGCCACCGTGCCGGTGTTGGCCGCGACCGAATTCTTACCCACCACGATGGCGTTGTCGCCGAGCGCGCGCACGTTCTCGCCGAAGGCCGTCGAGTAGAGGCCGATGTTGGCGTCGTCCCACTGCGTGCCGTTGATCTGGCCGGCGCGGAGCGCGGCCTTCGTCGCGTACCACATGAAGCGCGTGCCCGACCCCTCGATGGGGGCGGTGGTGTTGATGCCGCCGGTGTAATCGGCGACGGAGAGGATCGAGCCGTCGTTGTCCACGCGGAAGCGCTCCTTGTCGTGGACACTGTTGTCGGGGTACGTCCCGCTCGCGCTGAGCGAGAGGAGGGAGTTGGCGCCCGGCGTGCCCAGCTTGTGATTGACCGGGTCGGTGCTGACGAGCTTGAGGTTGATGAGGTGGTTCGTGCTGTTGGTCGTCTGCTGGGCCGACGGCGCGAGCTCCACGTCGCCGCCGACGTTCGCGGTGTTGACGGAAGAACTGCCGGCGTTGATGGCCGCGACCACGCTGTCGCCCGCGGCGGCGCTGACGCTCGAAGCGGTCGCGGCCGTGGTGGCGCTGGCGGCCGTCGTCGCGGTCGAGGCGTTGCCGTTGAGGCTGGCCGTGATGGTGCCGGCCGAGAAGTTGCCGGAGGCGTCGCGCGCGACAATCGCGCCGGGGGTGTTGGCGCTCGCGGCGTTGTTGGCCGCCGCCGCGCCCGAGGCGACGGTGGCGGCGCTCTGGCCGCCGACCGAGACGACCGTGGTCGCCGCCTGCGTCCCCGTCACGTCGCCCGCGAGCGACCCGGAGAAGTTCGCGGCGCTGGCGGCGCTGGTCGCCGTCGAGGCGTTGCCGTTCAGCGCGGCCGTGATGGTGCCGGCGGAGAAGTTGCCGGAGGCGTCGCGTTTGACGATGGCGCCGGCCGTGTTGTCGTTCGTCGCGGCGTTGGCCGCGGCCGCCCCGCCCGCGACGGTGGCGGCGCTCTGGCCGCCCACGGAGGAGACCACCGTGGCCGACTGCGTGCCGGTCACGTCGCCGGCGAGGCCGCCGCTGAAGTCGGCGGCGGTCGCGGCCGACGCGCTGCGGATGGCGTAGGGCGTGGAGCTGACGGGCTGGCGCGGCGCGAGCGTGGTGAAGGCCGGGTCGCCGACGTGGCGGACGCCGATTTCGAGGTAGCGCGCCGCGCCGGGGAAGGCGTCCGCGCCGAAGTCGAGCTGCACGGTGAAGACGCCGCCGGTCACGGCCACGGCCGAAGCGCCGGTGAACTGAATCGTCACGGGCGAGGGCTGCGGCTGCTGCGTGCCGCCGCTCGGCGCGTCGAAGAGCTTGAACTCCAGCTCGTAGGTTCCCGTCGGCGGCGAGCCGCCGTCCGCCAGACGCCCCTGATAGGTGAAAGAGGTGCCCTGCGCGAGCGCGGCGGGCGAGGCGGCGACGACGAGCAGCGAGAGCAAGAGGAGCTTACGCAGAGCGGACTTCAACGGCATGGGGACATTCTCCTTCGGGGGCGACGGGGGCCGTCGCGCGGCCGCGCCGGGCGCGGGACGAGGCGTCTCGGCGCGCGGCCGGGCTTCAAATTTCAGTCGGATTTCAGCGTGACGGGTGACGCGCGGAAGCGAGGCGGGGGCGGTGAGATGGCGCTTTGCCTTCTTCTACGGGCTGAGCCTTAAAGGCCCTTTAGGGTTTACCCGGCGGGAGGGGCGCGGGTTCGGACGTGAACGCCGGTGGTGCGTCCACCAAATTTAATCTAACCCAGCCGTCGGCGCCGGGTCAAACAATAAATTCCTTCGCGCGGGCGAAGGTGAAGGGGAGGGGGCGGGAGTAAGGCGGCGAGCCCGTTCGGGCTCGCCGCCTTACTCCCGCCCCCTCCCCCTTTTCAAGCTCTCCCGCTTACGGCAGCGTCTCGGTGACGATGTAGAAGCGGAAGAGGCCGGTCTGCTTGACGCCGAGGTAGAAGTGGACGAGGACGTGGTCGCCGGCCGCCAGAGGCGTGCCGAGCGTCACGGTCAGCGTCGCGTTCAGGCCGCCGCCCGCGGGCTGGTTCAGCTCCTGCTCTAGCGTCGTCGCCTCGACGTTGACGGTGCAGGACGACGGGCCGCCGCAGGTTCCGGAGTCGTTGGTGACCGAGACGCCGGACAGGGGCAGCCCCGTCAGCGCGCGCATGTCGGCCTGACCCGGCCCCGGCGGGTAGGTGGTCATCTCGGAGATGCGGAAGCGCAGGCGGGAGACCGGCGCGCCCGTGTTGTTAATGACCCGGCGGCGGATCGACATCGTGCCGGCGTCGGCCACGCCGGGGATCACGTCCGAGTGGTTGCGCATGCGGTTGGGCGGCGCGGGGCCGCCGGCCGAGCTGTCGAGCAGCGCCACCGTCATCAGGTTGGTCTGGACGGGCGAGGAGGCGTTCTCCGGCCCCGGAGCGCCGAGCCGCTCACCCGTGCCGGCGACGGCCGTGCCGGCCGTGTCGGCGAAGGTGAAGTCGTTGGCGTTGTCCTGCGTGTCGAGGGGCGTGCCGTCGGTCTGGCAGCCCACGCCGTTGACGAAGCCGCAGAGCTTGCGGAAGTAGCTGTACTCCAGCGCCGCGACCGGGGCCGCGCCGAGGATGTTGCCCTCGCGCAGCAGGTTGCAGTTGCCCTGATTGTTCGTCCCGAAGCCGACGGCGTCGAGCTTCGTCAGGGACGAGAGCTGGGCCACGTCGGTCGTCGAGAAGAGCGCGACGTTGCGGTCGGTCTCGATGTCCTCGACCAGCGGCGCGTCGCCGCCGGCCGCGCCCGTCCCGCCGTAGTCGGCGAGCGAATACTGCGAGCCGACGAACAGGTAGTGGCTGCGCGCCGGGATGGTTCCGGCCGGGATGGTGCCGATCAGGACGGGCGTGGCGTTGCAGTCGGAGCCCATCTTGAAGAGGCCCCAGCCGCCGGCCGGGACGATGGCGGGCGTGTCGGAGTTGTTGTAAATCTCGACGAAGTCGTCGCCGGGGCCGGCCGGCCCGTTCGTCCTCACCTCGGAGATGAGGATCGCGCCGGGCGTGGCGTTCTGCCTGATGGTGCCGGTCGCCTCGCCGACGGTAATCTGGCCGCCGGTCGCGCCCGTCAGCTTGAGCTTGAAGGTCTCGTCCGGCTCGACCGGCGCGTTGTGGAGCACCGGCACCGAGACGGTCAACACCCTCTGGCCGGGCACGAAGGTGAACTGGCCGCTGGTCGCGGTGTAGTCGCTGCCGGCCTCGGCCTTACCCGGCCCCGCCGGCTCGTCCTCGGTGGTGAAGTCCACGGTCACGTTGGCGGGCGGGTTGCGCGACAGCGTGATGGTGAAGTTCATGTTGGTCGAGCCGGACTTGGGCTCCGGCACCTCCGCGTCGTGGACGACGATGTCGGGCGGCGCGGCGACGGGCGTCACGGTCGGGTCGTTCACGCCGGCCACCGACGGGTCGTCGGTCAGGACGGGCGTGATGCTCTCGGCGTAGGAGACCGACCCCTGATTGCTGATCTGCTCCTGCGCGCCCTCGAACGGGCTGTCGACCGTCACCTTGAAGCGGATGACGACGGACTTGCCGGCCGGCAGCGTCCCGATGTCCACGCAGACCTGCGTCGCGCTCGGCGAGCAGGGCGCGGCCGCCGCGAGCGGGGCGGTGCGGGCGAGGGCCTTGGGCGCCGCCTTCGCGGCGGGCGCGGCGCTCGCGGCCTTCAGGCTGCGGTCGCCGGCCGGCGTGAACGAGGCGCGGGCGAAGCGGACGCCTCGCGAGGGCGCGGAGCCGAGCGGGCCGGCGTAGGAGATGTTCCGGAAGCCGGGCTGCTCGGGCTGCGCCTGCTCGGGCTGTGACTGCTCGGGCTGCGCCTGCCTGCCGCCTTCCTTCGGCCGGTAGGTCTCCGTCCGCGTCACGCGGCCCTTCTTGGCGGGCTTCTTCTCCGGCTCGGCCGCGTCGGACTCCTTCGCCGCGTCGTTCTCTTCGGCGTCGTCGCCCTCGGCCTCACCGTCCCTTTCGGCCTCGGGCGCGGCGTTGACGCGCGGGGCCGGGATGATGACCGTCGGCATGTCGCTCCAGACTCTGCCCGCGGGGGCGGGAGTCGAGGCGGCCGGGGCCGTGACCGCGCCCGCGCCCATCGAGGCGGGCGGGTTAGCTTGGTCGAGCCGCTGCTGGTGGTTCTTCAGCAGTTCGAGGTTGGGCGCGTCCCCGCCGGCCGGGGCCGAGCCGCGGCGCACGCGGCGCATGGCCCAGAGGTTCATGTCTGCGGCCGAGTGCTGGACGGGGCCGTTGTTGTAGACGATCGGCTCGCCGCTCGGGGCCGAGGCGTCGGCCTGAGCCTCGAACGCCTGCGACTTCGCGGCCGCGCCGCCGCCGTCTTCGTCGAAGGAGGCGAAGGACATCGGGCCGGCGGGCTGCGGCGGGATGGTGATGCTCGGCAGCGTCGGGTCGGTGGCCGAGAGCGTCACCACGCCCGGACTGATGTTGACGACCGGCGGGTCGGTGTTCGGGTTGACGTTGCCGCCGCGGTTGCCGTTGTCGCGCAGGACGAGCTGCGCCGTGGCCTGCGCCGAGCCGTCGCGGAAGAGGTTGAGGACGCTCGGGGCCGTCTGGCTGAAGCGGTAGCCGTTGGTCGCCTTGTTGTTGTCCATCTCAAGGTCGAGCACCCCGCCGGTCGCCTGCGTGCGGAAGATGAACGAGTTCGCGAAGGTGGCGAAGCCGCGGTCGTGGTCGGGGATGGTCTCGTTCTGGATGGTCAGGTCGAGTTGGCCGCCGTTGCGCACGTCCGTGAAGAACGCCTCGAACGGGAGCGGCTGGGTCGTCAACCCGATGTCCTCAAGCTCGGTGCCGTCGATCTCGGCCGGGCCGAGCACCTTGAACGGGAACGAGTTGTTCTGCCAGAGCATCGCGCAGCTCGTGTTGCCGTCGGCGCGAATCTCCGTGATGAAGTCCCACGGCCCGTTGAAGGTGTTGTTGCGGATGATGAACTCGGAATCGCTGCCGGTGTCGGCGATGAGGCCGAGCTGGCCGACGGCGCCGTTGGCGTGCATCGCGTCGTTGAAGGTGTTGCCCGCGAAGATGGCCTCGATGGTGCCGCCGAAGGGGCGGAAGAGCACGCCGCCCTGCGGGAAGTTACCGTCGAAGATGCCGTTGGTGGCCTCCTCGTCGGGCGACAGGTGGTCGGTGACGGTGAAGGTGTTGCGCGAGACGCTGGCGATGATCGAGCCGGTGACGGCCGAGCTGTCCTGCTCGATGACGACCGAGGCCAGCGGGTTGTTGAGGAAGGTGTTGCCGAGGGCCGGGTTGGCCTCGGCCGGGTCGCCGAGGCGGACGACGGCCGTGGCGCTGCCCATGCCGCGCAGGTAGAAGCCCCAGTTGCCGACGCGGTTCGTCGGCTGGCCGGTGATCTCCTTGTTCATCGTCAGGAACTCGGAAGCCTGAACGGTGATGTCGAGCGAGCCGGAGTTCGGGGTGAAGATGTCCATCCCGCGCGCGCCGTTCTCGAACTCGGTGTTCTGCACGTTGACCGTGCCGCTCAGGCCGCGGATGCGGACGATGCCCTCCTCGGTCTCGTCGCCGCGGTTGGCGACGTGGAAGCGGTTGGTGTTCTCCAGCGTGCAGTTGTTGAGCACCAAGCCGACCCACGAGGTCGCAGTGGAGAGATTGGAGATAGGGCCGTGGGGCGTGCCGTTGATGGCGCTGTCGCTGATGCGGCGGATGGTGACGTTGTCGAGCGTCAGGCCGCCGTCCACCAACTGGCCGTGGATGGCGTCCACGCCGCTGCGCGTGTTGAAGCCGTCAGACGCGTCGCCCGCCGAGGAGATGTCCTCGACGATCATGTTCTTGAGCGTGACGCGGCCGTCGGTGTTATTGAGCGTGATGGCGTCGGAGCCGACGATGTTCTCGATCGTGCCGCCGGAGCCGGCCGTCGTGCCCGTGCCGTTGACGTTGAAGGTGCCCGCGCCGGTGTTGGCGAGGGTGATGGCCGAGTTGTTGCCGTTCTTGTTGATGCTCTGGAAGTTGACGTTGCCGCCGCCGATGGTGGTGTTGGTGATGTCCACGGCGACGCCGGAGGTGGTGCTGACGGTGTTGATGCCGGTCGAGGTGACGGTGCCGCCGTTGTCGAGGTCAATGCCGTTGCCGCTCGTCGTCGTCACCGTCACGTCGCCGAAGACGAACGTGCCGATGCTGGCGATGCTCTCGACGGCGTTGCCCGCCCCCGTGCTGAAGTTGAGGCCGTAGAGCTGGTTGTTCGAGACGACGTTGAAACCGTCGGTCCCGATGGTCGGCTTCGTGCCGCCCGTCGAGGGCAGCGCGTCGCTGTCGGCGGCCGGGACGATGCCCGTCAGGCTGCCCGCCCCGAAGGCCGCGCTCGTGGCCCCCTGCCCGACGACGCGCTGGTCGTTCTCCAGCGTCAGCGGGCCGACGTAGCTGCCGCTGCCCGTGTAGATGAAGATGTGGTCGCCGGCCTCGGGCGAGACGACGGCGTCGTTGAGGGGCGGGTTCATCGTCCCGTTGCCGTTGAAGCTCTCGAAGGCTTCGAGGGTGGTGAAAGGCGTCGTCAGGCGGCCGCAGCCGGCGACGACGCAGGTCACCCCTTGATTGTTGATGAACCAGACCATGCCCGCAACGGTGATCGTCACGGTGCCGATGTCAGTCCCGGCCACGTTGCTGATCGTGTAGGGGAAGGTGTCGGTGCCCGTGAAGCCGGCGGGCGGGTTGTAAGAGAACGTGCCGTCGGCGGCGACGCTGAACTGGCCGCCGTGCGTGCTCAGCCCGCTCGCGACAACGGCGACGATGCCGGGGCCGATGTCGTTCGTCAGCAGGCTGAAGCCGGAGCGCCCCGCGGTCTGGATGCGGACGTTGCCGGTCGCGCCGCGCGCGTCCGGGTTGGCCTGCGGCGGAACCTTGAAGGTGAAGACGTGGTCGGCCTCAAGGTTGTCGGGCGGGTCGCCCGCGTCGGCGTCGGTGATCTCGGCGGCGACGACCGTCACCGTGCAGATGGTGCCGATGGGCAGGTCGCTGACGGGGTCGAGCGTGAAGACGGTGGACGGCGACGCGCTCAGCGTGTAGGCGACGAGGCCGGAGCCGGCCGGGCACTCGACCTTGAAGGAGTTGGTCGTGGCGTTGACCGGCTCGTCGAAGGTGACGGTGATGTTGGTGTTCGGCGCGACGATGTCGTTGCTGCCGCCCGCGCCGTTGGCCGGCGAGGTTTCGAGCACGATGGGCGGCAGGTCGATCTTGAAGTCGAAGACGAAGTTGGCCGACATGTTGTCGGGCGGGTCGTTGCCGTCTTGGTCGGCGACGTTGGCCGCGTTGATCGTCACGGTGCAGGTCTCGCCGTTGATGTACGGGGAGTTCTTGGCGAGGGTGAAGACGGTGTTGCCGGCGCTCGGCGTGACGGTGTAGGCGGCGACGTTGTGCGTGCCGCTCAGGGCGCAGACGACCCCGAACCACTCGCCGGTCACGTCCACCGGCTCGTCGAAGGTGATGACGACGTTGACGTTGTTGGCCTGATTGACGGCGTTATCGTCCGGCGTCGTGTCGGTGACGGTCGGGCCGGTGTCGATGGTGAAGTCGAAGACGTGGTCGGCCGCCATGTTGTTCGGCGGGTCGTTCGTGTCCTGATCGGCGACGTTGTCCTTGTCGATGGTGACGGTGCAGGTCTCGCCGCCGGCGAAGTCGGCGTTGGGGTTGATGGTGAAGACGGTGTTGCCGGCGCTCGGCGTGACGACGGTGGCGGCGACGTTGCGGCTGCCGCTCGTCGGGCAGGAGATGGCGAACCACTCGCCGGTCACGTCCACCGGCTCGCTGAAGGTGACGACGATGTCGACGTTGCCGGCCTGATTGACGGCGTTGTCGGCCGGCGTCGTGTTGAGGACGGCGGGCGCGGCGTCGATGGTGAACGAGAAGACGTGGTTGGCCGCCATGTTGTTCGGCGGGTCGCCCGTGTCGTTGTCGGTGACGTTGGCCGCGTTGACGGTCACGGTGCAGGTCTCGCCCGCGGCGAAGTCGGCGTTGGGGTTGATGGTGTAAACGTCGTTCGTGCCGTTGGGCGTGACGACGGTGGCGGCCACGTTGCGGTTGCCGCTGACGGGGCAGGAGATGGCGAACCACTCGCCCGCGACGGTCACGGGCTCGTCGAAGGTGATGACGACGTTGGCCGCGCCGGCCACGTCGGCCGCGCCGTTGGCGGGCGAGGTGGCGGAGACGGCCGGGGGCGTGTCAATCGTGAAGTCGAAGACGAAGTCGGCGGCCGGGTTGTCCGGCGGGTCGTTGGCGTCCTGATCGGCGACCTGCGCGGCGACGACGGTCACGGTGCAGAGTTCGCCGTTGGCGAAGTCGGCGTTGGGGTTGATGGTGTAAACGTCGTCCGTGCCGTTGGGCGTGACGACCGTCGCCGCGACGTTGCGCGTGCCGCTCGTGGCGCAGGCGATGGAGAACCACTCGCCGGTCACGTCCACCGGCTCGCTGAAGGTGATGACGACGTTGGCGTCGCTGGCGACCTGCGTGGCGTTGTCGTCGGGCGTGGTGTCGGTGACGACGGGCCGGGCGTCCACGTTGATGGTGACGGTGGCCGAGTCGGTCTCGGGCGAGGAGTTGGTCGCCGTGTAGGTGAAGGTGTCGGCCCCGACGAAGCCGGCGGGCGGGTCGTAGGTGAACCCGCCGCCGGCGTTGAGCGTGACGGTGCCGCCCGCGGTGGTCGGGCCGGCCGCGATGGCGGTGGCCGTGGGGGGCGGCAGGCCGTTGTCGTTGTCGAGCACGCCGTCGGCGTCGGCGACGACGAGCTGCGTGTCCTTCGTCGCCGAGTAGGTGTCGTTGAGCGCGAGCGGCGACATGGTGACGGAGCCGGCGTCGAGCGCCGCGTTCGCGTCGATGTCGTCGGTGAACTGGACGCCGGTGGCGTCGGTCGCGCCCGGCAGGTTGTTGGCGACCGTCACCGCGTAGTTGATGTCCTGACCCGGCTCGGCCTTGCCGTCGCCGTCGGTGTTGTCGAAGGTGTCGACCTTCGTGGCCGTGATGCCGGGGAGGACGGCCGGGGCGACCGGGGCCGCCGCGGCGGCCTTGAGTTCCTGCGCTTTACCCGCGACGGCGTCGCCGGCCCGCGCGGGCGTGGGCGCGCCGCGTCCGCCCGCGGCCAGCGTCACCGGAGCGACCTGCCCGACGAGCAACAGGTATGAGAGGAGGCTGGCGATGAAAGTCCTGGCGTTACGGCTGCGGCGGCTAGGGGTAAAGTGCTTC
>Ga0196977_1000994_pt1 | contig 11958 bp, 12 predicted proteins | sample S3v_1013CmetaG_FD_148634 | JGI IMG/M metagenome (GOLD analysis project Ga0196977, IMG submission 148634) | Soil microbial communities from Anza Borrego desert, Southern California, United States - S3+v_10-13C | ecosystem: Environmental > Terrestrial > Soil > Desert | place: USA: California...
TCACGCACGAGGAGGTCAACCTTGTAGACGCCGGGCGAGAGCGGGAGCACGCGCTGGTAGGCCGACTTCTGGTCGCGCTTCGAGGTCAGCTCGTCCACGGTGGCGTGCGTCACGACCGGGTCTTCGAAGCTGGTGATGCGGCGCGAGGTGACGGAGGTGACGCGGCCGTAGATGGAGACGCGCGCCTCCTGCACGCCGCCCACGTCCTTGAACGTCAGGTCGTTGTTGTCGGTCTGCACGGTCAGCGCCGTCATCACGCGGTCGTCGGAGGCGCGGTAGAAGGAGACCTGCGTCGCCACGTCGAGCGTGCTCGTGTCCTCGGCGCCGGAGCCGACCGTGGCGAGCAGCGACTGCTCCAGCACGGAGTTGACCTGCGGCGGCTTCTGCAAGTCGGTATAGAGGATGAGGCGGTCGAAGGGGCTGTCGGAGGAGCGGCCGCCGACGCCGCTGTAGCCGAAGGCCCCGAGGCCGGCGACGCGGTCGGCCTTGCTCGACAACCCCAGTTGCTCCATCAGCGTGAGGCCCGCGCCGGGGACGTGCAGCAGCGCGTCCTTCTCCTCGGGGTTGCGCGCGATGCGGTACTCGCCCGTGCCGGTCGGGTCGACGAACTCGATCTCGATGCCGGAGCCGATGCCGGGCAGGTGGCGGTAGAACCAGACCTCGAAGGGGTAGGTGGTGGTCGAGCCGCCGCCGTGGTAGGAGGGGCGCTCGTAGCTGCCGCCGGCCGGGTGCGTCTCGCGCTCGTGCGGCGGGCCGTACATGATGTAGATGCGGCCGCGGTCGCTCTTCCAGCCGGGGATGCCGGAGGCGAAGTGCTGGTTGGCGTAGGCGACGCGCTCGTAGTGCTCTTCGAGGTACTCGTTGGCCTCGGTGTCGGGGTCTGGGTCGCGGCGGCGCCAGAAGGCCTCGATGAACTGCTCGCGCTCCTCGTCGGTGGCGAGCTTCTTGTAGGCCTTCTTCTCCTCGTCGGTGATGATGTAGGCCACGTCCTCGTTGAGCCACTTCTCGAAGACCTTCGACTTCTCCTTGCGGACGTTGCGCTCGCGCGCCATCACGTCCTGATCGTCGCCGCTCTTCTTCTTGTCCTTCTGCGCCATGGCGGCCGCGGGGCCGAGCGCCACGAGCGCCGAGGCCAGCAGCAGGGAAACCATCCGCCGTTGACGAGCCATCGCTTTTAACACTCCTTCGAATCCGTGCGCCGAGATGAATTTTAGGGGGGCCGGCCCCTCGGGGTCGGGCGGGCCTGAAAGGGTTCGGGGCGGGCCGTCCGGCGGCCACGAAAATGGCGACGCTGGCTGCCCCGAAAAAGCCACTCTCCCGCGCGGGCTAAACCCAGTCATCGCCTGACTTTTCGCTTGAATTGTAGAGCCTCGCCGCGGACACCGTCAAGATGCGGCGCGGGGGCGCGGGGTTGCCCGGCGGGCGGGTGGGCCGGCCGCGCCTCGTCTCCCGAACTAAAGGCCCGGCCGAACCTCCCGCCCGCCCGGCCGAACCGAGCATCCGGAACGCTCAAACGTGATTACCGGGAAAAGGTTGGAGGATACGGCCCGGCCGATTTTTTGGCCCGCCGCGCTTCACGGCGCCTCGGCCGTGCGCTCGCGCCCGAACATCCACGCGATGAGGACCGAGAGCAGGTAGAGGACGACCATCGGGGCCGCGAACAGCATCATGTTGAGCACGTCCGAGGTGGGCGAGAGCACGGCCGCGCCGCCGAGGATGATGATGAGCGAGACGCGCCAGTGGCGCACGAGGAAGCCCGCGCTGACCAGCCCGATGCGGGAGAGCACGTAGGTCACGGCCGGCATCTGGAAGATCAGCCCCATCGCCAGCATGATGAGGATGATGAAGTCGAAGTAGTCGGTCGCGTTCAGGAACAGGCGGAAGTCCTGCCCGAGCCCGAGCAGGTAGGAGACGGCCGGCGGGAAGAGCACGTAGTAGGCGAAGGCCGCGCCGACGAGGAACGAGACGGTCGAGAGGAAGATGAAGGGGATGGCGTAGCCGCGCTCGTGCGGGTAGAGGCCCGGCGAGACGAAGGCCCAGACCTGCCACAAAAGGAACGGCACCGAGATGCAGAGCGCCGCGTAGAGCGAGACCTGAAGGTAGAGCGAGAAGGGCTCGATGGCGGTGCGCACCACCAGCTTCTCCTCGATGCCGTCGGCCCGGCCCGGCGCGGCCTCGAAGTCCACGGGCAGGCGGACGCCCTTCGGGATGACGGAAGGCCCCGCGAAGAGCGGCTCGTCGGTGAAGACGCCGAGGCGGCCCTGATGGTCGCGCGCCACGCGCACCGCCACCGAGGCCCCCGTGGGGATCACGCTCGTGCCCAGCTTCGTCGCCTCGGCGAAGACGTAGCGCCCGGCCTCGCCCTCCCTGACCTCGCTCAGCGGCACGATGGCCTCGCCGCCCGTCAAGCCTTGCAGCGGGACGGGGCGCTGCGCGGCGTCCGCGAGCGCGCGGCGGACGGGGACGGAGAGGAAGTTGTAGATGTGGTCGGAGACGAACCAGCAGGCCATCAGGGCGATGAAGACGAAGGCGGCCGAGCGGATGAGCCGGCGGCGCAGCTCGTCCAGATGGTCGAGGAACGACATCTGCGCGCCCAGCTCTTCGCCGTCGCGCTCCTCGTCCTGCTCTGTGCCCAGAAGGGTGGAAGACATCTCGTTAGGTGTAGACGGTAATCGGTGGACGGTTGACGGTTAATAACGTCTTCGTGCCTTCGGGGCGCGAGCCTTCGGGGTCTGACGGGCGGCGCCCGATTCTCCGTCTTCAAACCCTCTCGCGCTCGGGGCCGGGCGGTTCGACAGGCGAGTCGTCCCGGCGATGGGGCGACGCGGGCGCGTCGGCGCCTGCGCCCGCCGGGGCGCGGGCGATGGGCTGCCCCGGCGGCTCGGGCACAGTCTCAGGCTCGGCCCCGCCGGTCCAGTCTTCGAGTGAAACGGGGTCGCCGGCCGCCGTCTCTTCCGGCAACTCGCCGCGGGCGGCGCCCGCCTCCGGCTCGGTCTGCGGCTCCGTCTGTCGGCGCTCGACCTCGACCTCGTACTCCCACGTCCGCCTGAAGTCCTCGGACGCGCGCTTGAACTCGGCCATCCCCTTGCCGATGGTGCGGCCGATCTCGGGCAGCCGGCGCGGGCCGAAGATGATCAGCGCCACCAGCGCGATCACCATCAGCTCGGTCGTCCCGAGGAACTCGAATACGAGTAAAGGCATAAAGGAATGCCGGGCGGTGAGTGCGGAGTGACGAATCGAAGCGCCCGGCCCGCTTCAAATTCACCATTCATCGTTCCGCACTCGTCACTGTTTTTTGTATTCCGGCGGGTAGTAGATGACTTCGAGCGCGCGCCCGCCGATGCCGCGCGTGTAGAAGGAGACGGAGCGGTCGCGGTGCTCTTTGACGGGGCGGTTCTCGCGCCGGGCCGCCTCGTCGAGCGCCTCGCGCGACTCGACGCGCAGGGCGAGGTGGGGCGGGTGCTTCGAGCCGGGCGGCAGCAGCGCCACGCCGAAGCCGCGCGCGTCGCGCAGCATCGCCCAGTCCTCGTAGAGCGTCTCGACCTCGAAGCCGAGCCGCTCGTACTCCGCCACGTCGCGCCGCAAGTCCTCCGACTCGACCGCGATGTGATCGACCACGCCCGCCACGCGCAACCCGGCAGCCTCCCGCATGGAACCTCCGAAGACGACAGTCTGGAGTTTGGAGTCCGGGGTCAAACGGCTTTTTGTTCCGACCCCGGACTCCGGACTGTAAGTTGGATTGTAACCCCTCGCCGCGCGGGCGCAAAAGGCGGCCGGGGTTTCGCGGGCGGGGCGCGGCGGGGCGGCCGGCCGACCGTTCTTGACAGCGGCGCGGCCGGTGGGCGACCCTCGCGGGCAGAGGGAGGCGGAAAAATCTTTTGTCCGAACGAACCCCGCGCATCGTCTCGCTGCTGCCGTCGGCGACCGAGATCGTCTGCGCGCTCGGCCTCGCCGACGCGCTCGTCGGCGTCACGCACGAGTGCGACTTCCCGGCGGAGGCCGTCGCCGGCAAGCCGCGCCTCACCCGGAGCCGCGTCTCGCACGAGACGATGTCGAGCCGCGAGATAGACCACGCCGTCCGCTCGCAGCTCGACGGCCACGGCTCGATCTACGACCTCGACGAAGGACTGCTCCGCGAGCTCAGGCCCGACCTCATCATCACGCAGGAGCTTTGCGAGGTCTGCGCCGTCAGCTACAAGACCGTGTGGCAGGCCGCGCGGCTGCTCGAAGGCGACGTTAAAGTCATCTCGCTGGAGCCGCACGACATTCAGGACATCTTCGCCAACGTCCGCGCGGTCGGCGGGCTTTCGGGTCGCGCGGCCGAGGCCGATGCGCTGGTCTCGGAACTCGCCGTGCGGCTCGACGCTCTGGCCGTCCTCCTGACGGAGGTCGAGCGTCGGCCGCGCACGCTCGTCCTCGAATGGCTGGAGCCGCCCTTCGCGCCGGGCCACTGGGTGCCCGGGCAGGTGGCGCTCGCGGGCGGCGACGCCTCGTTCGGCCACGCGGGCGGCAAGTCGCGGACGACGACGCCGGAGGAGATCGCCGAGTACGCGCCCGAGGTCGTCGTGCTCGCGCCGTGCGGCTACTACAAGGAGGACACGCTGCGCGCTCTCGACTCGGCGAGGTTGCCGCGAGGCTGGTCGGAGTTGCCGGCCGTGCGCGAGGGGCAGGTCTGGGCCGTGGACGCGACCGCGTACTTCAGCCGCCCCGGCCCGCGCGTCGTCGAGGGCGCGGAAATCCTCGCGCGCGTCATCCACCCGGACACCTTCGGCGCGCCGTCGGACGCCGAGGCCGTCCGCGTCCCCGCCGAGCTGATGCGGGCCGGCGAAGCTTAAAACTCATCAGGCCAATGGCGCGGGCTAAGAAATCGGCGGCGACGCTGCACGGCTTCGCGGAGGCGGCGGAGGGCGTCGGGGCGACGGCGAAGAAGCTGGAGAAGGCGGCGCGGCTCGGCGCCTACTTCGCCGGCCTCGGCGACGAAGACCTCGCGCGGGCCGCGCGCTACTTCGCCGGCCACGCCTTCCCGCTCCACGACGCGCGCACGACCAACGTCGGGACGGGCCTTTTGCGCGACGCCGTCGGCGAAGTCACCGGCCTCGACGTGGAGAATTTGCGCCCGCGCTACGTGCGGCTCGGCGACTCGGGCGACGTGGCCTTCGAAGCTTTCGCCGAGGCGAAGGGCGTTGACGCGCCACCCGCCTTAACGCTCGCCGAGGTCGAAGCCCTCATCGAACTCCTGAGCGGGACGCGCGGCACGAAGAACAAAAAGACGCTCCTCGTCGGGGCCCTGCGGAGCGCCTCGCCGCTCGAAGCCAAGTACCTCGTCAAGCTCCTCGTCGGCGACCTGCGCATCGGCCTCAAGGAGGGCTTGGTCGAAGACGCCGTGGCGCGCGCCTTCGGGCGCGAGCTGGCTGACGTGGCCCGCGTCAACATGCTGACGGGCGACATCGGCGAGACGGCCGTGCGCGCGCGGCGCGGCGCGTTCGCGGGCGTCTCGATGCGCCTCTTCCACCCGCTCAAGTTCATGCTCGCCACCGCGGCCGCCGACCTCGCCGACGTGGCGCGCACGATGCCCAGAGAGTTCTACGTCGAGGACAAGTTCGACGGCATCCGCGCGCAGGCGCACGCGCAGGCGGGCCGCGTCGCGCTCTACACGCGCACGCTCGACGAGGTGACGCACCGCTTCCCCGAACTCGTCGGGCCGCTCGAAAGTCTCCCCTCGGACGCGCTGCTCGACGGCGAGATCGTGCCCGTGCGCGGCGCGCAAATCCTCCCCTTCCTCGAACTACAGAAGCGGCTCGGCCGCAAGACCGTCTCGGCCGAGCTGCTCGCCTCGGTGCCCGTCGCCTTCGTCGCCTACGACCTGCTCTACGTGTCGGGCCGCGTGCTCACGGACGAGCCTTTCGCCGAAAGGCGGCGCGCGCTCGAAGGCCTCCTGACGCGCGACCCGGCGGCGGCCGTCAGGCTGTCGGAGGCGAAGCGGTTCGAGGGGGTGGCGGCGCTCGACGCGGAGTTCGCGGCGGCGCGGGCGCGCGGCAACGAGGGGCTGATGATTAAAGACCCGCGCTCGTCGTACAAGCCGGGCAAGCGCGGGCGCGAGTGGCTGAAGCTGAAGCGCGCGCTGGCGACTTTAGATGTGGTGGTGACGGCCGTCGAGGTCGGCCACGGCAAGCGCCGCCACCTGCTCTCGGACTACACCTTCGCCGTCCGCCGCTCCGAGGACGACCCGGAGCTTTTGAACGTCGGGAAGGCCTACTCGGGGCTGACCGACGCCGAGCTGGCCGAGCTGACCGAGTGGTTCCGCGCGCACACCGTGCAGGAGTTCGCGCACGGGCGCGTCCGCGTCGTCGAGCCGAAGATAGTTTTAGAAGTGACCTTCGACCGCGTGCAGGAGTCGAAGCGGCACAAGAGCGGCTACGCGCTCCGCTTCCCGCGCATCCTCCGCCTGCGCGAAGACAAGGCGCCCGCCGACATAGACACGCTCGACGCCGTCAAACGCCTCGTGGAAGGCGCGGAATAAGACAGACCCGCGGGCGGCAGCGGGCGCGTCTCAAGTCACGTCGGCGATGACCGACGGGGCGACTTGAGACGCGCCCGGTGCCGCCCGCGGGTCTGTTCTTACCGGCTCGCTTACGCGCCGCGGGCCGCGGCCGTCGTTTCGGCGGCGAGGAGGCTGCGGAGCATCCACGCGGTCTTCTCGTGAACCTGAAGGCGTTCGGTCAGCAGGTCGGCGGTCGGCGCGTCGTGCGCCGCCTCGGCGAGCTTAATCACCTCGCGGGCCGTGCGCGCGACCGTCTCCTGCCCCCCGACGAGCTGGCGGATCATGGCCTCGGCCGCGGGCACGCCCTCGGCCTCCTTGATCGAGGTCAGCCGCCCGAACTCCTGATAAGAGCCGGGGGCGGGGAAGCCCAGCGCGCGGATGCGCTCGGCGATCTGGTCGACGGCGAGGGCCAGCTCGTTGTACTGCTGCTCGAACATCAGGTGCAGGGTTTGGAACATCGGCCCCGTCACGTTCCAGTGGAAGTTGTGCGTTTTCAGGTAGAGCGTGTAGGTGTCGGCCAGCAGCCGCGAGAGGCCGGCCGCGATCTCGCGCCGCGCCGGCTCCTCGATGCCGATGTCAATGGGCATGGCCATCACCTCCGCCCCGACGTTGGTTGACATAAAGACTCTCCTCCTTCGGTATCAAATCCCCTTCACTCCGCGCGGCACGACGCGCAGACGCCGCGCAGCACGACCTCGCACTGCTCGACCGCGTGGCCGCCCTCCAGCTCGGCGGGCGGCGCGGCGGCGAACGACTCGACCGGCACGTCTTCTAGCCGGCCGCAGACGCGGCAGACGAAGTGGTGGTGCGGGTCGAGGTTCGACTCGTAGCGGGCCACGGCGTCGGCGAGCCGCACCTCGCGCACCAGCCCGGCGTCGCGCAAGGCGTTCAGCGTGTTGTAGACGGTCGCGCGCGAGGCCTGCGGGAAGCGGCGGTTGAGCGCCGCCCCGATCTGCTCGGCCGTCGGGTGGCCGGCGGCCCGCGTCAGGTGTTCGAGCACGGCGAAGCGCTGCGGCGTCAGCTTCAGCTCCGCCTCCCGCAGACTCGCCTCGATCCGGTCGCGCTTCTCGTTCGCCATGTGTTTAGATTAAGTCTAAATTAAGATTTCGTCAAGTCGCGCGGGGCGGTCGCGCGCGGTCGGCGGATCGAGAAGCCGACTCGCCGTCAATCCGCGCCCCGAAATCCGCGCCCCGCAATCGCCCGCCGCGGCCGGTTGCCGCGTCCCGGCGAAAGGGGCGATAATCCGTCACCCGCCCGCGCGGCCGAACGCCCGGCGCTCTGACGAACCATGCTCATCCTCGGCATCTCGGCTTATTACCACGACTCGGCGGCGTGCCTCGTGCGCGACGGCGAGGTCTTGGCCGCGGCGCAGGAGGAGCGCTTCACGCGCAGGAAGCACGACCACCGCTTCCCGGCGCACGCCGTCGAGTTCTGCCTGCGCCACGCCGGCGTCACGCCCGACCACCTCGACTTCGTCGCCTTCTACGACAAGCCGCTCCTGAAGTTCGAGCGGCTGCTCGAAACCTACATCGACTACGCGCCGCGGGGGCTGCGCTCGTTCCTGATGGCGATGCCTTTGTGGCTCAGGGAGAAGCTGTGGATACGCGAGCAGGTGTCGCGCGAGGCGGGCTTCAAGGGCAAGGTGCTGTTCACCGAGCACCACGAGTCGCACGCCGCCTCGGCCTTCTTCCCGTCGCCCTTCGAGCGCGCGGCGGTGCTGACGATGGACGGCGTCGGCGAGTGGGCCACCTCGTCCTACGGCTACGGGCGCGGCAACGAGCTGCACCTGCTCGCGGAGCTGCGCTTCCCGCACTCGCTCGGCCTGCTCTACTCGGCCTTCACTTATTACACGGGCTTCAAAGTCAACTCCGGCGAGTACAAGGTGATGGGCCTCGCGCCCTACGGCGAGCCGCGCTACGTCCGCACGATCCTCGACGAGCTCGTCGACCTGCGCGAGGACGGGAGCCTGCGGCTCAACATGAAGTATTTCAACTTTGCCGCGGGGCTGACGATGACCAACGCCGACTTCGACCGCCTCTTCGGCGGCCCGCCCCGCCGGCCCGAGAGCGAGGTCACGCAGCGCGAGATGGACCTCGCGCGCTCCGTGCAGGAGGTGACCGAGGAGGCGATGCTGCGCATGGCCCGCCACGCGCACAGGGTGACGGGCGAGAAGAACCTTTGTCTGGCGGGCGGCGTGGCGCTCAACTGCGTCGGCAACGGGCGCATCCTGCGCGAGGGGCCGTTCGAGAAAATCTGGGCGCAGCCGGCGGCCGGCGACGCGGGCGGGAGCCTCGGCGCGGCCCTCTCGGTCTGGCATCAATACCTCGGCCGCGAGCGCCGCGTCGAAGAGGTCTGCCGCGGCCGCGCCGACGGCATGCGCGGCGCGTACCTCGGCCCCGAGTTCTCCGCCGACGACATCGAAGAGTCTCTGGTGACGCTGGGCGCGCGCTACCGGAGGGTGCCGCGCGGCGAGCTGGCGCGGGCGGTGGCGCGGCTGCTGGCCGACGAGAAGGTGGTCGGGTGGTTTCAGGGCCGCATGGAGTTCGGGCCGCGCGCTCTGGGGGCGCGCAGCATCCTCGGCGACCCGCGCTCGCCCCGCATGCAGTCGCAGATGAACCTCAAGATCAAGTTCCGCGAATCCTTCCGCCCCTTCGCGCCCTCGGTCGTGCGCGAGCGCGTCTCGGAGTTCTTCGAGCTGGACGAGGACTCGCCCTACATGCTGCTCGTCGCGCCCGTCGCCCGGCGCCTGCGGCGCGAGACGGGCGGCGAGGAAGAGAAACTTTTCGGCATCGAGCGGCTGAACGTGGCGCGCTCGACGATCCCGGCCGTCACCCACGTGGACTACTCGGCGCGCGTGCAGACCGTCAGGCGCGAGGAGAACCCGCTCTACCACGAGCTGCTCACGGAGTTCGGCCGGCTGACCGGCTGCCCCGTCCTCGTCAACACCTCCTTCAACGTCCGCGGCGAGCCCATCGTCTGCACGCCGGCCGAGGCTTACGCCTGCTTCATGCGGACGGGGATGGACGCGCTCGCCCTCGGCGAGTTCGTGCTGCTCAAGGAGGAGCAGGGCGAGAGCGCCTTCGCCGAAGACGCCTCGTGGCAGGAGGAGTTCCAGCTTGATTGAGCCGACGTTCGGGGCCGGGGCCGCGCGCGAGGGCGCCGGCGTGACGCGCGCGCAGGCGCGCAAGACCGCCTGCGTCGTCGCGGCCGTCCTGCTCCTCTTCGCCGCGTGGCAGTTCTACCGCGGGAGGGTGTGGGCCGTCGCGGTGTTGGCCGGGCTCGGCCTGCTGCTGCTCGTCGCGGGGCTGTTCGTGCCGGCGGCGGCGCGGCGCTTCCACGTCTTCTGGATGCGCGTGGCCGTCGCGCTCGGCCACGTTAACAGCCGCGTCCTGCTCACGCTCATGTACTACGGCGTCTTCGCGCCCTACGGCCTCGTCTCGCGCCTCGCCGGGCGCGACCCGCTGCGGCGGCGCGGGCGCGGGCGGGAGAGCTACTGGGTCGAGCGCGAGCGCACGCGGCAGCCGAAAGAGCAGTTCGAGCGACTATTTTAAGAATGGTGCCGGGCGTCAGGCGCCGGGGAAGACGGTTCCTTTAACTTCTCGCCCGGCGCCCCGCGCCCGGCGCCCTCCGGAGAAAGATATGGGCAAGCTTTCCCTCGCGGGCGAGGTGTGGCTGTTTCTGCGGCAGAACAAGAAGCTGTGGTTGCTGCCGATCATCATCGTCCTGCTCGTGCTGGGCGCGCTCCTCGCCTTCGCGCAGACCTCGGCGCTCGCGCCCTTCATCTACACCATCTTCTAGGGGTTTTTGATTTCAGATTTTCGATCCGCGACGGCGGGGCGCGCGGCCCGCGTCTTTCAATCGAAAGTCCGAAATCAAAAAAATTCCCGCGCCCCCGCGGCCGGCTCCGCTGTTAACGCTTCCGGCGGCCGCGCCGTCTTTAGCGTCGGAAGGACGCGAGAGGGCAGCTTCCCCTGAATGTATAAAGTCGAGACCACGAGCGGCCTGCTCCTGATGGACGCGGCGCGGCGCGAGGCGGCGGCCGACGCCGCGCCGCCCGGCGCCGGGGCCGTGCCGCCCGAGGCCGCGCTCGTCGAGGCCGTGCGCGGCGGCGACCGCGAGGCGTTCGCGGGCCTCTACGAAATCTTCGCGCCGATGGTGCACGGCATCCTGCTGGCGCGCGTGCCTTACGACGAGGTCGGCGACCTCGTGCAGGAAGTCTTCCTCGTCGCCTTCCGCAAGCTCGACACGCTGCGCGACGGCGCGCGCTTCGGCCCGTGGGTGGCGATGATCGCGCGCAACCGCGCGATGGACTTCCACCGGCGCTCGCGCGCCACCGAGGAGTTGCGCGACGAGTTGGCGCACGCGCCGCGCCCCGCGGCCGAGGCGGCCGAGGCGCTGGCGCTCATCCGCTCGCTGCCCGAGGCGTACCGCGAGACGCTGGTGCTGCGGCTCGTCGAGGGCATGACGGGGCCGGAGATCGCCGAGCGCACCGGCCTGCGGCCCGCCTCGGTGCGCGTCAACCTGCACCGCGGGATGAAGCTGTTGCGCGAGAAGCTCGCGGGAAAGGGGCCGAAGTGATGGGCGACTACCTGTGGGACAGGACGGGCGCGGCCGACCCCGAGGTCGAACGGCTCGAAGACTTGCTCGGCACGTTGGCGCACCGCCCGCGCCCGCTGGAATTGCCGGCGCAGGCCGAAGCGAGGCCGCGCCGCGGGCTGCGCGCGGCGCGGTTCGCGGCGGCCGCCGCGCTCCTGCTCGCCGCGCTGGCCGGCGCGCTCGTCGCGCTCAGGCAAACGCAGAGCGGCGGCGCCTCGGTCGCCGAGTCCGCCGCGCCGCGCGAGGTTACGGCCGCGGTCGAAGCCGCGACGGCCCGCGAAGATTCGACCCCGGAGCGCGCGGCGCCCGCGCGGCGCGAACAGGCCGAAGTCGGCGAGCCGCCGCGCGTCGCGCGGGCCGGCGCGGCGGCGCGCGACTCGAAGCGTTCGCGGCGGCGCCCGGCGCCCTTAAAGTCGCCGGCCGGGTCGCGCGTCGAGGTCGCGGCCGCGGCGCAGGCGCCGGGCGAGGCCGAGAGGCTTGAGGCTAAGGAACAACTCGTTTACGCCTTGCGGCTGACGAGCGTCAAGCTGGGTGAGGTGCGGCGGAAAGTCCACGGGGGCGGCGACGAGTCGCGGCCGGCCGCGGACGGGCGGGGCCGCACGCGTTGAACGGAGCTTTTATGAAATCATTCTTCCACTCGATCTCGAAGCTCGCGGCCGCCGGACTCGTCGCCGCGCTGGCGTGCGGGGCCGCGGCCGCGCAGACGGGCGCGCAGGCGGCCGGACGCCTCCGCCTCGACAACCTCGACCGGCTCGCGCCGAAGGCCGACGAGACCGTCAACGTCGACATCGACGGCGGCCTCATCACCTTCGGCTGCAAGA
>Ga0196977_1000996_pt1 | contig 11950 bp, 11 predicted proteins | sample S3v_1013CmetaG_FD_148634 | JGI IMG/M metagenome (GOLD analysis project Ga0196977, IMG submission 148634) | Soil microbial communities from Anza Borrego desert, Southern California, United States - S3+v_10-13C | ecosystem: Environmental > Terrestrial > Soil > Desert | place: USA: California...
TTCGAGTAGTCCGCGCACTCGGCCTTGATCACCGCGAGCAGGCTCTGGTGGTCGCTGATCGACTCGTCCGCCATCACCGGGATGCCGCCTTCGCGGCGCACGCGCGCGAGCCCGGCGAGGTCCGCCTTGGGCGCGGGCTGCTCGAAGAGCTGCAGGTCGTAGCGCTTCACCAGCTTGCAGAGCTTGAGCGAAGTCTCCGCGTCGTACTGCATGTTCGCGTCGATGCGCAGCTTCATCGAGCCGCCGACCGCTTCGCGCACCGCGGCAATGCGGTCATGATCCTTTTCCACCCCGCTGCCGACCTTGATCTTCGCGGATTTGAACCCGGCGTCGCGCCAGCGCTTCGCTTCGGCCGCGGCCTCGGCGGCGGGCAGCTCGCCGATCCAGCCGTTGAACAGCACGCTGTCGGCGACGGCGCCGCCCAGATACGTATGCAGCGGGATGCCGAGGCTGCGGCACGTGAGCTCGATGCAGGCCATTTCGATCGCCGCGCCGGCGCCGGGCTGCGTCGGCGCGAGCTCATCCAGCAGCTCGACCATCGCGTTCACGTTCGTCGGATCGCGTCCGATGATCGCGGGCGTGATCCGCTCGCGGATCGCCGCGGCGAGCTCCGGTCCGGTGTGGGGCGACTTCGCGGTGCTCGACGGGTCGATGCTGCTCACGCCGATCGTGCCATCGGATGCGGTCAGCCGGACGACCACGCATTTCGTCGCGTTCTTGGAGACGCCCGCGCTCGTGAACGTGCCCGTGAGCGGCATCGCCACGCCGAATGTTTCGACTCGCTCGATCTTCATTGGATGTCCCGAAAAGAGTGTGTGAGAGATGCTGCTCACGCCGGTTGTGATGGATAATGCGGCCCGGCGATTTCCGAATAATAGCGAGGAGGAACGGATGAACGCATCAGCTATCAGCATCACGAAAGCGCTGGGCGGCGCGGCGCTGGCGGTTTGCGCCGGCTCGGTGTATGCGCAGGCCGCGAATTACCCCACGAAATCGATCCGTATGGTCATCGCGCTCGCGCCCGGCGGCGGCGTCGATACCACCGGCCGCTTCATCGCGCAGAAGCTCAACCAGGCGTGGGGGCAGTCGGTGGTCGCGGACAACCGGCCCGGCGCGGGCGGCACGCTCGCGGCGGATCTCGTGGCGAAAGCGCCGCCCGACGGTTACACCCTGCTGATGACCTCATCGGGCATCACGATCACGCCGAGCATCATGAAGCTCAACTACAACCCGCACAAAGACCTGCTCCCGGTGACGCTGGCGGTCATCTCGCCGGGCGTGCTGGTGGTGCATCCGTCGGTGCCGGCGAAGAACGTGAAGGGGCTGGTTGCGTTCGCGAAATCGCGGCCCGGGGAGCTCTTCTATTCGTCGTCGGGGCAGGGATCCGGCCAGCACCTCGCGATGGCGATGCTGGCGCAGATGACCGGCATCAAGATGACGCACGTGCCGTACAAGGGCACCGCGCCGAGCATTACCGACACGGTCGCCGGCCGCATCGCGACCACGATCGCGAGCGTCATCTCGACGCGTCCGTTCTTCACCACAGGAAAGCTCCGCGCGCTCGGTACCGTCGGTTTCAAACGTTCGCCGGCGTTACCGGAGATGCCGACGGTGGCGGAGCAGGGTGTGCCGGGCTACGGCTACGAAAACTGGTACGCGCTCTTCGCGCCGGGCGGCATGGACAAGGCGATCGCGGTCAAAATCCAGGAGGTCGTCGCCAAGGCGCTCACCGAGTCCGACACCCGCAAGCTGATGCTCAATCAGGGACTCGACGTCGTCGGCAGCACGCCGGACGAGTTCGGCCGCATGTACACGTCCGAAATCGCACGCTGGGCGAAAGTGGTGAAGGCCGTCGGGCTGGAGCCGAACTAGGACGGCGCTCGCCTTCGGGCTCGCAGTATCTTTCGTCATTCCCGCGGAGGCGGGAATTTAGAGCACGTATCGGCTGGACCCCCGCCTGCGCGGGGGCAACGATCTACGGATCTGCGACTTACAGCGTTAACGCACTTCGCCGGTTTTGATGACGGGGTTCGCAGCGCCTTTCATGACGAAGCGCCGCTCCGGCGGCGTGCCGGCTTCGAAGTGCTCGAGCGCGAGATCGGGGATGGTCACCTTATCGCAGACTTTGCGCACGTGGTACACCTCGATCGGCGGCACGAAGCCGGTCTTCGCCTCGCAGGTGACCTGCACGCAGCCGATGCTCTTCAGCCACTGGCAGATCTTCATGTCGGAGCCGTCGGCTTTCCTGATCTCGGTGAGGAACGGCGCGTTCGGGTAATGCGGCTTGTTCGTGCCGGCTTCCCAGCCTACGTCCTGCAGCACCGTGAAGAGGCTTCCGTTCAGCGCCAGTGTGCCGAGCGCCTTGTCCATGAAGCGCGTGATCGATTGCGTGTACGAGAACGCGCCGATCACGTCCGTGATGATCTGGAACTGCCCGAGCTCTTCGGCCGAGTATTCGCTGAACGTGCGCCCGAACAGATACTCGATCTGCTTCGGTGCGAGGCTCGCCGACGCCTCGTGCCAGCGCGCGGTGCGGCGGTCCTCGATCGAGATCGCCGTCGTGCGCGCTCTCGCGCGCTCCGTGAGCGATGCAGGCTGCACATCGGATTTCGCCGTCGCATAGTCGAGCACCGCGCGGCCTTCGCCGGCGCCGATGTCGAGCCAGCGGTCCTGCGGTCCCAGGGTCGAAAGCTGCTTGTGAAACTCCGCCGGCAGCAGATCGGCATACGACGTGAGCGAACGGTCGATCACGTAGCCGTCGGGCCTTTCGGCGCCGCGGCTGTCGTAGATCGCCTTCTGCTTTACGACTTCCTCGACGATCTTGTCCGGGACGGACGCGGCGCCGGCTGCGGCGAGCGAGATCGTCTGCAGCAGAATGAACAGAGTGATGCGTAGCTTGAGCGAGCGCATAAAGACGTGTACCTTTTTTCCTCGGTGAAAAAGGACGCAACGCAATGCAGTTAACGCGGCTCACGCCCTACATCGGCGCTGAGGTGACTGGCCTCGATCTTCGCTTGCCGGTGGACCCGGAGACTCGCCGCCGCCTGAATGAGGCGGTGGTCGAGCATGTCGCGCTCGTCGTCCGCGGGCAGGATTTTACGCCCAAAGAATATCTGGCGGCGGTCTCGCTGTTCGGCGAGCCGATGGAGCAGCACTTCACCCAGTACGCGCTGCCCGACTGCCCCCTGGTGCACGAGGTCTCGAACCGGCACAAAGACAAGACGGGCAAGCGGGTTAAGCACGGTGCGGGCTGGCACACCGACCACACGAATCACGTCCGGCCGCCCAAGTACACCTGTCTTTATGCCGTGCACCTGCCGTCCTCCGGCGGCGATACCGCCATCGTAAATATGCGCGCCGGCTACGAGGCCCTGCCCCAGACGACCCGGCAGCGGATCGCCGGGATGAAGACGGTGAACGTCTTCCAGGGGAGCGCGTCGGATACGTATTCAGGTCAGTCCGCGGACGCCCAGGCGGCGTTGAAGCCCGTGCCGGTGCTCCAGCCGCTGGTGCGCACGCACCCGGACAACGGCAAAAAGGCGCTGTATTTCCATCCCGTGAAAGCCGAGAACATCGTCGGCATGGGCCCGCAGGAGTCGCAGGCCCTGCTTAAAGATCTGCTCGAGCACTCGGTGCGGCCGGATTTCATCTACCGGCACCAGTGGCGCAAGGGCGACATGCTGATCTGGGACAACCGGGCGGCGATGCACAAGGCGCATTTCGATTACGATCCGGACGAATACCGTCTGCTCTACCGCGTGCTGGTGCGCGGCGAAGTTCCCATGTAGGAGGTCTCACATGCACGCCGTTGCCGAGAAGCCGTCCACGGATACCGTCCGCGCCCAATTCAACTACGTGATTCCGACGGGCCGGCCGGCGATCCGGTACATCGACTGGCCCGAGATGGAGCACAACGCGGTGCCGCCGGAATACGAGCTGCGCGAGATGGTGGTGCATAACGGCCGCCCGCTCGCGCACACGTTCGATATCGACACGCACGGGTTCGTGTTCGTCGAGCACCGCACGCAGGTGAAGGACTTCGCCGACGAAGCCGAGCGCACGCGGGTGTACGACCCGGAGGTGCAGGCGCTGATCAAGAAGCATGCCGGCGCGTCCGACGTCGTGGTCTTCGACCATACGATTCGCATTACCGATGACGAATCGCAGCGCGTCTCGGGCGCGCGCCCGACGGTGAAGGGCGTGCACAACGATTACACGGAGGCTTCAGCGCCGGTGCGGCTGCGCGAGATCGTCGGCGAGGCCGAAGCCGAGCGGCGGATGAAAAAGCGCTGGGCCATCATCCAGGTGTGGCGGCCGATCCGCGGGCCGGTGATGATCGATCCGCTCGGCATCTGCGACGGGCGCAGCATCCCGCAGCAGGGATTCATCAAAGTGGAGCGGCGCTACAAATACCGCACCGGCGAGGTCTATCACATCGCGCACAACCCCGCGCACCAGTGGTACTGGTTCCCGCGGATGACGCGGGACGAGGCGCTGGTGTTCAAGGTTTTCGACTCGGACACGACGAAGCCTTCGCGCTTCACCGCCCACAGCGCGTTCGACGATCCGGATACGCCGGCGGACGCGCCGCCACGCGAGAGCATCGAAACGCGGACGTTCGCGTTTTTCGATTAGGCGCTTGCCGCCGATGATCAAGCTGCAGCGCATCGGCCACATCCTGCTCACGGTTCGCGATCTCGAAAAATCGAAGGCGTTCTATACCGGGCTCCTCGGTTTCCAGGTGCTCGAGCAGGATCCCGATCATGGCGGCGTGTTCCTCTCGCTCGGCGAGCACGGCAACACGCTCGACCTTTTTGCGAGCAGCGCGCCGGACGCCTGTCCGCAGCCGAAACCGGCGATCGGTTCGAGAGAGGGTCTCGGGGTCAAGCACACCGCGTTCGCCGTCGAGACCGAGGAAGATCTCACGCGCGCCTACTTCGCGCTCAAGGACGCGGGCGTGTCGATCCACAAGGCGATCGACCACACGAGCCAGAAAAGCGTCTATTTCTACGATCCCGACGACAACCTGCTCGAGATCGTCTGGGAGCGGCCCAACGTGAAGGAGATCTTCAGGCAGGGCCGCGGCGACGACGACAAGCCGATCGAATTCACGCGGCCTCGCGAGAACTAGCAGTGTCGTAGGGTGCGCTGATAGCGCACCACACATCGCTGCGCCGCAAGCGATGCAGGTTCGTTCGGTGCCTGGCGCACCGGCGCGGCGGAGGCGATCCGACTCGCCTCATGGAGCCGCAAACCCGTCCTCGAAGTGCGAAACCCCGTTCGCGGCGGGCGGTCAACACACGACCACCCGCCACGAACGGCGCACTTCGATGACTGCGGCTCAAATCGGCGCGCCGGCTCGCCTCCGCCGCGCGAAGCCATCATCCCGGCTGCGCGTGCCTACCGGCTTCCTCTGCCGCTTGTTTGCTCGTTCGGAAACGCAGGTCGAATCATCGTGGATCTGGATATACCAGTCCGTAGGGTGCGCTGATAGCGCACCAGATCAGTGTCCGCCTTTGCTTTTGCCCGGTGTGGCCGCGCGCGGCGGGAAGTGCTGCGCGACGGGGATCTCGACCACCGCGGGACCGTCGTGCGCGAACGCGGTCTTTACCGCATCCGCGATCTCGTCAGGCCGCGTGACGTAGAAGCCGCGCGCACCGAGGACTTCGCCGAGCTTGTCGAACCGCGGGTTCTCGAGGTCGACGCCGACGTAGCGCTCCTTCCACTGGCGCATCTGCTGCGCTTTCTCGGACCCGTGGCAGCTATTGTTCAGAACAACGGTCACGTGCGGAATGCGATGGCGCACCGCCGTGTTGATCTCGGTCGCCGCGTACAGGAACCCGCCGTCGCCGTGCAGGACCAGCGCCGGCCGGTCCGGACGGCCGATCTTCGTGCCGATGCCGACCGGCAGTCCCATGCCGAGCGCGCCATGTCCGAAGTAGTTGTGCAAGGTGCGCGGCGATTCGAAATCGAGGCGGTCGTAGGCGAGTCCGGGACACGTGCCGGCGTCGATCGTCACCATGCAATCGCGCGGCATGACTTTGCGCAGCTCGGGGAAGACGCGCTGCGGCATCATCGGATCGCCGGTCAGCTCGCTCTCTTTCCGGAGCCGCGCCTGCCGCTTCTCCTTCAACGCGGCGATCTCGGTGCGCCAGGCGGTGTTCGTGCGACGCTCGCCGCCCGGCAATGCTTCGAGTAATTGCAGCGCGACCGCTTTCGCGTCGCCGACGATGCCGACCTTCACCGGGAAGTTGCGGCCGACCTCCGCCGCGTCGATATCGATCTGCACGATTCGCGTTGCCGGATTGATGATGCCGTTGTCCCAGCCGGTGGAGGACTGGCTCAGCCGCGATCCGAGCGCGAGGAGCACGTCGGCGCGATGGATCGCCTCGGCGGCCTCGGGCGCACCGCGCCCGCCGGGGATGCCGACGTAGAGCGGATGGCTGTTCGGCACCGTGTCGTTGTGGCCGTACGCCGGAACGAGCGCCATGCCGAGCGCTTCGGCGAGCTTCACCGCTTCGGCTGTCGCTTCCGAATCGATCACACCGCTGCCCGCCATCAGCACGGGCCGCTCCGCCGCCGCCAGCAGCGCCGCGGCCTCTCGCACCGCGCCATCGTCGCCGCGCGTGCGCTGCGCGGTCGCGCGGTAGGCGCCGGGCGCAGCCGGTGCGTAGTCGATGGTCGTGTGATCGAGCAGGTCGCGGGGGATATTCAGCATGACGGGGCCGCGCTTTCCGGACATCGCGGTGCGGAAGGCATCGTGTATCGCTTCGATCACACGCTCGGTCTTGTGCACGTGGCGCGCCATGAACGTCACCGGCTTGAACAGGCTCACGAGATCGAACGACTGATTGCCGTCGCGGTCGAGGTGATCCGTGCTCACGTCGCCGGCGATCACGACGACCGGCGCGCGGCCCTTGTAAGCGAGCGCGATGCCGGAGAGCAGATTGATCGTGGCAGGACCCGACGTCGTCAGACACACCGCCGGCTTTGCGGACGCCCGCGCGTAGCCGTGCGCCATCAGCGCTGCGTTCTGCTCGTGCCGCGTATCGATGAACTTCAGGTCGCTGCGGCCGTGCAGCTCGGTCAGGATGTTGTTCGTAGTGCTGCCGCAAATGCCGAACATGTAATCGACGCCCTCGGCGCGCAGCGCTTCGACTACCGCGGCTCCTGCTGTCATGACTGCCATCTCGTCTTCTCCGTGGATGTTCTGGATCCCGGCCTGCGCCGGGATGACCGACGTAGCGTGGGCTGCGCCCACCGTACGTTATTGCTACGCCTTCAGGCCCTTGCGGGCGATGAACTCGGGGAAAGCTTGCTTCGCCTTCGCCCCGCGCAGCACGTGCGTCGTGTATTCGACCTCGCTGTCGTACTGCGTCTCCAGGTCCTGGTTCATCTGTTTCAGCATGAGCTGCTTGATGCCGGCGACAGCCCGGCGGTGATTGGCTGCGATCATCTTCGCAAGCCACATCGTCTTCTCGCGCAGTTGCGCGCGCGGCACGAGGTGGTTGAGCAGGCCGATGCGATACGCCTCTTCGGCTTCGACGATACGCGCCGAAAACAGCAGCTCCTTCGCGACCGGCCAGCCGACCTGGTTCGGCAGCGTCCACGTGCTGTTGATGCGGCCGTAGGCCGCCGCGAGAAAGCGGAACTTCGTGCCTTCGCAGCCGATGCGCATGTCGAGCGAGGAGGCAAGCACCGCGGCCCCGCCGTAGGCGAGACCGTTCATCATGCCGATCGTCGGCTTCGCGCACGCGGAGATCTCGTAGCGCGCCTTCGTGCGTTTCGAATCCAGCTCTTCGTCGGAGTACTTCTCATCGTCCGAAAGCTGCTCCTTGATGTCGCCGCCGGCGGAAAATGCCTTCTCTCCCGCGCCGGTGATGACGATGCAGCCGATCGCCTCGTCCGCTTCCGCTTTCTTCACCGCGTCGTAGAGCTCCTGGTTCAACCTGCGGTTCATCGCGTTGAGCTGGTTCGGGCGGTTCATGGTGATCGTCGCGACGGCGTCTTCGACGTCGACAAGGATGTGCTCGTAACTCATTCGTCGTTCTCCTGCGGTAATTTTCCGCGCGCGTGTAGGAGAGTCCCTGACTCACAGCCTTCCCCGCGCACGGTATCGTTGATGCGGCAGCGAGAGTGTGCCCGATCCAGCGCGATTCGGCACGACCGTTGCCTAGACCTGCCATTCAGTCTCGCGGCGAATGCACAACAATTCGAAATGAGGCGGTTGATGAGCCATGTGCCCGTAGACGCGCATCAGGCACTGCGCATCAACCGCACGCTGATGGCCGCGGCCAGCTCGGCGCTGGTGATACTCCTCCTGACGTTCTACTGGCACGAAGGCTATTTGCCCGGACGTCCGTACGCGATCGCCGTGGCGGCCATCACCTGGCTGGTCGTCTTCTTCTACGCCGTCTTCCGCATGGGGCTCAACCTGCGGTTCGCCGACCCGAGCCTCACGTTCGCGCAGGTGAGCTCGGCCGTCGCGGTGCTGGTCTACGTCAATTTCCATCTCGAGGCGGCGCGGGGTGCGTTCCTGCTGGTCTACATCATGGCCATGCTGTTCGCCGTCTTCAGGCTGAGCACGGGCCAGTTGCTCATCATCATCGCGCCCGTGCTGGCGGCGCATGCGATGTCGATCGCGCTGCTCCAGAACCGCGGCCTTGATCCCGACGAGTTGCACATCGAGCTCGTCCAGTGGGTCGTTCTGGTCGTGGTGCTGCTGTGGTTCGCTCAGGTCGCCGGCTACATCAGCGACATGCGACGGCGCCTGCGGACGCTCGCGGTGCGCGACGAGCTCACGGCCGTCTACAACCGCCGGCACATGGCTGACATGCTCGCCGGGGAGACGGCGCGCGTGGCGCGGCGCGGCGGCGCGTTCTGCGTGCTGATGCTCGACCTCGATCGCTTCAAGTCGATCAACGACACGTATGGCCATGCAACGGGCGACGAAGTTCTGAGGCGCTTTGCGACACTGGTGAAGCAGCAGATACGCCCAGCGGATTACCTCGGGCGCTATGGCGGGGAAGAGTTCCTGCTGATCCTGCCCGACACGGCGCTCGCCCCGGGCGTCATCGTCGCCGAACGTATCCGTGAGGCCACGCGAGCAGCTAAGTGGGGCTCGACGCATCCGGGACTCGCCGTCACGGTGTCGATCGGCGTGCAGGAGTGCAACCGCAACACGGCCGGCGACGCCATCGTCGCCGGCGCGGATGCGGCGCTCTATCGAGCGAAGCAGGCCGGCCGTGACCGGGTAGAGTACACGGCACCCCGCGCTGAGCCGTTACTCCAGCCTTAGATGATCACCGAATGGGGCACGATCCAGGCGCTCGCGCTGGCTTCACTGCTGGCGTGGGCGAGCGGCGTGCGGCTGTATCTCGCGATCTTCGTCGTCGGCCTCGCCGGCTACCTCGGCTACGTGGAGCTGCCGGCGGGCTTGCACGTCCTCCAGCATCCGTGGGTGCTCGGCGCCGCCGGCATGATGCTGCTCATGGAATTCACGGTGGACAAGGTTCCGGCGATCGACAGCCTGTGGGACGCGATCCACACGTTCATACGCATTCCGGCCGGCGCGCTGCTCGCCGCCGGCGCGACGGGCGATACGCTGAGCGCGCTCACGGTCGCGGCGGGATTGCTCGGCGGGACGATTACGGCCGGAACGCATCTGACGAAGGCGGGCGCACGCGCGCTCATCAACACTTCACCCGAGCCGTTCACCAACTGGGGCGCTTCCTTTGGCGAGGACGTCCTGGTGCTCGGCGCGATCTGGTTCGCGTTTCAGCACCCCGTTGCATTCCTGATCGCGCTCGCGCTCTTCGTCGCGCTGATGATCTGGCTGCTCCCGAAAGTCTGGCGCGGCCTGAAAGCCGTGTTCCGCTTCACAAGCCGGCGAGAAACACCCGCCGGCGGCTAACCATACGGTGTCATCGCGAGCCGCGTGCAGGCGCGGCGTGGCGATCTCGTGGCGCACGCAAACGCACGTTCGCAACGGGATTGCTTCGGCGGAGCATGGCTCCACCTCGCAACGACAGTGCTTCTACGCGGGGGTGCCGACTCCTGGGCGCACTGCGCGCGCGCTGCTGAACAGCCGGCCGGCCGCAAGGCCTTCCGTGGGAACTTTCAGAAACGTGAGCGCCGCCCACAGCGTCGCCTGGTTGGACGTGACCACCGGCACGTCGAGCTCGCGCTCCAGCCGATCGATCTGGTCCATCGTCAGGAGCTGCGTGCAACTGATGAAGAGGCCGTCGCATTCCGCGATCTCACGGCGGTGGCGCAGCGCCATCGCCGTGACCTCCTCCGAGGGCACCGCGGCGGTGAGCTCCGTCACTTCGCAGCGGAACGAATCGTAGGCCGGAACTTCCACACCATAGTGCGCCAGAAACTCGACTTCCTCTTCGTTGATGTCGTCCGGATACGGCGTGATCATGAAAGCGCGGCGAATACCGAGCACGTCCAGGGCGGCCGTTACCGCGACCGACGTGGTGATCGCCGGAATGCCGGTGTAGCTCGTGATGCGCCGCGCGATCTCGTCTTCCTTGCCGCGGCCTTCGAGAAAGCTCCCGCTCGTGCAGGCGAAGAGGATGACTTCGGGGTGCACCTGTGCCAGATCGACCGCGGCGCGCTCGAGCGATGGAATCATCGAGAGCAGCGAGCTCTTCGTCGATTTCGAGACCGGACGCGACATGCGGTTGTAGCTCACCGCGACGCTCTCCGGCGCGTAGCGGCCGAATTCGCGCTCGACCGCCACGTTCCCGGGCGGGAGCAGCACACCGATACGGCGTTGAGCGTTGTTCATGCGGCCAGGCTCGCGTCTTCGCGCATGGACTTGAAGAGCCGGCCGGGACCGCACGCGCTGGCGTCGACGCGCATGTGCCGCAGCGCCGCCCACAGCGTGCACTGGTTCGACGTGACCACCGCGCGCCCCAGCGTTTCCTCGAGCGTGTCGATCTGGTCCATCGTCAGCAGGTTCGTGCAACTGATGAACACCGCGTCGCAGCGCTTTGCAGTCTCCGCGTGCTCGAGCACGAGGTCGCGCACCGCTTCGGACGCGATCTTCGCGATATCGCGCGTGTCGAGGCAGCCGAACGAGGGACACGCCTCGACGGCGATGTCGCGGTGCCGGAGAAACGCGATCTCGTGCGCGTTCACGTCGTCTATGTAGGGCGTCACGAGCAGCACCCGGCGAGCGCGCACCGTTTGCAGCGCCATGATCACCGCCTGCGAGGTCGTGTACGCGGGTATGCCCGTGATGCGCGTGATCTTCGATGCGGCTTCTTCCTCGGTCCCGGGGCCGCTCACGAAGCTGCCGCTCGTGCAGCCGAAGAGCATCACTTCGGGCTGCGGCCACGCCATCGCGAGATCGCGCGCCGCCTGGTCGACCGACGCCATCATGAGCGTCAGCGACTCCTTCGTCACATCGGGGCTCGGCCGCGACAGCCGGTTGTGGTTCACGACGATGCCGGCCGGCAGATACATCGGCAGCTCGCGCTCCATCGCGACGTTGCCCGGCGGTGCCAGCACGCCGATGCGCCTCACGTTGTTGTCCATCGTTCGGTCAATCGAGCCTGAGGTTGGCGGCGCTCGTCACTTTCTTCCACTTGGCGATGTCGTTGCGGATGAAGGTGCTGAACTCCGCGGGCGTCGTGGTCTTGGGATCCGCCGCCATATCCTTGAATTTGGCGGTGACGGCGGGGAGCGTCGCCGCCTTGACGACCGCGGCGTGAAGCTTGTCCACGACCGGCTTTGGCGTGCCCGCCGGCGCCAGGATCCCGGTGAACGACGCCGCCTCGTATCCCTTGAGCCCGGTCTCGTCGGCCGTCGGCACGTTGGGCAGGACGCCCGAGCGGTTCAGGCTCGTCACCGCGAGGATGCGAAGCCTGCCGTCGCGCACGTAACCGATCGACGAGGCGATCTGGTCGATCATCGTCTGCACCTGGCCACCCACGAGCTC
>Ga0196977_1000997_pt1 | contig 11937 bp, 11 predicted proteins | sample S3v_1013CmetaG_FD_148634 | JGI IMG/M metagenome (GOLD analysis project Ga0196977, IMG submission 148634) | Soil microbial communities from Anza Borrego desert, Southern California, United States - S3+v_10-13C | ecosystem: Environmental > Terrestrial > Soil > Desert | place: USA: California...
CTGCCCCGGCCTTCATTGCGCGAACACTCATCGGGATGTCGCCGTGACCCGTAATGAACACTATCGGAACCTGGCAATTTCTTGCCGCGAGCTCATGCTGCAGATCTAGTCCACTTACTCCGCGTAGTCTGACATCCAGCACAAGGCAACCGGGAGCATCCAAAGCTAGTCTTTGCAAAGCGGCTTCAGCAGAGTCAAAGGTTTCAACGTGCAAACCCACGGTGCTGATGAGAAATTTCAGTGAAGAACGCACTGAAGGATCGTCGTCGATGACAAAGACTATGGCATTGTTAGTCATCGGCACTCCCGTTATCTATCGGCAGTGTAAACGAAAATGCAGCGCCGTGAGGAACATTGGGCTCCGACCAAAGGTGTCCCCCATGTCCCTCGATAAGTGAGCGACTGATGGGCAAGCCCATTCCCAAGCCGTCCGCCTTTGTAGTAACAAATGGAGTGAAGAGGGCATCTGCTTCGAAACTAAGGCCAGTGCCAGAATCTCGTATTGCAACCAGAATGTTCCCAGATTCGTCGAGCTGAGATTGCACCCAGAGCAACCGCGGTCGATTCGTTACAGCACTCATAGCCTCGATTGCATTCATCAGCAAATTCACCAGCACCTGCTGCAACTGAACGCGGTCAGCCATGACCAGCGGGAGGGCTTTTGTCAATTGCCGCTCGAGCGAAACTCGATTCTCCTGGAGTTTGTGACGAGCCAGAGCCAACACCTCCTGGATTAGCTCATTAATATCCACCTCGGTTTTTTCAGTGGGCGCCTTCTTTATGAAAGCGCGTATTCTAGCGATGACTGCGCTGGCGCGCGTGCTGTCCGCAACCATTTCTTTGAGAGCGCAACGCAGTACCTCAGGATCGAGATTATGATCGGCAAGCAACCTGAGGCACGCGTTGGCGTTATTGGTTACCGCCGCTAGAGGCTGATTAACTTCATGGGCGATGGACGCCGACAGTTCGCCCATAGTCGTCAGCCGGGAGACGCGCGCAAGTTCCAACTCGGTTTCTCTCAGCCTAGCCTCAGCCTGCTTTCTTTCGCTTATATCGCGAATGAAACCGGTGAATAGCCGAAGCCCATCTCTATCCATTTCTCCGAAAGAGACTTCTACCGGAAACTCTTGTCCGTTTTTACGTAACGCCATCAATTCGGTACCTTGCCAGTTCATATGCCGCTGGCCCGTAGCGAGATAGCGTTTGAACCCGCTCGCGTGCGCCGCGCGCAAAAATTCCGGCATTAGTACGGTCAAGGATTTGCCAATCAAATCCGACGACTTGTACCCAAAGATCCGTTCCGTAGCTGCGTTCGTAAATTGAATCGTCCCGCTGTCGTCTAAGCTAACAATGGCATCACTAGCTGTTTCAACAACGACGCGATACTGCTGTTCACTGTATAGGCGGGCGGATTCTTCCACCTTACGGTCATCGATATCTTCACAAGCGATCAACGCACGCAAGGAGGGTTCTCCACTTTGTGTGTGTGAAACTGCCAACGCCTTCTTAATTAGAAACCAGTGATATTGACCGTTGGCCTGGCGCAGACGCGCCTCAGTCTCCAAAGCTTTTGCAGACGTCAAAGCTGCGCTCCAACGGTCGTTGAATTCGCGGCGATCATCAGAGTGGATCAGGGTCTGCCACTCTCGACGGCTCAGCTCTTCTACGGACCAGCCCGTATATTCATGGTAAGCACGGTTTGCGAATTCAACCGAGCCATCCGGCAGCGCACATAAGACCAGTGCCGGAAGTCGCTCGATGAGGTTTCGTAGATCCAGCGGATCGCGGCCGTGCTGCGTGTTTTGTGTCTCAGCCATCATGCGTCACAAAACATACCTTATCTTCGTTTGTATAGAAGGAATTCTGATGAAGGCCACCATGCGAAACGGCATAAGAATGCGTCCCAAAACCGGCGTTCAGTAGGAGACTCCCGGACACAGTGTTCACGTCGTACATGCAGACAATCACACACGGATAGCGAAGTGCGAGAGGGGTGACTCCATTTTCGAGGTCGATTACTTCGCCGGCACCGGTCCCAGGCAGCGGAGCTTTGCCCGCACCCAAATTGCCTAGGTAGCGGATCGTCGTTGCTCCTTTCCTGATGGCAGCGGAAAAGGCAGCCTCGATGTTCCCAAGTATCTCAGAGGCAGAAAACTCACGACGCAAAACAACGAGCCGACCTTCCTGAAGCCTACGATCCACATCATGACCTTTCCTGCGCAGGATCTCCAAAACGCGATGGTTTGCTTCGTCATGGCCGAACAGGACGCAATATTGAGACTCGTCTGAAATTCCAACCTCAAGAAACCGAACCCCTTGTTCGAACTCCTCTTGAGTGTTCCAAAAATGGATCAGATGACTGCCTAATACAACGTCGTCCTCGGTGATTCCGAGCGGGATCTTACCTAAAGAAACGTTCATATGATTCACCAGAGCTGCGACTCTAAATTCATCGAGAGCAGTTCCGCAGATTCCTTCCTTTTCCGTAGCATTCTCCTGCCCCGCCTAACGTTTGGCAAGCCCAGAGTGCTAGTGAAATAATTGCGATTGCTGAAATTCCGACGCGTGAAGAAACAGTACATTCGCAAGGACATTACACAGGCTGAGGACAATCAGAAGGAAAAGGGTTCGGCGTAGCTATCGCCTCCAGATTCGACAAAGCACAACTCTGCATTTGGGAATTCGCATTTATCTCTTCAATCGCGGCAGGGTTCATGAAGTATCTTCGCGAATAGCATGACAACACCCGCGACGTTATGACGACAGGAAGCTCGGATTGACGCTTCGCCGAATGCGACAGCACCAGCTTGCATTGCCTTACAACGAACTTGCTTGCTCCCGTAGGCAGTAATGAAAATGATGGGATGGACCAGCTCTCGATAGCGAGGTGGCTATGGAGGTGTAAACCGTTCATGCCCGGCATCTGTATATCAACTACGAGACAGGACGTTTTGTTGGTTGAAGATTGCTCAAGAAAAACAACCACAGAGACCCAGAGAACGGAGAAATTGCACAGAGAAATCACACTTTTCGGGCAAAGCCGCTTGAGATAAACCTCGTTACACAAGGATTGAATCAACCGTCAGTTTACTAAGCATTCGAGAGACTTTTGAGTTTCTCAATCATTCGTACCAGGTCGGCGACGGATTGCGCGTGCATCTTGTCCATTGCCCTGCTGCGATGAACCTTGATGGTATTTTCCGCAGTTCCCAGTTGATCAGCGATCTGCTTGTTGAGCTTGCCCGCAACCACCATCGAGATCACCTCACGCTCGCGAGAGGTCAAGGAGTCGAACCTTTGTTGCAGCTCGATTTTTTCTTTCTCCTGTTCCCGTCTCGTGCGATCTCGCTCCAGCGCGACACGAACAGCATCCAGTAAATCTTGGTCGCGAAATGGTTTAGTTAGAAACTCGACCGCGCCCGCCTTCATCGCGCGAACACTCATCGGGATGTCGCCGTGACCCGTAATGAACACTATCGGCACTTGGCAATTTCTCGCTGCGAGCTCAGATTGCAAATCGAGTCCACTCAATCCGCGCAGTCTGACATCCAGCACCAGGCAACCGGGAGCATCTGGCGTTAGCTTTTGCAAAGCGGCTTCAGCAGAGTCAAAGGTTTCTACATGCAGGCCTACGGTGCTGATGAGAAATTTCAGCGAAGAACGCACTGAAGGATCGTCGTCGACGACAAAGACCTCGGGAGCATCAGTCATGAGGAACTCCCATCGGCTACTGGCAGCGTGAAGAAAAACACAGCACCGCTGTAAATATTGGGCTCAGCCCAAAGATGTCCCCCGTGACCTTCGATAACCGAGCGGCTAATAGGCAAACCCATGCCCATACCGTGCGGCTTGGTCGTAAAAAAAGGAGTGAAGAGATGATCTGCATCGTTTTCAAGGCCAGTCCCAGAATCGTGTATTGCGACGAGAACGTCGCCAGCCTCGTTGAGCCGGGATTCCCCGCGGAGTACGCGAGATCGATCCGTAACGGCAGTCATAGCTTCGACTCCATTCATGGTCAAATTCAGCACGACTTGCTGCAACTGAACGCGATCACCCCGCACGAGTGGTAAAGAGCTTGTCAATCGCTGCTCGACCCTGATTTTATTCTTCTGAAGCTCGAGTCCAGCTAGAGCCAGCACTTCCTGAATTACCTCATTTATATTCACCAGGGTCTTTTCGGCTGGCGTCTTTTTTATGAAGGCACGAATCCGAGAGATCACAGCACTCGCTCGCGTGCTATCCGCAACAATTTCTTCAAGGGCTCGATGAAGAACCTCAGGATCGAGATTATGATTGGCATGCAGTCGCATGCAGGCACTCCCGTTATTAGTGATAGCCGTTAAAGGCTGACTCACTTCATGGGCTATGGATGCTGTCAATTCTCCCATCGTCGTCAGCCTGGAAACACGTGAGAGTTCCGCCTCGGTCGCGTGCAACGCTTCCGAGGTCTTTAACAATTCGCTGCTCCGTTCTACGACGCGTTGCTCGAGTTCGTCATTGAGTCGCTTGATTTCAGCCTTGGCTCGCTTGAGCCCGGCGGTTTCGATGACGACCCACCTCCCGTGTCGCCTTACGAGTGCAAACTGGTGTGAACGCACCGCATCCAAAATTTCATAAGGTCCGCAGGACGCAAGCGAATACGCGCAAAGGACCGCCAACGGTAGATTGCCGATAACTTCGTTGATACCCTCCTCGAGTTCGCAAAGCGGAATCCAGTCGTTCTTTGTGACCCAGCTCGTATCGCCGGTCAACCGCACGCCGGTGAAACCTTTACGCGACACGTTAGCGAGTCTCGCAAACAGAGTGTCTGTGACTCGTTGACGATCAAGCTTTCCACCCTGCAGAAAAAAGTCGTTGGCCGGTATGACTTCTATACGGGAATCCGCCACGTAACTATCAAAATTGTATACCGCCTGTTTCAGCGCAGCTGTGGCTTCTTCGACGGTCAAGGGTTCGGCCACAACCCACAGGCAGAATTCATCCTTTTCCAAACCCGACTTGCAATATGACATCAATGCGTCGCGGCGATCCTCTTTTGTCTCGTAGAAGAGACAAAAGTGCGTGCCCCAGGTCGCCATGTCGCCAATCACATCGATTCCAGACTTCCGCATCTCGGTCGCCATTGGACTCGCCTCCTGATCTTGAACCTTGTTCACTTGTTCAAGCTGCGCACCAAGGCCACACCGATCGAGGAATGCGTGGTGCACCACCCACACTCTTTCCAAAACTGCCTGGGGTTCGCGGGCACATGGTGCTTCTCCGTACAGCTCAACGATCCGTTCCATGGCCCGATAGGCCAACGGCTGCCACTGGTCCACCCAATTCCTCAGCAAACCTGCATTAGCGGGACGTTGCTCAACCGCATATTGAACCAGCTTCACGGTCCAATCGTGGCTCCGCTGACTGTCAAGCACAAAGTCGTCGAGTATCAGTGCGAGTAAAGCATCGTCATTTAAACGTGCGAGCTCCGCGAGTTGCTCGTTGAACATTGCGTCGAACATCGGCTTCACTACCAAATTGAGCACGGCAAAAGCCTCGCCCCAGTCATACGCGATAAGCATTTTTTCTACGGTCTCGCGTAGCAGTTGCCAAACGGCATCCTCCTCCCAGCGCCGCCGGCTGTATGCGCTTGAGGCTAAATCCGGATTATGTTCGAGTGCGAGGGATTTAGCTCGGTAAGCCACGCGTTGGATACGTCGGAGCTCATCAGCCGCCTGAAAATAGGCGGCGTTTGTAATAAAGGAGGAAGGAGCCATCTGGCCTACGTAGAGAGCGGTCATTTGAAACGCATGTAGGGGGAAACGTGAAGGTAGGTATAGTCGATCCAACTCGTCGACCCATTCTTGCTGCAGGCTCGGGACGTGGTTATGGCGTTCGAACTCATCAACCAAGTTGTCGAGATAGGCTTCACGTGCGGCTTGCTGCTCCACGTATGCGCGATATGTCAGCTGGTGCGGATCACGGAAACCTTCCCAAGTATCGGCCTGGAGGGCTGAATCTTCACGATATCGGTGATACCAGGTGTTGATGGGCGTGTTTGGATCGAGCTCAAAGGGGGCAGGCTGCCGACCATAGTGGTAGTGCAACTTCGCAGTGACAATCTCATACTCGCTGGGCTTTTTGCGTACGTCGCCCAAGAGAGTCCATGTCTTCGCTGGCTCGCGCCCCCGCACGACGCGCATTGCTAGTCCTCCCGCTCCAGATACCACTCGAGTGCGTCGTCGCCCTGAAACCGCATTCGTCCGGCAAAGCTTGAGAGGGAAAGTTCCAACTCGCCGAGACGAAACGGTCGCCCTAACGCCGCTTCCAGGCTCTTACGCGTGACACGGCAACGCCCGGGCGTGTGAATGCGCACATACCCACCGTGGTCCTCATATAAGAGTTCGGCCCCTGAATTGTCAGCTTCAATCGCTGTAAGTAGCGCCTCGATGGTGTCTTGGTCCATCGGACGTAATACCGGGCCTACGAATTTTGGGAGCTTCGCTCGTTCCATCGACTTTCTCCATTGCTGTCTGTAACCATACCGACGAAGATAGTTGAATCCTGGATCTTTGACTGGTGACGATTGAGATGACAGCCCTGTGGATTGACTCCTCTTCCCGTAGATAGATTGAACTGCCACATGTGGGCGGCGCAGGTGAGCGTGGGCCCGTCGAGGTCTCCATCGGCGAGGAGGGACTTTTGATGGGGACATTGCCCCTGATAAGCGCGAATGTCATCGCTGGTTAAGCGGACGAGGAGTATGTGCTCATCCCCCACCTGAACATTTATCATCTCACCGACCCAAAGGTCGTCGAGGCTAGCTACCGCGATCCATTCCAGCGCGACTGCGGACGCCGGCATCGTAAAACACCTCCACAAAACTCATTGCCAGGATCCCTGCCTGTGCGACCGTTTGGTCGGGTGACAAGATTTGCTGGTTATATCGAACGCGCATGCGAAGACTCTCAGCGGGCAAGCGCCGGTTGATCACGTGATGGGCCACCTTCTGAGCGACCACGTCCATGGTGTCCTCATCATCTACGAGCACTAATAACGTCACGAAATCGCCGCGAAAGGCTGCTTGAAGTGGAACTGTGGCCATCCGTTTCACTCCGTTTAGGCGACAGACGCCGCTGCGGCTTGCGGCTGTTCATAGGCCCAGGCGCAGTTCATCGCATCGGTCCCCTGTTCGGTAAGGGGAAGACTCATATAGGCTAGTACGCCCGTCACGTTTGGTGGTTGAATATCACCTGCCAGAAACCTGTCGACGATCGACAGGTGGCCTGCGTAACGTGCCGGATTTTGCTCGAAGATCCACCGGCAAGGGTCGGAACAGAATGTATATATCCGGCCGTTATACGTGACGAGTTGGGGCGGTACGCCGATGGTCGGGCTGCACATTGGAATTTGGCACAGATTGCACACCACGAAAAGCGTTTCCTGATGAGTGTGTGCGACATCTCCATTGCGGACATTCTCGGCAATTGTTTGCCAGAAGGTGCCAAACCGGTCTTGCCAACCAGGGTATTTAGCTTCCAGCCATTCACGCTCTGCGAAACTCACACCTGCATCCGGGTTCCACCAGACGGTGCGTCGCTTGAACCACGTCCCCAAGTGAAGCGCATGGTGGAGCCAATCCAACTCTTGAAGAAAAAGCTCCCAATACCAAGGACGTTCTAAGCCGAGATCACGGAATTGATCGTTGAATTGCTTGACGATCCATTCCAGCATGAATTCTTTGAACGAAAGACGGCGATGCGGGAGGGGCGTGTAATAATCCATTGACGCGCCCGTCAAGAGCGCGAAGACTCGCCATCCTCGCCAGAACATCACGTCGATCAGGAGCTGGGCCTCCGCTTTGTTGCCATGCTCGAGCAGCAGCCGCAGCGTTGGTTCGCCCTGCTGAGCGTGGCGAGCCTCGTCTGTCTGGATGCTGGAGATCAGAGCGCTGAACTCCACGTCGCCCGTCTCCATCGCATCGGCAGCCAGCCCTAAGAATTGCAAATTCGTGAAGCCGGTCTCGATAACAAATGTCAGTTGGACCGCCATCGACACGGCGTCGTTCGCCGTCAACATGTCATCGAAAAGATGACGGAGGGCGATCGCTCCCCACTGATTCGTATGAAATGCCTTGTGGGCCCAATCGAACCGCGGTTCTTTGTTGAGCAAGGCGTGAGGAAATGAGAGCTGGATCTGCGCGTGCCGGATTTCATCCAATGTCCCGAACAAGGCCATGTTGCGCCACGCCGCCGCTCGACCGAACCGACCCATGCGAGCTTCGCCTAAGGTGGCGAGGTACTCGGGCATGGCGATGGCTCCGTAGTGCGCGACAATCGCCGCCTTCCAACCGGGATCGAGGTTCTCGAAAATTTTTGAGCGGGCGAGGGCTGACCTGACGGCGTACACGCCAGCCTCCTTCTGGCTCTGGTTCTGAACGTACTCGCCGTAGGTGATCTTGTAAGGCTCATCCCAGGTCCACCAGTCGGCTGGAGGTATGCCGTGGCTATGTGAGAGTGCCTCAGGAAAAACTTCGGCCTCGGTCACATACTTAAAACTCCAATTCATGTCACGGCATAGGTCATACCACTGTGAACGCTCGAGTCTGGGCATGTCACCTCTCTCACTGTCCCGGCGCCGTCGCTTGGGGTGAACCGCAAAAATATAGAGGAGGCCCGTAGTAACCCTGGTTATAGGTGAGTTGCAGGTCGTGGAGCAGTCGCGCAAGTCGTGGTTTCGTTGCTCCAGTGCAAGGCTAACTAAGCGGGGAAATATTGCCGCGTCAAAAAGCAAATAACAAAGAGTCTGAGATATCAGACTTCGCAGCAGACGTCGGATGAACTCTCAGCAAATAACTGCTCTTGTTATGAATTTCCGTCAGTATCTACCCGTAGTCTAACGTTGTCAACAATTGTTTCTGATTGCCCGCACGTTCATCTTCGCGACTCTATATTCATGTTGTCATGGTGCCACCTTTCTCACGTTCCAGGGCCGAACGAATGGTTGCGAGCAGTTGCTCATCACTAAAAGGTTTATCCAGGAATGCAACAGCACCTGCTAGCATTGCCTGCCTATGAGATTCTTTGTTTCCGTAGGCAGTAATGAAAATGATCGGGATGGACCAGCCGTCTGAAGTGAGGTGTCTTTGGAGTTCTAATCCGTTCATGTCCGGCATCTGGGCGTCAAGCACGAGACAGCACGTGTCGTGAAGTTGCCTCGATGTCAAGAAACTCTCAGCAGATTCAAAATCTGCCGCTCGATAACCAAAACACTCGACTAGCAGTTTTGTAGTCCTGCGAACCGATTCATCATCGTCGACTATTGAGATCAGATTGGTGGCCACACTGAGTACTCCTCCCCACTGCGCAAGGTACTCCTAATTAGAGAAAAGAATCTATGGGGCCTTGGTAGCTTTACGATAACAGAAAGGAGAATCGGGGTAGAGCTTTCGTTTACAAGGATCATTATCCATCACGAAGACTACGGCTGCGGTGGTCATGATGGACTCTCGGTGGCTACAGGGAGGGTGAACGAAAACACAGCACCGTGAGGAACATTGGGTCCGGCCCAGAGGCGTCCTCCTTGTCCCTCAATAAGTGAGCGACTGATGGGTAAGCCCATTCCCATACCATTTGGTTTGGTAGTAAAAAACGGAAAGAAGATATGATCCGCTTCTGATCCAAGACCACTACCCGAGTCGCGCACCACGACTAGTATGTTCCCAAACTCGTCGAGCTGTGATTGCGCCCGTAGTTCGCGAGGTCGGTCAGTAACGGTAGTCATGGCTTCGATGCCATTCATGATCAAGTTCAGTAACACTTGCTGCAACTGAACGCGATCAGCCCACACCAGCGGTAAAGCTTTTGACAATTGACACTCGACCAACACTCGTTTCTTCTGAAGTTCATGCGCAGCTAGATCCAACACCTCCGAAATAACCTCGTTTATATGTAGTTCGCTCTTTTCCGCAGGTGCGTTTTTTATGAATGCTCGGATCCGAGCTATAACATTACTCGCACGACTGGCGTCCGCAACAATTTCTTCTAGAGCCCGTCGGAGAACCGCAGGGTCGAGAGTACGATTGGCGTGGAGTCTCAGACAAACGTTAGCGTTGTTGGTTACACCTGTCAGGGGTTGGTTGACTTCATGGGCTATGGACGCCGCCAATTCGCCCATGGTGGTTAGCCGGGAGACGCGAGCAAGCTCCACTTGAGTTGTGTACAGCGTTTGTTGGGTCTCTTTAAGCTTTTCTTCCGCGCGTTTTTGCTCGCTCAGATCGAGCACCAAAGCGACACCTTCATTCCCACTGCGTTCGAAGAGTGCACCGCCGAGCAGGACAGGCACGCGGCTCCGATCTTTCCGAAAGTACTCCTTCTCAAACGGTGGAAAGATGCCTGTCGCCTTTAGCTCGGCTTTTGTCTGTTCGTCGCGATCGTGCCATTCGGCGGGTGTCAGGTCCGTCCAGCGTATGCGACCAGAGGTGAGATCTTCACGGTCGTATTGCACCATGCGGAGAAATGCGTCGTTGGCTCCTGTGATCGCTCCCTCGAGATTCCACATGACAATTCCGACAACATTGGCCTCGACCAGACGCCTGATCTTCGCTTCCAATCCTCTTGCCAATTCACGTACTTCTGCTTCGGCCTTTTCGCGCTCTGATACCTGAAACTTGAGGTCTTCTATATGTATCATTGTTTGATACGCCGAAGAGGCAAATTTCCCTAGAGAGTCCATGACCCGGTCATCTTCCGCGTCGAACTTGCGACGGTCGCTGTGCATGATCGCCCAGATGGTTCCTACCGCCTCGCCGGCGACATAAAATGGGACCAGTAAGCATTCTTCGGCTGTGGGAGTGACGGGTAACAAATAGGGGTAGCGCCGCTCGAAATGTCTGAACAATAGGGTGCGATTTTGGTCGAGCACGTCTCCGCAGGGGCCGAAATTGCGCGGAGTCCCACCTCCGACGTGGGGATTCCAAACGCCGGCGATAGCCGCCCAATAGAATCTTTTGCCACACACGTCAGGCGTTTTGCCATCCCTCGTCAGAAGGCTAAGGCCAGCGGAGTCACACTGGGTGATATCCAGGATTGTTTCAGCCAGCGTCTGAAAAATGGTGCTCGGCGAATCGGCAAGCGCGCTCATCAGTACACCGAGCGCGCGGTGCTCCGTCTCATAATCAGGAACGCGCGATCGACGGCGCTGCAACTCCTCAGTGCAGAGGATCGATTCGAGGGACGCCCCCGCTTCCGGAATTGAATCTTCGAATGCAGTTTTGACTTTTGTCGTGGAAAATGAAGGCATGTTTCTACGCTCCACAGCAACGCGATTTCACGCGCCTTAGGGCCTTCCTATCAGTCGCCTAGCAGCGACACACGGATCCTCCAGTTCTGTTGCAACGCCAACATTGGCAGCCACGCTGAGAATCCTGAAGTGAAGTCAGCATATTCTTATGTAGAGAAGGAATCTATTGGGCCTTGGTACATTCTGGTAGTCAAAAGGAGGGTATGGATAGTGCTTTCGTTTACAACGCCTTTTTGAACATTTCGCAAGAATGTTCGCAGGTGGAGGTAAGTCGTGAACACATTTTTCGTGTTCCTTTCGTGTGATTCGGAACCTGTTAAATGGCGATGCTCGGCCGTTCCGAGCATCGCCTGTTCCGCGTCGGCGAGCCTCCTTTGCCCTTAGCCGCAACGGAATCAAAATCCCGCCAACCCTTGCGGACTGTTATAGGGGATCGCGACGCTGCAAACCTCCTCCAGGGAGCCATCAGGTTTGGTGGCGTACCCTAGGAGCTTCGAGGCGTTTCCGTAGATCTGATAGAGACAGGCGCCATCCGGTGAGAGCCAGTTGTCGCTCGGGCCGCTGCTGACGTCTCCACAAAGCGCCCTGAAGGTGCCATCGCCCTCGACGTCGGGGCATGCGGGATCTTTCGCGACGCTGATCTCAAGGCCGTCGATA
>Ga0196977_1000998_pt1 | contig 11927 bp, 11 predicted proteins | sample S3v_1013CmetaG_FD_148634 | JGI IMG/M metagenome (GOLD analysis project Ga0196977, IMG submission 148634) | Soil microbial communities from Anza Borrego desert, Southern California, United States - S3+v_10-13C | ecosystem: Environmental > Terrestrial > Soil > Desert | place: USA: California...
GCGGTGGGAATACGCCAGCCGCGCGCGCGGCATCCGCGCGGCGGTGATCCTCGCGGTCGATGCCGGCGAGGTGATCCTGGTCGAGCAATACCGCGTGCCGATCGGTCGGTTTTGCCTCGAGCTGCCCGCCGGGCTGATCGGTGACGAGAGCGACGGCGAGGATGCCGTCACCAGCGCGCGGCGCGAGCTCGAGGAGGAGACCGGCTACACCGCGGCGCAGTGGGAGGAGCTCGGCGCGTTCTGGTCGTCGCCGGGGATGGTCACCGAGAGCTACACGCTGCTCAAGGCGACCGGGCTGACGCGGGTCGGCGACGGCGGCGGCACGGCCCACGAGGCCATCGTCGTCCACCGCGTCCCGCTGCACCGCGTGCCCGAGACCGTCGCCGAGCATCGCGCGCGGGGCCACGCGATCGATTCCAAGCTGCTGATGCTGATGGGCGCGCAACTGCTCGAGGACGCCGCCCAATGAAGGTGCTGGTCCTCGGCGCCGGCGCGATGGGCTGCCTCTACGGCGCCGCGTTCCACCGCGCGCGGTGCGAGGTCTCGCTGGTCGACGTCAACCCGCCGCACATCGACGCGATCAACGCGCGTGGGCTCGAGCTGGAGACGCGCGCGGGCATCGAGCTGCTGCCGATTCCCGCGCGAAGGCCCGAGGAGGTCGATGCGCCGGCCGATCTGGTGGTGGTGTTCACCAAGACCTTCCACACCGACGCGGCGCTGGTGGGCATCGCGGCGGCGATCGGGCCCGAGACCTGGCTGCTCAGCCTGCAGAACGGGCTCGGCAACGACCGGCGGCTCGCGGGACACGCTTCGAAAGACCGCATCCTGGTCGGCGCCAGCTCGCTGCCGTCCGACCTCGTCGGCCCCGGCAAGGTCCGCAGCCACGGCCAAGGCGGCACGAAGCTGTATCCGGCGTTCGGCGGGGATCCGGGGTTCGCTCGGCAAGTCTGCGAGCTGCTGACGGAAGGCGGCCTGCCCGCCGCGCTCGAGCCCCAGATCCACGGCGCGATCTGGTCGAAGGCGATCTTCAACGCGACGATGAACCCGCTCTGCGCGCTGACTCGCCGCACCCCCGGCTTCCTCGGCGCCCACGAGGAGAGCCGCGCATTGATCCACGCGCTGGTCGAGGAAGGCGTGGCGGTCGCCAACGCTAGCGGCGTCGCCATCCCCGCGCAGCCGATCCACGATCTGACCCACGTCTCGGTCACCGATCACGCCGACCACGAGGCCTCGATGCTGCAGGACGTCAAGGCCGGCCGCCGCACCGAGGTCGATGCCATCAACGGCGCGATCGTCGAGGCGGCGCGGGCCGCGGGCGTGGCGGCGCCGCTGACCGAGACGCTATGGCGGCTGGTCAAGCTCGAAGAAGCCAAGCTGGCCGAGGGCTAGCGTTGCTCCCCGTTAGGGGGAGTAACCGGGGCGACTTTCCTTTTCGCCGCCGAGCCCATAGCAGGACCCAAACCCGACTCCGGAGCGCCCCATGGCTGCGAACAACACCATCACCTTCTACGACCTCGCGCTCAGCACCGGTGCGACGATCAGCCCGTTCGTGTGGGCGACCAAGTACGCGGTCAAGCATAAGGGCTTCGAGCTCGACGTGGTGCCGGGCGGCTTCACCCGGATCCCCGAGCGCACCGGCGGCAAGACCGAGCGGCTGCCGGCGATCGTCGACGATGGCCGGTGGGTGCTCGATTCATGGGGCATCGTCGAATACCTCGACGAGAAGTATCCCGACCGGCCGATGCTGATCCCGCACCCGAGCGTGGCCATCGTCACCCGCGCGCTCGACGCGTGGTTCTGGCAGGTCGCGACGGGTCCGTGGATGCGCTGCAACTGCGTCAGCTACCGCGACCTCGCGAACCCCGAGGACCACGAATACATCACCCATTCGCGCGAGAAGATGCTCGGCAAGACGCTGGAGGAGATGCAGGAAGGCTGGGAGGACCGCCTGGCCGGCATCTCCGCCGCGCTCGAGCCGCTGCGCATCGCGCTGCGCGAGGCCGACTGGCTCGGCGGGGATTCCCCGAACTATGCCGATTACAGGATCATCGGCTCGATCCTGTTCACCGCCTCGGTGTGCCGCAACTCGCCGGTGCTGGCGGCCGACGACCCGCTGCGGCCGTGGATCGAGCGCTGCCTCGACCTCTACGGCGGGCTCGGACGCCATCCGGGGCTGTTCGACCTGTTCGGGCTGAAGCCGCGCGAAGTCGACCCGCCGCTGTTCATGCCGCCGGGCCAGGGCGGCATCCACAAGCGCAATACCGGCCCGGAATCGACCCGCGCCGAAACCCAGCGCATCACCGAGGGCATGGCGAGAGCCTGATGCGCGTCCGGGTCACGCGGCGCTGGCCGGACGCGGTGGAGCAGGCGCTGCAGCAACGGTTCGAGGCCGTGCTCAACGACGCCGACGAGCCGCTCAGCCAAGCCGAGCTGGCGCAGGCGATGGCCGAGTTCGACGTGCTGTGCCCGACGGTCTCGGACCGGCTCGACGCGGCGGTGCTCGCCGGCGGCAGCCGCTGCCGGCTGATCGCCAACTACGGCGTCGGCTTCGACCACATCGACCTCGCCGCGGCCACGGCCCGCGGCATCGCCGTGACCAACACGCCGGGCGTGCTGACCGACGCCACGGCCGACATCGCCCTGACGCTGCTGCTGATGGCCGCGCGCCGCGCCGGCGAAGGCGAGCGCGAGCTGCGCGCCGGCCAGTGGAGCGGCTGGCGGCCGACGCACCTGGTCGGCTCGGCGCTGGCGGGCAGGACGCTCGGCCTCGTCGGCATGGGCCGCATCGCTATCGCCACCGCGCGGCGGGCGAAGCACGGCTTCGGGATGAACATCGCCTACTATGGCCGCCGCGAATGCGACCCGGCGGTGGCGGCAGAGCTGGACGCCGAGTTCTTCCGCGAGCTGCCCGACCTGCTGGCGGCATCCGATTGCGTCTCGCTGCATGTCCCCGGCGGGGCGGAGACCGCCAACCTGATCGATGCCGCGGCGATCGCCCGGATGAAGCCGGGCAGCTACCTGATCAACACCGCGCGCGGCGGCATCGTCGATCACGCGGCGCTGGCCGGCGCGCTCGAGCGCGGGCACCTCGCCGGGGCCGGGCTGGACGTCTACCCGCACGAGCCGCAAGTCCCGGCGGCGCTCCTCGGGCTCGACAACGTGGTCCTCCTGCCGCACCTTGGCAGCGCCACCGCCGAGACGCGCATCGCCATGGGGATGAAGGCGCTGGCCAACGTCGAGGCGTTCGCCCGCGGCGAGCCGCTGCCGGACCGCATCGCATGAGCACGGCCATCGAGCGGCTGATCGAAGCGGAGGAGCTGCCCGCCGATTACCGCGCGATCGTCGACCGGCACTGGCGCTCGCTGAGCGAGGACATCGCCGAGCGCGCGCTCGACGGGCCGCTGGTCGTTGGGGTCAACGGCGCGCAAGGCGCGGGCAAGTCCACCCTGTGCCGCTTTCTCGAGGTGCTGCTGATCGAGCACAACCAGCGCGCCGCGACGCTGTCGATCGACGACCTCTACCTGACCCGGGCCGAGCGCGGACGGCTGGCGCGCGAGGTCCATCCGCTGCTGGCGACGCGCGGGGTTCCCGGCACGCACGACCCGGCGCTGGGCCGGGCGGTGATCGCGGACTTTCGCGCCGGCCGCGACCTCGCGCTGCCGCGGTTCGACAAATCGGTCGACGACCGTCGTCCGCAGCCGGAGCGCGTCGCCGGCCCGCTCGACGTGCTGCTGTTCGAGGGCTGGTGCCTCGGCGCGGCGCCGCAGGCCGAAGCCGACCTCGCCCGGCCCGTCAACGCGCTCGAAGCGGCGGAAGACCCCGACGGCGTGTGGCGCCGCTACGTCAACGATGCTCTGCGCGGGCCTTACGCCGCGCTGTTCGCCGAGCTCGACATGCTGGTGATGCTCAAGGTGCCCGATTTCGCGGCCGTGCGCCGCAACCGCGCGCTGCAGGAGGACAAGCTGCGCGCGCGCAACCCCGATGCGCCGGGGCTGATGGACGCCGCCGCGCTCGAGCGCTTCCTCGACCAGGACGAGCGGCTGACGCTGCATATGTTCGACGAGATGCCGGCGCGGGCGGACGTGCTGATCGAAATCGGGCCGGACCAGCGGCCGCGCTGATTCTCCCCCGCGAGGGGCATTTTTTCGCTGTCCTACAACCCCCGCCCCGTGCCACCATCGGCGCGATGGGGGCGCGAATCCGACAACTCCTGCTGGCGGCGATGGCCGGGCTGGCGCTCGCCGGCTCGAGCGCGAAACCGGTCGCCGGCGACGTCACCGAGGCGCGCTTGCTCGCTGCCGAGGACGATCCCGACAACTGGCTCAGCCATGGCCGCACCTATGCCGAGCAGCGCTTCAGCCCGCTGACCGAGATCGACGAGGGCAACGTCGGCCGGCTGAGCCTGGCCTGGGCGGTCGAGCTCGACACCAGCCGCGGGCAGGAAGCGACCCCGGTGGTGGTCGACGGCACGATGTATGTGACCACCGCGTGGTCGAAAGTGATGGCCGTCGACGCGGCGACCGGCGAAGTGCTGTGGAACTACGACCCCGAGCCGAAGGGCGCGCAGGGCGCCTTTGCCTGCTGCGACGTGGTCAACCGCGGCGTGGCGGTGTGGCAGGGCAAGGTCTTCGCCGGCACGATCGACGGGCGGCTGGTGGCGCTCGACGCGGCCACCGGCGAAGAGCTGTGGGACACGCTCACTGTCGACCAGGCCCAGCCCTACACCATCACCGGCGCGCCGCGCGTGGTCCGGGGCAAGGTGATCATCGGCAACAGCGGCGCCGAGCTCGGCGTGCGCGGCTACGTCAGCGCCTACGATGCCGCAGACGGCAAGCTGGTGTGGCGGTTCTACACCGTGCCCGGCAACCCCGCCGACGGGCCCGACGGCGCCGCCTCCGACGACGCTTTCGCGCGCTTCGCCGGCGCGACCTGGCATGGCCGGTGGTGGGAGATGGGCGGCGGCGGCACCGTGTGGGACTCGATCGTCTACGACCCGGAGTTCGACCAGCTCCTGATCGGCGTCGGCAACGGCAGCCCGTGGAACCACCGCGCCCGCTCGGCCGGGCAAGGCGACAACCTGTTCCTCTCCTCGATCCTCGCGCTCGATCCCGACACCGGCGCCTACAAGTGGCACTACCAGGTCAACCCCGGCGAGACCTGGGATTTCACCGCCACCCAGCAGATCACCCTCGCCGACCTCGTCATCGACGGAAGGGTGCGCAAGGTGGCGATGCAGGCGCCGAAGAACGGGTTCTTCTACGTGATCGACCGCGCGAACGGAAAGCTGATCAGCGCCGAGGCCTACGCGCCGCAGAACTGGGCCGAGCGCATCGACCTCGCGACGGGGCGGCCGGTCGAGCGGCCCGAAGCGCGCTATGCCGAAGCGCCGTACCTGGTCTACCCGAGCGGCATCGGCGCGCATGCCTGGCACCCGATGAGCTACTCGCCGCGGACCGGCCTCGTCTACATCCCGGCGATGCACGTGCCGCTGAGCTACGCCGACGACGCCAACTACACGCGGCGGATCGGGCGGTGGAACACCGGCGTCGGGTTCCTCGCCCCGCCCGAGGGCTCGGTGCCGGGGGCGACGCCGCTCGAGCGCCGCGCGGCGCTGGCGGCGATGAACAAGGGCATGCTGGTCGCGTGGGACCCGGTGAAGCAGGAGGCGCGGTGGACGGTCGAAATGCCGTGGCCGTGGAACGGCGGCACGCTGGCGACTGCGGGCAACCTCGTGTTCCAGGGCGACCCCTACGGCGTGTTCCGCGCCCGCGCCGCCGACACCGGGCGCGAACTGTGGAGCTTCGATGCCCAGCGCGGGATCGTCGCCGGCCCGGTCACCTATCGCGCCGGCGGCGAGCAGTATGTCGCGGTGCTGGCGGGCTACGGCGGCTCGATGGGCATGGCGACGACCACCGAATGGATGCGCCGGCCGCCGCCGAACGGCGTGCTGCTGGCGTTCAAGCTCGGCGGCAACGGCCGCCTCGCCCCGCTGCCGCCGATGACCCCGCGCCCATACGCCGCCAGCAACGAGAGCTTCACCCGGGCGCAGCTGGCCGAGGGCGAAGCGCAGTATTTCGCGTTCTGCACGATCTGCCACGGCGGCCCCGTCAACCCCGACCTGTTCCGCTCGCCGATGGCGACGAGCGCCGAGGCGTGGCGCGCGATCGTCATCGACGGCGCGCTGGCCGACAACGGCATGATCGGCTTCAAGCCGTGGCTCACGCCCGAGCAGGCCGAGGCGGTGCGCGGGTACGTGCTGGGCGAGGCGGCGAAGCGGGCGGCCGCGGCGCCGTGATCGCGGAACCGTTAGAAATGGAATAGTTCACTCGGTAAACTAATTTGCTCCGGTCGGGCCTTGCCGTTATCGTCGGGCCGGAGAGGGAGCTGCGATGCGCAAGTTCATGGCCGCGACGGTCGTCGCGGCGCTGCTGTCGACCACCGTCCACGCCCAGCCGGCCGGTTCGCTGGCGCCCGCGCCCGGCGACTGGCCGCGCTACGCCCGCGACCTCGGCGGCACGCGCTTCTCGCCGCTCGACGAGATCAACGCCGGCAACGTCGAGCAGCTCGACACCGCGTGGACCTTCCGCCTGCGGCCGGAGGGCGGCGCGGCCCTGCTCGGCGGCACGGTGCCGATCGTCATCGACGGGACGATGTACCTGCCGCTCGGCAATGCGGTCGTCGCGCTCGAGGCGCACACCGGGCGCGAGCTGTGGCGCCATCCGGTGCAGGGGCTGGTGCGGCGCGGAGTCGCCTGGTGGCCGGGCGACGGGGCGATCGCGCCGCGGCTGTTCTTCTCGACCGGCAGCCAGATCACCGCGCTCGATCCGGCGACCGGCCGGCTCGACACCAGCTTCGGCCAGGGCGGCTCGATCGCGATCGACGGCACGCCGTACAACTACCCGCCGTCGATCTTTCGCAACGTCATGGTGATCGGCGCCAACAACGCCGAGATGCCGCGCGGCCCCAATGGCAACAGCCGCGCCTACGATGCCCGCACCGGCGCCAAGCTGTGGGAGTTCAACAGCGTCCCCCAGCCGGGCGAGGTCGGCCATGAAACCTGGCTCGACGACGGCTGGCAAGGCCGCTCGGGCACCAACATGTGGATCTGGTACACCACCGCCGACCCGGCGACCGACACCGTCTACCTGACCATCGGCAGCCCCAGCCCCAACTACTACGGCGGCGACCGGCCGGGCGCGAACCTGTTCGGCAACTCGATCGTCGCGGTCGATGCCGAAACGGGCCGCTACAAGTGGCACTTCCAGACCATCCATCACGACTTGTGGGACTGGGACCTGCCGGCCCCGCCGGTGCTGTTCGATGTGACCGTGGACGGCAAGCGCATCCCTGCCTTGGCCGAAACCGGCAAGCCCGGGCTGATGTACATCCTCAACCGAGAGACGGGCGAGCCGATCCACGGCGTCGAGGAGCGCCCGGTGGCGAGCGCCGACGTGCCCGGCGAGTGGTACAGCCCGACCCAGCCGTTCCCGGTCAAGCCCGAGCAGCTCAACCGCGGCGTGTGGACGCCCGACGACGTGGTCACCGCCGAGGACACCACGCCAGAGCACGCCGCCGCCTGCCGCGCGCTGCTCGATTCTTACGGCGGCACGTTCTTCAACCAGGGCTCGTTCACCCCGTTCTTCATCCACAATCCGGGCGATCCGCCGAAAGCCTCGATCAACATGCCGCACAACGGCGGCTCGGTGTGGGGCGGCAGCGCGGCCGACCCGGCCAAGGGCATCGTCTACGTCAACACCAGCGAGAGCGGCTCGATCGGCTGGATCGAGAAGCGCGACCCGAAGGGAGACTACGGCCGCGGCACGGCGGATTCGACCCAGCCCTACGACCGCGGCAGCCTGCAGGGCCCGGGCGCCTACTCGTCGTTCAGCGCCAGCTTCAAGACCGCCGAGGGGCAGACGCTGACGCTGCCGTGCATCCGCCCGCCATGGGGGCGGCTGCTGGCGGTCGACGCCAACTCGGGCGAAATCCTCTGGGCCAGCCGCCTCGGCGTGACCGAAGCGCTGCCGGAGCGCAAGCGCGACACCGGGGCCAACAACAGCTCGGGCGGGCCGATCGTCACCGCCGGTGGCCTGGTGTTCATCGGCGCCACCGGCGACCGCTACTTCCGCGCGTTCGACGCCCGCAACGGCGACATCCTGTGGGAGCAGCAGCTCGACAACGCGGCGATGACGGTGCCGATCACCTATCGCGGCAACGACGGAAAGCAGTATGTGGCGGTCGTCGCGGTCGGCTCGGGACTCGGCGGCCCCGGCCCGCGCGGGCCCGACGGCAAGCCGCTGAACAACGAATCGCTGATCGCCTTCGCGCTGCCCGAATAGCTGGAGAGAAGCCATGGCTCGCCCTTTCACCATCGTGCTCGGCGCCGCGGCGCTGGCGGTTTCCGCCTGCGCGGCGGCGCAGCAGACGGTGACCACGCCCGAAGGGGCGCAGATGAGCGTCGCTTCCGACCTCGCCTACGGGCCGGGCGAGCTGACCGAGGACCAGCTGGCAAGCTCGACCCGCAGCCTGTTCGCGCAGGATTCGATGAACGTGTTCCGCCGCTTCCCGCGCGAGAAGACCGCCGAGATGGTCAAGTTCTACACCGAGGCGCTGGCGCTGCGCTCGCTGAGCCCGATCCAGCTGACCGCGACCCAGCAGATGATCCTGACCGGCGTCGGCAGCGGGCAGATCAAGCTTTCGGCCGGGCAGCAGGGCAACCGCCAGTACGACCTTGACGGCGGCTATCGCGGGGGCACGGGAATCCGCTTCCTGATGCTGAGCTACCCCGACCACACGGTGGTCCAGCAGCGCTTCCGCGACGCCGGCTTTGCGGCGCCGGAGTTCGTCCAGCGCGAAGACGGCTACCGCCAGGCGCTGGTCAAGGACCCGGGCGGGTTCGACATCGTCATCCTGACGCGCGGCGGATTGAAGGACCATTCCGACAGCGGGGTCCGCGTCGGCATCGCCGTGTCCGACCTGGCGAAAAGCCGGGCGTTCTATCGCGACTTCGTCGGCCTCGACGAGCTCGAGCCGGTGGCCGCGCCGGTGCTCGGCACCACGCTCTATCCGTACCGCCACAAGGAGACTATCGTGTTCCTCTACGAGGCGATGGGCGACGGCGTCGACACCGGCAGCGCCGGCATCCAGTACGTCGTCAGCGACGCGCCGCTGGTCGACGCCAAGGCCAGGCATCGCGGCGGCATCGCGGTCGAGACGCCGCTCAACAAGCTCGCCGGGTTCGACCTGGTGACGGTGTGGCTCAACGACCCCGACGGGGTAACCAACTACTTCGCCCAGGTCGGCCCCGACAGCCGCACCGCGCGGGCGGCGCGGGCTGCCGGCGACTAAGCCCTACTTCTTGGCCTGGACGATGTATTCGGCGAGCAGGTCGATGTCCTCGGGCGGCAGCCAGCCGAAGCTCGGCATCGCGCCCTGGCCGTTGGTCACGCGGTCGACCACGAAAGCCTTGTCGAGGTTGGGGTTGCCGTCGAGCGCCGGACCGACCGAGCCGGCGGCGTTGGCGTCGGCCAGCGCGTGGCAGGCGACGCAGCCGTTGTCGGTGAACAGCGTGCGGGCGCGTTCGACCTGGCCGGCGTCGAGCGCCGATGCGGCCTCCTCGGCGCTGGCGAGGGCGGTGGCCAGCGGGATCGCGGCGGTGGCGAGCGCCAGAGCGCCGAGGCCGAGCTTGGTCATGGTTCCCGCGCGCGCGGCAATTCGTGGCATCCTGTCCGACCTTTCAAGTGGTTGAGGGGCCGCTGCGAGAGCCGGACCCCGGTCAATGATCCGGATAGCCGAATCAAGCTTTACCGCAGATTTACGCCCTAGCCATGTGTCGGACATTGTCAATCTCATCCCCGCGTGCCCGATCGGCGGGCCGGGATGACGCCGGCCGATTCCTCGTCTAGGGAACGCGCAAAGCACAGGAGGACAGGCATGCACAAGGCACTCCTCGCCGCGGCCGCGATCGGGCTGCTCGGCGGCTGCGACCGGGGCCCGGAACCGCCCGAAAAGACCGTCCAGCAGCTGATGGCGCAGGAGGTCCAGCCGACCGCCAAGATCTACTGGGATTCGGTCCAGTACATCAGCGACGAGACCGGCAACCACGAGATCTTCCCCGAGACCGACGCGGACTGGCAGCGAACCAGGGCCGCGGCCACGAAAATGGCCGAGCTCGCCGCGCTGCTCAAGGAGCCGGGCTACGCCGATGGCCGCGGCAAGGACTGGCTGCAATTCTCGGACTCGCTCGCCGAAGTCAGCCGGCTGGCCGAGCAGGCCGCCGACGAGCGGAGCACCGACAAGGTGTTCGAGGTCGGCGGCACGATGTACAGCGTGTGCAGCGCGTGCCACCAGGCCTACCCGGCCGAGAGCGAGGAAGGCGCCGCGCCGACCGCCGCCCCCGAGGCTTGAGCCACCGGCCCGAGCGATGCTGACGCCCCGCCTCGGCTGGCTCGTGCAGCCGCGCATGCTCCTGCTGCTCGGCCTGCTGCTCGTGCTGCTGATGCCGGGCGCCGACGCGTTCGCGCACGACATCTCCGAGGCCGATCGCGCCGCGGTCCAGCGCATCGACGGGCCGGCGCCGTTCCCGTTCCTCTATCTCGGGGCCAAGCACATGGTCACCGGGATCGACCACGTGCTGTTCCTGATCGGGGTGGTGTTCTTCCTCTACCGGCTGCGCGACGTGGTCCTCTACGTCTCGATGTTCACCATCGGCCACTCGCTGACCCTGCTCGGCGGGGTGCTGCTGGACACCGGCGCCAATTCGTACATCGTCGATGCGATCATCGGCTTCTCGGTGGTCTACAAGGCGTTCGAGAACCTCGGCGGCTTCCGCCTGCTCGGCTTCGCCCTCGACACCCGGCTGGCGGTGCTCGGCTTCGGCCTGTTCCACGGGCTCGGCCTGGCGACCAAGGTGCGCGACCTCGGCCTGTCCGACGACGGGCTGCTGGTGAACCTGGTCTCGTTCAACGTCGGGGTCGAGGTCGGCCAGGTCGCGGTGCTGACGGTGGTCGTGGCGCTGCTCAACTGGTGGCGCGCCACGCGGTCGTTTGCGCCGGCCGCGTTCTATGCCAATCTCGCGCTGATGGCCGGCGGCTTCGCGCTGATCGGCTACCAGCTGACAGGATACGCCGCGTCATGACCGAGATACCGATCGCCCCGCCTCCGTCGCGCAAGAAGCTGCTGGTCGGGATGGCCGCGGCGGTGGCCGTCGCGGCCGCCGGTCTCGTGGTGTTCGTGCTCCCCGCCGAATACGGCATCGACCCGACCGGCGCCGGCGCCGCCCTCGGCCTGACCCAGCTCGCCGGCGAGGAGGAGAACATCTACCTCAAGCGCGGCCAGGCGCGCACCAACGTGCTGTTCCCGATCGAACCCGCCGAAGCGCCGGCCCGGTTCACCGCGAGCGAGATGATCGCCCGCAAGGGCGTGGCGCTCCCCGCCGGGGCGCAGCTTCAGTCCGACCGCTTCGAGTTCGAGCTGCTGCCGTACGAGGGAATCGAGCTCAAGTACGTGCTCGACAAGGGCGCGCCGATGTTCTTTTCGTGGCACGCCATGGCGCCGGTCAACGTCGACATGCATTCGCATCCGTTCGACGGCGGCGAGGAAGCGACCGAGAGCTTCGTCATCGGCGACATGCGGGCCCAGAGCGCGGTCTACGTCGCGCCGTTCAATGGCATCCACGGGTGGTACTGGCAGAACCGCTCGCTGGAGCCGGTCAAGCTGACGCTCGAAGCGAGCGGGCTGTTCACCGGCTCGAAGACCTTCGACCAGGCGGGCGAGCACGACCGGCCGCTGTCGCCGCCGGGCGCGGGCGCCGATGCGGGGACCGGTCCGGCGGCCGATTGATCGCGTTCAGTTTCGGATTTTGTCAAACTGGGGCCGTTACGCCCTTGTTGTGCGCGCGCAATCTCGGCTAGGACGGGAGCGGTCGG
>Ga0196977_1001000_pt1 | contig 11908 bp, 9 predicted proteins | sample S3v_1013CmetaG_FD_148634 | JGI IMG/M metagenome (GOLD analysis project Ga0196977, IMG submission 148634) | Soil microbial communities from Anza Borrego desert, Southern California, United States - S3+v_10-13C | ecosystem: Environmental > Terrestrial > Soil > Desert | place: USA: California...
GATCGGTTGCGGCGGTTTTGCTGGCGCCGGCAGTGGATAGACGTGCGTAACCGTTTGCCACGAAAGCGGACTGCGTCTCGGCGCAGGCGGCGCAGGCGGAAGTGGAGTCTGTAGTGCTAATGGTTTCAGCCGCGCGGCGCGCGCAATTTCCGTCGCTTTGTAAAGACCCCAGACCAAAGAGCAGAGCGTCATCAGGAATGAGGCGACAAAGAAGCCCACCGTAAAACCTAAGCCGCTAAACTGAAACAGGATGTAGGCGCCCCAGTACCACCAGAAAAAGTACTGGCGGAAAAACTCCCATGCGTAAGAGAACGAGTTCTGTACCACTTTTGTTGGATCGCGGGGCACGGGCAGTGAAGCAGAGCTCGACGTACTGAAGACTGATTGGACCGACGTTGACGCGGGCGAAGATGGCATCGGACGTTCCTTCGTCTTCTCATCCCACGGTAGCCAGCGCACGGTTCGCGTTTCCGCCGGAGCTTCTTCTCGGGCGACTTCTCTCGTCTTTGTTTCTGTCTCCAAATCAGCCGGAGCTGTCATCCACGCAGGCAAACGCGACGGCGCTTGGACCAATTCCAACAGACGGGGAACAGACTCCGGCGGTCCGGAAGCGGCGCTTGCGAGAACGTCTGCTAACCGTGAATGCTCGGTTCCGATTTCTCTGATCTTCGTAAAGAGAGTCGACGACGCGGGATCCTGAAAATCGGCTTTAGTAAACAACAGGTTCTCGTCGTGATGTTCCTGCCAGAGGGTTGGCCGTTCTGCGAGTGACAACAACGACAGGTAGATCACAAGCGCGGAAAAGTTATCGAGACTCTGATCGAAGTGTTGCGCCGTTCGGTGCGGATGCTGGTAATGCTGATGTCCAACTTCAGACGCAGACCATCCGTTCATCGCCGGAACGAAGATGCCGTCGTGATCGATTAGACGCAGTTGCCCGTGTTCGACGATCACGTTGCCGTGTTGGAGATCGCCGTGTGCGATGCCCGACGCTTCCAACGCGCTCACGACGCGCAACCATTCTTCCGCCAGGTGAAGCAGCACGTCGCGCCGGTGGAGCATTTCGCCAACGTACAGGTCGAGCGTTGGCCCATCGATCCACTTCATGAAGAGAATCGGATAACGCTGGCCGCCGACAAGTATGCCTTCGGGCGCGTACCTGAAGTCCGAAAGACATAAGACGGGTAACGATTGAACGTGTTCCTGAAGGACGCGATAACGCTGATCCCGGTCGCCGAGGTAACCGCGGAAACAGCGCACCGCGAAGTCGCCATGTCCGTTCGTCGACTTGAGCTTATAAACGTAAGCAAACTGCCCCGAAGTAACGATCGGCATTCCGAGACGGTCAACCGCGGGCAGAGTGTTTCGCAAAACAGGACTCGCAAAACAGACCGAAGGGCACTGAATAACCTCTGTGAAGTGCCTGGCAGACGGCCAGTATCTGGGAATCTGTCCTGATTGCGAGGGCGAGGCTACCACTAGCTGAAACTCCGCTGCTGAACTTCGAGGCGTATCACCGCGATGTCGTCGTTTCTTATTCTGCCAGCGAGCCGCTCGTTCTCAAAGAATTTTGCGGCGTTCGGCTCGTCATTGTCTCGCAGAATATCGCGAAAGTCGTTCTGTTCGAAGCGTTCGAGATACCAGGTGGCCGCTGCGTCTGAAACGAGGAAGAGTACGTCGTTGTGCCGGCAACGTCCGGAATCGATCACCAGCGAGTCGGTACTGGTCTTATAAAAAACCGGATCAGAAGCCACGAGCAGCGGCGCACTGTTGAAGCTTGCCGAATTCGAGAGGGGCAAACTCTTGAGTAGCGCACCGTCGCGGCAATGCAATAGGCACGCATCACCGAGTGCTATCGCTTTCCACGACGGCCACTCGCTGCGCAGATCCAACTCAACACCCACGAAAGCAGCAAACGATCCTTTCCGCGCTTTCTCTTCCGCGTACCACGGCAGCGTTAGTTGTTTCCAAGACGAATGGAGCGCGAGCCCTTCGCTCGCGACCCAATCGTGAAACGTTTGAGCCGTAAGCGCTGAATCATTGTGCACCCAGTTTCCCGCCAGACGTTGCGCCCAGCTCCGGGCGTCGAATGCTTCCGTTGCGCCATCCGCCACGGCGAACCGGCAGTTTTGCTCGTTTATACCGATGACGTCTTCACACTCAGACGACTCAAAGCCCGATTTGGGCAACAGAACCTGTTGCGTTCGCACTTCCCAGCCGGCGCTTTGTTTTACAGAACTCATTCGGGCTCCGTGATTTCGTCCATCCAGCGGTACGGCGTCATGCCCGTGAGGCTTGTGCCGATCTCGTAGAACTGTACGATGGAAGACGGGTCGCCGTTGAATACAAATCCTCGCGAACCTTCGATCGCGTGCACGCCGAGTTGTGCGGCTGCGGCTAAAAAGCCGGCCGGCAAAGGACTGGAGATCTTGAACAACGTGCGTGCAAATCCATCCGGTAACAGACTTTCATCGGCCGGGTATTCGACCTTTGCTGCGCGACGCGAAGAGATGTGGCAGTTGAATAACAACACCCGTCCATCGTCCGTGCCGAGAGACATGATCTGCTGTCCGATCTCGAATGGCTCACCGTCGCTCGACTCACCATCAGTAAGATGCAACACGGTCGGTGGAAAACCGCGCGGGTGATCGGCCAGCCAACGTTCGAGTAGCTGCTTCACTCGCGTGAGCGCGCCACACATCGGCGTTTTTCCATCGGCCGCCGGATGAATCCAGACGGGAAAACGCACGGGAATCTCGACCCAGCCTGACGCGCCGTCTGAAACCCTCTTGTAACTGCTCTTTATCTGTAGCGGATGATCGGCAACGTCAGCGATGGGAATGATCTCGCGCGACGCCAGCGGACCGCCAAAAGCACTCCACACCTGGCGTCCGTAACCGAGCACGGCGACGTGATAGTAATTCCTGACCTCTTCAGTTTTGGTACAACGAATAACGAGATCGTGCAGTGTGTGGTTCACCACTTCAGCAACAACGTCGGCCTTTTTTCGGGCTGAGTCGCCGCTGAAAGGATCAGACATCGACGCGGATTGATCGATCAGAAGAACAACACAAGTCGGGTTGGCGCGCGTGATCTGGGCTGAATACATTGGCAGTCTATTTACTCAACGATAGGACGGTAGTGCCACCGCTCGCCGAAGTTCGCGGCAGGCTTAAATACAAAACCAGTGACAACACTGTTGCTGTGTGGTCCAGAATGTCGCCCACTATTGCGACGATTGCCTTCAGTAGCCAAAACGAAGAGACTTCGATGATGAATGAGCCAATCGCGGAGGCGATTATCAACAGCACTGCCATGACGGACCAGGCGCCGAATAGCTGAAGCCGGCGGCCTCGTGTTAATTCAATGCTTCGGGCAAAGACTTCAGTCACTGATCCCTTCTCCAGAACGGCGATCGGGTAAACCAGTATGAAAACCAGGGAGACGATGATACCCGGAATGATTAGTAACGCGTAGCCGAGCACCTGAAGCACGGCGATGATTACGGCGCAAATGGCTAGTTTGCCGAGTTTGGTCAGACCCCAACGATACGATTCGTGAATGCCTGCCTCCTTTCCAGTCAGGAGGACCCTCATCAGCGCATAGATCAGCGCCGGTACGACCAACACCTTACAAACACCGCTAAGCAACAAAGACCAGGCCATTAATTCCCACTGATCTCTTATTTCGGCGAGGTTAAATTCGCGGAAGATCTCAAACGGCGTGACCGTAACCACGACGATCTTTGTAATCAGCCAGAAGTTTGAGCCGAAGAGCGCGAGAGTTTCAGAAATCGCAGTACCGACTCCGAAAGGAGCAATGCCGGGCAATGGCTGGTTCGGATCGATCTCCGGTTGCCACTCGCGAGTTTGATCATGGCGGGTAAAGAAGTTTTGCAGAGCGAGATCGTCACCACACCCGATACAGACTTGTGCCGCCGTGTGATTGATAGCTCCACAGTACGCGCAGTCAGTGCCAAACATTAGGTTACTCTTTCAGTTCATCGCCGTGTAGCAATGATCGTCCCGGCGGTCTGTAGTTTCCTCACAGGTTGCAAGGTTCCTGTGAAGCGTGAGTCGAAGCAAGGTAGCGTGCAAAATCTATCGCAAGACGGTCCTCACGACAAGTCGCAGGTCGAGTCCCTTCGTGGTCTAACTCAGTAATTTTTCGGAGTTGTCGAGATCACGGGCCAAGCGTACACTGCCGTCCAGTAATTTAGTTCGACTGCATTTGATCAGCCGCATCAAGGAAGTCGATTCCACTACCACTTCAGGAATTTCAGAATCGAGCAAACAGAGAATGTGATCCGAAGTAGGCCATTCCACGTTTCACGGCGTGCGGGAGTGCAGATTCACACAGGAGGATTGCACTGAAACGACCATGCGCCGTCAGGGCCGGGGTTGACGAGAGTCAAGGGGCGCCCCGGCCCTTCTTGCGTTACTTTTCAAAAGAAACCGAAGACCTATTTGAGGCTTGTAGAAAAATGGACCCGACGTTCATAATGAGCCAGCAAAGCTCTCACGCTTTTAGAGGTTCATGGTGACTCCCCAACGCATTCGGCGAACCCGATTGGTGTACGGCGCTCCATCGTTCCGAAAAGTTGTCACGATCTCTGTTCTCATTTCGATAGCTTATTACGTCACTGCGAAAGTCGGATTCTGGTTTAGTCTGCAACCCGGTTCGGTGTCAGCGCTGTGGATGCCCAATTCGATCTTGCTGGCGGGCTTGTTGTTGACGACCAGACGCTGGTGGTGGCTGGTGGTCGTAATTTGCTTGCCTGCGCATCTCGCTGCAGAGTTCGAGAGCGGCGTGGCCGCTACCATGATCCTTTCATGGTTTCTCAGCAATTCATTTCAGGCCGTAATCGGCGCGACTCTGATGAGGTACTTCCTACCCGCGGAGGTTCGGCTGGACAGGACCAAACACCTCACGATGTTTTTGGTCTTTGGCGCTTTCCTCGCGCCGTTTCTGTCGTCGTTTCTCGACGCGGCTTTAGTGAAACTCAATGCCTGGGGCACTCAGACCTATTGGGAACTCTGGAAGGTCCGCTTTCTTTCGAATGTCCTGGCAAGCCTTACGCTTGTGCCTTTCATTCTCGAATGGGTGCAAACGGATTACCGGCGGCTGGTCCGTGCAGCACGGGTTCGCTATTTGGAAGCATTGTTGTTGCTGATGGTCCTGTTTGCTGTTGGTTACCTCGTTTTCAATGCTCAGCAAACTTCCTTCACAAACAAACCTGCCAGTTTGTATTGGCCGCTTCCGTTTCTCGTATGGGCCACCGTCAGGTTTGGACTGCGCGGAGTGACGACCGTTCTGCTGCTCGTAACGTTCATGGTGATCATCGGTGCGATGCGCGGAGGCGGTCCCTTCGTCGCGCCTTCTGCTTCGGACAATGCCCTCTCGATCCAGGTGTTTTTGATTCTCGTGTCTGTTCCATTGCTGGCGCTCGCGGCGATCATCAAAGAGCGTCACCTCTCGGAACAAGCGTTGGCCGAAATCAACGTACGCAATCAGGCGATTCTACGCGCGATTCCCGACATGATGTTTATTCTCGATCGGAACGGCGTTTACCTCGACTACTATGCGCGTGACGTCGGAACGTTATTACATTCACCGCACGATTTCCTTGGTAAAAGCGTGCGTGAAGTCTTGCCGCCGGAGTTGGCGGAAAAGGTTTACGAGGTGATCGACAAAGTAAGGAAGAATGATCCGCCGCAAGTGCTCGAGTATTCGCTGCGGATGGGGAATGAAGACCGTTATTACGAAGCTCGCCTGGTGAGTGCAGATGGTCCAAATATTCTGACGATCGTCAGAGACATTACGGAAACACGGCAAGCGGCCGAAGCAATCAGAAAGAGCGAAGAGCGGTTGTCGGAGAGCACCAGGATGATTCGCTCGCTGGCCGGGAAGTTGATTACGGCGCAGGAGTCTGAGCGACGAAGGATATCGACCTTGCTCCACGACGACGTGGGCCAAAGCGTCGCCGCAATTGGGTTGACGATCAATCGCTTGAAGCGCAAGCTTCCGGACGATCCGCAGGCTACGATTGCGGAGTTGGACCAGGTTTATAGGCAACTGGACAGTCTCACAGCGCAAATTCGCCAGCTTTCGCATCAACTTCATCCGGGAGTGCTCGAACACCTGGGACTCGTTAAAGCACTTCGTTCGCATGTCACAGAGCTAAGCAATGAAGAACAGCTCGCGGTGAAGTTTACGGCTGATGTAAAGACCGATCCGGTCCCGCCGGAGATTTCGGTTTGTATCTATCGCGTCGCTCTCGAAGCGCTGCGAAACGTTTCCGCGCATTCGGGTGCGAACTCTGCTCACGTTGCGCTCAGTGAAAGTAACGGCTGGCTGATGCTCGAAGTGTCTGACTCAGGGAAGGGGTTTGACGTTGAAAAAGTAGGACACGGAACCGGTCTGGGGTTGGCGAGTTCAGAAGAACGAGTCAAACTGTTACACGGTTCACTGGAGGTTCGATCGGTTGCGCACTATGGAACGCGTTTGACAGCGCGCGTCCCGCTATCGAACTCGCAATGACACGACCCACGATCTTAATTGCCGACGACCACAAGATGTTTGCCCAGGGGTTGGCTGGGCTGCTCGAAGATGAGTTTGATCTAGTCGGCACTGTCGAGAACGGTCAGGCCTTAATCGACGAGGCTTTGCGACTAAAGCCGGACCTGATCATCGTCGACATTTCCATGCCTGTTTTGAATGGCCTCGATGCAGTGCGCAGGCTTAGCCAGAACAACACCGGTTCAAAGGTGGTTTTCCTCACGATGCACGCAGATACCCGTTTGCTGCGCGAGGCGTTTCAATGTGGTGGAGTCGGATACGTGTTAAAACAGTCGGCTGGTGAGGAATTGCTCTTTGCGTTGCGACAGGTGATGAGTGGTCAGCATTACATCTCACCGTCGATCGAAAAAGAATTAAAGAACGAAGCGTTAACCGCGCCTGACGAAAAACAACACTTCAAGCTCACGCCGCGCCAACGTGAAGTGCTGCAACTGCTTTGTGCAGGCTACACAATGAAAGAGATCGCGAACCGCCTAAACATCTCCACGCGTACTGCTGAAACCTACAAGTACCAGATCATGGAAGGTCTCGGCGTCGACAGCACCGCCGAGCTCATTCAATACGGGATTAAGCTTGGACTTTCCGGTACGTAGGTCCACAATCTGACGTAAGAGGACGTGTAGTGTAAGGGAGGTGACTGGCGTGGATCGTTCATTGGGGTTGCTGGTAGTTGTCGGAGGAGTCGTCGTCATCGTCGTGGGCTTGTTGATCTATTCCGGAGCGCTCAGTTGGTTTGGGCGTTTACCGGGCGACATTCGTTACGAAAGTGCGAGCGTTCGTGTTTATGTTCCGATCGTCTCGATGTTGCTCGTGTCCCTGGTGCTGACAGTCCTCATCAGTTTGCTGCGCAGGTTTTTCTAGCAAGACGACGGCTTAGAGACCTGTCATTCGTTCCATACCTTCCGGGTAACGTTCGCCTTGTACACTGATCTTGGACGCGGCGCTGTTGAGGTCACGCAGATCCTCCGCTGATAACTCGACCTCGGCAGCACCGATGTTCTCTTCCAATCTACTGAGTTTCGTTGTGCCGGGGATTGGCACGATCCACGGTTTCTGCGCGAGTAGCCAGGCGAGTGCGATCCGGGCAGGTGTCGCGTTCCTTCGTTCGCCAATTGTTTTCACGAGATCGATCAGCGCTTGATTCGCTTTGCGAGCTTCTTGTGTGAAACGTGGCAAGCGGTTGCGCATGTCGGAACTGTTGAATGTCGTATCTTCATCTATCTTCCCCGTGAGAAAACCGCGGCCGAGCGGACTGAAGGGGACAAACCCAATCCCGAGTTCTTCGAGCGTAGGCAACACTTCGGCTTCCGGGTTTCTGGTCCAGAGCGAGTATTCACTTTGGACCGCCGTGACCGGCTGCACCGCGTGTGCCCGGCGGATCGTTTGCACGCCTGGTTCGGAAAGTCCGAAGTGCCTCACCTTTCCTTCGCGAATCAAGTCGCTCACTGTTCCAGCGACATCTTCAATCGGCACGTTTGGATCGACCCTGTGCTGATAAAGCAGATCGATCGTTTCGAGCTTGAGTCGTTTGAGAGATGCTTCGGCGACCTCTCTGATGTGTTCCGGACGGCTGTTCAATCCGTTCCACTTTGATGGATCGGCAGGATCAGGTTTGAAGCCAAACTTGGTGGCGATCACGACCTGATCGCGGACGGGAGCCAGGCCTTCGCCGACGAGTTCTTCATTTGTGAATGGACCATAAACCTCTGCGGTATCAAAAAACGTGACGCCCTTTTCGACCGCCGAACGGAGGAGCGAGATCATCTCGGCCTTATCTTTCGCCGGTCCATACCCGTGGCTCATGCCCATACATCCGAGCCCGAGTGCCGACACTTCCAAGTTTCCCAGCCTGCGCTTCTGCATTTCTGTGCTCCTTAGTCTTTGCTGCCGGCCACTTCGGCGATGATTTCGTACGAGCGTATGCGAGCGTCGTGATCGTAGATGCTGGTGACGATCATTAACTCGTCGGCGTTCGTCAACGCGACGAAGTCTTCCAGGCCCTTCCCCACGGTCTCCCGCGAACCGACTATGGCGTATTTCAACATACTCGCGGCCTGGTGCTGTTCCAGCGGCGTCCAGTAGTCGTCGATGTTGTCGATCGGCGCCTGCAATTTACCAGGGGCGCCGCGCACGAGATTTGTGAACGACTGCTGCACCGTCGTAAACAGTCGACGCGCCTCATCATCTGTCTCAGCAGCAACAACGTTAACACCGGCCATTGCATACGGATGGTCCAGTTGCTTCGACGGCTTAAACTTTCCCCGGTAGATTTCGAGCGCGCTCGACAACGCGTCCGGCGCGAAATGAGAAGCGAAGGCGTAAGGGAGTCCGAGCGCCGCGGCGAGTTCGGCTCCGAACGTACTCGATCCGAGAATCCAAATCGGAACTTCCGTGCCGGCGCCCGGAACCGCACGCACCGCTTGGCCCGACTTCGCCGGTGCCAGGAACGCCTGCAATTCCAACACGTCCTCGGGGAAAGTGTCAGCTCGCCCTGGATCGCGGCGCAGTGCACGTATTGCACGATGATCGGTACCCGGTGCGCGGCCCACGCCCAAGTCAATACGACCGGGATAAAGCGACTCGAGTGTGCCAAACTGTTCCGCGATCACGAGTGGCGAATGATTCGGCAGCATGATGCCGCCCGAACCAACCCGAATCGTTGACGTCCCACCCGCGAGATAACCGATCACAACCGACGTCGCAGCACTCGCGATCCCCGTCATATTGTGGTGTTCGGCAACCCAGTAACGCGTGTATCCAAACCTCTCCGCTTGTTGCGCCAGCTCAAGACTCTTGCGCAACGCCTCCCGCGGCGTTTCATTCAGGACGACCGGCACCAAATCAAGTATCGAGACGCGAACCATACGTATTTCTTCCGCTAGCGAATGAGTGCGCGTTTATTCTACGATCGTACGTACCACGTCAGAAATTGAAGATCGTTGCGAATTCGGAGCGGACGTTGTGCGCCGTGCGACTCGGTATGCCCCGATACAGAGGCAGACCGCCAAAATCCAGCACCGAATTATTTGCCGCGCGCGTCCGGTAATAGCCTTCTTCGAGTGCGAACGTTACCCAGTTGTTGAGCTTGTACTGAATGTTTCCCGAGAACAGATCGCTGCGCCCGCGCACGGGCGAGAAACGCCGCGCGTCGCGTGGCCGCGCCTCGTCGAAACCGTAAGAGAGAAACGCACTCCAACCGGCATTGCGTCCCGCCGGATCCGCGTTGAAGATTCGCGAGAGCGGAAATCCGACTTGCACAAATCCACCCTGTCCGCGCACCGGCCGCTGTGGCGCTGCCACCGGCGTTCCATCCAACAAACCAAACACAACCGTCGCCGAGCCATCGATCGAAGGCGCACTCGCTGTCGCCGTTAGACCAGAGGTGTCGTTGAACGTTGAAAGGAGTTGTCCCGCAAAAAAGAAACGCAGATCCGAACCCGCATAATATTTCCCAACCAGCGTGGCGAATCGTGTCGGCAACTGAAACTCCGCACTCCAACCGTTACTGCTGCTGCTCACTTCGGCTCCGGACGGAAACGCATCCTGGAATGCCACCGGTATATTCGCGGCGACTACGATCGCTTTCCGTCGCTGGTGTTCGAAGCTGAAGATGAGCTCAGCGGGCGCAACGCCGTCAGCCTTGTCGAGTTGCCATTGCAGCACAGCACGGCCCTGCACTCCCGGGCGGTTCGAATCCGCACCTTCACGTTCGCCGAAGCCCAACTGATCGGCGACGTTCACCGGCAGGTCACCAAACGCCGGCAACACAATTGCGAACTCGGGCGCAATCTTCCACGCTCGACTGCCGCCTATTTTGTAATTCAAGCCGGTTCGCAGTTGCGGAAGACGCTCATAAGCCGCGCCATACCCGATACCGCCAAAATTCGTGTTCTCGATCGTGTTCGGCAGTGTTGATGAAACAAACGGCGTCCAATCCTGACCAAACAACACGAACGCGCTAAGGTTATCGTCGAAGCGACGATCGATGCGTGCCCACGCCAAACGAATCGACGGTTGACTCGATCGGATGGAAGAGATGTTGCGGTTGTTGACGCGAGTGAAGTTACCCTCGAAGTCCATCTCGAAGCGGCCGGTGATCGTTGTATTAGGAGACGGATCGAGCCACTCGAAGTTGATACCTAACCGCAGTGCGCGAGCTTTCAGGTGAAACTCAGGCGAACCGTTTGGTCCAGTGTCACCCGCGAGCAAGGGCAGCGGAAAATCGTTTCCCTGCGGAGATGAGGAGTCGTGAATCAAACTGGTCTTGAAGTATCCGTAGGGTTTCAGTCGCACTCCCGTTCCGAGTTTGATATCGGGAATCAAGCCTTCTCGTTGTGGTGCATCGATCGGCAGGAGCCGGATCGGCGCAATCGCTGCGATCACGCGCGGTGGCGAGGGTTGCTGGCTTACGGCGGACGCAGTTGCGGCCGTGCGTTCCGTTGGTGGGGCAGCTTCGGGTGATGCAACACGTACTCCGGATGCAGACGCATTGTTCGCTATCGCAACCTCGGCAGGTGGTTGCAACGAAGCGAACTCTTCGGCGGAGATCAAACCCTTTTCCTTTAAGAGGTCCGCGAGCCGATCGCGTTGCTTTGTTACATCTCCGGCTGACAGAATCGACTCCGCCTCTGCATTTGTGACGACCCCCTTACTCAGCAGTAGCTTCAAGAGCGGATCTGCCTTGTCAGACGAAGTTGCCGCGGGCTTTTCCGCCGGCGCTCGATTCGTTTCCTGGGCTCGAACAGTAATGACCGCGCACTGCGACAAAAGCAGTCCGATAAAAAAGAGACTCCGTGTGTGTGACATCTTTACTCCTCCCTTTTTGTCTGAAGCCGATGGACCGCAAGTAACCGACGCTCACGCCGCTGTGGATTCTACTTTGCTAGTGTGGCAAACCTTTTCTAAAACTTGCGGGAAACTGCGCTTTTTTGCGGCGTTTCTTGAACATTGAGCCAAGTGTACGACTGCGTTCTCGGGTTGTGTTATAGAATTCTTCGCACAACGACAGAGGGGCAATCATGCAAACAAAACGTCTCGGCGAGTCGGATCTATTTATTACGCCTATTGGCTTTGGCAGTTGGGCGGTCGGCGGCGGAGGTTGGCAGTTTGGTTGGGGCAGTCAGGATGATGCGCAATCGATCGCGGCGATTCGCCGCGCAGTCGAACTCGGCATGAACTGGATCGATACCGCCGCGGTCTATGGCCTGGGCCACTCAGAAGAGATCGTGAGCAAGGCAGTTGCAGGCCTTTCCAAACGGCCGTACATCTTTACCAAGTGCTCGTTGGTCTGGGATCGCAACGGTGTCATCAGCCACAGCCTCACACGTGA
>Ga0196977_1001002_pt1 | contig 11883 bp, 11 predicted proteins | sample S3v_1013CmetaG_FD_148634 | JGI IMG/M metagenome (GOLD analysis project Ga0196977, IMG submission 148634) | Soil microbial communities from Anza Borrego desert, Southern California, United States - S3+v_10-13C | ecosystem: Environmental > Terrestrial > Soil > Desert | place: USA: California...
GAGAGGAAATCGGACAGGGTCGCATACGGCCCGTTCTTCATGCGCTCGTCGAGTATCGCCTTGGCGACCCCCTCGCCGAAGTTCTTGATGCTTGATAGTCCGAAGCGTATCGCCCCTGCCTTGTTTCCCTCATGCGGCACCACCGTGAAGTCCGTACCCGACTCATTCACATCGGGAGGCAGGAGCGGAATATGCATGCGCTCGCACTCCGCGGCAAACGTTGCAATGGCGTCCGTGTCGCCCGAGTCTGCAGTGAGGACGGCAGCCATATACTCGACCGGGTAGTTAGCCTTCATGTACGAGGTCTGGTACGCGACCTTTCCATAGCAGGCAGCGTGCGCTTTGCCGAAGCCGTACGCGGCAAACGGCTCGATAAGCTTCCAGATCTTCTCGGCCTTGGCGGCAGGAAGCTTCCCGTATTCCTCAAAGCCTTTCATAAGCTTCTCCTTCTGCGCAGCCATCTCAGCCGGGATCTTCTTTCCCATGGCCTTGCGGAGGGTATCTGCTTCAAGCCAGGAGTAGCCGCCAAGAGTGATCGCTGTCAGTAGCACGTCGTCCTGGTACACCAAAAGACCGTATGACTCGTTCAAGTATTCCTTCATGCGCTCGTCGATGAAATTGATGAGCGCAGGATTATGCTTTCTCTCGATGTACGCGGGAATAGATTCCATGGGGCCGGGGCGGTAGAGGGCGACCATGGCGTTGATGTCATGGATGGTGGTGGGCTTCAGCTCCTTCAGGTACCGGGTCATGCCGGAGCCGTTCAGCTGGAACGTGCCTTCGGTCTCTCCGCGCGCAAGCATGGCGAACGTGCGCCCGTCATCAAGCGGGACATTCTCGATATCTATCTCCTTGCCCTGAGTATCCTTCACGCGGCTGACTGCGTCGGCGAGTATGGAAAGGTTCTTGATGCCGAGGAAGTCGAACTTAAGGAGTCCCACTCCTCCATACTCGTCCGTGATGGAATACATGTCGTATTGAGTAATGAGTTTCCCCGTACCTTTGGGGTCCGGCTGAAGGGGGGTCCACTCAACAAGAGGGGTGGGGGAGATAACCACGCCTGCCGCATGGACTCCCACATGCCGTACGCATCCCTCAATGCGCTTTGAGAGATCAAGTATCTCCCGCGCATCCTCGTCCTCCTCATAGAGGCTTTTGAGGTCCGGCTCAAGCTCGAGCGCCTTGTCGATGGTCATGGGAAAGCCCTGCGAGCCTATGGGAATGAGCTTGGCGATTCGGTCGCCCGTGCTGTACGGATGGCCAAGCGCCCTCGACACGTCCCGCACGGCGGCGCGCGCCATCAGGGTGCCGAAGGTACCGATCTGCGCGACCCTATCCTCGCCGTATTTTTCCTTTACGTACCGGATCATGTCGTCGCGGCGGTTGTCGGCCATGTCCATGTCGATGTCCGGAGCCTTAGGACGCTCGGGATTTAGGAAGCGCTCGAAAGGAAGCTTGTATAGAAGCGGGTCGACGTTCGTGATGCCGGTCAAGTATGAGACCAGGGAACCGGCAGCCGAGCCTCGGGTCGTGGTGAGAATGCCTTCTTCTTTCGCGTGGTTAAGGAGGTCGGAAACGACGAGGAAATACCGAGCGAAGTCCTTTCCTTCGATGATGTTCAGCTCGTATTCGATGCGCTCCTCGACCTCCGGAGTGCGCTCCATGCCGCGCGCCTTAAGTCCTGCGTACGCTTTTGCCCGCAGCTCCTCTCCGTGACTTTTATACCCGTCAGACAGGGGAACGTCCGGGAATGTCCATTTGCCGAGCTTGAAAGAGACGTTGCAGCGCGCCGCTATCTTCCCGCTATTGTCTATAGCTCCGGGAACGTGCCCGAACCACTGTTCCATCTCCTCGCTACCGACGAAGGAGAAGTCCTCGTCCTCGTTCCCGCCTTGCCCCGCGCTTCCGAACTTGATCCTGCGCATGACCTCGGTCGCTTCGCGGTCGTCGGGCTTGATGTAGTAGACGTCGTGCTGGGCGAGGAGGGGGACGCCGGCCGCCTGCCCGAGCGCAATAATCTTCTCCATGCGCTCCATATGGCCGTCGACCTTCGGGTGGTGGGTTATTTCAAGAAAGAGATTGTCCTCTCCCATGATGCTCTGGTACTCGGCAAGGGAGGCTGCCGCCCCGTCCCGGTCGCCTGCGGCAAAGAGCTTTGCCACGTCACCTGCGAATGAGGGCATGATAGCTATGACACCCTTAGCGTGCTGTCGGAGAAGTTCCCGGTCGATACGGGGCTTATCGAAGAACCCTTCGATATGCGCTGCCGTAACCAGGGCAAGAAGGTTCTGGTATCCCTCGTTGGTTTCGGCAAGAAGCACAATACGCGACCGTTTGGCGTCGTGTACTGGGTCCTTGTCGAATCGGGAACGCGGAGCCATATACAGATCAACTCCGAGTACAGGTTTTATTCCGCGTTTCTCCGCCGCCTTATAGAACTCAATGGCTCCGTGCATGTTTCCGGCGTCCGTAAGCGCTATAGCATCCATGCCTTTCTCAACCGCTGCATCGACAAGCTCGTCAACCTTTGGAAGCGCCTCGAGGAAGGAATAGTGGGAGTGGGTATGGAGGTGGACGAAGCGCGACATGCTCTCAGGATACCAAATCCCCTTTGGTATAGTTTTCCTATGACGTTAGTGCTCGGAGTGGACGAAGCAGGACGCGGGCCTTTAGCAGGGCCGGTCGCTGTCGGCGTAGTGGCCGTTAGGGAGGACTTTGACCTCGATGCCGCGTTCCCGGGACTCAATGACTCGAAGCAACTTACGGAAAAGGCCCGCGATATCCTCTTTGAGCTTCTGATTGCGCATGCGCTCAATGGGGACGTGTCGTATCACGTCGAGCTCGTGAGCCACAGAGTTATAGACGAGCGGGGCATCACGCACGCAGTCGAGAGGGGAGTGCGCAAGGGGGTTCGGAAGCTCATGCCCGAGCCTGCCGACGGCAAAGTGTGGCTCGACGGACTTCTCAAGGCTCCCAAAGAATATGAGCAGGAAACGGTTGTTCGCGGAGACTCTATTATTCCTGCGATCATGCTCGCCTCCGTTGCTGCAAAGGTGACCCGTGACCGCTACATGACCCGCTTTGCACGGCGTTTTCCCCTATACGGATTCGAGCGACACAAGGGATACGGCACTGACCTCCACTATCGCGCACTTAAGGAATATGGCCTGTGCGATCTTCACCGACGTACGTTCATCCACCTTGCTGAGCTTGACTCAGTGCGTTAACGGAGTTAAACCATAAGCTGGCCTGTACCAAAAGTTCCACTATGTGCCAGATGAGGGAGTTTGTTTTGTATGGCAAGTTCGCCGCCGAGACGACCAAGAGATGTAACGCCGAGGAATTGCTGCTGCGATAGGAAAGGAGGTCAGTGCGAGAGGTTTCGTGGGCTCATTCCTGCGAGTAACTCGATCAATCTGATCGTCAGATGCGGCGACGCTCCAGGCAGCAGCTCTCTAGGAGGAGGAGAGGAACAGAAACGCATCACAGATGCGATCTCGTGCAATCTGGCACGAATCACTGCCTGAAAGGGCAGCAACACCGCCGAGAGATCGGCGGTGTCGCACAAATATGGCTCCAAAGGAGATCGGGATTCCTTGGATTCCCAAACTTCCGTTTTTCTAGGCCCTGTGGTACGGTACTCCCCATGTCAGTACGCATGCGCCATACGAGCAGCCACAGCAAGAACCGCCGGAGCCATCATGCGCTTCGGTCTGCCTCCATAGTTAAGGACGGAGAGAATCTTCGCCTGCCGCACCGCCTGGATGAAGAAACCGGCATGTACCGCGGCAAGCAGATCATTCCTGCGGAGGAACTTAAGCGCCGAGAGGAGCGCGCTAAGAAGCGCGAGCAGAAGAGCGAGAACCCTCTCGCTGAAGGAGTGCGCGAGCCTGTGCACCAGACCGAAGACCCGATCGCCGCGGAGAAGGCGACGACCAAGAACGAGGGACTTCTCGGGCGCTTCACCAAGGGACGCGCCAAGGCACGATCGGGATTTGGAGGAGGGGCGTCCTAATTTCAGAAAACTTCGAAAGCGCGGCTCCAAGGCCGCGCTTTCGCTATGCACAATATGTTCAGGTTGCATCAATGGGCGGTACTGGTAGTCTGAATATACAGCTCTTTCCATATGGCCAACCGCCACCTTGCACGTTCAGTCGTATTACAGACGCTCTTCGAGTGGGACACTACTCAGTCCGAAGAGAGCGCTGTTAACGACATCCTCGCCCGCAACATCGAAGAGTTCGGCGGCGAGGACGGCGACCGGCCATTCATGGAAGCTCTCCTCTCGGGCGTCATCTCAAAGCGCCCCGACCTTGACCTCGTCATAACAAAGGCCGCACCTGACTGGCCCATTGAAAAGATCGCACCGGTTGATCGGAACATTTTACGTATTGGGTTGTTTGAACTTTTATTTGCAGACCGTGCGCAGGTCCCTGCGAAGGTCGCCATTAACGAAGCCATCGAGCTTGCGAAGATCTTCGGCGGCGAGTCCTCAGGCCGCTTTGTGAACGGGGTTCTGGGCGCCGTATACAAGGAGATGGGAGAACCGGGGAAGGACGAGAAGGGGAAGAAGGACAAGGCAAAGCTCAGGTACGAGGACATGAAGGTAATCCAGCTTGGAGGCGCGGTGGTGTACGCAGAGCACGAAGGCCAGTACTATCTCGCCCTCGTGCACGACGTGTTCGGCCACTGGACCCTTTCCAAGGGGAAGATCGGGGACGCTCCCGAGATCGCGAACGAGTCTGTTGAGGAAGGAACCATCCGCGAGATCAAGGAAGAGATAGGGATCGATATCACCATCGATCAGAAGATCGGCGAGAACGAATACGTGGCCTCGCACCCCGAACTCGGCAAGCACCGGAAGCACGTCACCTATTTCCTTGCACGTGCCAACTTCGAACCCCTTCAGCTACAAGCAGGAAAAGGGGGTCTCGACGACGCTAAATGGTTCCGTCTCACGGACATTCTCGACCTCAATTTCTATGACGACATGCTCCCCATAGTTACGGCGGCGGTCCAGCAGCTGCTTGAAAAGGCGCGAAGCAAGAGTAGTGTATAGGCAATGATCGATATTACGCGGCACGCGGCCGCACTCAACCTATCTTTCAATAATCCGGAATTGCTTCTGGAGGCTTTAACGCACCGCTCGTTTCTGAACGAGAACAAGACTGCGAGCGCACACAACGAGCGTCTTGAATTTCTTGGGGATGCCGTCCTTGAGCTTGCCGTCACCCGCTTCCTCTACGACCGCTTCCCAGGGAAGCCCGAGGGCGATCTCACCGCCTTTCGCGCAGCGCTCGTGAATACTGTCTCTCTTGCAGAGAGCGCTGAAGCCATCGGCCTTAACGATCTCCTCTTCCTTTCCAAGGGGGAGAGTCGCGATCAAGGACGAGCGCGTCAGATAATCCTCGCAAACGCCTTCGAAGCCCTCATCGGCGCCATCTATCTTGACCAGGGATACGATGCCGCAGAAGCGTTCATTGGAAAGAATTTGTACTCGAAGATAGACAACGTCCTTGAGAACCGTTTATGGCAGGACGCCAAAAGCCGGTATCAGGAACTTGCGCAGGAACGCGAGGGAATCACGCCGCAGTACCGGACCATAAAGGAGGAGGGGCCCGACCACGACAAGCTTTTCACGGTCGGCGTATATTTGAACGATCGGGAGGTCGCGCAGGGAGAAGGGCAGTCCAAGCAGGAAGCGGAGCAGGCAGCAGCGCGTGCGGCGCTAGGTGCGTAACTGCCCGAACGGGGCTTAGGATGTGTTTGAATATATATGGAGGCTCCATATCGGCAGCCTTGACAAATTTGAAAAAGCGAGGATAATGGATTCACGACAACGAAGAGGAGCGATTGTCATGAGCATTCCCAGTAACAGTATTCCCGATCACAGCAAGTCCAATCGCTATGCCTTCTGGGCGGCAGTGGTCGGCGGGATCTCCACCGTAGCGCTCTTGGTCTTGATGTTGGTTTCGTTCAGCGAGGCCAACAACAATACGTTCGTGGAGGATCTTCTCGCCGCATTTCCTGAGGCGCAAGCGCAGGAAGTGCCGGACGATTTCTGAAGCCTGAACGGCATCAAGGGGGCCGCAATCGTGCATACCAGCACAGCGCGGCCCTTTTCGCATACATATCCCTGATATACTGTTCATTAAATGCTGAAGCGGCTTGAAATCGCTGGGTTCAAATCATTTGCTAAGAAGACCGCGCTCGATTTCTCGAATGCGACGACTGCCATAGTGGGACCGAACGGTTCCGGAAAGTCGAACGTGGCCGAAGCATTCCGTTTTGCGCTTGGAGAGCAGTCCATGAAATCTATGCGCGGAAAGAGAAGCGAGGATCTCATATGGTCCGGCTCCCATTCCACGCCGCGTTCTAGCAGGGCGGCCGTAGCGATCGTTTTTGATAACCGGAAGAAGATATTCCCGAAGCTCGACTTCGACGAGGTTTCCATAGAACGGGCAGTCTTCAGGGACGGGGCGAGCGAGTATTCCATAAATGGGTCGAAGGTGAGGCTCAGGGACGTGCAGGAGCTTCTCGCAGGCGCAAACATTGGCGAGAGCGGGCACCACATCATCTCCCAGGGAGAGGCCGACCGTATACTCACGGCCCACCCCCGCGAGCGCCGCGCCATGCTCGAGGACGCGCTCGGCCTCCGCGCCTTCGAGTTCAAAAAGCAGGAGGCAGAACGGAAGCTTGAGAAGACCGAAGAGAACGTGCGTGAGGTCGAAAGCCTCAGAAGGGAACTCGCTCCCCACATCCGCTTCCTTAAGAAGCAGGTCGAACGCATAGAGCGCGCAGAGAGTCTCATCAAGGATCTTGTCGAAGCTTCCCGCACATACTTCGCCATCGAAGAGCTGTACGTACGCACTGAGAAGGAAAAAGCAGAGCGCGAACGGAAGGACACAAAGGTCCGCCTTGAGAAAGCTGCAGCAGAATTAACCGCCTTTGACGAAAGGAATACCAGTAACGCCGAAGGAGCGAAGCTTGCCGACCGCATACGCCAGGCGGAGAAGGAGCTTGATAGGCACACTGGAGAGCGCTCTGCACTTGCCCGCGATATCGGACGGAACGAAGGAGCGCTTGAGAGCGCTAAGAAGCGCAGTCTTGCCGTCGCCCACGAACCGTACGTCAAAGTGCCTCGCGAAGAGTTCACGACGCTGCGCAACGAGGTCGAGAAGCAGTCCCAGCTTTCAGAGAACCTGCCTCCTGCAACGCTCCACGCCGCCCTCCGGAGCCTCGGGAACCTCATACAGGCGTTCTTCGACCGCTTCGCGCTCCCAAACGACGACTATCTCGCTGAAGAGGAGAATCTGGTACACACTCTTGAGAATGAACGGGCGTTGCTTCTTGAAAAGGATAAGAAGCTCGCGGCACTGATCGACAATGCAAGAGAAAATCTTTCAAAGGCCCGCGAGGCCTCCATGGCCCACGATGAGACCGGAAGGGAGGAGCGCCATCGCATACTCAAACTCGCAGAGGAGAAGGCCCAGCAAGAGGGAGCGCTTGGGCGTCTTGACGGCAGGCTCCGCGAACTCGAGCTTCTGGAAGAGGAGCTTGAACGCGAGCGTCGCGAAGCCGCAGCTCTGGCCGGTCCCACCGCGCTTTCGTACCAGCCTCTGAAAGAACTTCCTAAAGAGGAGCGTAAGGAACAGGAAGACCGAAAGCGCCAGCTTGAGCGCCTCAAGATCCGCGTAGAGGAAGCAGGAGGGGGAGGAGAGGACGTAAAGAAGGAATACCAGGAAGTATCCGACCGGGATGCATTTCTTGCCCGCGAGCTCGAAGACCTTTCCAAGTCAGCCAAAGGCCTTGAAGACCTTATCACCGACCTTGAGACCGAGCTCACGAAAACCTTCACGGAAGGACTCGCCAAAGTGAACGCATCGTTCAGCGAGTTCTTCGCGCTCATGTTCGGAGGGGGGAGTGCGAAACTCGTGCTTGAGGAACTTAAGACCATTGAACCGGAGGATGAGTTCGGAGAAGAAGAATTTGAAGAGATGCCCCAAAAGAAACAGAAGCCAGGCATTGAGATCTCGGTGAACCTTCCGAAGAAGCGCGTTCAATCCCTCATGCAGCTTTCTGGAGGAGAGCGCGCGCTCACGTCCATTGCCCTCATCTTCGCCATGAGCCAGGTGAACCCGCCTCCGTTTCTTATTCTCGACGAGACGGACGCGGCACTCGACGAAGCGAACTCGCGCAGGTACGGCGACCTTGTCACCGAGCTTGCGAAGAAGTCCCAGCTCATCGTCATTACGCACAACCGCGAGACCATGAGCCGTGCGACTGTGCTTTACGGAGTCACCATGGGAGGGGACGGCATCTCAAAGCTTCTTTCTCTGAAGTTTGATGAGGCGGTTGCGGTGGCGAAGTAAGAAAGGCCGCAAATGCGGCCTTTCACGTATTTGATAAAGCTATTTATAAATAGATTTTAGGATTCGTTGCTGGTGTTGTTTGAATCCTCCTGCCGGTTGCTGTGCTCGGCCTTGCCGTCGCGCTGCTCCCGGTCCTGATTGTTTTGATTATTGTTGTTTTGTGCCATAGGCTTACAGGTTTACATGCAAGCCTTAAAGAAGAGATGAACAAGCTCAGGTGTACATCCAGAGGTCTTCCTCCGGCATGTTGATATCGGCTTTCGGAAAGGCGGCGTGCTCTCCTCCACTAGAAGAATGCCCGGCCTTCTCGTCCGGGTGTACGTCGCGCTGAAGGTAGCTTACCTCTATGGGCCCAGGGGAAGCCTGGGGTTCAAATTTCTTCTCATCAGGGTCCATACCGTCATGAACTCATACTCTTCATGAGGAAATGATGAAGATATAAAGTACTAGCTCGCGGCAGAGCCGCGAGCTAGTACAAATATCCTAAACCCACCCCCTATTTCTTGTCAATAACCCCGAAATCAAGCTCCTTGTCGGGAACCCTCGCGGCAAGGAGCTTCACGCGTACCGGGTCGCCGAGCGCATACTGCTTCTTGGTGCGCTCACCCACGAGCCGATACCGTTTCTCGTCATACGTGAAGTAGTCGTTGCCTATGTCGCGCATGCGCACCATGCCTTCAGCTCGCGTCTCGTTCAGTTCGACATACATGCCGCGGTCCGAGACTCCGGAGATCACTGCATCGAACTCCTCTCCGATGCGATTCTCGAGGTACTCGACCTGCTTCATCTTGATCGAGTCGCGCTCGGCCTCCGTTGCCGCTATCTCACGCTCGCTTGAGTGGAGCGCAAGCTCGTCGAACTCTGCGAACTCTTGAGGACGCATGGGCATAGTGCCTGCGAAGTGCTTCACCAGGCGGTGGATGAGGAGGTCCGGGTAGCGGCGGATCGGGGAGGTGAAGTGGGTATAGAAGGAGAAGGCGAGTCCGTAGTGGCCGATGTTCTTGGTGGTATAGGTCGCTTTTGCCATCGAGCGAAGCGTGGCCATCTTGATGAGATACTCCTCGGGCTTTCCCTTAACCTGCGCAAGAAGGGCGTTGATGTCAGCTCCTTTGACCTTGCCGCCACTGGTTTCAAGGTGGTACCCCAGCACCTTCAGGAACTCCGAGAGGTTGGCGATGCGGTCGGCATCCGGTACGTCGTGCACGCGGTAGATGGAGTGATGATTCAGGCCTTCCTTCTTGATTCTCTCCGAGAGGTACTCGGCAACATTCTCGTTTGCAAGGAGCATGAAGTCCTCGATGAGGAGATTCGTGGCCTTGCGCTCCTTGAGATGGATGTCTACGGGCTTTCCGCTCTCATCAAGCTCGATCTTCACTTCAGGCGTATCGAAGGCGATAGCACCGGCCTGTTCGCGGCGTCCTCGTAGCTTTCCGGCAAGCGTATTGAGCGTATTCAGCTCATCGAGAAACTCGCCGCTTTGGTTGTCGAGCACTTCCTGCGCGTTCTCGTATGTAAAGCGCTTGTCGGAATGCATGACCGTCTCGCCGTACCACTCCTCAACCACGTTCGCGTCCTTGTCGAGCGTAAATACTGCGGACATGGAAAGACGGTCTTCGTTGGGGTTAAGGGAACAGAGGTCGGTCGAAAGGATCTCCGGAAGCATGGGTATGGTGCGGTCGACCATGTACACGCTCGTCGCGCGCGCCTGCGCCTCGTCGTCTATGGCAGTCCCGGGACGCACGAAGAACGAGACGTCGGCGATATGTATGCCCACCTCGATATTTCCGTTCTCGAGGGTCCGTATGGACAGCGCGTCGTCGAAGTCCTTCGCCGTAAAAGGATCGATGGTGAACGTGGTGACTCCCCTGAAGTCCTTCCTGCGGCCGGCCGCAATCCCTTCCATCGCCTCCTTATTCAGCACCTCAATTCCGTGCTCCTCCAGATGCTTTGCCTCCGAAACAACTCCGGGAGGGAAATCGCTTCTAAAACCGCTTCCGAGCGCAAGCGCGCGCATCTCGGTCTCATGCACGCCGGCAGGACCGATGATCTCTTCAAGAGTAGCAGTGGGGAAGTTCTGATCGGGTTCCCAGCCGACAAGACGCACTACGACCTTGTGTCCCAAAGGAAGCGACTCTCCGCGCACGAGAAAGGGAACGTACATCTTCTTCCAGTCGGGAAGCAGGTACACCTCGGCCGGGTTCTGGTTGATCTCGTCACCGCGCACGAGCTTTCCCACGAAGGTCGTGCGGTTTCTCCGCACGATCTCAACGACCCTTCCCTGGGGACGCGACTGGCGCGTACGGGGGTCGGGAGCGGACATGCCCGCTTCCTCGACCTTTACGATGTCGCCGGGGAAGGCGCCTCCGAGGTTCTCGCCTGGAATGAAAAGGTCGTCCTTCTCGGGGTCTACGGTGAAGAAACCCTTGCCGGTGCGCGTGATGACGATAGGCCCTTCATACGGACCGTTAGGTGAATTCATATAAGGCAACTTTACCAGACAATAGGTTTGATGCTATGGTATTCTCGTCCCGCATACTGCGAGCGCCATGCGGGGCCCCAAGCAGGCATGTTCCCCGATCGATCTCCTTATCTAAGGACGGGTCTGAGCTAACTGCCGACGGGCGGGGGACGATGATGGCACGGCGTCCATTGTCGTCCCCTACATCCCGCTTCAACTTAAATACAAGTTCTTTTCCACGGCGACCTCTCTGAGGTCGCCATTGCGTTTTTGACCAAACCCAACCATTCTGGTACGCTCTCACACATTATGTTGATGATCCGATTTCAGCGCATCGGCCGCAAGAACGACCCGGCCTTTCGCATTGTCGTCCTCGAGAAGACTTCAGGCCCCAGGGCAGGCAAATACGTCGATCTCGTAGGCACGTACAACCCCAAGACCAAGGCAATGACCTTGAAGCCCGAGAGCATCCAGAGCTGGATGGCCAAAGGCGCCCAGGTCTCACCAAGCCTCCACAACCTGCTCGTACGCCAGGGAGTGCTTGAGGGCAAGAAGATCGCCGTAGTTTCAAAGAAGAACCTCGAGAAAAACAAGGCAAAGGAGGCTGAAGCAGCCGCAGCTCCTGCGGAGGAAGCTCCGGCTCAAGAAGAGTCTTCTTCTGAAGAAGAGGTAACTGTCGAGGCTCCTGCCGAGATGGAAGCTGTTGTTGAGGCTGAGGCAGAACCTGCCCCTGAGGAGCCTGTAGCCGAAGAAGTTGTTGAAGCTCCTGTAGAGGAGGAAAAGGCTGCGTAAGCGGTCTTCACGCTTCCCACAAGAAGCATCTGTACCCTGTATTCTGAACATCCTTATTTCCCTAACTCTGATACGCCATGGACCAGGACCACGCATTCCTCGAATACACTGTTAAAGCGCTCGTAGACAACCCTGACGCCGTCGTCATCACCCGTTCGGTCGACGAAATGGGCGTACTCCTCACTCTCACCGTCGCTCCTGACGACATGGGCAAGATAATCGGCAGGGACGGCAATATTGCCAAAGCCCTCCGCACGCTCT
>Ga0196977_1001003_pt1 | contig 11865 bp, 9 predicted proteins | sample S3v_1013CmetaG_FD_148634 | JGI IMG/M metagenome (GOLD analysis project Ga0196977, IMG submission 148634) | Soil microbial communities from Anza Borrego desert, Southern California, United States - S3+v_10-13C | ecosystem: Environmental > Terrestrial > Soil > Desert | place: USA: California...
GGCGTGGGTCAGGCGATCGCCCCGTACAGGTCGTGCGCGTCGGCGTCCTCGACCCTGACCGGCACGATGTCGCCCGGCTTCAGGCTCGCCGGCACGTTGCGCAGGAACACCTGGCCGTCGATCTCGGGGGCGTCGGCCTGGCTCCGGCCGGTGGCGCCGATGTCGCCGTCCGCGTCCGCCTCGCCGACCTCGTCGATGATGACCGGCAGCGTGCGGCCGACCTTGGCGGCGAGCTTGGCGGCGCTGATGCGCTCGGTCAGTTCCATGATCCGGGCGTAGCGCTCTTCCTTGACCGCCTCGGGCACCGGGTCGGGCAAGGCATTGGCGGCGGCGCCGGCGACCGGCTCGAAGTGGAACGCGCCGACGCGGTCGAGCTGGGCCTGCTCGAGCCAGTCGAGCAGGTACCGGAAGTCGTCCTCGGTCTCGCCGGGGAAGCCGACCACGAAGCTCGAGCGGATGGTCAGGTCGGGGACCACGGCGCGCCATGACTGGATGCGCTCGAGCACCCGGGCCTCGTTGGCCGGGCGGCGCATCGCGCGCAGCACTTTGGGGCTGGCGTGCTGGAACGGAATGTCGAGGTACGGCGTCAGCAGCCCCTCGGCCATCAGCGGGATCACCGCGTCGACGTGGGGATAGGGATAGACGTAGTGCAGCCGGACCCACGGCACCTGGCCCTCGGGCGTGCGCAGCCGGCCGAGCTCGCGCGCGAGGTCGGTCATGTGGGCGCGGACCGGGTGACCCTTCCACATCTGCTCCTGATGGCGAATGTCGACGCCGTAGGCGCTGGTGTCCTGGCTGATCACCAGCAGCTCCCTGGTCCCCGCGGCGACGAGCTTCTCGGCCTCGCGCAGTACCGCGTCGACCCGGCGGCTCTGCAGCTTCCCGCGCAAGGACGGGATGATGCAGAAGGCGCACGAGTGATTGCAGCCCTCGGAGATCTTGAGGTAGCTGTAGTGCCGCGGGGTCAGCTTCACGTCCGGCTGCGGGATCAGGTCGACGAACGGGCCCTGCGTCGGCGGCGCGGCCTCGTGGACCGCCTCTACGACCTGCTCGTACTGGTGGGCGCCGGTGACCGCGAGGACCTCGGGGAAGCGGGCGCGGATGGTCGCGGCTTCCTCGCCCATGCACCCGGTGACGATCACCCGGCCGTTCTCGGCGATCGCCTCGCCGATCGCTTCGAGACTCTCCTCCTTGGCGCTGTCGAGGAAGCCGCAGGTGTTGACCACGACCACGTCGGCGCCGGCGTAATCGGGGCTCATCGCGTAGCCGTCGGCGCGCAAACGAGTGAGGATGCGCTCGGAATCGACCAGCGCCTTGGGGCAGCCGAGGCTGACCATGCCGATCTTCTTCGCCTCCGGGATGGAGCGAGCTTCAGGGGTCTGGACTGTCACGATGGCGGCGCCCCTACACCGAAAGCGGCGAATGCGCTAGTGAGGCGCGGGGGACGCGCAGGGAGGGACAGATGGAAGGCATCAATTGGCTCGGCGTCGTGCTCGGCGCGGTGGCGTTCTTCGCCGTCGGGGCGGTCTGGTACACGGTGCTGTTCGGCAAGGCGTGGCAGCGCGCGACCGGCCTCAGCGACGCGCAACTGAAGGACGGCGCCAACATGCCGCTGATCTTCGGCACCTGCCTGCTGCTCGAGCTGGTGGTCGCGCTGACGGTGGGCCACATGTTCGACTACCTCGAGCCGGACGACCGCTCGAAGATGATGCTCGCCGTGGGGCTGGCGGCGGGGATCATGGCCCCGGCGCTTGGCATCAGTTATCTGTACCTTCGCAAACCGCTCAAGCTGTGGCTGATCGATGCCGGCCACTTCATCGCCGGCATGGCCGCGCTCGGCGGGGTGTTCGCGCTGCTCGACTAGCTCGCGGAGTCGTGCTCGGTCGCGTCGGTCGGCGCGATCTCGACGACGATGTCGCCCGCCTGGAGCGACTTCGCCTCGGGTTCCCAGAAGCCGCGCGGGTGCCCGTCGCGGTAGAGCCGCAGGCCGCGGCCGCCGGTGGCGAGCTCGTCGAGCGACCTGCCGACCTCGTCGGGCAGCACCGCCCGCTCGACCAGCTGGACCTTGCCGCCGACCGAGGCGAGGTCGGCGAGGTAGTCGGCGATGTGCGCCCCTTGCGCGCTGCCGGCGAGCAGCAGGCCGGTGAAGCGCACCGGGTTGATGACGTTGTCGGCCCCCGCCTGATGCGCCAGCAGCTCGTTGTCGGCGGCGCGGATGACCACGCTGATCGGCACGTTGGGGGCGAGGTGCTGCACCGTCAGCACGATCAGGATCGAGCTGTCGTCGCGCCCGGCCGAGACGAGCACGGTCTTGGCGCGGTCGATCCGCACCGCCATCAGGTGCTCGTCGCGGGTGGCGTCGGCCTCGATCACGTTGCAGCCGACCTCCTCGGCGGCGGCGAGCCGCTCGGGGTCGGTGTCCATCACCACGATGCAGCGCGGGTCGGTGCCGCGCGCGATCAGCTCGGCGACGGCCTCGAAGCCCGAGATGCCGCAGCCGAGCACGACGATGTGTCCGGAGAGCTGTTCCTGGATGCGGGCCATGCGCCATTTCTCCCAACCGCGCTTGATCACGAACGTATAGGCCGCGCCGATGAAGATGAGCAGCACCAGCACGCGAACCGGGGTGACGATCAGCGATTCGACGAGGCGGGCCTGGTCGCTGACCGGGGTGATGTCGCCATACCCCGTGGTCGTGATCGAGATCATCGTGAAATAGACCACGTCGAGGAAGCTCACGTCGCCGTCGTGGTGGTCGGCGAGGCCCTCGCGGCCGGCCCAGTGCACCGCCACGACGATGGCGATCAGCAGCAGCGCCGCCATCAGCCGGAGCCCGGCGTCGGCCCACACCGGAACCCGCAACGCGCGCCGCAGCGGGGTGAAGCTGCGGGCCCGGACCGCCTGCGCGTGGCGCTGCCAGCGGGTGGGGCCCGCCATGGCTAGCGGCTCCTCACGCGGCGTAGCGCCCCGCCAGCGCGCCGAGCGAGGCGTGGTGCGTCAGGTCGAGCTGCAGCGGGGTGACCGCGACGTAGCCCTCCGCCACCGCCTCGAGGTCGGTGCCGTGGTCGAGCGTGTGCTCGATGTCCTCGAGCCCGAACCAGAAGTACGGCCGCCCGCGCGGATCGACCGCCTCGACCAGCGAGCCGCGCGCATAGTCGTGGAAGCCTTGGCGCACGACGCGGATGCCCTTGACCCGGTCGGCCGGCAGCGCCGGGAAGTTGACGTTGATCAGCGTGCGCCGGGCCATCTGCAGGTCGAGCAGCGGGGCGAGCACCTTGCCGGCCCAGAACCGCGCCGCCGCGAAGCCGTGCCCGGCGTCGCGCATCGCCTGGCTCATCGCCACCGCGGGAATGCCCGCCAGCGCGGCCTCGACCGCCGCCGAGATGGTGCCCGAGTAGGTCACGTCGTCGCCGAGGTTCTCGCCGCCGTTGACGCCCGATATGACGAGGTCGGGCGGCCGGTCGGCAAACAGCTTCTTGAGCGCGAGGTTGACCGCGTCGGTCGGCGTGCCGGTGACCGCGAAGCGCCGCTCGCCATGCTCGACCAGCCGCACCGGCATGTGCAGCGTCAGCGAATGCCCGGCGCCCGACTGCTCCTCGGCCGGCGCGCAGACCCACACGTCGTCGCTGAGCTCGCCGGCGATCTCCTCCAGCACCGTGAGGCCGGGCGCATGGATGCCGTCGTCGTTGGTCAGCAGGATGCGCATCAATTCACCAAAGCCCGTCACCCTGAACTTGTTTCAGGGTCCATTTCTCATCACGCGCGGACGGTGCAGGCGGCAAGATGGATGCTGAAACAAGCTCAGCATGACGAGAAAGGAAGGAGTGGAGACGGAGCATTCTGTCAGCCGGTCGGGACCAGCCGTTCGATCCCGCCCATGTACGGCGCCAGCGCCGCCGGCGCCGCGACCGAGCCGTCCGCCTGCTGGTAGTTCTCGAGCACCGCCACCAGCGTGCGCCCGACCGCGAGGCCCGAGCCGTTGAGCGTGTGGACGAACGCGGTCCCCTTGTGGCCTTCGGGGCGATAGCGCGCGTTCATCCGCCGCGCCTGGTAGTCGCCGCACCACGAGACCGAGCTGATCTCGCGCCACGCGCCCTGGCCCGGCAGCCACACCTCGAGGTCGAAGGTCTTCCTGGCGGTCGCGCCCATGTCGCCGGCGCACAGCAACATGCGGCGATAGGGCAGCTCGAGCGCGTCGAGCACCAGCTCGGCCGAGCGGACCATGTGCTCGTGCTCGGCGGGCCAGTCCTCGGGACGGCACACCGTCACCAGCTCGACCTTCTCGAACTGGTGCTGGCGGATGAAGCCGCGGGTGTCCTTGCCCGCCGCGCCCGCCTCCGAGCGGAAGCACGGCGTCAGCGCGGTCAGCCGGATCGGTTGCGCGAGAACGTCGAGGATCTGCTCGCGCACCGAGTTGGTCAGGCTGACCTCGGCGGTCGGGATCAGCCAGCGGCCGTCGTTGGTGCGGAACAGGTCGTCGGCGAACTTGGGCAGCTGCCCGGTGCCGAACACCGCCTCGTCGCGCACCAGCAGCGGGGGATTGCACTCGACGTAGCCGCGCTGCCCGGTCTGGAAGTCGAGCATGAATTGCGCCAACGCCCGGTGCAGCCGCGCCATCGGCCCGCGCAGGAACGCGAAGCGCGCGCCCGACATCGCCGCGGCGGTCTCGAAATCGAGCCCGAGCGGCGGGCCGAGGTCGGCATGTTCCTTGGGGTCGAACGCGAAGTTTCGCTGCTCGCCCCAGCGCGCAATTTCCTGGTTGCCGCTCTCGTCGGCGCCCTCCGGCACGTCGTCGGCCGGAACGTTCGGCAGCGCCGCTATCAGCGCGTCGAGCTCGGCGCCGAGCGCGCCCTCCTGCTCCTCGAGCGCGGGCAGCGCGTCCTTGAGCGCCGCGACTTCGGCCTTCAGGGCCTCGGCGGTCGCGGTATCGCCCCTGCCCATCGCCGCGCCGATCGCCTTCGACGCCTCGTTGCGGCGCGCCTGCGCTTCCTGGACGCGCGTGGTGACCGAGCGGCGGCGCTCGTCGAGGCCGAGGATCGTTGCGGCAACGCTCTCCACTCCGCGCCGGGCGAGGCCGGCGTCGAAACCCGTGGGGTCCTCGCGGATGGCGCGCAAGTCGTGCATGGCCGCGCGCTATGCCCGCACCGTCGCGCGATTGTCCAGCGCCACGGAACCGGATCGCGCGTCGGGGGTAGTTTCCCAACTCCGGCAAGCCATTGCGGCGGGATAGATGACTTGACCGACAGCACCCCGAGCCCGCCGCGGCGCACCCGCTTCATCGCCATCGTCAACACCGCCATGGCACTGGGCCGCCGGTCCGGCCTCGCCGACCGGCCGGTGCTCGAGAAGGAGGCGTTGCTCGCCCGCGCCCGCGAGATCACCGGCCTCGACGACTTCGGAGACCCGTGGTTCGAGCGCCCGCTCAGCGTGCTGCTCGAGGCGCTCAACGACGAGGCCCGGCTCAACGCCGCCGGCGAATGGACGGCGGCGAAGCAGATCGTCAAGGTGCTCGCCGATCGGGCGTGGGCCGAGCGCTGGTTCGCGCGCCATCCCGAGATCCTCGCGCGCCCGCTGCCGCACCCGGTGATCGTCGTCGGTCCGATGCGCTCGGGGACCACCCGGATGCACCGCCTGCTTGCGGCCGACCGCCGCTTCACCCACATGCGCAGCTTCGAGACGATCAGCCCGGTGCCGCGCCCCGAGTTCATCCACGGCGGGCCCGACTTCCGCGTGACCCTCGCCGCGCGGATCGCCCGCCTCGCCCGCCTCGCCAACCCGCGCACGCTGACCATCCACCCGACCGGCCCGATGGAGGCCGAGGAGGAGCTGGGCCTGCTGGTCAACAGCTTCTGGAGCACCAAGCACGACGCGCAGTGGTGGGTGCCGAGCTACGGCCGCTGGTGCGAGGCGCACGACCCGGCGCCGGCCTACCGGCAGATGGTCCGGCTGCTCAAGTTGATCGGGTGGTCGCAGCAGGCCTCGTCGCTGCGGCCGTGGGTGCTCAAGACGCCGCAGCACCTGTTCGACCTGCCGGTGCTGATGCAGATGTTCCCCGACGCGCGGCTGATATTCACCCATCGCGACCCGCTGGCGGTGGTCGGCAGCGCCGCCTCGCTCGCGTGGAACCAGACGATCATCTACTCGGACCACGCCGATCCCGCGCGCATCGGCCGGGAATGGCTGCGCAAGACGCGCGTCCAGCTCGAGCGCATGCGGCGCGCCCGCCGGAGCATCCCGGCGCAGCGCCAGATCGACGTGCACTACGAGGACATGGACCGCGACTGGCGGGCGACGATGGCGCGGGTCTATCGCTTCCTCGGACTGGAGCTCGCGCCTGCGCTGCCGGCGATGGAAGCCTACCAGCGCCGCGCCGCCGCGCTCAAACGCCGGCCGCATTGCTACAGCCTCGAGCAGTTCGGCCTCAGCCCTGGCCGGGTGCTCGACGAGCTCGGCGATTACGTCGACGCCTACGGCGTCTCGCTCGAAGGCCGCGCGATCGCCGCGGGCTAGAGATCGAGCCGCTGACCGATGCCCGCAGCGTCCGGCAATTCCGGCTGTGGATAACGACACAGGTGGTCTCACCCCTGTCACACGAGTGCCATACGCCGGTCAGCAACCCGAGCCCGAAGGCTGACCATGCGTTCGATTCTTGCCGTTCTCCTCGCCGGCAGCGCCGTGGCGGCACCGGTCGAGGCTTCCGCTCAGGCCATCGACATCAACGCGGTGCAGGAGCAGCTGGCGGAGATGCAGGCCGAGATCGCGCGGCTGACCGCGCAGGTCGCCGAGCTGCAAGCGCGCGAGGACGCTCGCGAGGCGGCCGCCCCGCCGCCGCCGCCGCCACCACCGCCGCCGTCGGCTCCCGCCGCCGCCATCGCCTGGAAAGGCGCACCCGAAATCACCGGCGCAGGCGGCTGGTCGTTCAAGCCGCGCGGGAGGGTCCAGGTCGACACCGCGGTGATCGACGCGCCGGACGGCATCGCCGGCCAGAGCCTCGGCAGCGCCACGGAGTTCCGCCGCGCCTACATCGGTTTCGAAGGCGCGATGCCGGGCGGGTTCGCCTATCGCATGGAGGCCGACATCGCCGGCTCATCGGTCGAGCTGACCGACGTGTACCTGGCCTACAAGGCGTCGCAGGGGATGACGCTCACGCTGGGCCAGCACAAGCCCTTCGGCGGCCTCGACGAGCTCACCAGCGACGTGTTCCTGCCGTTCATGGAGCGCGCCGCGTTCAACTCGGCGTTCGGGTTCGAGCGGCGGGTCGGATTCAGCGGCACTTACGTTGGCGACAAGGTGATCGCTCAGCTTGGGGTCTTCACCGACAACGCGGCCGACCTCAACGCCGACAGCAACGACAGCTTCAGCCTCGACGGGCGCGTGGTGTTCGCGCCGAAGCTGGGCCGCGGGCAATGGCACATCGCCGGCTCGGCGCACGTCCGCGATCTCAACGACGCGTCGGCGACGGTGCGCTACCGGGCGCGGCCGTTCCTCCACACGACCGATCTGCGGCTGGTCGACACCCGCGCCTTCAGCGCCGTCGGCGAGCGCAACTTCGGTGTTGAGCTGGCCTACATCGATGGCCCGTTCCACGCGACGCTGGAAGGCCACCAGATGAGCGCTGACCGTCCCGGCCTGCCCGACCCGACCTTCCGCGGCGGCTACGCCGAGGTCGGCATGCTCCTGACGCCCGGCGACAGGACCGCCTATCGCAACGGCGCCTTCGATCGCATCCGCCCGGCCCGTCCGATCACCGCTGGCGGCATCGGCGCGATCCAGGTCAATGCCCGCTACGACTATCTCGACCTGACGGACGGCGCGATCGTGGGCGGAACGCAGCAGACCGCCGGCCTGTCGGTCATCTGGATCCCGACCGAATACATCCGCTTCCTGGCGAACTACGGCCACCTGTGGATCGACGACGCCGCGGTGCTCGCCGGAATCGACCCGAGCTATCAGGCCGATACGCTGGGCTTTCGTGCCCAGGTCGACTTCTAAGCGTCGGGCGCGTCATCGACCCGCTGCGAGGGCGCAGCGGTCCGCGCCACGCCGGCAATGGTGGGCGCGGCAGGGATTGAACCTGCGACCCCACCCGTGTGAAGGGTGTGCTCTACCACTGAGCTACGCGCCCGCCGAGCGGCGGCAGGGGCGCGCCTTTGCCATGGGCGTCGCCCGCTGGCAAGTCAGTCGAGCAGCAGCCTGATGAGCATTTGCAGCGGCGATCCGCCGTCCGCGGCGGCGGCTCGGCGCGGCGCCGCGGGCGCCGGGCATTCGAGGCACCGCGCCTGCGCGCCGCGCACGCGCAGCAGCCCGTCGAGGTCGGCCACGATGCGCGCGGTCAGCTCGCTCTCGCGGCGGGCGAACAGGGCGAACATGTCGCCGCCGCGCGCCTCGCCGTCGTCGCTGCCCCAGATCCGCCGGATCAGCGGGGCGTAGCGGTCGGTGTCGGCGCCGAGGTACTCGGCGTGCCACTTGCCCTCGCCCAGCTTGGCCTGCTGCGCGGCGAAGGCGAGCGCCGCGTCGAGGCCGCCGAACTGGTCGACGAGGCCGAGCTGGCGCGCCGAGCCGCCGTCCCACACGCGGCCCTGGCCGAGCTCGTCGGCCCGCTCGCGCGTCATCCGCCGCGATTGCGCGACCAGCGCGAGGAATCGCTCGTAGCCGGACTCGACGGTCGCCTGAAGCACCGCCTCGGTCTCCGGCGTGAGCCCGGCGAACAGGTCCGGCTGGCCGGACAGCGGCGTGGTCTTGACCCCGTCGGTGGTCACGCCCCAGTCGGCCAGCGCGTTCTCGAACGTCGGCAGCACGCCGAAGATGCCGATCGAGCCGGTGATCGTCTCGGGCTCGGCGAAGATGCGGTCGGCCGGGGTCGAGACCCAGTAGCCGCCGCTCGCCGCGACGTTGGCCATCGACACGACCACCGGCACCCCCTTGGCCTTGTGGCGCAGGATCGCGCGGCGGATCGCTTCCGAGCCGGTGACGGTGCCGCCGGGGGAATCGACCCGCACGACCAGCGCCGCGAGGTCGTCCTCGAGCGCGTCGTCGAGCAGCTCGCCGATCCGCTCGGCGCCCGCCTCGCCGGGGCCGGCCATGCCGTCGCTGATCTCACCGGCGATGGTGATCACCCCGATCGCCTTGCCCGGCTCGTCGGGCTTGGTCTCCTCGAGCCACGCGTCGAGCTCCGAGTGCGCGAACGCGCCCGGGGCCTCGTCCCAATCGTCCTCGCCGGCGATCTGGGCGACGCGCTCGCCCCATTCCACGCGGGTGCCGGCGCGGTCGGCGAGGCCGGCGGCGATCGCGGCCTTGGCGAGGTCGCCCCCGCTCGCCTCGAGCCATCCGGAGATGTCGGCGGTCGCCCGGCGGATGTTCGCCTGGGGCCGCGCGCGGCGGACGTTGGCCTGCCATTCCTGCCACAGCGACCCGTAGAGCTGCCGGTAGTTCTCGCGCGCCTCGGGCGACATCTCGTTCAGCGTGTAGGGCTCGACCGCGCTCTTGTAGGTGCCGACGCGGAACACGTGCGCGGTGACCTTGAGGCGGTCGAGCAGTCCGGCGTAGTACAGCCGCTCGCCGCCCGGCCCGGCTATCGCGGCGCCGCCCATCGGGTCGACCCACACCTCGCTGGCGTGCGCCGCCAGCATCATCGAATCGTCGCTGTAGGCGACCGCGTAGGCGAGCACCGGCTTCTTCGTCGCGCGGAACCGGTCGAGCGCCTCGCCGATCTCCTGCATGTGCACGTGGCCGCCGCCGAGGAAGGTCGAGAGGTCGAGCGCGATCGCTTCGATGCGGTCGTCGTCGGCCGCGGCGTCGATCGCCCGGACGAGATCGCGCGCGGCGTATTCCTGGGTCGGGATGGCCGACGATAGCAGCGCGTTGAGCGGATCGATCGGCGAGACTTCCTCGACCACCGTGCCGTCGAGCTCGAGCAGCAAGGCGCCCTCGCGCACCGCGCCGGGGCTGGCGCGGCTGCCGAGGATCATGAACAGGGTGCTGAAGAACAGCAGCAGGAACAGCAGCGCGAGCGCGTCCTTGATGCCGACCAGCAGCCGCCAGACCTTGCCTGCGAAACCCATTCCCGTGCCCTCGCAACCCCCGTACCCGCCAGACCCTTACCGGCGGGCCGGCGGATGTGCCACCCGCTTTGGCCCGAGCGCGTGGGCGGTTCGTCGAAGCGCGCTCCTTGCGGAGCGACGCGGGCCGGCCTATGGGCCCGGCTTTAATGACATCGGCGACGACCACCCCCGCAGCGGGCCGCTATCCGGCCGGCGCGCTGGCGTTCCCGCATCGCAGCCTGCTGGCGATCGGCCAGCTCGAGACCCACGAGATCCTGTTCCTGCTCGACGAGGCCGAGCAGTGGGTCGAGCTCAACCGCCGGCCGCACAAGCACACCGACAGGCTCGCCGGGCTGACGATCATCAACGCCTTCTTCGAGAACTCGACCCGCACGCTGCTGAGCTTCGAGATCGCCGGCAAGCGGCTCGGCGCCGACGTGGTCAACATGCACGCCGCGCAGTCGAGCGTGAAGAAGGGCGAGACGCTGATCGACACCGCGATGACCTTGAACGCGATGCAGGTCGACGCGATCGTGATCCGCCACGGCAGCTCGGGCGCGGTGCAGCTGATCGCCGACAAGGTCGCCTGCCCGGTGCTCAACGCCGGCGACGGCCAGCACGAGCACCCGACCCAGGCGCTGCTCGACGCGCTCGCGCTGCGCCACACGCTGCGAGCGCGGGGCAGGAACGAGCTCAACGGCCTGGTCGTGACGATTTGCGGCGACATCCTCCACAGCCGGGTCGCGCGCTCGAACCTGCTGTGCCTGCAGGCTTTGGGCGCGGTGGTGCGGGTGTGCGCGCCGCCGGCGCTGATGCCGGCGCAAGTCGAGAGGCTCGGGGTCACCCCGTTCCACGACTTCGACGCCGCGCTCGCCGGCGCCGAAGTGGTGATGATGCTGCGGCTGCAGAACGAGCGCATGGAAGGCCAGTTCGTGCCCTCGGCGCGCGAGTACCGCCGGCTCTACGGCCTCACTCCCGAGCGCCTCGCGCGCGCCGCGCCGGACGCCATCGTCATGCACCCCGGGCCGATGAACCGCGGCGTCGAGATCGACAGCACCGTCGCCGACATGCCCGGACGCTCGATCATCACCGGCCAGGTGGAGATGGGCGTCGCCATCCGCATGGCCTGCCTCGACGTGCTGACTCGCCGGGCGCGCGGGGTGGAAGGCTGGGCATGACCATCCTGTCCAACCTCCGTTCGCCGCGAGCGAAGGCGAGAGGCGCGGGCGCGGCGCAAGCGTATCTCGACGTCGCTCGACACGAACGGACGGTGTGGCGATGAAACAGGCGCGGCCCCTGACCATCACCGGCGGCCGGCTCGTCATGTCGGACGGCGTGCGGCCGGGAGCGGTCCGCTGCGTCGATGGCCGGATCGAGGCGGCCGGTGACGTTCAGCCGCAGGAAGGCGACCAAGTCGTCGATGCCCGCGGCCTACTGGTTGTTCCCGGCCTCGTCGATTTCGGGGTGTTCGCGATCGACAAGCCGGCGTTCCACTTCGGCGGCATCACCCGCGCCGCGCTGATGCCCGACCAGTCGCCCCCGCTCGATCATCCGGCGCGAGCCCGTTTCGCCGCCGCCAGCGGCAAGCCCGACTTGTGGGTCCATCCGCTGGCCGCCGCCACGCTCGGGCTCGACGGCGCGCAGCTCGCCGAGATCGCGCTGATGCGCGACGCCGGCGCGCGGGCCATCGCCACCGGCAGGCGGTGGATCGCCGACAGCGGAGTGATGCACCGGCTGCTGCAGTACGCGGCGATGCTCGACCTGGTGGTCGTCAGCCACGCCGAGGACGCCGGGCTCTCCGGCCACGCGGTCGCCACCGCGAGCG
>Ga0196977_1001005_pt1 | contig 11856 bp, 11 predicted proteins | sample S3v_1013CmetaG_FD_148634 | JGI IMG/M metagenome (GOLD analysis project Ga0196977, IMG submission 148634) | Soil microbial communities from Anza Borrego desert, Southern California, United States - S3+v_10-13C | ecosystem: Environmental > Terrestrial > Soil > Desert | place: USA: California...
TCCAGATCGGCCACGAGCGCCAGCCCGTTCTCAAGGCCTGGGCGGGGGAGCGGCCCGAGGCAGATCGCGCTGACCTGCAGCGCGGGCCAGGTGTCCGGGTCGGCGCTCCGGTTCAGCGCCGCCTCGCTGGCTGCGTTGGAGATCGACTCATGCCGCTTGATGACCTCGGCGAGGGCGTCCCAATTGTCGGAAGCGGGCCCGAGGATGCGCTCGCGGGTGGCGCCGGCACGCGAGTAGAACTGTTCACTGGTGAGGCCGGGCTCCGGGTCGGAGCAGCCGGTGAGCGCGAGCAGGGCGAGCGCCGGCACCGCGCGCATCGCGCGGCCTGGAGGGGGCGATTCTGAGGGGAGCGCGGGGCTGTGCTGGGCCTTCGGCATGACCCCTCCTCCATCGGCACCGCGGGCGGGACCGCTCGATCAAGCTTTGCCCGGACACGTCACTCCGCGCTCGATCTGCAGGATGATCCCCGCGCAGATTCCGCGCACAGACCAGGCTTTGCCCTGAACTGCCCATGGCGAGATTCGTATCGCGGCGCATGCTCGCCTATACCTGATAGCGCTCGTGGCGGCGATACTGCGCGCTCGAAATCCGAGGCCGCAGTTACCCGGCGGCCGTCCGGAAAGGGAGGCGTGATGCGGTACACCCGGCTCTGGATCGCACTTGCGGTCGTGATCCTCGGCTCGTTTCTCGTGCTCGGGTATTACGGCTACGAGATCTATCAGCAGGCCCCTCCCATCCCCGCGCGGGTCGTCTCCGAGGACGGCGCCGTGCTGATGACCGGGCAGGACATCCGCGACGGGATGAACGTGTGGCAGTCGATCGGCGGGCAGGAGCTGGGGAGCGTGTGGGGGCACGGGGCGTACGTGGCGCCGGACTGGTCGGCGGACTGGCTGCACCGCGAATGCCGGTGGCTGCTGAGCCGCTGGGCGGGAGGCGGCGACTTCGATGCCCTCAGCGCCGCCGAGCAGGCGCCGCTGCTGGCCCGGCTGCGCGAGGAGATGCGGACGAACACGTTCGAGGCGGGGACGAACGAGCTCGTCATCTCGGCGGATCGCGCCGACGCGTTCGAGGCGCTTGCGGGGTACTACAGCGGAATCTTCTCCGAGGCCACCGAGTTCCTGCCCGACGCCGGGCCGCTGGCCGATGGGGGCTTCACGCCGCCGGAGCTGCGCGAGGCGTACGCGATTCCGGCGAACGCGTGCCCGGATCCGGAGCGGCGGCGGGCGATGTTCGCGTTCTTCTGGTGGTCGGCGTGGGCGTGCGCGGCGGAGCGGCCGCAGGACTCGGCGGCCGTGGGGGCCGGGGGCCCGGCGCGGACGACGGCCCCGCTGAGCTACACCAGCAACTGGCCGAGCGAGCCGCTGGTGGCCAACGAGCCGTCGGGCGGCGTGGTGGTGTGGTCGGTGCTCAGCTTCGTGCTGCTGCTCGGGGGCATCGGGGCGCTGGCGTGGTGGTATGCGCGGGTGCACGGGAGAGAAAGGTCTGAGGAGCACGCGCCCCCAGCGGCGGACCCGCTGCTTGAGATGCGGCTCACGCCCTCGATGCGGGCGACGCTCAAGTATTTCTGGGTCGTCGCGGCGATGCTGGTGGTGCAGTTCATGCTCGGGGCGGCGACGGCGCACTACGGCGTGGAGGGCACCGCGTTCTACGGCTTCCCGCTCGCCGACTACCTGCCCTACTCGGTGACGCGGACATGGCACACGCAGCTTGGCATCTTCTGGATCGCGACCGCGTGGCTGGCGACGGGGCTCTTCATCGCGCCGGCGGTCGCGGGCTACGAGCCGAAGGGGCAGAAGCTCGGCGTGGACTTCCTCTTCGTGTGCCTGGTGATCATCGTCGCAGGCTCGATGTTCGGCACGTGGTACGGCACGCGCCAGAGGATGGGCCTGGAGATGAACTTCTGGCTGGGGCACCAGGGCTACGAGTATGTCGACCTCGGGCGTGCGTGGCAGCTCTTCCTGCTGGTGGGCCTCTTCCTCTGGTTCGGGCTGATGGTGCGGGCGCTGCGCCCGGCCTTCCGCGAGCCGGGGCCGCAGCGGCACATCCTGGGCATGTTCGTGCTGGCCTCCGCGGCGATCGCGATCTTCTACGCCTCGGGCGTGATGTACTGGCGGCAGTCGCACTACGCGGTGGCCGAGTACTGGCGCTGGTGGGTGGTGCACCTGTGGGTCGAGGGGTTCTTCGAGGTCTTCGCCACGGCGGTGATTACGTTCCTGTTTGTGCGGATGGGGCTGCTGGCGGCGCGGACGGCCGCGGCGGCGGTGATCTTCGCGACGACGATCTTCCTCTCCGGCGGCATCATCGGGACGTTCCACCACCTCTACTTCAGCGGGACGCCGGTGGCGGTGATGGCGCTCGGCGCGGTGTTCAGCGCGCTGGAGGTCGTGCCGCTGACGCTGGTGGGCTTCGAGGCGTACGAGAACCTCGGGCTGACGCGGGCGCGCCCGTGGGTGCGGGCGTACCGCTGGCCGATCCTCTTCTTCGTGGCGGTGGCGTTCTGGAACCTGGTGGGTGCGGGGCTCTTCGGCTTCCTGATCAACCCGCCGATCGCGCTCTACTACATGCAGGGCCTGCACACCACCGCCGTGCACGCCCACACGGCGCTCTTCGGCGTCTACGGCATGCTCGGCATCGGGCTGACGCTCTTCTGCCTGCGCGGCCTGACGCTGCGGAACGTGTGGAAGACCGGGGCGCTCGCCGCCGCGTTCTGGTGCATGAACATCGGGATGGGCCTGCAGGTCGTCGTCAGCGTGCTTCCGGTCGGCATGCTGCAGACCTGGGCGAGCGTGGAGCACGGGTACTGGTACGCGCGGAGCGCCGAGTTCATGCAGGCGGGGTGGATCGACAGGCTGAACTGGTGGCGCGTGCCGGGCGACACGATCTTCGCGATCGGGGCTCTCGCGCTCACGTGGTTCATCGTGGGGCTGAAGACGGGGTGGTCGCTCAGGCCGGAGGCGGAGACGGCGCTGGCGCAGGACGGGCACGCGCTGGGCGAGGGGCCCGCACCGGAATAGGTCGTATGGGTCCTGGGATGCATAGGACCCATGAGATAAGCGCTCACTTGCTCGGGTACTCGTACACGCCGCGGCCGGTCTTGTCTCCGAGGCGGCCGGCGGTGACGAGCTGCTTGAGCAGCGGGCACGCCCGGTACCGCGGGTTGTTCAGGCCGTCGGCGAGGACGTCCATGATGTGGACGCACGTGTCGAGGCCGATGAAGTCGGCGAGGCGCAGGGGGCCCATCGGGTGGGCGCACCCGAGCTTCATGATCTCGTCGATGTGCGCGGGCTCGGCGACGCCCTCCATCCAGGCGTAGAAAGCCTCGTTGATCAGGGGCATGAGCACGCGGTTAGAAACGAACCCCGGCCGGTCGTTGGCGGGGACCGGCGTCTTGCCCATCGCCTCGGCGAGGGCGATGGTGCGGGCGGTGGTCTCCTCGCTGGTCGCGAGGCCCTTGATCACCTCGACCAGCTTCATCACCGGCACGGGGTTGAAGAAGTGCATGCCGATGAACCGCGACTGGAGGTCGCCGTGCGCCCCGCCCCCCAGCCCGCCCCCCACCGCTGTCGCCAGCTCGGTGATGCTGATCGAGCTGGTGTTGCTCGCGAGCATCCCCCCGTCGGCTATCAGGCCCGCGGCCTTGGCGAAGAGGTCCTTCTTGGCCTGGGCGTCCTCCACGATCGCCTCGATCAGGATGTCCGCCCCGCGCAGGTCGTCCATCGACTCGGTGTAGATCAGCCGCTCCTTGGCCTTGTCGGCGTCGGCCTGCGTCAGCTTCTGCTTCTCGACGGCGCGAGCCAGGAGCTTCTCGTGCAGAGAGCGGCACTTGCCGATGGCTCCGGGGAAGGCGTCGAAGACGAGCGTGGTGAAGCCGGCGACGGCCGCGACCTGGGCGATGCCGCCGCCCATCTGGCCGGCGCCGACGACGGCGACTTTGCTGATGTTGTGGGAAGCCATGAGGGTCCTCCGGTGCGTGGGAGGGGATGGTAGGGGCGGAGCGGGACAGGGATCAGCGGGACAGGGATCAGCGATCTGCGATCAGCGAGGCAGCGAGCAGCGAGGCAGCGATCAGCGAGCAGCGAGGCAGCGAAGCAGGGAGAGGCAGAACTCGGAGGCGCGGAGGGGCAGCGGAGGAAGCGGAGGGAGGCAGGATGAGCTTTGAGCCTTCGATTCACACGGTTGGAGCGAGGAGGTCGGCGCGCCCCGGGTCGGCGCACGGCGCTCGGTCAGTCAGGCGCCCATAGCGCCGGCGGGCTCGGGCTGGGTACGATCGGCGCATGCAGGACGCCCCGGTGCAGACAGTCCGCCTCCGTGAGATCGAGGGCACGGACCTGCCGACGCTGTTCCTGCATCAGGCGGACCCGGCGGCGTGCCGGATGGCCGTAGTGAATCCGCGGGGCGCGGAGGCGTTCGAGGCGCACTGGGCGAAGATCCTGAGCGACCCCGAGACCGTTGCGCGGGCGATCCTCGCGGACGGCGTCCTGGTGGGCAGCATCTCGTGCTTCCGGATGAACGACCAGGACTGCGTCGGCTACTGGATCGCGCGGGAGCACTGGGGGCGAGGGATCGCGAGCCGCGCGCTCGCGCTCTTGCTCGCGGAGGTCACGATCCGGCCGCTCTACGCGCGGGCGGCGAGGACGAACGGAGCGTCGATCAAGGTGCTGGAGCGGTGCGGCTTCCGGCTCACGGGCTACCACCACGCGCCCGCGGACGACCGGTATCCGGCGTGCGAGGAGGCGCTGTTCACGCTTGGATGAGCCCTGCAGGGCTTCGGCGATCAGACCAGCCCAGTGAAGTCCCCGTTCATGCCGTTGGGATAGAAGCCGCCGCGCATCGCGTCCTTCTTGAGGTAGACGATATTGAGCACCTGGCGCGGGGTGCGCTTGAAGGCGATGCCGTTGCGGTCGTTGGGGACGATGTTGGCCTTGCCGTCGAGCACGAGGGGCTGGTCGAGGTCGGACGGGCCGTCGAGCGTGTCGCGGGCGTCGGAGATCTTGTTGGCGGCATCGCGCCACTGCGAGTTGCTGTGGTAGATGAGGTAGCGGGCCATGCCCATGTGGTAGGCCTCCACGGCGAGGATTCCCGACGCGGCGTCGAGCACTTCCTTGCTGGTGATGAGCGGCGCGGCCCCGTGGTACGCCGTCACACCGACGTCCTCAAAGAGCATGCCGCCGAGGAAGAACGCGATCTCGTCGGCGAAGGGGTCGAAGGGCTCGCCCTGGCGGACGATCCCGGCCGCCGCGGCCGCCGCGGAGAATCCGGTCTCGAAGTCGATCTCGGGGAGATCGACGGCGGCGCCGCCGAGCTGCTGGCGGTAGAAGGCGACGTGCGCGGCCTCGTTGTAGGCGAGCTCCTCGGCGTGGTCCTGCATCGCGCGGCTGGAGAAGTTGACCTTGTGCCCGCCGCGGACCTGGCCGGGCCTGCGGCCGACCTCGGTCCCGTGCTCGGCGAGTGAGTGGCCGTAGGCGCCGCGGGTGTAGTACTCGGCCTCCATGTATTCGAGGTTGAGCGCGAAGGTCATGATCTTGGCGTCGACGTCGGCGCCGCCGGGGCCGTTGCCGGCGCGCCTCCCGGACTCGCTCCTGCTCGCGCGGTCGCCGGAGCAGCCGGCGAGAAGAAGGCCGCCGCCGCCAAACAGCCCGCCGATGAGACAGCGGCGGCTCACGCCAGTGTTGGTCTGAGTCATGCAAGCCCTCCAATAGATGCAGCGACATTGCCGCACGCGGGTGAGAAGCGGCTGAAGGCCAGATGAAAGCGGGGCGGTGCTCGGCCCCGGTATTTGGTGGCGCGCGGGCGAGTCGCCGCTGATTCGCGAACGAGAGGCAGGGACGCGAAGGTGCGAAGGAGCGAAGGCCGCGAAGCGAAGGCAGGAACGCGGAGGCCGCAGCGAGGGACGCAGAGGACGGCTCAGGCAACGCCCGCCCGGTTGGGCCGACCTCCGGCCGAGCCGATATGATGACCCGTGCTCGCTTCACCGGGAAGCTCCGACCTGCTGCAGAGGATGGTGAACGCCGTGGAACGCGTTCGGCAGCGCCTATTGCTGGCCTCGCGCGCCCTTAAGGCGGCGGGCGTGCCGTACGCGATCGCCGGCGGGAATGCCGTGGCCGCGTGGGTGGCGACGGTGGACGAGGCCGCGGCGAGGAACACGCAGGACGTGGACATCCTCGTCCGCCGGGCCGACTTCGACGCGGCGAGGGCGGCGCTGGAAGCGGCGGGGTTTGTCTACCGTCGGGCCGCGGGTCTGGATGTGTTCCTGGACAGCGCCGAGGCCAGCCCGCGGCAGGCGGTGCACCTGATCTTCGCGAACGAGAAGGTGCGCCCCCACGAGCCGGCCGCGAACCCGGATGTGGAGGAGTCGATCGACGGCGGCGAGTTCCGGCTGCTGAACCTGGAGGCCCTGGTGCGGATCAAGCTCACGGCGTTCCGACGCAAGGACCAGGTGCACCTGCTCGACATGCTCGGCGTGGGGCTGATCGACTCGTCGTGGGTGGCGAAGCTTCCGCCGGCATTGGGCGAGCGGCTGCGGGAATTGTTGGAGACGCCGGAGGAATGATTGGCGAAAGCGCAGGGAGCCAGCACGCCGGGATTCGGATCACCTGACGGCGTGATGTCGGGCGGACTGACCACGACGCCTGTGGGTAGCCGCACCGAGCAGAGCCAGGCAGAGTGGGGCCGCGGTGCCGGGGGAGGGGACGAGCATTAGGTCGTCGATGCGGAAACTGATGCTGTTCGCGTAGTCAACATCTCGGAACACAATGCGGTCGAAGCTCGCGCCGTCGGCATGCCCGCCGAGGAATCCCTCGAACCCGATGGCAGGAAGTGTGCCAACCAGGTCGTCGCCGCGGTAGAACTCCAGGTCCACCACGGCGTTCTGTCGCGCACCTTCGAGGTTGAAGTAGGCACCCGCGGCGGTCTTTGGAGAGTCGAAGCTGATCTCGATGGTGTCGTCGTTTCCGACTGAACGGGTGTAGAGGTAGGGTGCTCCGGAGTCAGATGGGGGCAAGCCGTCCGGCGCGTCCGTGACGAACCCTCTGAGCCCCCCGAATCGTGCCGATCCGATTTGGAACGGCACCTCGGTTCGCAGCGGCACCTCGGAAAACGTGATGACCTCCGCACCCGTGGAGAAGTAATCCGGGGTGATGGGTGTCACGTCTGCGTACAGCGCGGAGCTGACTCCTAGCAGGACGCACGACTGGGCCAGTCGGCTGATGCACATTGCTCTCTCCTCCGAGGGCGTCCTCGTGGAGACAGGATACAGACCCGGCGAGCGGGGGCAATGGGGATTGTGCTGGTTCAGCGGGGTCGAGACGTGATGGGCGCGTCCGGCTCCCCCAAGTGGATTCCGCTGAGCCGCGGCGTGCTAATCAGCCGCAAAGGTACAGCGATCGCCAAGCCCACCCCGTGGCACGAGATCCGTGCCTTTGTACCAGCCCGCCCCAGGTCCAGCCGGCGGGGTGGCATCAACCTCGTGCCACAGACCTCGGCAGCTTTGGCCGAGGTCAGTGCTCTGCGGTAGTAGTTGTGGCCCGAGTTCAGCACGACCCGCCGAGCTCACGTTCCTGCCTCCCCCTCCGCACCATTCGCCGTCCTCGCGGCCTTCGCGTTTGGCCCTTCGCACCTCTGCGCTCGGACTCGCAGAGGCCGACTGGTTCATGGGGCGGGCGTGCTCCGGTCCCCTACGACGATCTCTTGAGCGGGATAGGCGAGGCCGCATTCGGGGCAGACGAGGACGCCGGCTCTCCCCTCTAGGAGGCCGTCGAGGCTGTAGCCGCAGCGGGGGCAGGTCGTGCGGTTGCTCAGCAGGTGCCGCAGGCGGCAGCGGACGAGGTGGTCGCGGAGCGCCAGGATGAGCCACGCGGGGGGCAGGACCATCGCGCACGCGCATGCGGCCCAGAGGAGGCTCGGCAGCGGTTGGAGCCGCTGCGGCCATGCCGTGAATCGCCTGTCGAGCCACTCGGTCCCGAGCACGACAAGCTCGCTCGCGCCTGTGAAGAGGACGAGCGCGACGACGAACAGGGCGACCCCGTGCGGGGCCCGGAGCGGATCGCTCCGTCGGGCGCACGTGAGGAACCGGCTGGCTTCCTCATCCGAGAGCGCGTCGAAGGAAGGGAATCGACGGAGGAGCTTGCTGCGTTGCTTGCGCATCGGTGAGTCGCTGTCTTCGCCGGCTTCGATCGCTTCGCCATCTTCGCGGCCTTCGCATTCGTCTCGTCCTCACACCTCGCAATGCCCGACTCATCGAGGCCGGCGCGGAACACCGCGGTCGCTCTTGATTCGCTCCAGAAACCGCGAGCATGCTCCGTGCTCGCTCGAGAACTCCTCGCGGAAAGTCTCGGTGCCCCGCTCGACAAACGACACCACCCAGGTGCCTCTCGGCTCTTCATAGAGGAGATACTGCTCGTCACCACGCCGGGGGACGAAGGCGTAAGCGCCTTCAGGTACGCCCAATCGACGAAGCTCACGCTCGACATCTGCGAGGTTCATGTCGCCTCCCCAGCGGTCCAGGCGGGTGGCACTATTTCCGAAGCGTACCCAATCCTGGGTGCCACTGCTCGCCGCCCCTCTTGCCCTCCCTCCCCTCCGTAGCTCCGCGGCGCGGCAGTGCTCTGCCGAGCCGCATCACTGCGTGGGGAGATGGGGGAGGAGGAGGGCGGGATTGGTGACATCCAGCCTCTCTCTGCGTCCTCCTCGGCCTCCGCGTTCCCGCCTCCGCCCTTCGCCCTCTTCGCAGCCTTCGCGTTCGGCTTTGTCCCAGCTCGCCAGGCTCGGCGTAGCACGGCTGGGCCAGCCGTGCTACCAGCAGACCCGAGCTTGCGCTCGGGGCTCGTAGAGGCATCCCCCTGTCCCGCTGCCTCGCTGTCTCGCTCCCCTCGATGCCTCGCTGCCTCAGTGCCTCGATGCCTTCCCCCCTATCCCCCAAACGCCTTCTTGTAATCCGCCACAAACTTCTCCAGTCCGACATCCGTCAGCGGGTGCTTCATGACCTGCTTGATGACGCTGAAGGGGACGGTGGCGACATCCGCCCCGGCGAGGGCGCACTGGACGAAGTGGAGCGGGTGGCGGATGCTCGCGGCGAGGAGCTTGGTCTCGAAGCCGTAGTTGTCGTAGATCTGGCGGATCTGCTGGATCAGCTCCATGCCGTCGTCGGCGATGTCGTCGAGGCGGCCGATGAAGGGGCTGACCAGGAACGCCCCGGCCTTGGCGACCATGAGCGCCTGCAGCGGCTGGAAGCAGAGGGTCATGTTCACGCGCGTGCCCTCGTCGGAGAGGGTCTTGCAGGCCTTCAGGCCCTCCACCGTGCACGGCAGCTTGACGACGATGTTGTCAGCGATCTTGGCGTTCTGGCGTCCCTCCTTGAGCATGCCGGCGTAGTCGGTGGCGACGACCTCGGCGGAGACGGGGCCGGAGACCACCTCGCAGATCTCGCCGAGGCGCTTGGCGTAGTCCACCTTCTCCTTGGCGATGAGCGAGGGGTTGGTGGTCACGCCGTCGAGCACGCCCATGTCGTGGGCTTCACGGATCTCGTCGAGGCTGGCGGTGTCGATGTACAGGTCCATCGCGGGCTCCTTTCGGGGGTTACGGGAGTGTATGACGGCTCTGGGAAGGCAGAACGCAGAGGGCGCAGAGGGGGCGCAGAGTGCGCAGAGGGGAGAAGGAGGAAAGAACAGGCTTCGCCTCTGCGCACTCTGCGTCTTTTTCTGCGCCCTCTGCGTTCCTCACTTGGAGATCAGGCGCCAGGTGTCCGGCCGCACTCGGGGCAGGGCCCGGTGAGGCTCGGGCGGGGGTAGCCGCAGGAGGGGCATTGGTTGCGGAGGGCGCGGAGGTGGCGGCGTGCGCGGCGGCGGATGGGGACGGCGGCGGCGGCGGGGATGAGGGCGAGGAGCCAGAGGGGGATCTCGACGACCCAGATACGTGCGCTCCAGCGCACGGCGGTAAGGCTGTAGGCGTTGCCGATGTGCCGGACCGGGGGCCAGCGGGTGTGGACGTTGAAGGCGTCGTAGCCCCATTCGGCGTCGGGCGGGCGGTCCCAGATGGTGGAAAGGAGGACGAGGCCGCCGCGGTGGACGCCCGCGTATCGCGGCCAGTGGCCGGCGAGCCAGGTGTTGTATCGCCAGGTGGCGGCGGAGGCGACGAGGATCGCGGCGGCGAGCGCGAGGCACACCCAGAAGGCGGACCGCCAGAGGATGGCGCGGCGGCGGAGGGTCACGGGCGCGTGTACCGGATCGGGGGGCGCGGGTTGCATGGGCGTGGAGGCAGAACGCAGAGGCCGCGGAGGGGAACGCAGAGGGCGCAGAGGGGAACCTGGGACGCAAAGTGCGCGAAGGAGGCGGAGGTCGCGAAAGGAACCATGCAGGCGCGGACGGACTCAGCCCTTGTCTTCTTCGCGCTCTTCGCCGTCTTCGCGCCCGTCGCGTTCGACCCCTCTGCGCACTCTGCGCCTCCTCTGCGCACTCTGCGTTCCTGCATCTTCTCCGCGTCCTCTGGGTCCTCTCCGCGCCCACTGCGTTCCTGCCTCACACCAGCTTCTGCAGCTCGCGGCGGAGGATTTTGCCGGTGCCGCTGCGGGGGAGGGCGTCGAGGCGGCGGACGTCGCGCGGGACCTTGTAGCCGGCGAGGTGCTCGCGGCAGAGGGCGAGGATGGCCCTCTCGTCGAAGGCGGCGCCCTCGTTGAGCTCGACGAAGGCGACGGGCACCTCGCCGCGCATCGGATCGGCCAGGCCGACGACGCCCGAGTCCTTGACGCTCGGGTGGCGGTTGATGACCTCCTCGATCTCGCGGGGGAAGACGTTCTCGCCGCCGACGATGAGCATCTCCTTGATGCGTCCGGTGATCGAGAGGTGGCCGTCTTCGCTGAAGCGGCCCATGTCGCCGGTGCGGAGCCAGCCGTCGGCGTCGATGGCCTTGGCGGTCTCTTCGGGGAGGTTGTAGTAGCCGAGCATGCGCTGCGGGCCGCGGATGAGGACCTCGCCGTCGCGCCCGGGCGGGAGCTGCTGGCCCGTCGCGGGGTCGCGGATGATCTCCTCGACGCGGGGGAGCGGCCTGCCGACCGAGCGGCGGCGCCACTCGTGGGGGCGGCACCAGTTGGTGACCGGCGCGGTCTCGGTGAGGCCGTAGCCCTCGCAGATGGTCTTGCCGAAGCGCTCGCGGAAGCGGTCGAGCACGTCCTCGGGCAGGCCCTCGCCGCCGGAGACGACGTAGCGGAGGCTGGCGAAATCGTCGGGCTGCGCCTGCTTGACGCTCAGGAGCGCGTTGTACATCGAGGGGATAGCGACGAAGAGCGTGGGCCGGTGCTCGCGGCAGAGGCGGACGATCTGCTGCGGCACGAAGCGGGCGGAGTACACCGCCTTGAGGCCGCGGAACAGCGGGAGCAGCGTGAGCACGGTCAGCCCGAACGAGTGGAACTGCGGCAGGACGCCGAGCAGCACGTCGCCGTGCTCGAGGCTCACGTGCTCGAGGCACTGCCGCACGTTGGAGGAGAGGTTGCGGTGGCTGAGCATCACGCCCTTGGGCTTGCCGCTGGTGCCCGAGGTGTAGAGCAGGCAGGCGAGGTCGTCGGCGTGGGGGCGGGCGGGCCAGCGAAAGTCGGGGAAGGCGCGGAAGTCGATCGTTTCGAGCGTGACAAGGTTCGCGACGCGCGGGCGACGGCCGAGATGCTCGAGCATGGGCTCGACCGTGAGGATGGTGTCGCAGGCGCAGTCGTCGATGACGTACTGGAGCTCGTCGGGCTTGAGCAGGTAGTTCAGGGGCACGACGGTGCGCCCGAGGATCCACGCGCCGAGGGCGCAGATGGGGAACGCCCCGCTGGTGGGGAGCAGGAGGCCGACGGTTTGCGACTGCGACCGCCTCTCGATCTCCGCG
>Ga0196977_1001006_pt1 | contig 11851 bp, 11 predicted proteins | sample S3v_1013CmetaG_FD_148634 | JGI IMG/M metagenome (GOLD analysis project Ga0196977, IMG submission 148634) | Soil microbial communities from Anza Borrego desert, Southern California, United States - S3+v_10-13C | ecosystem: Environmental > Terrestrial > Soil > Desert | place: USA: California...
ACCTGCCGGACCTGCACCGGGTCGGCCTCGATCTCCGGCAGGTCCGGCGCCAGCCGCTGGACGAACCGGATGCCGGGCTGCTCGCACCCCGCCTCCATCAGGAAGACCACCTCCTCCACGAGCGCGTTGAGAGAGAGCCGCTGGCGGCTCGCCGGCCCCTGGTGCGCGAAGGCCAGCAGCTTGCGGATCACCTCGCGCCCGTGCAGCGACGCGCGCACGATCTTGTCCAGGTCGGCCCGCGCCTCCTCGGGCAGGCGCTCGCCGCGCAGCGCCAGCTGCGCGAAGCCGAGGATGTTGCCCAGCGGCTCGTTCAGCTCGTGCGCGACGCCCGCGGCGAGCTGGCCGATGGTCGCGAGCCGGTCGGCGTGTCTGAGCTGCGCCTCCGCCGCGGCGCGCCGCTCCTCCGCCTCGGCGCGCTCCACGAACACCGCCACTTGGCGCGCGACCGCGTCGAGCAGCGAGCGCTCCTCCGGGAGGAACAGACCCTCGTCGGCGCCGGCGCGCCCGTAGGCGACCCGCACCTCGCCGCGCTTGCGCCCGGCCACCACAATGTCGCTCGAGAGCGCGTTCGCCGCCGCCGCCGGGAACCCGGGCGTGCGCTCCTCGACACCGTCGATGCCCAGGGCGGCGTACGCCTCGTCGGGGAATCTCCACGCCCCGGGCAGGATCGAGACGATCCGCCGAAAGCATCCGGACAGGTCGGCGCGGTGCTCGACGAAGGCGAGCGTGACCTCATAGAGGCATGTCAGCTCTTTGACCCGCTCGCGCAGCCGGTCGTGCGAGTCGCTCGCGGGCACAGCATCGCCGCGGCCGCCGCCGGCGCTCTGAGATCTTCGACGTGTCATGACTCGCCGGATCCTATGCCCCGCGCGAAGTCGACGGTCCGCGCGTGCAACGCCCCGCCGGCTGCCGCCGGCGGGGCTCGCTCAGGCTCCGGTCCCCCTGCCGGCGCGGACCCGCGAAGGTCACGCCGCGGTGTAGGCGCCGCGCCCGGTTTTCTTAATGAGCTCGCTCCGCAGGAGCGCCTGGTTCACGATCGTGCGGAAGTTGGGGGAGGAAGTCTTGTAGCCGGCCTTCTGCACCGCGTCGGCGACCTCGCTGACGCCCATCGTCTTGCCTTTGAGCACCTTCGCGAGCGCCACCTCGAGGCTCTCGGCGTTCCGCGGGCGCTTCCCGCCGCCGGCGCGCGCCGCGCGACGGCCGCCACGACGCCCGGCGCCTGACGCGCCCGCCGGACGCCCGCGCCGCGCCCCGCGCCCCCGGCCGGCGCGCCCCGCGGCGCCGATCGCCGAGCTGATCGTGGAGATCTCGGCCTCCACCTGCTCGAGCTGCGCCGTCAGCTCGTCGCGCCGGGCCTCGAGCTTGTCGAGATCCCGGGAGCGCCGCTCGAGCTCCGCGCGCAGCTCCATGGTGGACACGCCGCGCAGCGCGCCGCCCGATGCGCCGCGCCGCGCGGACCCTCTGCCCGCCCTTTTCTTCTTCGCCATGCCGATAGTCTCCGTGCTTACTGCGAGTGCCGCAGGTTTGGGGGATGAGCGCGCGGCACATCACCAGCGCGCGCTTGCGATACTAGTGCGTGCATGCAGACCGATGCAAGCTAAAGTCGGCGTTATCCCCCGCCGGCCGCGGTCATAAAGACTTCGGCTCCAACCGTACAGCGAGCGATCAGGCCGAATCTTCATCCGACAGTCCGATGCGGCGCATAACATCCTCGAAGTGCTCGAGACTGTAGAACTCGACCACCAGCCGCCCGCGGTTCCCCTTGGCGCGCAGGTCGATGCGCGCCTTCGTACCCAAGTGCGCGGTAATCCGGCGCTCAAGATCCCCGAGGATGGCCGCGCGCTGTGTTTGGCCCGCGTTCGCCGGCGCGACGCCCGGATTCTTAGAAGGTCCGGCGCTCTCGGCCTCCTCGCGCGCCACGGCCTCGATGCGCCGTACCGACCACGACTCCTCCACCGCGCGCTCGGCCAATCGGCGGCGCGAAGCGCCCGCGGGCGCCGCCAGAAGCGCCCGCGCGTGGCCCATCGAGAGCGACCCCGCCCCCACCATCTCCTGGATCTCCGCCTCCAGGTCGGTGAGCCGTATGAGATTCGAGACCGTGGAGCGGTCCAGCCCCACGCGCTCGCCCAGCTCCGCATGCCCCAGCGCGAACCGCTCCGCGAGCGCCTTCAGCGCGTGCGCACGCTCCATCGGATTCAGGTCCTCGCGCTGGATGTTCTCGACCAGCCCCCACTCCGCGGCTTGCTCGTCGTCCAGGTCCCTCACCAGCGCGGGCAGCAGACTCAGCCCCGCGAGCCTCGCCGCACGCCAGCGCCGCTCGCCGGCCACCAACTCATACCCCCCACCGCTCCCCGGGCGCACGATCACCGGCTGCATGAGCCCCGAGCGGCTGATCGAGCTTGCAAGCTGCGCGATCGCGCCCTCATCGAAGTGCCTGCGCGGCTGGAACGGGCTCGGACGGATCTGATCCACATCGAGGAGCCGACTCCCGGTCGCGGGCTCCGATCGCGGGAGACCGGGCGCGGCCGTCGTGCTTGGCGCGGGCGTCGTCGGCGTCGGCGCCAGTTCGGGCTCCGGAAATGGTTGGGAAATGTTCGGTTGATCGACGTGGACCGGCTCGCCGGGGTGGATCAGGCTGCTCAGGCCTCGTCCGAGTCTGCGTGGTTTCTGGGCCATCGGGGGCGCCTCCTTGCGGCCGCGCGGGTGCGGGAGCTGTGTTATAACACGGCGCTCCGGCCGCGGGCGGGCGGAGGGGGGCGCGGAGGGCGGATTCCTTGCATGAGAAGCCAAAGCGCATCGAGCTGATCGCGCGTGCCGTCGGCCGGCGGAACGGGCGGTTACTCCTCTGCCGCAATGTCGCGAATGGCTACGCGTTTCTCCCCGGAGGCCACATCGAGCCCGGCGAGACGGCCGCGGCGGCGTTGGCGAGAGAGTTCATGGAGGAGTGCGGCGTCCCCGTCACGGTCGGCAACCTGCTCCTCGTGAACGAGCACCGCTTCGTGCAGGACGACCGGCCCCGCCACGAGATCAACCTCGTGTTCCACGTGGAACCGCGCCAAGGCCCGTGGCCGCAACGGATGCAGAGCCTGGAGAAGGCTATCTCCTTCGAATGGATCGAGCCCGCGGCTCTTCCGGAGGCCAAGCTCCTCCCCCCCCCGCTGCTCGCATGGCTCCTCGCCGGCGGCCCTGACTCGGATCAGGGACCCTGGCTCAGCGACCCCGGCGCTGTGTCCTAGCCCGCCTGTGTCCGATGCCGTGCTCCGGCTGAAGTCGGTGACCCCGAGGACCGATAGCCGCGGGGAGGACTCCGCGCATGTCGAGCATCGAGCGCCCAACCCATCGATCCGACACCCTGCTCCATCGCATCGAGGAGCTGGAAGCTCAACTGTCCCGCGCCAGGGCCGAGTTCGAGGCCTCCAGCCGTCTCAGCACGCTCGGTCTGCTCACAGGCGCCATCGCGCACGAATTCAGCAATATCCTCACGCCGGTGCTCAGCTACGCCCGCGCCGCCCTGGAGCGGCCCGACGACCGCGAGCTCGCCTCAAAGGCCCTTGATCGTGCGGCGAAGGGCGTCGAGCAGGCCGCCCGCGTGGCGAATTCCGTGCTCCGGCTCGCCGGGAGCGGCCTCGATGCCGCGGACGAGCCCCTGAGCTGCGATCCCGCCGAGGCGCTCGCGGGAGCCCTGGAGTGCATGGGTCGGCGGCCCCAGGAGGAAGGGGTGGAATTGCGCGTGGTGCTCCATCCTGGTCTTCGGCTTCGGATCCGGCGAACCGACCTTGAGCACGTGCTGCTCAACCTGCTCCTCAACGCCGTCCGCGCCTTGAAGCCTGGTGGGGGGGTGCTCGAACTCACGTGCCGGCCGCTCGTCGGCTCGGCTGGTTCCACGTGGAACACGGTCGAAGAGCCCGGTGCGGAACTCACCGTGCGCGATACGGGCCCCGGGATCAGCCGCGAGCTTCTGGACCAGCTCTTCGAGCCGCTCCTGACACGCACGACGCGCGTGCCCAACCGCAACCGGGGGCATGGCCTAGGCCTGGTCATCTGCCGGCGCTTGATCGAGGCCGCCGGCGGTACCATCTCCGTCGAGTCCGAGGTCGGGCGCGGAGCCGTGTTCCGCATCCGGCTCGGCGCGGACGCCGAGGCTTCCCAGCGCGCCGCGTGACGGTGGACGCCGAGTCGCCGCAACTTCGCGTGGAGCATGCCGACTCACGCCTGCCGCAGCGGCAACGCCCGGCCTGAGGCTAAGTGCCCGCTCGCGCCGCTTCCATCAGTGCGAATGCTTGGGTGGCCCAGACCGATCCCCACAATGTTTGTATTATATTAGGTCTTCAGCCGCCCGACAGCAGGATCACGTCCTCGGCCTCCGCGAACACCGCGAGCTGCTCGCCCGGCGAAGCGGCGGGTCGATCGCCCGGGTTCAGGACGCTGGCGCGAATCCGTGCACCGTCCGCCGTGGCGAGGACGTACTGGCAGATCTCACCGAGGTACACGCTCTCCTCGACGGTCGCCCGCAGCCCGGGCCCGGCTGTCGTCTCGACAAGCCTCCAGCTCTCCGGCCGGACGCAAACCGTGACTGTTGTTCCGGCGGTGGGGGGGTTCGCCCCGGCCGCCGCGCAGAGCCGCCCGGCGCCTGTCTCCAGCACCAGTCGCCCGTCCTCCTGCCCGAGCACCCGCGCCCCGAGAAAGTCCGCCTCGCCGAGGAACTCCGCGACGAACCTGGAATGCGGCCGGCGGTAGAGCTCGCGCGGGCCGCCGACCTGCACAACGCGCCCCGCGTCCATGATGGCGACGCGGTCGGCCATGGAAAGGGCCTCCTTCTGGTCGTGCGTGACGTACACGGTCGTCAGCCCCGCCTGCTTGCACACGCGCCGGATCTCCGACCGCAGGTCGAGACGCAGCTTGGCGTCGAGGTTGCTCAGCGGCTCGTCGAGCAGCAGCACGTCCGGACGGACAACCAGGGCCCTCGCGAGCGCGACCCGCTGCTGCTGGCCCCCCGAGAGCTGGGTCGGGCGGCGCGTGGCGAGACCCTCCATGCGGACCTGGGAGAGCGCGTCCGAGACGCGCCGCGCCTTCTCCCCGCCGCGAACCCTGCGCACGCCCAGGCCGAACGCGACGTTCTGCGCCACGGTCATGTGCGGCCAGAGCGCATAGCTCTGGAACACCATGCCGGTGTTCCGCTTGTTGGGCGGCGTCCGCGTCACGTCGCGCCCGCTGAAGCGGATCGTGCCGGCGGTCGGTTCGATGAACCCCGCGATCATGCGCAGGAGCGTGGTCTTGCCGCAGCCGGAGGGACCCAGGAGGAAGAACAGCTCTCCGGGCCGGATCTCGAGCGAGACATTGTCCACCGCACGGGTGACGCCCGACCGGCCGATGGCCGGGTATTCCTTGGAGATACCCTCGATCGCAATCGCGGAGGACACGGGGCGAAGGGTAGCACACGTCCACGGCGGGCCTCGGGGCGCGCAGAGTCCGCGGCATGCACACACTGTGCACGTCTCCCCGCCAGGGGCCGCGCGCCGGCCCTTCGGCAAGGCGGCGCGGTAGGATGTGCCTCATGGGCGGCAGGGACCTGCAGCGTGCGGCGGCGTCGATCGAGAAGATCCGGTCGCTGCGCGTGCGCCCGGAGCGAGACCTCACCGTGGGTCCGGTGGTGGGGGAGCTGCACGACAAGCTCGCGCGTGAGCTGAAGCAGACCGGCGGCATGGGCGAGGCCTGGCGGACCGTCGTGCCCAGCGAGCTCGGCGCCCGGACGCGCCTGAGGAGCTTCCAGCGCGGCGTGCTCACCATCGAAGCTCCCGATGCCGCGACGAGATACCTGCTCGAGCAATGGCTCCGCGGCGGCGGGCGCGCGATGCTCGCCGGCTGCGCGCCCGCCACGGTGCGGCGCGTGGTCATCCGGTAAGCTCGATCGGCGTCGGCACGCTCGCCGCGCGGACCCGCCCGATGCATCACTCTCGGCCGAATGTGTAGTGCCGCGCGGGCAGGTCGCGCCGTGCCGCGAGGGCGGAGGTGATCGGCACATCCACGCGCAGCTCCTCTCCGCCGGGGCCGGTGTACCCCACGCTGGTGATGAGCCGCACGCGGTTGTGCTCGTCGAGCTCGAACGGCACGAGCACGTCCCAGGCAAACCGGAGCTGCCCGACCGCCGCCCCGTCGGCCGCCGGCGCCCTCCAGCCGGCATGGCTCCACCTGGTCTCCGTCGCGACGATATCCGAGCGCCCGAATGCCTGGCGCAGCGCCCACCGCGAGCTCCACCAGCTGTTGAACACCGAGGAGAAGAAGGTGTCGAACCGCCGACCCCACGACGGGCCATCGGGCACGCCCACCCACACGGGCACGAAGACGCTGCCGCTCGGCGCGTCTCCCGCGGCCGCGCGGAGCTGCGCCAGAGCGTCCATGTCCAGCCGGTGCCGTCGCTGCATCCCGGCCTGGAATCCGACCATCGCGATCGCGAGAACCAGGAGCCCGAAGACGCCGAGCGCCGCGACCGCGCCCCGCGCCGCACGGCGCTCCTCCGCCGGCCTCTTCCCGAGCTCCGACAGCGCGCTCAGCCCCGCGCCGAGCAGCACTCCCAGGCCCGCCGCCGATGCATAGAGCATGCGCGGGTGCAGCCAGTAATCGAACGCGACGATCGGCACGAGCGGCGCCGCCATCATGGCCCCGCCGAGCAACGCGAGCCGGAGAGGCGTCGCGGGGCCGCCGGTCTGCGCGGCCCGCCGCTCGTGGCCCCGGCGCGCCATGTGCGCAACCCACGCGACAGCGCTCGTGATGCCGGCCAGGCCGACGACGACCGTTCGCGCCGGGTGTGCGGCGAACGCCATCACCCCCAGGTGCAGCGAGCGCGCGAGCCATTCGTTGGAGCCGATGTACCCATAGATCCAACGCCACAGCTTGGCGCCGGCATCGGGCCAGCGCTCCAGGGGCAGCAAGCCCGATGCGCCGCCGATGTCCGTCGAGCCGCCCATCCAGCGGTGCATGGCGGAATACAGCACGAGCGAGGCGCCGCCCGCCAGCGCCGGCAGCAGCGATCTCGGGATGTCGCGCGCCCGCGCTCGCGGGCCGGCGAGCAGCACGAGCGGCAGCGCGCCCGCCAGCACCGCCGGCTGCTCGTTGAGGCACGCCGCGCCGAAGGTGATCCCCGCCGCGAGCGCCGTCAGGCCCCAGATGCGACGGCCGGGCCACGGCGCCAGGCCCAGGTGCAGCGCGCCCAGCATGGCGCCGGTGGAGAGGAGCGTCGGCAGGGCGCACAGCCAGAAGACCGCCTGGGCGTGCCACTGCCAGACGAGGAATGTCAGTGCGCCCAGGGTCGCGGGGAGCCGGCGCACGCCGAGGCGCGCCATCAGGCTCCACACCAGCCACGCGTTCAGCCCGTGGGCCGCCGCGCCGATCAGGTGGTTGATCCGATCGTGCTCCGCGAGCACCGTCGCGAGCGCGGGAACGATCACGCGGTAGAGCGGCCGCCAGAAGTGCACGCGCCCGTCGAGGATCAGCGAGCGGATCTCCCCGGTCTCGGGCGTGCGCTGCACGTAGAACCAGTCGTCGAGCCACTTGCCGGTGTCGCCGAGCAGGAAGTACGTGGCGACGAACCACAGCACGAGCGGGAAGGCCCAGGGCGCGGCCCCGACCAGGGCGCCGACGGATCGGCGCACGCGCGGCCCACCCGTTGTCCCCCCGCGCGAGCTCACCAGATGAACCGCATCCTTCCCACGTCCGGCACCGGCACGCGGTGCTCCTTGTGCACGCTGGGGAAGTAGACAAAGAACGCCTTGCCGATCAGCAGGTCCCGCGGCACCACGCCCATCGTGCCGTCGATCTCGCTGTACACCCACGGGTCGGGGGTGTCCCACAGGCGCCCGTCGAGGCTGTTGGGGCTGTTGTCGCCGCAGACGAAGAACTGGTCGCGTCCGAGCACCAGCGGCTGCGAGGGGTGCGTGGCGAGCGCGGGCTCGCCGGCGCGCGTGAAGCCCGGGTTGTACACGCCCGGCTGGTAGTAAAGGTCGCGATCGAGGCGCACGCGGTGCATCGTGAAGGGCGAGCCCTCGAACTCCCAGCGGACCTTCGGCGCGCGGTAGATCTCGCGGTTGGAGAGAGGGTTGCCCTGCTCTGGCGGGGCGAGCAGGCCCTCGGCGCTGCGTCCCGTCGCGTGCTCGACCCGCAGCGCCGGCGACCAGGCGTAGCTCGCCTCGGCCGCCAGGTCGCCGTCGATCCAGACCTGGACGGATTGGTCCACGTGCCAGAACTCGACGTTCGTGACCTCACCGGCGCGGAACGCGCCCGTGCGTGCGGTCTCCCCGAGGGTGCGCCACTCGCCGGAGCCCGCCTCGCCGATCGGGCGCATGCGCAGCTGGATGCGGGCGCCGTCGATGTCGGCGCGGAACTCGTGGCCCCGCGCCTCGAGCACCACCGCGGCGGCCATGCCCGCCTGCTCGGGCTCGATGCCCGCGGCGACGCGGATGTCCGACACCGGGAACACGCGCCGCGCCTGGCGCGGGCCGAGCGGGCCGCGGGTCGGCGCGCCCGGCGACTCGTTGTACGCGTACCGATCGTCGATGGGCCATGCGATCTCGTCCCACGCGAGCACGGTCCGGCCCGAGCCCTCGTACACATAGGAGCGGCGGTCCTGGATCTGCCACGCGCCATCGGGCTCCCCGGCGGCCGTGCGCCCGAGCCATGGGTCGCGGAACCAGCGGCGCAGGTTCCGTTCCGGATCGAGGGGCGCGGAGCGCGAGTCATAGATCGGCTGCCACAGCTCGCGCTGCGTGCGCTCGCTCTTGCGCGCGATCTCCCACGCCCCGTCCGACCAGTCAGATTGCGTGAGCGCGCCCGGACTCGCCAGCGAGGGCCGGTGGAAGATGTCGCCGTCCACCAGCGCGATCTCCTCGCTCGGAAGGCCGAGCAGCCGCTTGATGTAGTTCTCTTGCTCGCCGACGTCCTCCATCCGCCCCGGCGGGCCCGGATACTTGAACACGACCACGTCGAACCGCGCCGGGTCGAAGATCGAGTAGAGATACTTGAGCACGAAGATCCGATCACCGGACATCAGTTTGCGGTTGCGCCCGAGGCTGTCCGGCAGCTCCCTGCCGACCTGCGCTCCTGTCATCGGATCGGTCACCGTGAGCGTCTGGTTGCGCCCCTGGATCGGGGCGGGGGCGCCGGCCGCGTTCTTCTCCCACGGGTCCACCGTCCATATCTCGCCCGACTCGGGGCTCTGGAACCGCACGTGCTGCCCGAGCAGCGTCGGCGCCATCGAGCCCGTGGGGATCACGAACGCCTCCACGACGAAGCCGCGGAACACGAACGCGAAGATGAACGCGATGATGAGGGAGATGATGGTCTCCTTCATCGAGTGGGGCGGCTTGTCGGGAGCGTCGGCAGTGGGGGCGTCGGGCATAGAGAAACCTTACCTTCTCCCATGCTGGGCTGTTCGCCGCCGGGCTCACCCGCCGGCCGGCGCCGGCCCGGCTGGTCCGCTCTCCGGCCCGCCGCCGTCGCCCGGGCGGCGGCGCCGCCGCCGCCGCTTCCGCCGGCGCTCCGTCGCCTCTTGACCGCCGTCGGGCGCAGCGGGCGGCTCTCCGACCGGCCGCGGCGGACGGGGCGCCGATTCGTCCTCGGTCCGCGCCGGGCGCGGGGCCGGATCCCCCGCCGACTCGCCCTCCCGGCGCTTCTTCCTCCGGCGACGCTTCTTCTTCCGCGGCTCCGCCTCGGAGGGCGGGCCCTCGGCCGCCTCCTCGTCGCCGTGATCCTCGACCGGGGCCGCGGGCGCGGGCTCCCGCCTCGGGCGCACCGGGCGCACCGGGCGACGCTCGGCCGGCGCCTCGCGCCGGCGATCCTCGCGCGGCGGTGGGGGGGTCATCGATCCGGGCGGGCCGAGCTCCTCGACCGGGACGGCCACGTCCGTCCCGGAGTCGAGCCGCACCAGCACGAGCTGCGTAAGGATCTGCGCGCTGAGCACGATCCCGTCCCCGTGCGGCGTGCCGACGCGGGTCTTCTTGTGCGGCAGGCGCTTGCGCAGCTCCTCGTAGGTCTCGTCCTCGTAGCGGAGGCAGCACATCAGGCGTCCGCAGCGACCGCTGATCTTGAGGGGCTCGAGCGTCGCCTTCTGGGTCTTGGCCGAGCGCATCGAGATCGGCTTGAGCACCTTCAGGAAGTTCTTGCAGCAGCAGTACTGGCCGCAGCGCTCGTAGTCGGCGACCAGCCGGGCCTCGTCGCGAGCGCCGACCTGGCGGAGGTCCACCCGCCCCTCGTACTGGGCATTGAGGGCCCGGTGCAGCTCGCGCACGTCCACGCGCTCCTCGGACAGGTAGTAGAAGGTGATCCGCTCGCCGCCGAGGAGGGGCTCGGCGTCCACGATCTTAACCGTCGCCCGGACCGCCGCCGCGATGTCGCGGGCGCGCCGGACCAGCTCGTGCTTGGATTGCTCCAGCGCCGACTGCCGCTGGAGGTCCTCGACCGTCGCGATCCGCAGCACCCGCCCGTTGGTGTTGAATGGGTAGTCCTTGCCGCCCGAAGCCTCGATGTAGCCGAGCATGTCCTTGCGGCTGACGCTCTTGGCGCACCCCGAGTTGGGGCACGTCGTCGTTAGCACCTCCGCGACCTCGGTCCCGCGGTGCGTGCGCGCGATCACCTTGGACCCGCACCCCGGCTTGATCGACCCGTCGTAGGCGAACTCGCCGACGAGCTTGAGGGCCCCGAAGCGCACCACCAGCGTCTTCGGTGGCGCGAGCTTCGCGGCCTCGGCCGCGAGCTCGTCCTGGTACGACTTCAGGTCTTCCTCGAACTGGGGGAGGGGCAGTATGGGCATCGATCGCTCCGCAAGCACCAAAGGCACATCGCCCGCGCTGCGCGGGCTCAAGAGAGAACGCGGTTGTCGCCGGGCTGAAGGGGGGGTGCCGGCGCGCCGCCCGGCCGGGCGCGACGGGTCTTGGTGCATGCGGCCGGCGGTGGGGGCCCGGGGCGCCCGTCCACATCAGGCCGCGGAAGCGATCACTCGCGGCCGAGCCGCCTGGCCCGCGCCGCCTCGAACAGCCCGGGCAGCTCCACCTGCTGGAGCATCTGCACGGAGTTCTGATTCAACACTCTATACACCGAGAGCCGCTCGGCCCGGTTGTCGAGCACGAGCAGGATCTCCTCGTTCCCGCCGCGGGCGGTCAGGGCGAGCAGGTGCGCCGATTCGGCGACCATCTCCGCCCTGGCGGGCTGCTGGAGCAGCGGCGCCAGGAGCATGCCGAGGATGACCGCCATCGCCAGGGCGCACGCGAAGAGGGCGGGCTCGCCGGGCCGGGAGATCCGCGCCCGTTGGTCGGGTGTCGCGCTCACCGGCCGGTCTCCTTGTTCCCGTCCTCGTGCAGGTTGCGGTAATCGATGCCGTCCAGCTCGCCGCGGGACTGGTTCCAGCGGAGCGCGACCATCTCCTCGTTGATGGAGTCGATGACGTAGATGGCGCTCGCGTCGCCGCCGCCCTGGATCTCGCCCGCGACCATCGTGTACTGCCCCCGCGCCCGCGACGCGGGCTGGAGGCCCGCGGCGGAGCCCGCGAAGGCCGCCACCACGATCGCGCCGGCGAGCCCGAGGTTCGCCGCGATCAGCCATCGACGACGGGTCGCCATGCCGGATCCTCCTTTGTGGGCCGCGCCGTGGGGAGCGCTGTGGGCCGGGCTCAGTCCTGGTGCCCCCGCTTGCTCGGGATCGCGTTGACCCCGATGCCGATCCCCGCCAGAACCACCAGGAGCAGCATGTTCCGGACCGTCGGCGCGGCCCCGGTCTTGGTCGGGGCCGGGGCCTTCGGCCGCTCCTCCTGAGCCGCGCCCACACCGGGGAACGCGGCCAGGCTGGCGAGGGCCAGGACCAGGGG
>Ga0196977_1001007_pt1 | contig 11845 bp, 10 predicted proteins | sample S3v_1013CmetaG_FD_148634 | JGI IMG/M metagenome (GOLD analysis project Ga0196977, IMG submission 148634) | Soil microbial communities from Anza Borrego desert, Southern California, United States - S3+v_10-13C | ecosystem: Environmental > Terrestrial > Soil > Desert | place: USA: California...
AGGGCGGAGGGCGGCGCGCACGACATCCTGGTGCGCGAGAGCACGGGCGACGCCACGCGCTACACGCGCAACGCGCGCCTGCTGAGACTGACTCATAGCACGCTCACCGAAGTCGCCTCGTTCACGGAAGAGAGCATCACGCCCGTGGAAGGCTACAACGGGGCCGACTGGAGCGACGTTAAGACGCGCGAGACGACGCGCCACGCCCTCCTGCGGCAGACGGACGGGCGGCCCGAGCGCCTCATGCTGTGGACGCGAGGAGAGGTCATCATTTATTCGGGCGCGCCTCCGTCTTACACCTACTGGCTGGAAACGGACGGCGCGTGGCACACCGCGAGAATGCACTGGAGAGGGAGGGCGTCCGTGCGCCTGCGGGATGTGGGCCAGCGGACGCGCGAACTCGTCTGGGACGACGGGCGGCAGCGTTTCGTCGAAGAAAGGTGAAGATATGATGGCGCGGAAAATTGGCCGCGGAGTTTGGCGGCGGCGTCTTTTCATCGTCGGGGCTGCGGCGCTGCTTGCGTGCGCGGTGCTGATCGCTTACGCGCGAGTGTCTAAGATGCAGGCGGGCGCGTTCCCGCTGGCGGCAGACGTGCCGCGCGGCGCGCTTCTTTACGTGCAGTTCAGCGATTTGCCCGCGCTCGTCAGGCGCTGGAACGAATCCCAACTCAAAGAACGTTACCTCGGGAGCACGAACTTCCAGCAGTTTCAGAGCCGCCACCTCGCCCTGAAATTAATCGAGCGCTGGGAGGAGTTCAACAGCGCCGTGGGCTTTCCGCTCGACGCACTGACCGTGGCCTCTGCGACGGAGAACACGGCGGCCCTGGCCTTCTACGACATAGGGCGTCTGGAGATGGTCTTCGTCGCGCCCGCCGCCGAAGAGAAACTGGCGGCGACGAAATTTTTCGCGGGCGCGGACCAATTCGAGGAGACGGAACTGCCGGACGGCACCGTCTACTACAGCCGCGCGGTTGAGGCGGACCGCGGGCGGCGCGAGCAAAAATTCTGCTTCGCCAACGCGCGCGGCCGCATAGTCATCGCGACGAGCGAGCCGCTGCTCCTGCGCACGCTGGCGAACATCAACGGCAAATCGAGACGCGACCGCCTGAGCGACGACCCGTCGTTTAAGAGCCTGACCGCGGGGGCCACGCCCCACTTCCTGACCGTCTGGATGGACCAGGCGAAGCTCAACGACGACTGGTATTTCAAAAAATATTGGGTCATGCGGAACGTCGGGGCGCTGAAAAACATGCGCGCCTGTTTGCTCGACCTTGAGCTGCAACAGGGCCGCTGGGTCGAGCACAGGGACTTCCTGCTCGCGGGTCAGATGGAGGTTAAAACTTCCGCCGTGCCGGCCGAAGTCGCGCGCAGGGTCTTGAAGTTCATTCCAAATGATGCGCCCTACTTCAAGCTGCGCGCCCTGGACGAAGCCGAGCCGGCCGCGTCGCTCGTGCGTGACACGTTGACGGACCGCCTGCCGAAGGGCGGGAAGGGCGCGGGCGCGCCGGGCTGGCGCTGGCAGTACTACGACGACTCAGACTTTTACCCCGGCGGCGGCGAAGGCGACGAGTGGGGCGGCGGCTATTACAGTCTCGGCCCGAAGTTCGATTCCGAGATTGACGACCCCGAAGACGCGCAAGTCGAGGACGAAGAGGAATTGGCACACGGTCGCCCGCGGCGTGACATGGAGCGCGAGTCGGACGAAGGCTTGCGCGACTCCCTGGCGGCAGCGCGCCCGCTTTACGTCGTGACCGTGCAGAGCCCGCGAGTCTTCGACGGCCCGGTCTTCGCGGAGTTCCGCAAGGGCGCGGTGATAACTTTGCAGTCGCCCGGCAACTTCAGCGCGCCCGCCTTCGAGCGCTCAGTCGCGCGCCTGGCCGAGAGCCGACTGATGATCGCGGGTTCGAGCGCCGGGCTGAGTTGGGCCGACGCGCGTTGCGGCGGCCAAGCGTGCAGGGAACTCAGGCTGCCCGCGCTCGGCTGGGCGATGTACTACGTGCTCAGGGGGCCGGACCTCGTCGTGGCGAACAGTTCGGAGATGATGGGTGCGATGCTCGGCGGCAATGATTCCGGCGCGCCGGATTCGAAGTCTACCGCGGCGCTTCACGACCTGACGGTGATTCGGCTGGGCCAGAGGGAGCAGGCTTTCGATTCGCTGATGCGCGAGCTGGACGCGCCGCGCGTCCGCGCCTACTGGCGCGAGCGTAAGAAAGACCCGGCTGAAGCGGACGGCCCGTCGCAGGAGTTCTTCTCGGGCAACGTCGCGAGCCTCCTGGACGTGGCGTCGCCCGTGGGGGAAATCAGGATTAAGAGGAGTTTTCAGAAGAACCGACTGCGCGAAGAGGTCGAGTTCGTCTTAAAGTAAATTTTGCTTTAGGCCAAAACGTGCGGCCCGAGCACCAGCAGGCCGATGGCCGCGGCACCGAGTGCGGTCAGGAGGACCGCGCCCGCCGCCACGTCTTTCGCCTTCGCGGCCAGCGGGTGAAACGCGGGGGACGCCACGTCCGTCAGGAACTCGAACGCGGTGTTGAGCGCCTCGGCCGTCCAGACGGAAACGATTGCCAGGATTATCCAGCACCATTCGGCGCGGCTCAGGCCGAAGTGCAGCCCGAGGGTCACGACCAGCACGGTCGCCAGGACGTGAATCCAGGCGTTGTGCTGCGAAGCGATCATGACGCGAATGCCCTTGAGCGCGCACTTGATGCTGCGTATCCTGCCGGTGAAAGTTAGCGGCGCGTGGTTGTTCATAGTCTTCAAGGTGTGTGACGTGAAAGAGTCTCGGCCGGCCGCCGGGAGTTTCGCCTCGCGCGTCGCCAGGCGAAGGCCGCGGCCGCCCCCAGTATGAGCCCGCCCGTGGAGGACACCCAATCGTGCCAGACAACGTACTTCAAGTAAATGACCTGGAGCAGCACGGCGGCGGCCGAGACGCGCGCGACGCGCGAGCGTGAGGTCAGTAAAGAGTAGGTGAGAAAGAGCGCGTGGCCGGAGACGTAAGGCACGTGGCCGAGAGCGCGCCAGATCGCCGTGCCCGTGACGAGCGCGTCAATCGCCAGGCGTAAGCCGCTTGATCGATGAAATCTTTCGGCGCGGTCTAAGAGGAAGGCGACGAACGGGACCACTATGGGGACGACGTAGACGTATTGCCCCGCGCGCCCGCCCGCGGGGAAGCGCAGGGTGACGTAAGCCGCGTAGAGGGCCGCGCCGGCGAGAGAGGAGAGGAGGACGACCGGCGGGCGAAAGATGAAGGGCCGCCGCGACACTGAGAATTCCCTCAAGGCTGATTCTCCTTATTCAACCCCTTAGCGCCTCCCGAGTGAGTGGCTTTGGTCTTTCACGCCGAGGCGCAAAGGCGTTGAGCTTATGTTTTGAACTGCGCTTCGGTGGGAGTCGTGACTTCCTGTGGAACAGTGTCCTTCCGGCTGAAGCAGTTCGAGAATTCTAGCCAGCAAGATTTCCAGAAGCGCACGGGGCCGTAGCCGCCTGCCGAAAGAACCTGTCTGTGGCCCAGGTAGACGACCGCGACGGTCCCGGCGTAGAGGAAACGGTGGAATAAGCTGACGGCCCGCGCACGCCCGCCGGACTTCAGGCCGCGCAGGTAGAGGAGCAACTCTGACTCGAACCTGACGTGCGCCCTCTCGTCCGACAGAATCTTGTCGCAGACGGCCCTCAGGATTTTCGAGCCAGTGCAGTTCTTCAGCGCCTTGTAGTAAGTGAGGGAGATGATCTCGGCGGTGATGAGGACCGTGACGGAAAGCTCGTAGCCGAAAAATTTTCTCAGCCTCCTGAAGACTGTGTCCGTCCACTGCTTTTTCAGGAGCCCCATGCCGTGCGAGAGCATGAACCTCTTGAGGAGGAGCGCGTGCTGCTGCTCCTCCTTGATGAAGAGCTGTGTGATCTCGTACAGCACGCGGTCGCCGAAGTGCGCGGAGAAATCGCCGGCCGACTTCAGCAGGCCGCGCCCCTCGGAATACTCGCCCAGTTGAAAGGCCGCGACGGATTTTTCTATCAGCCGGATTCCCTCCGGGGAGAGCCGGTCTTCGGCCCCCCACGGAATCCCGCCCGAACTCCGGGCATTCCCCTCGAAGTAAACGAGCCACGCCCGCAGCGACCGCCGCATGATTTCGCGCATGAGAAGTCTCCTCTCCGAAAAGCGCTTTGCGATACAAAGCACATTATCATAGCCGGGTTTATTGTCAAGCGGTTGTTCGCTCAAGCGCCCGCGGGTGCCTGCGTCGCTTCGGGACGAGCGCCGCTCCCTGCCGAAAGGCGGCCACGCCTGACCGCCCGCCCCTGCCGTTGACGGCAAGCTAAGCGCACTTCACTGCAAACCTGCGCCCGGCGGCGCGGGGGCCGGCGTATCCTCTCGGGACGAAGCGCCAGACGGCCTCGCGAAAGGAGTTCCGCCATGAAACTGACAAACGTCTCGAAGGGTACAGCCAGATCACTTTTGGTAGCGGCGTTCGCGCTGCTCTTCTTCGCCACCTTGCTGGACATCACGCAGAGCGCCGCCACTCCCCCCGCGGAGTTTCAAGTGGCGGCGGACGTGACGCCGACGGCCACCAGCCAGCCCGCGCTCGTGCAGCGCTACCAGCAGACGATCACGCCCGAGGCGCTGGCCGCGCGCCTCTACTTCCTGGCCTCGGATTTTTTCGAGGGCCGTGAGACCGCGACGCGCGGGCAGAAACTCGCCGCGCACTATCTGGCCTCGCAGTACCGCCTGCTCGGCCTCGCGCCCAAAGGCAACGCCAGGACATCCGACCCGCTCTCCCCGGACGCCTACTTCCAGCCGTTCACCGTCTACAGGAGGACGCCCAGAGAGACGCGGCTGGAAGTTTTGACGGGCGGCAGCGCCGTCGCGTCGAGCACCTTCTCGGCGGAGGCGCACGACGACTTGTCCTACTTCCTGACGGGGAGCACGGCCGCCGCGACGGGCGGCGTGGTCTTCGCGGGCTACGGCATCGCGGACGACCAGCTCGGCTACAACGACTACGCGGCGCTCAAGGCCAGGGGGATTTCGATTGACGGGAAGTGGGTCATGATTCTCGCGGACGAACCGCTCGCGGCCGACGGGGCCAGTTTGCTGCCCACCGCGGACCGCAAGCAGAGCAAGTGGGCGGCGAGTCTCATGCCGAAGAGGAAGGCGCTGCTTGAGGCGGGCAGGCCCGCGGGCGTCCTCGTGGTGAGGCACGCCGGGCCGCGCATGCAGGGGACCTTCGCGGAGAACGCCGCGCAGGCTTCGCTCGCGGCGCGGCGCGTCGGCCCCCTCTCGCTCGGACAGTCAACTTTCCCGCCGACCTACGCCGTGTCCGTCAAGCTGGCGGATCAAATTCTGGCCCAGAGCGGCCAGAGAGTTGAAGACCTCAGGCGGCAGATCGACCAGGGTCTGAAGCCGCAGGTCTTCGAGGCGGGCGGCGTCGCGGTCAGGGCGACCGTGGAGCAGTCGGCGGGGCTGGAGACGGAGAACGTGCTGGCCTTCATAGAGGGCTCGGACCCGCGGCTCAAGGACGAGGTCGTCGTCATCTCGGCGCACTACGACCACCTCGGCCTCAACCCGGCCCTCAAGGGCGACCAGATTTTCAACGGGGCGGCCGACGACGGCTCCGGCACGGTCGCGTCGCTCGAATTGGCACAGGCGTTCATGCGCGCCAAGCGCGACGGGCACGGCCCGCGCCGCTCCGTGCTCTTCATCAACTTCTCGGCCGAAGAGAAGGGCACGCTCGGCTCTGCGCACTACGCGCTGCGCGAGCCGCTCGTCCCGCTCGAAAAGACAATCGCCGAAATCAACATGGACGGCGTCGGCGGGATCGACCCGAAGCACCCGGCCAAGAGCCGCAACTACGTTTACATCGTCGGCTCGGGCGACCTCTCCCGCGAGATGATAGAGGCCAACCGCCGCGTCAGGGAGTTGACCAACATCAACCTGGACCTGACCGACGGCCCCAACTTCGCCTCCGACCAGCTCTACTTCCAGGCGCAGCTCGTCCCCTTCATCTACTACTCGACCGGCCTGATAGAGCACTACCACCAGCCGAGCGACGAGCCCGCGACGATTGATTACGAGCACCTGGCTCGCGTCACGCGGCTCGTCTTCGCGACCGCGTGGCAGATCGCCAATCAGGAGTCCAGGCCGCCGTCGGCCGACAGGAGCCGGTTGAAGCTGGACGGCTACGTCTGCCCCCCGTGCGCTTTCGAATGTGATACGCTTGTTCACGCCCGGCCGGGCGAGTGCCCCGTGTGCGGGATGACCCTCGTCCCGAAATACTCCGGGCCGGGCGCGGCGGCGCGGCGCTGACAGGGGCCTCGACGGCGCGGGCGCGTGACATGCCGAGCCGTGATAGGCTATGCTCTGTCGGCGGCCGGCTGTTTGAAAATTTCGGCAATGATAAAGCGGGGATGAGGGATGAAAGAAGAACACTCTTTCTTCATCCCTCATCCCTTTTTCGGAGAGGTGCAGGAGTGGCTGAACTGGCAGCACTGGAAATGCTGTGTACGGGGAACCGTACCGTGGGTTCGAATCCCACCCTCTCCGCCAGAGAATAAGGCGAAGGTGAAAGGCAAAAGGAAGACTCTCGGTTTGTCTTACCTCTTGCCTTTTTACTTTGCCTCGGTTGGGGGCTTTGTGCTCATGCGAAAGAAATTTCTGTGCGCGGTCTTGCTCGGCGCGGTGGCGGTGTTGGCGCTCGGTTTCCCGCGGGGCGGCGAGGCGCAGAGGCAGCAGGCGAGGCGCGGGCAGGTCTGCGGCGACCCGGCGATGAGTTGCGGCGAGGCCAACATGTTTCAGCCTTACGACCTACAGTTCCGCATCCCGCGAAACGCCGTCATCTGGGAGTCGGAGCAATTCTACGCAGTCATGCTGAAGAGCGTGAGCGCCAGGCATGACTGTGAGGCGCACGTCCCCGAGGACGAGCGCCTTCAGGCCCAATCGCTCTTCCCGCGCCACAAGGTCTTCGCCGACAGGTGCCCGGAGGCCGGGACGCTCTACTACACGGGCACGAATACCGACTACCGCTTCATGGCCGTCTACGCGGGCCGGACGCGCGCCGAGGCCAACCGCGTGCTCGCGATGGTGCGCGCCACCGGAAAATATCCGACGGCGAACCTGCGCCGCATGCGGACGGGATTCAACGGCACATAGCTTAACGGCTGTGACGAAGTCTCCTGCGTCGCGGACGCGCCATGCTCAGGCTTCCCAACCGCTCGTTGCGAAGACGGCGCGAAAGGGGTAGAGTAAGAGCCTGGAGCGCACAGTCACTGCGTAGCGCTGAGGAGCGGGAAAGAGCACGATTTGGAAGATAACAAGCTGGCGGCTGATGAAGCCCGACGTGCCGTGCAGCACGAAGCGGTCAAGGCGGAAATCGAAGGGGACGTTAACGCAGAGATTGCCGCGCACGCCGAGGGCGCGACGCCCGCCGAAGCCCGGCGCGAGGCGCAAATCGCCGGCGAGTTTCGCTCGAAGGCGGTCAACGAAGTGGTCGAGACGGAGCGTGAGGTCGAGCGCTCGCGCACACTCGCCCGCGTCTCCCAGGTCGTTGATTTCATCTTTTACGTAATCTACGCGCTTCTAGGGCTGCGGTTATTGCTCGAACTTCTGGCGGCGCGCCGAAGCGCCGGGTTCGTCCAGTTCATTGCGAGCGTGACCGACCCTTTTTACGCGCCGTTTCGCGGGATCGTCCCGAGTCCGACGGCCGAAGGCGGCTACAGGTTGACGATGCCGCTGATCATTGCGATTATTGTTTACCTGCTGCTGCATCTCGGAATCAAAGCGCTGCTGCGGATGATCGCGCACCGCCGGACCGAGATTTGAACAGGACCGGCGGCCGAGTTTTTGACAATTTATCAGACTTCGGGCTCCGCACAACGCTTGCCTTGTGAACCCCGCCAGGCCGGGAACGGAGCAACGGTAGCAACGGCGGCGTGTGCTGCGGGTCAGTCCGGAGTCTGGCCCATTTAAGAGCAGTGACGAGTGACAGGTGACGAGTGACGAGCAGAAGGCTTTTGCCCGTCGCTTGTCACTCTTAACTCGCCACTGCTTTTCCATGTCTTACCAAATAATCTAACGGCTCGGGAGTAGGTAACCCCCATGAGACCTGCAAAAGCCTTAGTCCTGCTCTGGTTTCTGATCGCCGTCCCGACACTTTACGGCCAGGCTTCCAAGAGCGCTCTAGAGTTCAACGACAGCGGCAAGGCCAAACACGCCAGCGGCGACCGCGAAGGGGCGCTGGCCGATTTCAACCGGGCCATAGAGCTTGATCCGGGCTACGCCATGGCCCACAACAACCGCGGCGTCCTGCTCAACGAGGCTGGCGACTACGACGGCGCGATTGCGAGCTACACCACGGCCATCAAACTCGACCCGCGGCTCGCGAAGGCGTACTACAATCGCGCCATCTCGAAAACGGCCAAAGGCGACCTCGACGGCGCGATAGCGGATTACACCAGCGCCCTCGGCATAGACCCCCGCTACAGGTCGGCTTACAACAACCGCGGACTCGTCCACGCCCGCAAGGGCGGTTACGCGGCGGCGATGGCCGACTACGATAAAGCCCTGGCGCTCGGGGACGACAACGGGCAGACTTACGTGGCCCGCGGCGTGGCGCGCGGCGAGAGTGGCGATTACGACGGGTCGATCAAAGACTTCGACAAGGCCCTGGAAATAAACCCGCGCAACGCCTCCGGCTACATCAACCGCGCCCACGCGAGGTACTTGAAGGGCGACACGGAGGGCGCGATCAGTGACTACGGCAAGGCCATAGAGTTCGCCCCCGAGTACGCCGAGGCGTACAATGCCCTGGCCTGGCTGCTGGCGACCTGCGAGAAAGACGGGTGCCGCGACGGGAAGAAGGCCGTCGAGTACGCACGCAAGGCTTCGGAGTTGACCGAGTGGAAGAACCCGAAGTTCCTGGACACGCTGGCGGCGGCTTACGCGGGGGCGGGCGACTTCAAAGCGGCCGCCGAGTGGCAGCGGAAGGCTTTGGCGTTCCCCGAGTACGCCGCGAGCAACGGCGACGAGGCGCGCCGCCGCCTGAAACTGTACGAACAGGGGAAACCTTATCAGGAGAAGTAAGAAGCGATGAGTGATGAGTAATCAGTGAAGACGCTCTTACTCATCGCTAATCACGCATCACCGGGTTTTTTATGTCTTACCAGGTCATCGCGCGCAAGTGGCGCCCGCAGCGTTTCGAGGAGGTGACGGGGCAGGAGCCGATCACGCGCACGCTCCGCAACGCCATCGAGCACGAGCGGCTGCATCACGCCTACCTCTTCTCGGGCGCGCGCGGCGTCGGCAAGACGACGACCGCGCGCCTCCTGGCAAAAGCGCTCAACTGCCACAAGGCGACGAAGCCGACCGCCGAGCCGTGCGCCATCGACGACCCCGCAGCGTGCGCCTCGTGCCGCGAGATTGCGGAGGGGCGCTCGATTGACGTGCTGGAGATTGACGCCGCGTCGAACACGGGCGTGGACAACGTGCGCGACGCCATCATCGGCAACGTCGCCATCGCCCCGGCGCGCGACCGCTACAAAGTCTTCATCATCGACGAAGTTCACATGCTCTCGGGCGCGGCCTTCAACGCGCTCCTCAAGACGCTGGAAGAGCCGCCGCCGCGCGTCACGTTCATCATGGCGACGACCGAGAAGCATAAACTGCCCGAGACGATCCTCTCCCGCGTGCAGCAGTTCGAGTTCCGCACGATCCCGACGGCCAAGATCGCTGAGCGCCTGCGGCTCATCGCCGACGCCGAGAAAGTAAAAATCGCAGAGGACGCGTTGCGCGAGATAGCGCGCGCGGGCGAAGGCTCCATGCGCGACGCGCAAAGCGCTTTCGACCAGGTCATCAGCTTCACCGGCACAAACATCAAGGCCGAGGACGTGGAGACGGCGCTGGGGCTGGCGAGCGCGGAGATGCTCTCGCGCGTGGTCGACGCCGTCGCGGGGCACAAGACTGCCGAAGCGCTCGCGGTCGTGGACGACCTGGTGATGCGCGGCCACGACCTGCGAAACTTTTGTCGCGATTTATTGGCACACCTGCGCGACCTGCTGGTGGCGAAAGTTGCGGGCGAAGACGGGCTGCCCGACGCGGCCGTCTCGGACCGCCGCGCGCTCATCACTCAGGCCGACAACTTTTCCGAGTCGGACCTGGTGCGCTTCTTCCACTCGCTGACCGAGACGGAGAACAGCCTCCGCACGGCGGCGCACCCGCGTTACCAGCTCGAAGTCGGCCTCGTCAAGCTGATGGAGATGCGGCGCGTCGTCTCCATCAACAACCTGGTCGAACGCCTGTCGGCACTCGAAGAGTCTCTGAGGACGGGCGTCGCGCCCGCGGCCGGCACCGCAGCGCCCCCGGCGGCCGGCGGCGGCGCGCAGGAGGGCGGCGGCGGAAGGTCGGGAACGCCGCCCGCGTCCCAGACGCCGCGCGCGGGCGGCGCCATGAAGATGGCCGAGCCAGAGGTCGCCGCGTACTCTCAGCCCTACGTCGAAGAAGCGCCGTTCGGCGGAGTCGGCGGCACGACCGAGACGCCCGCGTCGCCCGTGCTGACGCTCGTGCCGCCGCCCGGCCCGCCGCCCGCGGCGTCCGCGCCCGCCACCGCCACCGCCGCGCGGCCCGCGTTCCAGAACTCGCAGGACCAGAAAGCTCTGGCCAGGCCCGCCCAGGGCTCGACCATAGAGAGCATCAAGGAGGGGCTCGAACGGCGCAGCCGCATGTTCCTCGTCATCGCGCTCGAAGGCGCGCGCAAGGCTGCGGTCGAAGGCGACGAGTTGTACGTGGAGTTCGCGCCGGAGGCCAAGCACCTGCGCGACAACCTGGCGAAGCCTGAGAGCGTCAAATTGCTGCGCGAGGTGGCCCGCGAGGTGACCGGGCGCGAGGTGGGTGTGCGCATCGTAATCAAGGAGAGGGACGCGAGCGCCGCGCAAGACGAGCCGCCCTCGAAAGACGAGGAGAAGCGGCTGGAGAAGCAGCGCCTGCGCCAGATCGCCGAGCAGGACCCGATGGTGCAGCAGGCCCTTCGCACCTTCCGCGCCGAGATAGTTGACGTGCGAAGAATCGAAGAGCAGTAGGCAGCAGGCAGTGGGCAGTAGGCAGTGAAGAAGCAGCGGCGGGCGGTGTTGCGCTTTTCTTCTAACTGCCCGCTGCACACTGCCTGCTGCGAACTTTTTACCGTCGCTCTCGTATATTAGGCACGGAGGTGAGTACAAAGATGCGCGACCCAGCTTTGGCGGGAGTTTTAAGTTTTCTGATTCCGGGTATCGGCCAACTCTACAACGGCAGGTTTCTGGCGGCACTCTTCTGGCTGATTATCACGCCGGGCTTCTGGATCGGGACGGGCGGCACGCTCGGCTGGGTTTGCCACCTCATCTCGGCCTACACGGCCTACAGCTACGCGAAGGAGCACCCGGTCCGCTCCTGACGTTCGGGCCGGGCGTTCGATAAAAACTGTTCTCCCTCTGACGCGCCGCCCTCCGGGGCGGCGTACCTGTGTTCAGCGTCGGGACGCGGCCGTTCTCGGAGGTGCCGGACGACGACGAAAAGAATCGTTCACGCCCGGCGTCGCGGCAGACGCGGAGGGCGCAGACGGATAGCGCCGCGGCTTGATTTAAGTCGCTGCACTACCCCCCGCGCCCTCCGCGTCCCTGGGGTGAGTGGACTGGTCACTGTCAGTCCTGACACGCGTCGGGCGGGTTTTCGCGTGGGTACGACAGTTCCTGGTTATGTATGCGGTTTCGCGGCGAAATGTTTCGCGGTGACGGCCGTGACATAATTTGGCGCGGGAATTAACCGGCCCCGCGTGAGCGGCGAAGGCGTGCTCGCGCGGGGCCGGGTTTCGATGGGTCGTCGGGTGCGTGCGTG
>Ga0196977_1001008_pt1 | contig 11832 bp, 10 predicted proteins | sample S3v_1013CmetaG_FD_148634 | JGI IMG/M metagenome (GOLD analysis project Ga0196977, IMG submission 148634) | Soil microbial communities from Anza Borrego desert, Southern California, United States - S3+v_10-13C | ecosystem: Environmental > Terrestrial > Soil > Desert | place: USA: California...
CGCTGCACAGCCTGGCCGCCATTCGCTGCGCGTACCGTTTTTCCGCTGCGCAGGACGAGGCCCGCGCGCAGCTCCGCGCGCAGGTGAAGATCTTCCGCGAACCTTTGCTCGCCGCCGGTTTTGAAATGACGAACGCCGAAGGCCCGATCCAATGCTTGCTTCGCAGCGGCAACGAAGCCGTGCGCCATTTAGCCGCAACGATCCGCGAACGCGGCTTCGACGTGCGGGCCATTCTTTCGCCTACGGTGCCTGCGGGAAAAGAGCGCATCCGCGTTTGTTTGCACGCGTTCAATACGCCAACGGAAATCAAGGATCTCGTTGAAAATCTGAGATCGCTGTAAGCGGCGGCAGGCAGGCTGCCAACTGCCGCCGTAAGATCATCCGTCTGCAGCGTACAGTATTTCAGCCCGCGTACTTGCGTAATACATTGCTAATACCCGATATTTGCCCCGCAACGAAACAGACCACACCTCAATCCATGCGCAAAATCTTCGTGACCGGCATCGGCACCGATGTGGGTAAAACGGTAGTCTCGACCATCCTCGTAGAAGCGCTGCAGGCCGACTACTGGAAACCCGTGCAGACCGGCAGCTACTTTTCCACCGATTCCGACAAGGTGAAAAAGAACATCCGCAACACCCGCACGAAGATCCACCCCGAGACCTACGTGCTCAAGCAGTACATGTCGCCGCACGCCGCCGCCGAGCTGGAAGGCGTGCACATCGAGCTCGACAAGATCGAAATGCCGCAAACCGGCAACACGCTGGTGATGGAAGGCGCAGGCGGCATCATGGTGCCGCTGAACGATCAGCATTTCATCGTGGACATCATTAAAAAATTCGATTGCGAAACGGTGCTCGTCATCCAGAATTACCTCGGCAGCATTAATCACTCCATCCTCTCGGTGGACGCGCTGAAATTCCGCAACATCAGAATTCTCGGCATCGTGTTCAACGGCCCCCCGCACAAGCTTTCCGAAGACATCATCCTTCAATACAGCGGCGTGCCCTGCCTGGGACGCGTGAACAAGGAAAACGTGATCAGCCCGGATGTGATCAGCCGCTACGCGGAAGAATTCGCCGGGAACCTGAAGTAGCACGTCGTCACATTCCGCTCGAGATCGGGGAGCGTTCAACTCGCGCGGGCCTTCGCGTTTATTCGTTGTGCGCGGCTGTCCCGTTTTTCCTCTTCATTCTTATCGGTACGTTTTTTCAGCATACTGATCTCCCGTTTCCCCGCACTCATCCTTCACCTGCAACAAAAGCCTGCCCTTCACCGTATCTTTACCACCTACACAAATCATGCGTTCGCTCTCCGACCGTGACCAACAATACGTCTGGCATCCGTTCACGCAGGTGCGCACGGAGCTTCCGCCTTTGCCCGTCGTCAGGGGTGAGGGCGCTTTGCTTTTTACGGAGGACGGCCGCGCGTACATCGACGGCATCTCTTCCTGGTGGGTGACTTTGCACGGGCACGCCAATCCCTACATCGCCGATCGCATTGCCGAGCAGGCGCGCACGCTGGAGCAGGTGATCTTCGCCGGCTTCACGCACCCGGGCGCGATACAATTGGCCGAACGTCTGCTGAAATTATTGTCGCCCGGCTTCCACAAAGTTTTTTTCTCCGACGACGGCTCGACTTCCGTCGAAGTGGCGCTGAAAATGGCGCTGCAGTTCTGGCACAACAAAAACGAGCCGCGCACGAAGATCGTCGCCTTCGAAGGCGCGTACCACGGCGATACGTTCGGGGCGATGTCGGTGGGCGCGCGGGGCGTGTTCAACCGGCCGTTCGAATCGCTGCTGTTCGAAGTGATCGCTATTCCTGTCCCGGTGGCGGGGCGGGAGCAGCAAAGTCTCGCGGCGCTGGAGCATGCGCTGTCGGGCAATGACGTAGCGGCATTTATTTTCGAGCCGCTGGTGCAGGGCGCGGCGGGCATGGTGATGTACGATGCTGAGCCGCTGGAAGCGCTGCTGAACTGCTGCAAAAAATACGGCGTGCTCAGCATCGCGGACGAAGTGATGACCGGCTTCGGCCGCACCGGCTGCACCTTCGCGATCTACGAGCTGCGCACGAACCTGCGACCCGATATCATTTGTCTTTCAAAAGGACTCACCGGCGGCTTTCTCCCGATGGGCCTCACGGCCTGCGCGCAGCACGTGTTCGATGCGTTCATTTCGGAAGACCGGATGAGAACGTTTTTTCACGGCCACTCTTACACCGCGAATCCCCTGGCCTGCGCCGCCGCCAACGCCAGCCTCGACCTGCTCGAGCGCTCTTCCGCCGGCAAAGCCATCACACGGCTTACCGCGGCGAACATCACCTTCGTGCAGAATTTGCGCCCGCAATTGCGCAGCACTTCTCTCCGCGCAAAAGGCACCATCCTCGCGGTCGAATTCCACAGTCCCGAAGGCGCGTCGTATTTCAACGAATTAGGCAAGCACGCTTATCGTTTCTTCCTCGACCACGGGATTTTATTGCGCCCGCTGGGCAACGTCATCTACGTCATGCCCCCGTATTGCATCACGCCCGAGCAGCACGCAGCGATTTTAGGAACGCTGGAAGCGTTCATCTGGCTGGTGGAGCATGAGCGGATCCCATTAGAGCTCGCTTCGAAATAAAATAAGATCGGACTAACCGCCGCCTACTGCCGCCAGGAAATACTTTCCGCCTCAACGATCTGCTATTTCGTAATTTGCCCGCGGAATTCACCCGCTAAATATGGCTTTAGATTCAAAACGCGACCGCTTGCTGCTCCTGCTCGCGGGCATCTTCATCACCAGCGCAATTACGGCAGAGCTCATCAGCTCGAAAGTTTTTCTCGTCCATTTGAAATTCGGCGAGTTCGATCTCGGCACTTACGGTGCGGTCGTGGGCATTTTGCCCTGGCCGGTAGTTTTTCTCACCACGGACATCGTGAATGAATTTTACGGGAGAAAAATCCTGCGCCGCCTCTCGATCATCACCTGCATCATGATCGCGTATTCGTTCGTGCTCGTATACGCCGCGATGCAATTTCCCACCATTTTGCCCTCGCCCACGGAGGCGGAATACAATGCCGTGTTCGGCCAATCGCTGTGGATCATCATCGGCAGCATCACCGCTTTCCTCGTCAGCCAGCTCATCGATTCGTTCGTGTTCTGGCAGGTTCGCGAGCGCACGGGCGGGCGTTTCGTGTGGCTGCGCTCCACCGGCTCCACGGTCGTCTCGCAGCTCATCGATACGTTCATCGTGCTCTACATCGGTTTCGTGATCCCCGGGAAATTACCCGAAGGCACGGATTTCTGGACGACCGGCCTGGCGAACTACGTGATCAAATTGCTGATCGCGATCGGCCTCACGCCGCTGATCTATTTCTTCCACTACGCGGTGAAAGGGTATCTCGGGAACGAATCGCAGCAGATGGTGAAGAATTCGGCGGAGGAATCGCTGCACCATAAGGTAGAGGAGTAGGCCGGAATTCCTGTAACCGGCAGCCGGCGGCGGCAGCTTGCAGTTAACGTTTACTGCTCACCGACGACCGTATAGCACAACGCGCGTATTTGCGCGAACTGCCTGCTGCCGCTAAAAGGATCCTGATTTTTTTTACGGGTGCTGGAGACGCGGGACCTTCAGCGCCGGCGCAGTCCGGGACGCTTCAGCAAATGAGAGAGTGCTTTTTTCCCAGCGTTCGGGCGCGGCGACGAAGAAAAAAGGCCCCGCATCTCCACGCACGAATGTCTTTTTCACCTGCCCGGAAAAAAAATTGCGCCCGCGCTTTTCCTTGAAGGGTGCGGAGCGCCAATTGCTTTTGCCGGATTCGCAACTTTCCGCCGCCAGCAGTTTTTCCAGCTGAACGGCTTATAAACACTGTCATTTCCTGTTCGGCGGATGTCGCGATCAGGCGAAAGATTCCGCGTACAGGATTATTCGCATTCGCTTTTTCACTGCGCTACCTTCGCAACGGAAGAAGAGGAGGAGGCCGTTCATCGCGGCATCCGCTCCGCAAATTTGAGGTGCATCATTCGAAGGTTCAGCTCCGGCGGGGCCTTGCCGTGGTCAACGGCCTGCTCCCGTATTCTCGGTTCCGATAATGCCGAGCGCCGCGAGCCACGCGATCAGAACGTCCATGGCAATGCGTCATTGGTTCGGCCAAAGGTGAAGCACGGCGGCAGCGATGCAATGGAAAAGAGCGGGGCGGGGGCGACATTCATGCAGGCCGCGCCGTTGCTGGAAAAAAGATGGAGGCTGCCGGTTTTTGAGAGGCGGCTTGTTGATAAGTGGTATTGAAAATAATTTTTACATCATTAATCAATATTTACATTTGTGGCTGAGGGCCTCAAGCATCATTCGAAATTCAATCAGCTTCGCGCATCGCCCGGAAGAGCGGTTCGCGGAGTCCTTGATCAGATAACACGCGCAGCAACTGGGCTGTACAACCCGCTGTGCCCGCCGGAATGCGATCCCGGTCGGGGCAGGCACAGGCTCGCGACAGATACATGCAAGCTCATTGGATGCGGCAGGAAGCTGCCGGAGAAAATGGAGCCATTAGACCGCTGTGTACCGGGCGGCCGATCGTTCCACCTCTAAACATCCAACGGTATGAGCGGCTTACAAAGCATCCGCGGATTGATCGCCTGCATGAGTCCGGAAGAGATCAGCACCTTCCGAAATTTCCTCACCTCCTTCGACAGCCGCGGCGAGCGGTTCAACAGCAAAAGCGTCAAGCTGCTCGACCTGCTCGGCCGTTCGCGCGAGAACGTCAGCGACCGCGAGGTCGAATTCATCGTCTACGGCAAACGCTCCACCGTGGCCTTCAGCCGCCTGCTGATCCGCTTCCGCGACAAGCTGCTCGAATCGCTGCTGCTCGACGTGAACACGCGGCGCGAAGACGCGTACAGCGAGCAGTTCCGCTACCTCTTCGAAGTGCGCAAAAAAATTTCCTGCGCGCAGATCCTCGTCGGGCGCGGGCTTAACGAGCTGGCCCTGTTCCTCTATGACAGCGCGGCCGACACCTGCAAGGAATTCGAATTCTATGAAGAGCTGCTCATGGCCCTGCGCCTGAAAATGCAGCTCGTCGCGCTCACGCAGGGATACGAAGAGTTCCAGCGCATCATGCGCGAGTACAAACGTTACGAGCTCTGCAACGAAGCGCGCTTCGCCGCGTACTGCGATTATAATCTCCTCGTCGGAAAAACCGGCTTCAAAGGAAGGCAGGAAGAGCACGGCCGTTTTCTCGTGCAGGCCGTGGCCCGGATGCGCCGCGATTACGAGGTAACGAACTCCGCCAACGTCGCGTTCTATTTGTATTACCTCGAAGCGCATCATTTCCAGGAGCTGCAGTTCTACCGCAACGCCCGCAAAAGCCTGCTGCGCCTGGCCCAGCTCATCGACAGGTCGCCCGCGGTGCGCACGAAGTACCGGCTCGGCAACGTGTTCATCAACCTGGCCGACAACGATCTTTTCCTGCGGCAGTTCGAGCGCAGCATCAGCTTCAGCGCGCAGGCCCGCGCGCTGGTGAAGCCCGGCAGCTTCAACGAATTTCAATGCATGGAAACGGAATTCTATGCGCAGTTCTATTCCGGGCGCTACGAGGTCGCGAGGCAATTGCTGGAAGAATTGCTGGAGAAAGACCAGGACAAAACAGCCGCGTTCCGCCGCGGGCGCCGGCAATACCTCATGGCCTGCACGCTCTTCATGCTCGGCAATTACCGCGAAGTGCAGGAGCTGCTGCTCGAGCAGAACGAGATCGAAGCCGACCGCGAAGGCTGGAATGTGGGCATCCGCATTCTTTCCATCATGAACGACATCGAGCGCATGCTGCACGACATGGCCGGGAAAAAGATCGAGAACGCGCGCAAGCACCTGCGCAAGCTCGGCAGCGAAGAAAAATTACGCCGCCGCGACACGCTCATCTACGAAGTGCTGCGCGAGCTCGAGAACCGCAGCTACGATTTCAAGCAGGTGTACCAGGAATTAGCCGGGCATTTCGAGCTGCTGCGCTCCAACGACACCGAATGCTGCTGGCTCATCCGCTCGCCGGAGATGATCATTTTCCACGAATGGTTCCTCGCGCGCGTGATCAAAATAAAGTACGTGCAGAAAATTCCGAAGTACGTGGAGCCTGTGGGTACGCCGATACCGATGCATAACCCGGATGGGCCGAGGGCGGAATAGCCGCGAGCTCTTCTCCGCGCATTCAAAATTTAGTTCCAAAACCTGAACCTGAATTTCAAATCATTGGCGCGGATGAAACTGCTGCATCTGGTCCTTCAAAAATCTCCTGTCGACGTGCGTGTAAATTTCCGTCGTCGTGATCGAGGCGTGGCCCAGCATTTCCTGCACGGCTCTCAGGTCGGCGCCGCCTTCGATGAGGTGCGTGGCGAAGGAATGGCGGAAGGTATGCGGACTGATCTTCTTCCTGATCTGCGCGAGCTGCGCCAGCTGCTTGATGATCAGGAAAATCATCACGCGCGAGAGACGGCTGCCGCGGCGGTTGAGGAATAAAATGTCCTCGTCTTTTTTCTTGACGGGCAAATGGCAGCGCACGCTTTCCCGGTACAGGCCGATGTGCCTGATCGCGGAACCGCCGATCGGGACCAGGCGCGTTTTGTCGCCTTTGCCGGTGACGTTGATGTAGCCTTCTTCCAAATAAAGATTGGAAATCTTCAGCCCCACGAGCTCCGACACGCGCAGGCCGCAGCCGTACAGCGTTTCCAGCATCGCTCGGTTGCGCTCGCCTTCGGGCGTGCTGCGGTCCACGGCTTCGAGCAGGCGGTTGATCTCTTCGTAATCGAGCGTGTCGGGCAGCTTGCGGCCGAGCTTCGGCGCTTCCAGTAATTCGGTGGGGTCGTGATCGATCAGGTTCTCGAGCAATTGGTATTTATAAAACGCTTTGATGCCCGAGATCATGCGCGCCTGCGAGCCCGGCGCCATGCCCAATTCATGCACCCAGCGCACGAACTCGCGCAGATGCTCCAGCGTAATTTCCCGCGGCGCGAGCGCCAGCTTTTTGTGCTCGAGGAATTGCGTGAGCTTTACGACGTCGTGGATGTAGGCCTCGACCGAATTGCCGGAAAGCGATTTTTCCAGCTTGAGGTAGGTTTTAAAACCGTTGATGTCGGGTTTCCAGAGCATTCGTAATTTTGACGGATAAAGTTACGCTAAACCGACTTTCATGCGCCGCATCGTTTGTTGTCTTGTGATCTTCTTCGCGCTGAGCGGCGCAGCTTCCGCGCAGAACGATTCGCTGCGCAGCGGCGTCATCTACGGGAAAAATCACGCGTATTTCCTGAGCGCGCCTTCCGGCTGGGTGCTCGACAACGAAGCGGGCGTGGGGCAAGGCCTGCATGCCGTTTTTTATCCCGCGGGCTCCACCTGGAAAGATGCGGAAACCGTGGCGTACTCGCGCGCCATCGCCCTGGATTCCGTCAAGCGGCGCAACATCGATTCGGTGATCGTTTACGATAAAAGATATTTCCGCGAGAAAGAGCCCGGCATCACGATCACGGATAAGGAGACGGTGAAAATGGGCAAGGGCGATCCGGCGCGCATCATTTATTTCGGCTACAGCAATTACGAATACGTCGCATACATCCCGGAGAAAAAGATCACCGTGATGATCGTGATGACCTCGCGCACGAAAGAAGGACTGGAACGGAACTTGCCGAAATTGAAAGAGCTGATCGGCAGCTACCTGCTCATCAGCGACAACGTACAGGTAAAAAAGACAAAGTAATTTCTTCTTGCGCATACCGATTGAATCATGAACATCGAACAAGGAATGTTGAGCGCAGAAGTCAATTTCTTCGAGTGAAACATTTCGATGTTCGATATTGAAAAGCACACGTAAAACGCGATCACATGAAGCTCCTCCTCCTCAACGGCCCTAACCTCAACCTGCTCGGCAAGCGCGAGACTTCCGTTTACGGTGAGATGACCTTCGAAGAATTTTTCGAGCAGCTTCGCAAAGATTTTCCGCAGGCCCAGCTCGATTATTTTCAAAGCAACGTCGAAGGCGAATTGATCGACAAGCTGCACGAAACCGGTTTTCTCTACAGCGGCATCATCTTCAACGCCGGCGGCTACACGCATACCTCCATCGCCATCGCCGACGCGGTGGCTGCGATCCAGGCGCCCGTGATCGAAGTGCACATCTCCAACATTTTCGCGCGTGAAAGCTACCGCCACGTCTCCTTCGTCGGCGCCAAATGCCTGGGCAGCATCAGCGGCTTCGGGCTGGACAGCTACCGCCTCGCCGTGGAATATTTTCTACGAAACAGGTAGGGATAAAGAGTCATCGGGCATAAAGGGATGAAAGCATCGGATCTTTTGCCTTTATGCCCGGCGACTGCACGTACTTTCCGAAGGATTCCACTAAAGGATCGATGTTTGCAGCATTGAACAAGCTCAGCCGCTGATTTGTTACTTTTGCGCGAGCGTACTTTTTATGGAGATCGATGTTCCAGTCGTCAACCTGCCCCGCGTCGTCATCATCGGCGGTGGCTTTGCCGGTGTGAGGCTGGCGAAGCAGCTGCGCGGCAAGTTCCAGGTCGTGCTCATCGACAAGAATAATTACCACACGTTCCAGCCCCTGCTTTACCAGGTCGCTACCGCCGGCATCGAGCCGGATTCGATCGCGTTCCCGCTGCGCAAGATGTTCAAAGAGTACGAGCATTTCCATTTCCGCATGGCCACGGCGGAAGACGTTATCCCGGGAGAAAATATTTTACGCACCAGCATCGGCGAGATCAAGTATGATTACTTAGTGATCGCCACCGGCTCCGACACGAATTATTTCGGCATGGAGAAGCTGCAGCAGAACAGCATGCCGATGAAATCGGTGAGCGAGGCGCTCGACCTGCGCAGTTGCATCCTGCAGAATTTCGAAAAAGCATTGACGGTGCGCGACCTGAAAGAGCGCGTGCGCCTGATGACCTTCGTGATCGCGGGCGGCGGGCCGACGGGCGTGGAGCTGGCGGGCGCGCTGGGCGAATTGAAAAAGCACGTACTGCCCCAGGATTACCCCGAGCTCGATTTCCGCCGCATGCAGATCCACCTCATCGAAGGAGCGGAGCGCGTGCTGGCCACGATGGACGAGGAATCGTCGGAAGCATCCTGCAAATTCCTGAAAGAGCTCGAAGTGCACGTGTGGACGAAAACGCGCGTGACCGGTTACGACGGGAAAACCGTCACTACCGACAAAGAAGAAAAATTCGAAACCGCCACGCTCATCTGGGCCGCCGGCGTAAAAGGCAACAAGCTCCCCGGCCTCGACCCGCAGGCCGTGCGCAAAGACGGCCGCATCGTCGTCGACGAATTCTGCCGCGTGAAGAACAGCGAGAATATTTTCGCCATCGGCGACGTGGCCTGCATGATCACCGAGAGCACGCCGAACGGCCACCCGATGGTGGCGCAGGTGGCGATACAGATGGGCGCGCGCCTCTCGTCGAACCTGCGGCAGATGGAGAAGAAACGCACGATGCAGCCGTTCAGGTACAAAGACAAAGGCTCCATGGCTACGATCGGGCGCAACCGCGCGGTGGCCGAAGTGGGCAAGTGGAAAAGCCAGGGCTGGTTCGCGTGGCTCATGTGGCTGGCCGTGCACCTGATCTCGCTCGTCGGTTTCAGGAATCGCGTGGTGGTGTTTTTCACCTGGTTCGTCAATTACCTCAAATACGATTACGGCATCCGCCTGATCATTCGCCCTTTCATTCCCAAACCCCAACAGCTGCACAAGGAAGAGCAGAAGCAAGAACATGGAGTTCATCAGTGACCGAATTTCCGTCGTTAAGAACGAGGAAGAGCTGAGCATCGTCATCTCGGCGAATGCCGACAAGCGCAAGAACCGCTTGATGCTGGCCTGGCTGCTGCTGTGGTCGTTCTGCGGCGTGGCCATCGTCGCGGGATTTTTCCAGGCGGACGACAAGAAGATGCGCCTGATGATCGCGATCTGGTTCGCGTTCTGGATCTATTTCGAATACATCATCGGCAAGGCCTGGCGCTGGAAGCGTTTCGGGAAAGAGATCGTCAAGGTGCGCAAGGGCGAACTGGCCATGAAGAAGGACGTGCGCGGGCGGGGCTGGGTGCTCATTTACCCCGTGCGCGAAATAAAAAATCTCCGCTTCCACGAGGACAAAACGCCGAACTGGGTGAAGAAATTCGGGGAGGATTACTGGAGCCTCGGCGGAGAAACGTTAGCGTTCAACCACCAGGGAAAAGAAATTCGCTTCGGTCACCAGCTGGGCAAGGACGAGCAGCAGAAAGTGATGCAGCTGCTGAAAAAATATTTGCAGATCAACGCGAGGAAGGCGGAGAAAGCGGAAGAGGAAGCTGAGAATTGACCCGGTACACTGTAACGCCAACTGCCGCCTGGCAGCACCTGCGTTTTTCAAATTACTCTTTCTCAATGTGCGTGCCCCAGCCGTCGTAATGCCCGTTGCAGGCTTCGGCCAGCTCCACTAAATAAAGCGTGTACGCATCCACGCTCTCCGCATCCACGTGATCCACGCGCGAGATGTGCAGCCCGAAAGGAAACGCTTCCGACTCGCCTTCCGATTTGTTTTCGACCGCGAACCCTTCGCTCAGGATTTTGCCGATGAAATTTTCACGGTCGCTTTCCGAGAGAAAATAAATGTGGTGATCCACTTTCCGCGCCTTGCTCAGCGCATCGCCGTGCTTTTCCAGGTTATGAATGACGCGGCGGTTGTACATGCTTTGCATTTGCTCCGGCTCCGGGTAGAGAAAATCGAAATACGCCGACCATTCTTTGTCTTCCTTCAGCCGGTAATCGAACTGGTAGTGCGGGAAAGCGCCCATCGCTTCGGAAACGTTCCTGTCGTGCAGCAGCGGATCGCGCAGGTAGAAATAAAAATTCCTGCGCCCGTCGTACGTCAGCCTTCCTGCGTAAATGGCCTGGTGCGGGCCTGAGAGCTTTGCGGTCAGCTCATCTTCGATTTGCACGAGCATCTCGCTTTCTTCGGCCGAAGAAAGTCCGTCCTCCGCGCGGGGCGCGTTCATCTTCACCGATATCCAAAGCAGGTGCTGCCATGCGCTGAACGGCGCCACGTTCGAAAGACCGAGATCGAGCATGATGGAGCCCGTCTTGTCGTTCATTTCGCAGAAGTAAAAGTCCCATTCGGGCTGGTGCTGTCCGCTCATGAAAAAAAGAAGAAAAAATGATTCCGTTTAGAACTTCGGCTTTGTCCTGCGCAGGCGAACGAACTTGTAGTTGACGGAAAGCGTCACGAACATGTACGCGTCGTTGTCCGTCGGATCACCGCGCTGCTGGCCGTTGCCGGTGATCTCGATGCCGTCGACCGGCGTCAGGTTGATGTCGTGCAGGGAGGGATCGGCGAAGTAAGCCGCTTCAGGGCCGCGCACGGCGCGGATGGAATCGTTGTAGAAATACACCGTGCTCACATCGTCGATGTAATCCGTGAAGGTCTTGCGCATGCCCATCTCCAGGCCGATGCTCCAGCGGCGGTCGAGCGCGTACTTCATGCCCATGCCGATGGGAATGCAAACGCTGAAAGGCGAGTAAATTTTCGTGCCCGCTTTGATGCCTTGTCCTTCCGTACCCATCGGGCGCAGGTTGTACCAGGCCCCGCTGTTCATCTGTCCCTGCGGGTTGAAGTAGAATCCGCCGATGCCGAGGAAGCCGTATGCCTGGATATCGATGTGCTTCCAGCCTTTGACGTTCTTGATCTTGTAGATGTGGCCCTGGCGCTCTTTGGTGATGTAGAATTCGAACTGCGTGGAGAATTCGAAAATGTGCGAGCGGAAATTCAGGTTGCGGTTGCGGCGATACGGCTCGGTGGTCAGCTTGTCGTCGCCGTTGAGGCGGCCGTAGAAGAA
>Ga0196977_1001009_pt1 | contig 11825 bp, 10 predicted proteins | sample S3v_1013CmetaG_FD_148634 | JGI IMG/M metagenome (GOLD analysis project Ga0196977, IMG submission 148634) | Soil microbial communities from Anza Borrego desert, Southern California, United States - S3+v_10-13C | ecosystem: Environmental > Terrestrial > Soil > Desert | place: USA: California...
GTCAGTGATCAGCTGTTTGATGGGCGTCGCTTTCGGGCCTTAACTTTAGTCGATAACTATAGTCGCGAATGTCTGGAGATCGAGGTGGGTCAGAACCTGACAGGCATCGACGTGGTGGCAGTGATGGAACGGATCAAAGCAGTGCGCGGTGTAGTGCCGCAACGAATCGAGTGCGACAACGGGAGCGAATTCATCTCGAAGGCTCTAGACAAGTGGGCCTATGACAACCAGGTGACGCTGGACTTCTCGCGGCCCGGAAAACCAACGGATAATCCGTTCATCGAATCATTCAACGGCAGCTTTCGCGATGAGTGCTTAAACGTCAACTGGTTCCTTTCGCTCGAGGATGCGAAAGAAAAAATACGGTTGTTTAAGGAAGAGTATAATGGCTTCAGACCGCATAGTTCCTTCTCGGGTCTGACGCCGAACGAGGTGGTCCAACAACACTCTGATGGTCCAATTTTTTCTATTTTAGGCCGGTAGCGAAATTGGGAGGAGCTCAGTATGCAAGATTAAAGTCTGGGAAAGATCCCTCTACGTAATTACTCACCTGAGTTCCGGCAACGTGGGTTAGTTCGGACAAAGTGTTTGTATGCGTGATACAAATCCTCGTTGCGGGTGAATAAACGTCGCTTGTTGGGCTTAAGAGCACTTTGGCTCCTCCTGGTGCTCCGAGGTTTTGCAAGCGCGAAACATGACTTTTGCAACACTGGCCCAGGGCATGGTCCGTTAAGAGACTGTGGCCCTGGTACCAAGCACCTGTTTCAAAAGCGTTCTGAGGCGACCACTATCTTCCGTCTGTCGGAAGCACCGTTTCGGAATCGTATGAAATAACGACCTGTGAAAGAAAATAGAAGGAATGTTCTGATTCTGATGCGCGCAATATAGTGTCCCAATCGATGTCGGCGAAAGATTTTAGGTCACTAACCTTGTAGCCATGGGACGAAAACACATATTGAATTTTGGTTTGGAAAGGTTGCAAATTTCCAAAGCCCCGCTTCGTTTGAAACCAGATAATCACGGGGTAGAGAATTGGAAACAGGATTAGCACAATTAAGACCGCCGCTGCCGGAGGATTTTGAAACAGGTTAGACGATGATTCGAGCCGCCATAGAAGGAATAGTCCGGCGAAAGGCAAGACGATGAGTACAAAACGATTGGACCATTTCCCCAACCGAAACCAGAAATTCGCCCGTTGAAGGTCCGACTCCTTCAGATCGACATCAACAATGAGCGGTTCGTTTGATTCGGTCATCTTCTTAGAAACACCATTCTATGACGCCTCCAGCTGCAAGGCGCAGAAACACCTGAGCGCAACTTTCAACTTTTACTTAGCGAGATGTAACTTGCTTTCCCAATCTTCCCTTCAATCAAGAAAAACTCACTAGAACCACGCTCAGGAAGGACGAGGGCTTTTGGATCAACACTGGGTTTCATCGCTGGTGCAAAGCTCCAAGAGCCATGCCTCGCGCGAAAATAGAACGGCTTGCCACGAATTGTCCCTTCAGCTTGAACGGGCGCCGCCGTCGTAGTGAAAGTGTAAAGAAGATCTTCCATCAACGCTTAGTTAACCCAAAAGCACAAAATCAACGTTGCGGTTCAGCGGTTTGCCCACGCAACTTAGCAAAGGAGCCGGTCACGGCGAAGCCGCTGCAAGCGTTTGTTGAAGGGCGTGTCGATTTCACAATGAACCTCAGCCATTGAGTCATTGATACTCTGTTGCTTGGAACCTTCCGTCAACACCGGTTTCTAAACAACAAAAGGAGATCTTCATTTTGTGGTCCACCAAAATTCGCTCGACTTTAATTCTTCTTTCAATCGCCTTCTTATTTTCGTGCGCCTTCATTAGTTCCGAAGGGCAGGCTCAAGATAAGTACGAGCAATCGTCCTGGCAAGCGAAACTCTACGGTAAAGATGTCGATTACAAAAACTTCGCTTGCAAGAACGAAGACGCTCAAGCCGTCGCAACATTTTTCAAAGAGCATTCACTTAAGCGAGCCTTGCCGATTTGTCACAATGACTGTCCAATAATTAGGTGCCGTCCGGTGATCCAATTGGCATCAATTGCGAGAGCGGCAAGGGTCACTGGCACAGTTTCAGTACATGTCTTAGTTGATGAACAAGGCAAGGCTCTATATGCCCGCGTGTTAAATGGACATCCACTTCTTTGGGCAGCAGCTCGAAAGGGAGCATGCGAGACTCAATTCAGTCCGTATCCAGACCACAAGCGTCAAGGTGTCATGCACTTCAAGGTCGAGGATTCGGCTTTCTTGGGCGTGCCTTATACGGCAAATCAGGTGCGCTAATTTACTTCGCTTCTTCCCGGCCGTCGGGCCGTCGCTTACTTTGCGAACCGCAAGCAAAAGCGATTCATCGAGGCGCGACGTTGCAAACTGCCCATAAGTTCGGGCACCCACTCGTGGCCCAATGTTCTTACGAGGGGGAACCACTGTTTTCAAATCAAAGACTCACAGAGCGCGCCAGACGAGTTCTTAAAGAACATGCTGAGAAGTTGTTCGAGCTTAACAAGTCTCTTGTTGGGCCTGAAAGGACGTTCTACAGAAATCGTACCGTCATACAAGTATCGCTACATGTATTACTAATGCTTACGGCTTTGTTACCAGCAGCGGCCGATTTAAGAAAAGTCTACTATCAATAGTTTATGACAGTGGCATTGTGAAGCGCGTAATGGACTAACCGAACGGCAAGCTTGCGCTGCTGTGAACTTGAGACGATCGGTTTATCGGCATCGCTGGCGGCCACCTGTAAGCCTCCGTTACAACACTGCCTGGTATCATCTGGTAGATGTGGAAAATTAGCCTAAGTGCGCTGGCGGTTGGGGTCGTGCGTCGCCGGCATTATTTGCGGAAGCTCTGGCAGATTGTGGCTAGTAACTTGGCATGCGAGTACTCCCTACGACACAGAAAGAAGCTTGTAGCAATTCATGTACGCGAGTCACTACAAGCAGCGGTCATAATTTTTATTCTTCGCATCGAGCGTGAAGGGTCATGAGCTTACCGCGATAGACTTTCCAACGACACTGCGCTTTGATTGCTGAATCGGTGGTTTTGAAAGCTTCCTACTGTTCAGCTCACGAACGCTAGTTGACCAAACGCTGGTTGACCAAATGAAAGGACCATGTTATTGGGCCACCTAGTTCGGGGGTATGTGGACAGATGCTGCCGGCCAACCTGTGACTTGCCGTCAACGGTTGAAATTAACCTTTGTAAGCTTCGATCGTAAAATGGACCGCGGGATTGCGCGGCATGACGCTGATTGAATTGGAAACAACTCGCTTTCGTCGCGTCACGAATTGGCACGTTCGACGTGTGCTGAAGTGTATCAACCAGGAAGATCTTCAAGGTTTATATGCCGTCAAGGTGATCGACGAACGACCCGACAATCCTGAATACGCGCAGCGTTCGAAATACCTGAACGGATTCCTGTATAACGGGCATTACGAATTCAAAACCAACGAGCGGCCTGCGCGAGTTGTGTTGTACGCTAATGATATCTACTTTGGAATTCCCCGCGTCATGATGTATACGCCAGTGGCCAGCTTGAAGCTGGCGCGAACACTCGCTCATGAAATCGGGCATCACGTCGTTGCGACGAGAGGCTATATCTATAAACCGTGGGAGAAGTACAGACAGTGGAATGGAGTGACAGACCCGTACGAGGAGAAAATGGTCGAGTCCTACGCTGCCGATGTAATTGGGAACATGTTACTCCATTGGCCCTATAAGTTTGGCCACTTTTTGACACGAAAGTTCGCGAATCTTTTGTACAGCGCAGGCCTTCAGAAATACTGGGATGGGGATTATCTAAGATCGGCCCGGCTGCAATTTCGTGCCTACCATCTTTATCCAACGAACGAAGACGCCGGCCAATGTTACAGGCATGCAATGGAAAAACTGAAAACGCAAACGCGGTCGCCGATGAGTGATACTGAAAGAGACTGGCTGCTGCACGGGTACAACAGCAATTCCAAAGCGACGTTACGAAATTGGCATTTAAACCAAGCTATAGAAAAAGGAAGGCGAAAGAAGAAGCCCGGGTTGAAAGCGCGATGACTCCGCGAACACAGGACGTAAATTGGCACAAACATAATTACGAGCGGCACCCGAAAATGTGGGAGCTGTTAACAAACACTCATGTAACCGTCTCTTGATTACACCCAAGAGTTACTAGAGATTCCGGTTTTTGTAAGCGTCCCTTACAACACCGCCGTTGAAAAGGTGTTAGTTCGGACTTTAGGTTAGTAGTCTTACGGGTAATCGGAATAAGGCTGGCGATTTAGTCGCAGATGTTTTCCGCAGAATTCGCTAACGCGCGCAACGAACCAGATTCCAGCGCAGCACGCCCGTGCGTGTGCCGTTGCGCTCGGGGATGTTGACCGTTTTGCTTCCCGACAATTCGTTCGGTTTGGACGGATCGATCATGCCCTCGATGTCGGGGGACGCAACGCTGATAATGCGCTTTATGGGCGAAGTTGTCTCGGGCGAAGGCTTGATGAACGGGTTCTTGCATTCCAAAATCTTCCTGCTCTTTTTTATCTCTCCGCTGGTTGTGACCGAGGGGAGAACGTAGTTGATTCTGTAGTGTCCATCCGCCGTAAGGGTGACGGCAACCTGCTGTAAGTGCTCCTGCGTGCCGGAACTAGCGGAGGTCATGTTGTTCTCCAGGTTGCAAAGCGAGGTTGAAGTGCCCCTAGCGCGTTTCCTGGCTGGTAGCCTGCGCCCTCAGATTCGCGTTCAGCACGACTACCTGGCTCGGAGTGGGTTCCCTGTTTGTGACTTCAAGGCTCGCCTCGTATGACTCCGTGCGGGTCCAATGCCCCGTCTGGTTTCTCTCCTGTATCGTGCGCTCGTCTTCGAAGGTTTCCCGATACGTGATCGTGCCGTACCACTCACCGTCGCACCGTTCGTGGTCCTTGACGGAAACAGTAAGCCACCCCACCGAGGCCCAGTCCATTCGGTAGAGCAGTTCCACCGGCATCGTGATCAGGCCACCCAATCCGCCGAGGAGTTGTCCAGCCAAATCAACCGCATCGCCCTTGATGTCGCCGGCCTTGAGCCGGAGAGTAGTGCGCACGGTAACGTCTTTCATGACGGTGCGTAGCGGCGGCGCGACGTACGGAATTTTCGGCGATCCCTCGAGAAAGGTACGCGCAATACCGTTCTTGTCAGTCTTCGAACGCGTCACGCTGCTAACGGGGACTCCCGGGCCACCGGAGACGCCGGCGTAAGTGCCCGCGTCTTGTATGCGCGGGCCGCCATCATTAATGCCGGCGATGCCCCTATTACCTGCGTCGAGTTCCTGATCGATGTGCCAGTTGACCTCGGCGCCTTCTACTGGACCATCATCGAGTAATTTGAAGTCGAGTCCGGTAAAGAGATTGAGCATGTGGCGGAAGCAGTTGAACTTTTGGAAGTTGCCGATGTTCATCGTTACCTTCGCTGTCAGCCGCCGGCGCTCACCGGGTATAGAGTTCTTGGTGCGCACGAGTGGCTCGCCCTCGATGGTGATCTCGGTTTCGAGCGCAGCGTAAGTGGCAACTAACTGTGCGTAAGCGAGGATGATATTGGCGACGTTGGCCACCTTTCCAACCTTGGTGCCACCGAACAGATTGCCCCAGAACTGAGTCAGACCTAAGGCCATTACGTCGTGGACAGTCTCACTGCCGACACCACCGCAGGGCTGCTGCTGCCCGCCCTGCCCCGCCACGTCCACGCGCGCATACGATGCGTGCAGAAAACGGGCGCCGTGCATACGCGCTGCCTCGTTACCTCGCTGACCGATGGCGTAGACGTCGCCATATAGACGACGTAGGATCAGTGCGGCCTGGACCGCATCCAAGCGAACTGCCTTCGGATCCGCGCCTTTCAGGATGTCATAAGGCCGTTCGGCATGGCGGCCTAACTCGACGATGAAACACGCCAGAAAGCGGCGCAACGGATTGTCGCTCTGCGCGTGCGCGCGAATGCCTTCGAGCAGGACGCGTTCGAGGGCCACCTGCTTGAGCTCTGGAATCAATTTAAGCCCGTCCGTCAGGTAAGTGAGATCCACGTCTCTCCGCTCGCCGTACATCTTCGCGGCCGCTGCCAATTCCCAGGCGTCGAAGGTAAGACCCTGGCCCGGATCGATTGTCTGCATCAGCGCGCCGTCTTCGCCGCGTACCGCAAAACCTGCGGCGAGGACTGCTGCGTAAAGCGCCGCGGTCGACGACTCATCGCGAAGACTCACTGCTTTTGCCAACGCGGCTGCTTGTTGGTCCACCGTTCCGGGTGGTAAACGGGCCGGCTCTGGGAGTTTGCCTTCAGTGAAGGCTTTAGCCATCACGAAGCTCTTTACTGAGCGTTCTGTGTTTGGACTCTCGCGCTTACCGACGTTGGGCCTCTGGGCGCTGAGCGGCAGTTGGACCAGCATGATGCTGAGTATTAAGAGGATCGTTTTCATTGTTTTTGGGTAGCCTGCGCAGACACCTCGGCAGCAGCTCTTTTGACCAGGCCCGTGAGCACATCTTCACCATCACGACTGGCTTTTGCTTTCGCAGTGTTTGCTAGTCCCTTCCGCGCGGGATCTACGGGCTCGAGTTTGTACTCGAGCGTGAGTTCATCCTTTGCCTTTAGCGAAACAACCGCGGGCTGTGATGCTCCCGTGGCCGCGGAGCTGGCGCCCGGAATGTGAGTCGCTGCGGAAGCGGCGATGTTTCCGATCGCGCGCCCAAACATAGATCCTCCGCCGCCTTTCTTCACGGACATGGACGCGTGAAGCAAGTAATCGCAATCACTTTGTCGGGCTTCTTCCGTCGCGGCGGACCCCGAGCGTGCCGTTAAAAGGACTACTTCGACAGTTGGGCCTTTCAGATTACTCGCAAACTCGTTGCGCAAAGCCTCCGCAGCCTGGTTTGCGTCGCCGGAGTTCATTTGTACCTTCGGCGTCACGAGGCCAATGCGAATCACGCCCGGCTTTTTCGGACCGGCCGTGCTCGCATTTGCTGAGGGCGAGGTAACGCCTGTCGAGTTTACAGTTGCATTGGAGCCGGCTTTCGAGCCACCTGACGGCGACGACGTTCCGCCGGTTGAGCCCGCCGTTATGCCGTACAACTCCTGCATACTCTTGGCGAGCGTGTATCCCTGAGGCTCTTCAAATAAGGAAGCACTCAATGGTTCGGTAGAAAGTTCGAGCACTTCCTGAGTGGCCGTGCTGGTAGTTCCATTAGGCAGGTAGATCGTGGTTGTCACCAGCAATGGGAAACCGAGTTTCCCGGTTCCAATGGTTTTCGTGCGGATCTCATCCTTACAACCGGGTGGTTGCGGCCGCACGGGTACTGGTTGGATTTTTTGCGTTTGATCCGGGCAGTCAAGCGCATAGCGAAAATCGATGTACCAGCCATCAGTCTCTACTTTCTGATCTTTGTCACATGCCTCAGGGCTTGCGGTTTTGACCATTGAGGTCTCGATCCGCCGGGCCATGAAGCCAAACATTTCCTTGCGCTCACCGGTGTCCGTGATCGTTTGCGTTATGTTGACAACTCCGCCTCGCTGCGGCGCTGTGGCAACCGGTGGAGCCGAGCTCACCCCACCTCCGTTCCCCTCAGTGGTGCCCGCCGGAAGGCCGGTTCCGTCAGTCGGAGTAATCAAATAAGTTCTTGTCTTTTCGTAAATTGTGAGAGTGCGTTTGAGATCGCATTGAAGTATCGTTGTCATGCCGACATTACCGCCCATCTCGGAACGCATCCGTGGTCCTTTAATATAAAGAACGGTTTCCGCGCTGGGTCCGATCCGTTGCCGGATCTTGACGTCTGACGTGGCTCGCGTTTTATTCGGAGGCGTTTGGCTGTTTGCGAGAACGGCAGCGGCTGCCAGCAATAGACTAACGGAAATTAATACTTTAGCTTTCATAACTCTCCCCTTTACTTACCTACGCAGGAATTCGGTGGGGAATGGCTCAAAATAAACCCGCGCTCGACGAACTGATGCCCGTCGTCTACGATGAATTGCGACGCCTGGCACAGAAATACCTCAGTCGAGAACGCCGGGATCACACGCTGCAAACGACAGCTTTGGTACACGAGGCATATCTCCGGCTGGTCGATCAGAAATCAGTGGACTGGCAGAATCGCGCGCAATTCTTCGGTCTCGCGGCGCAGATGATGCGGCGAATCCTGATCAACTACGCCAAGGATCGTCAGGCGAAAAAGCGTCCAGGTCAGGCTGTCCGCGTTTCCCTGGACGAGGCAATCAGCTTTTATGAGACGACGGAACTCGATCTCGTCTCACTCGATGAAGCACTAAACGAACTCGCCGAACTCGATCCGAAGCAGACTCAAATCGTCGAGATGCGCTTTTTCGGCGGGCTCACCATCGAAGAAGTGTCCGAAGTGCTGCAAATATCACCTGCCACTACCAAGCGCGAATGGGACTCGGCCAAGCTGTGGCTGCGACGTCAGCTCGGCGCAAGGAGGTAAAGCGACATCACTCCGCAACGTTGGCAACAAGTAAAGACAGTGCTTTCGCATGCCCTCGAACTCGACACCGGACAACGGCGATCGTTTCTTGATTCCGCCTGTGCGGACGACACCGACCTGCGCGCGGAGATCGATCAATTGTTGGACCAACAGGTAGATCCGAGTATTGACCTGCTGGAGCAATGCGCATCAGATGCGGTCTCTCGTCTGCATCTCGAAAATTATGACGATACCGTTCGAGAAGGTTTGCGTATTGGTCCATATAAATTGGTTCGTGAGATCGGGCACGGCGGTATGGGCACGGTCTACCTGGCGGAACGCGACGATGAAAACTATCGCCAGCAAGTGGCGGTCAAGTTAATCAAACCGGGCGCCGGCGGCGAAGTCATTCGCAAACGGTTCCGCAACGAGGTACAGATCCTCGCCGATCTCAATCATCCCCACATCGCCAGGTTGCTCGACGCTGGTCAATCTACGGATGGCGTACCGTATCTGGTGATGGAATACGTAGAAGGTCATCCTATAGATGTGTTCTGCGATGAACGGCAACTCTCGACCGAAGAACGGCTGAAGCTCTTCTCAACGGTATGTGCGGCCGTGCAGTATGCTCATCAACACCTCGTAATCCACCGCGATATCAAACCGAGCAACATCCTCGTCACCAGCGAAGGAGTACCGAAACTCGTCGACTTTGGTATCGCCAAACTTCTGGACCATCAAAGGTCTGAGGCAACGGCGACGGCCATGCCGTTCATGACGCCGTATTACGCGAGCCCCGAGCAGGTGCGTGGTGTTGCATTTACTACTGCCACTGACATCTATTCGCTGGGCGTGGTCTTGTATGAATTGCTTACGGGACGCCGGCCGTATCACTTGAAGAGTGGCGTGGTCCATGAGATTGCAGTGGCAATTTGCGATGAGGAGCCACAACGACCCAGCACAGCTCAAAGGCGTTTACACGCCGATCTCGACAACATCGTGCTCATGGCGATGCGTAAAGAACCTCAACGTCGATACGCAACGGCGGAGCAGTTTGCCGAAGACATTCTGCGTCATTTGAACGGATTGCCTGTCAGAGCGCGGCCCGACACGTTTGCCTATCGGACCGGCAAATTTATTCGTCGCCACACAGTCGGTGTCGCAGCCGCGGCGCTCATAACTCTAACGCTTTTGATCGGCATCATCGCCACTGTTTGGCAAGCACGAGTTGCGCGTGCTGAACGAGCGCGTGCGGAACGTCGCTTCGAAGAAGTCAGACAACTCGCGAACTCGTTCGTCTTTGAACTTCATGATGCAGTGAAGAACTTACCGGGCTCGACGTCAGCACGTTCGTTGATAGTGCAACGAGGACTTAAGTATCTCGACAGTCTCGCGCAGGACGCCGGCCGCGATCGCGGACTACAACGTGAGCTCGCGGCTGCTTATGAAAAGCTCGGCGCTGTGCAATACACACCTTCGGTGGCCCATCTCGGCGATCTGTCTGGTGCGCTCGCGAGTCATCGCAAGGCCGCGGCCCTGCGTGAAGCACTTGTCGCTGCTGAGCCCACGAATGCGGATTACCGTCGCGAGCTGCTCGACAGCTATTGGTTTATAGCCACTTTGTTGGGGAGACATGGCGATGTGGTCCACGAACTGGAGATCATTCGTCGTCAGTTACCGGAACGCCAGCAACTTGCGGCGCTCGAAAAGGACAGCTTTATCGATCGTTACAATCTCGCTGCAACTCACGTCTACATCGGCAATCTGTTGATGTACATGGGTGACACGAGTGCCGCTCTCGATAACCAGCAAAAGGCTTTGCAGATTAGAGAACAGCTAGCGAACGTCGATCCCGATCGTGCGCGATCGAGCCGGGCACTCAGTATTTCGTATGAATATCTCGGTCTCGCCAGAGATCGCGCCGGCGACACAAAAGGTGCGCTCGAGTGGCAACAGCGTGGCTTACAGGTGCGGGAATCCCTCGTGGCAGCGGATCCACTCAACACCGATCTGCGGCTGATGTTGAACGAGAGTCATCGTTATGTTGGCGACATGTACTTGAAGCTCGGCGACACGAAGCTGGCCCGGGATCACTACACGAAGCAGTTGTCGTTGGTGAAAGAGATGATGGCGGTCGATCCCGCTGATGCGCAGCTTATTAGCAACGAAGCGGTGGCGTTGATTAAGGTCGGAGACGTCGAGGCCGCGAGTGGCCGAGCAGCGAGTGCTGTCTCGAATTATCGCGAGGCACTGAAGATTCGTGAACAACTCAGTTCCGCGGCTCCCTCGGATCTGCAACTTCGCCGCGATCTTGCCGAAGCGCTGCTGAAAGTGGGCGATGCGTTGGCCGTGAGTGGAGACAGAGCCGGCGCGGTTGAGAGCTACCGCAGAGCCTTGGAGATGTTGGAAAACTTATCGAGTGCCATGCCCGTGAGTGTGGAGATTCGCGAACTGCTGGGCAACGCACGCGCGAAAGCTGGCCCTGGTAGCGAGTAATCCCAACAATCACGTCTCTCGGGTTATCCTCCAGAGAATACGACAGCCCTGGCACCCCTCGAGCTCGATCCTGATCGGGTAGATACAGTTGACGAAGCGCACCGCTTACATCGTCCCCGTCCGGCTTTAATCGTCATCGGAACCACAACTCGCTGGCATTTACAACATCCTCACTTACAACAGATCAAATGCTGTAAAGCAGTTCCTGTTTTTTGTGTTTCTTCTTCCAGTACGCTCCGGCGATGGCTCCAATGCCAGCGCCGATAAACGGGAACCAGACAGATACGAGAGCGCGATCGGCGTTCTCCTTTCCGGCAACCGCCGTCAGCGTAACGACGGTGGTCACCGCGCCGACGCCCGCACCAATCCAGCCAGCCTTTGCGATATTCCGTTCGCCGAACCGCAGCTTGGCGCGCCAAACCTTTTGTATCTCTTTTCGCCGAAAACTGATTTCCTGTCCGGTGAAATCGTCTTTGCCCGCCACTTGGACCACGATATTCGTATCGTCGGCTGAGCGGAGCAGCCCGTAATACGTTTCACCGTTCGTAGTCTTAACAGCGATCGAGTGGCCCAATGCAACCTTAACTGCACCCCAGTCTCCCTTCGGCTTGGCGGAGACGGCTGGGGCAATGTGCAGCAATAGGACCATTGTCAGGAGTTTGACTGTAAATCTCTCCATCGAGGCGTCCTCTTTCCTTGTGTGTTGGGCGAGCTAGAGGCAGGCCCGACTATAGGCGAGGTCCATTGATGCGAGGCGAGGCCGCTATGACACTTTCTTCGCTGCTACAGGTGTTGAGAACAGACACGTAGAAGGCTTATGTTGACAAACCAGATCCTGGTGCCTAAGCGGAAGGTTCCCGTTGGAATCGCGCCGGTG
>Ga0196977_1001010_pt1 | contig 11807 bp, 9 predicted proteins | sample S3v_1013CmetaG_FD_148634 | JGI IMG/M metagenome (GOLD analysis project Ga0196977, IMG submission 148634) | Soil microbial communities from Anza Borrego desert, Southern California, United States - S3+v_10-13C | ecosystem: Environmental > Terrestrial > Soil > Desert | place: USA: California...
AGCTGCTCATCCCCGAGGTCGCGGCCCACGAGCTGGCGACGGGGGGGAGCCACGACTTCGAGCTTCCCGACGACATGTTCGAGCGGTTCGGGGAGATGCTGGTCCTGACCAAGATGCACTCGCACGGCTCTCCGCATAACGCCGGAGTGCTGCGCCGGGCGGGGGTGCGGTACGTCGTGCTCTTCCGCGACCTGCGCGACGTGGCGGTCAGCAACTTCTTCTACGTGCGGAACACGCCGTGGCACCCCGAGTACCCGGTCTATCGCGGGCGTTCGGTGGCGGACGGCCTCGCGATCTTCGCGGACCGCACGCTGGGGGAGTACGCGGACTGGGTCCGGTCGTGGGAGGCGAACCGGGATTCGGAGGCGAGCCTCGTGCTCCGGTACGAGCAGCTCCTGGAGGACGACCTCGGGAGCCTCCGGCGCATGGCGGCGCTCTTCGAGCTCCCGGGGAGCGACGAGGAGCTGCGCCGGATCGTGGAGCGCAACAGCTTCCGCGCGATGAGCGGCGGACGGGAGCGGGGCCAGGCCAACGAGTCGAGCTTCCAGCGCAAGGGGCAGGCCGGCGACTGGCGGAACCACTTCACCCCCGAGCTCAGGGAAACGTACAAACGGGTGATCGGCGGCTTCCTCGTCGAGCACGGGTACGAGAGGGATCTGGACTGGTGAGCCCGCGCCGCCCCGGCGCGGGGGCGCAGCCTCAGAGGAGCGGCGAGACGATGGAGCGGAAGAAGAAGCTTCTCTTTCTCTGTCAGGTGTTCTACCCGGACTCGACCTCGACGAGCCAGCTCTTCACGAGCATGTTCGCCGACATGGCGGCCGACGGGATCGACATCGAGGTCCTGTGCAGCTTCCCTTCGGGCAGCTCGTCGAAGGGGCGGCTGCCGCGGCGCGAGATCCATCGCGGCGTGCTGGTCCGCCGCTTCGGCTTCCGCATCGACCACAAGAAGAGCATCGCGCACCGGACGCTCGCGTACCTCGGGTACATGATCCCCCTGACGTTCACCCTGCTTTTCCGGCGGAACCACGGGATCGTCTTCGGCGTGACCAACCCGCCGTTCGTCGCGCAGATCCTGTACCTGGTCTCGCTGGTGCGCCGGATGCCGTACCAGTACATGATCTTGGACCAGTACCCCGAGTCGCTCATCGCCCTGGGGATGAAGCGGACGTCGCTCTCGGCGCGGCTCTGGATGTGGGCCAACCGCGTCGCCTACCGCAAGGCGGAGAAGCTGATCGTGCTCGGGCGCGACATGACCGAGCTCCTCGTCAACAACTACGGGATCGAGCGCGACCGGATCGTCTACATCCCCCACTGGTCCGCGTTCGAGGCGCCCGATCCGCTCCCGATCGAGGCGAGCCAGATGGTCGACCGTCTCGGGCTGCGCGACAAGATCATTTTCCAGTACTCGGGCAACATGGGGATGTGGCACGACATCAACATCTTCGTCCGCGCCGCCAAGCAGGTCGAGGACGACCCCGGCATCCACTTCCTCTTCATCGGCGACGGCGCGCGCCTCGAGGCGGCCAAGAAGCTGAGCAAGGAGCTGGCCTGCAAGAACGTCACCTGGCACCCCTTCGTGCCGCTGTCGCAGGTGCGCGAGAGCCTCTCGAGCTGCCACGTGGCCCTCATCTCGCTCCGCGCCGGCTTCGAGGGCGTCGCCGTTCCCAGCAAGCTCTACGGCATCCTGATGAGCGGGCGCGCGATCATCGCGCAGGTCCCCGCCGCCACCGAGACCGCCCTCCAGGTCGAGGAGGACGACTGCGGCATCGCCGTCCTGCCGGGCGACCTCGAGGGCCTCGTCAAGGCCGTCCGCGAGCTGGCCGCCGACCCGCGCCGCATCGAGCGGCTCGGGCGCAACGCCTTCGCCGCGTACAAGGCCAAGTACACCGAGGCCCAGGCGAGCGAGGCGTTCTGCAGGCTCTGGGGGTTCGAGCTGCCCTCGGCCCATCGCACGCCCGCCGCGGCCGGGGAGAGCGTCGGCGTGTGACGGGCGCCGACACCGCGCCGGCCACCGGCGGCGGGCCTGCCGTTCGGAGTCGGTGAGGACGGGGCTTCCGCCGGGCGGCCCGGCACGCGCCGGATGCTCGGGGCCCGGGCTCCCAACCCGCACAACGGTCGCGGGCGCGGCGGGATGCGCGGCGATCCGCCGGTTTGGCTGAACGAGAGGGGGACAAACGCCGTAGAGACATACCCTTCGTGGCTCCGGGGCGCCGGGAGGCCGACGCCAAGGAGCACTCGACCCTGCCTCGTGGACGGCGACAAAGGAGCGGAGTGATGAGAGTCCTGGTGACGGGCGGCGGCGGCTTTATCGGCGGGCACCTGGTCAAGCGGCTGATCGAGCAGGGCCACCAGGTGCGGAGCGTGGACGTCAAGCCGCTCGACGAGTGGTACCAGGTCTTCCCCAAGGCCGAGAACGTCGTCGCGGACATGAAGCTGCTCGATCCCGCCCGGCGCGCCGTGCAGGGGTGCGAGGAGGTCTACAACCTCGCGGCCGACATGGGCGGCATGGGCTTCATCGAGACGCACAAGGCCGAGTGCATGCTCAGCGTGCTCATCTCGACCCACGTGCTGATGGCGGCCAAGGAGGCGGGGGTCAAGCGGTTCTTCTACTCGAGCTCGGCGTGCGTCTACAACGCCGACAAGCAGCGGAACGAGAACGTGACGCCGCTGAAGGAGGAGGACGCCTACCCCGCGATGGCCGAGGACGGCTACGGCTGGGAGAAGCTCTTCAGCGAGCGCATGTGCCGGCACTTCAGCGAGGACTACGGGATGTACACGCGGGTGGCCCGCTTCCACAACGTGTACGGCCCGGAGGGCACCTGGGAGGGCGGGCGCGAGAAGGCCCCGGCCGCCGTCTGCCGCAAGGTGATCGAGGCCAAGCTCTCCGGCAAGCACGAGATCGAGATCTGGGGCGACGGCAAGCAGACCCGCTCCTTCATGTACATCGACGACTGTCTCAAGGGCATCGACAAGATCATGCACAGCGAGGTGCCCGAGCCCATCAACCTGGGCTCCGACGAGCTGGTCACGATCAACGGGCTGGTGGACATCGTCGAGCAGATCGCCGGCATCAAGCTCAAGCGGCGCTACAAGCTCGACGCGCCCAAGGGCGTGAACGGGCGCAACAGCGACAACACGAAGATCAAGGAGTACCTCGGCTGGGCCCCCAGCGTCCGCCTGCGCGAGGGCATGGAGAAGACGTACAACTGGATCCTCGGCGAGTACACCAAGAAGTACGCGGCGGCGGCGACCGCCTGAGCCGGAGGCTCCCCAGTGGCGACGCAGGACGGCGGCATCGCGGGATCGGTGCTCGCGGCCCCGGGCACGGCGCCGCGCGAGAGCCCCTCGCCGGCGCGCCTGCGCGTGCTCGTGGTCACCGAGGATGACCCGCTCTACGTCGTGAAGTTCTTCGAGGTGTTCTTCGCGGAGTGGCCCCGCGACGAGATCGAGCTCGTCGGCATCACCATCTCCGAGGCCTTCCACGAGCCGATCTGGAAGACCGCGCGCCGGATGCTCGCGTTCTACGGGCCGGCCGACTTCCTCCGGCTCTGCTCGCGCTACGCGCTCGCAAAGGCCCGCGGGCACTCCATCGGGACGCTCGCCCGGCGTGCGGGGATCCCGATCATCCCGGCTCCGTCCGTCAACGACGAGGCGTACGTGGCGATGGTGCGCGACGAGCTGCGCCCGGACGTGATCGTGTCCGTCGCCGCCCCGGAGATCTTCAAGAAGGGCATTCTGAGCGCCGCGGGCCGGGGCTGCATCAACATCCACTGCGGCAGGCTCCCGGTCTACCGCGGGATGATGCCGAATTTCTGGCAGTTGCTGCACGGCGAGAGGGCCGCGACGCTCACCGTGCACGAGATGGCGGAGAAGCTCGACGCCGGCGGGATCCTCAAGACCCGCGAGTTCCCGCTGCAGGAGCGGGACAGCCTCGACCGCGTGATCACGGGCACGAAGCAGGAGAGCGCCCGGCTGATGCTCGAGGTCCTGCGGGCGCTCCGCGCGGGCGACGTCGCCGCCGCGCCGCTGGACATGACCGAGAAGAAGTACTTCAGCTTCCCGAAGCCGAAGGACGTGCGGGAGTTCAGGCGCAGGGGACACCGCATGCTCTGAGAAGGCACCCAGGCACCAAGGCATCGAGGCATCGAGCCCGGCGATCCGCCCCTCGATCCCTCGATGCCTCGATGCCTACCGCCTGCGCCGCCATGTCGATCGACGTCGAGGACTGGTTCCAGGTCGAGAACCTCAAGGCCGTCGTTGCGCGCGACACGTGGGACGAGCGCGAGCTCCGCGTGGAGCGGAACACCGACCGCATGCTCGGCCTCATGGCCGAGCGCGGCGTGAAGGGGACGTGCTTCATCCTCGGCTGGGTGGCCGACAAGTGCCCGGCGCTCGTCAAGCGGATCGCCGCCGCCGGGCACGAGATCGCCAGCCACGGCTACGGCCACGACCTGATCTACAGCCTCACCCACGAGCAGTTCCGCGAGGACATCCGGCGGGCCAAGCGGCTGGTCGAGGACCAGACCGGCGCCCGGATCCGCGGCTACCGCGCCCCCTCGTTCTCCATCACCGACTGGTCCATCGACATCCTCCAGGAGGAGGGCTTCGAGTACGACTCGTCCGCGTTCCCAACCGTGGCGCACGACCGCTACGGCAAGCTGACGGGTATGGACGCGGGCAAGCCGATCACAGAGCTCAGGCCCGGCTTCCACGAGGTGTGCGTCTCGACGCTGCAGTTGGGCTCGCGCGGCCTGCCGTGGGCGGGGGGCGGCTATTTCCGTCTGATCCCCTACCCGCTGTTCAAGCGCGGCGTGGCGAAGATCCTGAAGGACGGGGGGCCGTACGTCTTCTACATCCACCCCTGGGAGATCGACCCCGGCCAGCCGCGGATGAGCGGGCTCAAGCGGTCGCACGCGTTCCGGCACTACAACAACCTGGGCCGGTGCGATGCCCGCTTCGCGTCGATCCTGTCGGATTTCCAGTGGATGCCGGTGGGCGAGCTGCTGGATCATTCTATCACCGGCGAGGCCGATCGCGCGGCCGCCGGAGATCCACGGCAAGGGGTCGCGGGCTCGGCACGCGCCGGGGCCGGCCGGGCCGGATCGGACTGAAGCCGACCCCGTGGTATCCTGGCTCGCATGTTCGTCGCGTACGGCATCTTCGGCCTGATGTCGCCCCTCATCGGGCTGGTGCTCGTCATCGCCTCGGTGCACGCGATCTGGCGCACGGTCACGCTGCCCCGGCGCACGAAGCAGGGCGCCGCGTGCGAGCGCTGCAAGTATGAGGTCGCGGACCTGACCAGCTTCACGTGCCCCGAGTGCGGGGAGGACCTGCGCCGCGTGGGGATCATCACGCCGGCGATGGAGGCCAGGCGGCGGGGCTCGCTGGCGGGCGCGATCCTGGGATGGACCTTCCTCTGCGCCACGTTCGCCTACGCCGGGATGATCGCCACCGTTATGGGGCAGCTCTCCTCCGGCGCCGTGGCCGGCGGCGTCACGAGTTGGCAGCAGAGCATCACGCCGGCGTCGGGCGCATACCGGTCGCTCACGGCCGAGTACCAGAGCGATGGGCGGTCGATCTCGAGCTCCATCGAGCTCGTGCTCACGACGTCGGACGGCGCGACCCACCCGCTCACCCTCGATCCCGGGACGATGGAGGTGCTGGGCCTGGGCGGCGGTGTCGCCGCCTGGTCGCCCGAGACGATCGAGGCCTGGTACGCTCAGGTGGGCCTGGATGTTTCGGATCCGGCGATCCGCGCCGAGGCCGCGGAGGTCTCGAGCTTCGTTGACCTCCTCGTGATGTCGCCGTCGGGCGCGTTCAGCCCCAACCTCGTGCACCACCAGATCCAGATGATCAGCGCCGGCGGGCCTGCCCCGCCGGGGCGGATGATCAACCAGGGCCTCGTGATCCTCGGCGGGCTGGGCGTTCTGGCGATCGTCTACGTCCTCGGGCTGGCCGTCATCATCCGGCGGCGGCGGCGATTGCTGCGCAGCGTCGGGGCCATCTGAGCGGCGGGCCCGCGGCGGTGCGGGCCTGGTGCGCCCGGGGCGACCGGTCCACGATGCGCGCGCTTCCTGAAGCTGCCGCCGGAGACTACAGGAACGGGTCGCGCCCGCACTCCGGACACCTGACGCCGGAGACGCCGCGGAGCGAATAGGCGCAGTGGATGCAGCGGTCGTTTCGGTAGCGGTGGATGCGGCGAGCCTGGCGCATGCCGAGTCGGACGGTCGGGAAGAGCAGCGCGGCGCCGATGAGGATGGTGAGACCGGCCAGCGCCGCGCGGCGCCCACCGGTGGCCGCCGCGAGACGGAATGCGCCGTTCATGATGAGGATCGCGCCGAAGAAGGCCGCGACGGAGCGGATGCAGTGGCGGCGCATCCCGGGAGATGCGGGCGTATCGGAGAAGGTCAGTTGGTGGGGATTGTCGTGGAGGGGTGGGTCGGGGTCGAACACGGGCTCATGCTACCGCGACCGGCCGGCCGCGCGGCCCGACCGACCGGCGTGGTCGGCGCTTGAAGATCCGCCCGGACCGTGGCATCCCGCCATGGGCGCGAAACGCCCCTCAGCCGCGCCAGGCCAGCCGCCGGGAGAGCACGCCCTTGCGGGCGACGTGGTAGGTCATCGCCGCGTCCACGCCGTTGGCGACGGCGACGATGATGCACGCCGTCAGTATGTCCTGCGACGTGCCGGACAGCATCATGCCCGCCGCGACCAGGAGCAGGAAGGCGAAGCCGATGAACTCCATCACCGCCATCGTGCGGTGGCCCAGGTAGAGGTCCCCGAGCCCCGGGACCAGAAGGGAGAGCAGGGCGGGCACGCGCGGGTGAACAAAGGGCTCGTTGCATTCGGCGCAGGCGCGCGCCTTGGGCGGCGTGGGCGTAGCGCAGAGGGGGCACAAGGGGTCGCGGTCGCTGTGGCTGGGGAACGCGACGTCCGACGATCTGGCCGAGTCGAGGCGCGACGCCACGTACTCGCGCAGGCGCTTGCGGTCGGCGCGGGGGACCCCGACGAAGCGGTACGCGGCGCCCGACGCGAGCTTGAAGGTCGTGGTGCCGCTGACGCCGCTGGTCTTGAACTTGCCCAGCCGGTCGTACGGGATCTGCCACATGAGCGACTTGGCGCGCCCCTTGCCGTCGCTGTTCAGGAGGATGACGCGGTAGTTGGTGAACAGGAACACCGTGCGGTTGATCACGAGCGACCAGATCCCCATGAAGTACTGCTCGGCCCAGCTGTTGAGCGTCCCCTTGGTCACGAACTCCACCTGCTCGCCGGGGTAGAGGAGCACGTCGAGCCGGGGCTCGATGCTCCGCAGCATCCGGACGCGGCGATGGACCTCGCCCGCGGCGCCCAGCCCATCGACCTTCGGGAAGAGCGTGTCCCAGCGGTAGGCGTGGGGCTGGGTCAGCGCCGCGAGCGAGCGGCGGACCTTCTCGTTGGAGATCGAGCCGAGGAACTGCTCTGGCGCCGGTTGGGCGGCGACGGTGTCGGTGAGGGTCTGCATGGCGGGCCTCCGCGCTGTCTCGCGTTCGGGGAGCGGGATCGCACCATACATCGGCCCGCCCGGCGGAGCGGCTTCAGGCACTCTGCGGACGCGGGGCGAGGAAGGGCCCCGCACCAGCCCGGAATCGGTCAGACGAGCTCGGGCTCCGGCGTGGTAACGAGCGTTTCCTTCGGAGGCAGGTGCCACACGGCGCGCTGGGTGCGGCCCTCGGCGAGGTACCACTTGACCATCCGGTCGATGCCGTCGGTCAGGAGCACCCGCGGCTTGTAGCCCGCCGCCAGAAGCTTGTCGGCCTCGAACTTGGTCTGCACCTGGTAGAGCTTCTTCAGACGCGCGCTGGAGATCGGCAGGTTCTTGCCGGTCAGGGCGATCGCCAGGTCGAAGGGCAGCGCGAGCAGCAGGCCGGCCCACATCGGCAGCGTGAGGCCGGGGGCCTTCTTGCCGAGCGAGAGATACACGGCGTGGGTGATCTGCCGGCTGGTGAGGTCGGGCTTGTCGATGTAGTTGTAGACGTCGAAGGCGGGACGGCCCTGCTTGTCGAGCAGGAAGAGCGTCGCGTCCACGGTGTTCTCGACGTAGCTCAGGCTCTTGATGTTCTCGCCGGGGCCGAACTCGAAGTACTTCCCCGAGTGCACCTGGCGGATGAGCGAGTACATGTTGGCGAAGTTGCGCGGGCCGAAGGTGACGGTCGGCCGGATCACCAGGCAGCGCCGGCCGCCGCCCTTCTCGGTCCACTCGCGGAACACCGCCTCGCCGGCCAGCTTGCTCGCGCCGTAGGGCGTGTTGGGCTTCTTGTCGGCCTCCTCATGGTGGGGCTCGGGGGCCTCGCCGTACACCGCGACCGTGGAGTAGAAGACCACGTCGCGGACGCCGAGGTCGTCGAGCACCTCGCACATCGTGCGCGAGCCGCGCTCGTTCACGGAGAAGTACGTGTCGTACTCGATGCCGAAGTCGTGGTGCGCCGCCGCGAGGTGGATGACGCGCTCGCACCCGCTCATCGCCCGCTCGAGAGCGGCGCGGTCGCGGATGTCCCCCTTGTAGAACGTGTGGCGCGGAGCACGCCCCGGGGGATCGACGAGGTCGAGGACAACGAGCTCGTGCCCCTGCTCGGCGAGACGCTCGAGGAAGTACGACCCGATGAACCCGGAACCGCCCGTCACGAGGATCTTCACCGCGAGCCCCTCTCCTCAGATTCTCGGACCCGCCCCGCCGCGGGCTTCAAGTGTACCTGTATCGGCCGCCGGGGGGCGGGGGTTCGCCCCGAGCGGCCGGCGGCGCATGGCCCCGGTCAGGCCCCGCCGTCGAAGGGGAAAGCCAGGGGGGCAAGGAGCGCGCAGAGGGCGGCGACCAGCAGGGTCAGGGGGACGCCCAGGCGGAGGTAGTCCGTGAACCGGTAGCCCCCGGGCCCGCAGACCATCAGGTTGGTCACGAACCCCACCGGCGTCATGTAGCTGCTCGCGGCCGTCGCCATCAGGGTCACGACGAACGGCTCGGGGCTGACCCCGCCGCGGCCGGTCTCCGCGGCGAGCGCCATGGCGATCGGGAACATCAGCACCGCCGCCCCCTTGTTGGTGACGAGCTGGCACAGCACCGCCGTCAGGAGGCTGAAGACGAACAGAAGCCCCTGGGGTCCGAGGTTTCCCGTGGCGGCGAAAATCCAATCGGCGATCGCCTTGGCGGCCCCGCTGGCGTCCATGGCGCGCCCCACCCCGATGGCGGCGCCGATCACCATCAGCACCTGCCAGTTGATGCTGCGGCGGGCCGTCGTGCCGGTGCAGCAGCGGGTCCACACCATGAGGGTGGCGCAGAGGAACGCGGCGGTCAGCGGGGCGATGCCGCGCGCGGGCAGGTCCCAGCCGAAGCGCTCGTTGAGCGCCCCGAACGCCTGCGCGCTCGGCATGGTCATCAGGGCGATGAGGAGGCCCATGATCGCGAGCGCGAGGCCGGCGCGCTCGTGGAACACCTCGCGCCCACCCTCCACGCTGGAGACCAGGTAGAAGTGGTCGCTGTTGCGGTACGCGGGCAGAAAGCCGGCGTGTGTCGAGAGGAGGAGCGTGTCGCCCGGCTGCAGCACGATGTCGCCGACCTTGCCCTCGACGCGCTCCCCGCCGCGGTGCACCGCGATGATCGCGGCGTTGTAGCGCGTGCGGAACTGGCTCTCGCGCACCGTCCGCCGGACCAGGGGCGAGGACGCGCTGACCACGGCCTCGACGAGGGTGCGGGTGTGCCGGTCGGTCCGTACCTTTTTCACCTGGTTGGTGGCGGGCGAGAGGCCCCGGATCTTGAGGAGGTCGGCGACCGAATCAACGACGCCGACGAAGATCAGGAGGTCGCCCGCCCCGAGGATCTCCTCCGGCCCGACCGCCTGGAGGAGATTGCCGTCGCGCTCGATCTCGGTGAGGAAGAGGCCCGGCAGGTGGCGGAGGCCCGCCTGCTCGATGCTCTTGCCGACGATCGGGCTCCCGGGATCCACCGTCATCTCGACGGTGTACCGGCGGCGCTCGACCTCGCCGGAGTCCGGCGCGATGCGCTGCGGCAGGAGCCACTTGCCGCCGACGGCGACGAACACGATCCCGACGACCGCCGCGGGCAAGCCGACGACCGCGATCCACCAGAACTGCTTCGGCGCGGAGGGGAGCTCGAGCCCGAAGGCGTCCGCCAGGCGCTCGGAGTTCTCCGTGAAGTAGTTGATGTAGAGCTGGTTCACGGCGATGTTGGTGCTGGTCCCGATCAGGGTGCACGCGCCGCCCATGATGGCGGCGAAGGAGAGGGGCATATAGAGGCGGCTGGGGCTGAGGCGAAGCTTCCGGGCCCAATCGCTCACGATCGGCAGGTACATCGCCACCAGCGGCGTGTTGTTCATGAAGGCGGACATCGCCGCGACGGGGACCATGAGACGAAAGCGGGCGCCGATCTCGCCCTTGGGGCGGCCGAGGAGCCGCTGGGCGATGGCGGTGGTCGCGCCGGTCTCCGAAAGGCCGCAGGCGACGACGAACAGTGCGGCGATGGTGAGCACGGAGGGATCGGCGAACCCGGCGACGGCGCGGGCGGGCTCGATGATGCCGGCGACCATGAGCAGCGTGAGCGCTCCGAGCATGGCGGTGTCGGTGCCGACACGGTTGGAGACCAGGGCCCCGACCAGCAGGGCGATGACGCCGAGTGTGTACCAGGTTTCCCAGGGCACGGAATCCTCCGGTGTGCGTCCAGGGTACCCGGGCGAGGGAGTGAGGATCAGGCGGCGCGACCGCCGACCTGCGCCGGGGCCGCACGCATGCGGGAAAGCTCTGGGCGGGCGCGGGGCTAGAAGCCGAGGCTGAACTGGAGGCAGAGGCCGGCGATCGCGACGGTGCCCGCGAGCAGCGTGAGCGGGCCGCCGAAGCGGAGGAAGTCGGCGTAGCGGTAGCCGCCGGGGCCCATGACCATGAGATTCGTCTGGTAGCCGAGGGGGGTCATGAACTCGAGGCTCGCGGCGAAGCAGATGGCGAGGGCGAAGGGCATGAAGGGCAGGTCGGAGGCCTGCGCGACCCCCACCGCGATCGGGAACATCAGGGCCGCGGCCGCGTTGTTGGAGATCAGGATGGTGAACCCGAGCGTGACGGCGTAGACGATCGCGAGCAAGGCCGCGGGCCCGAAGCGCCCGCCCGACTCGGTCACGAAGCTCGCGGCGTAGGCGGCGAGGCCGGAGGTCTCCATGGCCTTGCCGATGCCGAACGAGGTCCCGATGACGATCAAGACCGGCCATTCGATGCCGGAGCGGGCCTGAGGGCCGGTGCAGCAGCGGAAGAGGATCATCGCGCCCGCGGCGACCATCGCCACCACGACCTCGGGGAGATCACCGACCAGGGGAAGCTCCCCGGCGGACATCAGGGCCACAAGCCCGAGCAGGATCGCGATCGCGACCCAGGCGCGCTCGTGCCGGGGCGTGGCGGCCCCCTCGAGCGCGCTAACGAGGTGGAAAGACGCGGAGGTGCGGTAGCGTTTCGCGAAGCCGGGCTCGGCCTCGAGCAGGAGCGTGTCGCCCTCGCGCAGCACGATGTCGCCGATCCGGCCGCGCAGGCGGTGGCCGTGCCGGTGCACGGCGATGACCGCGGCGCCGTAGCGGGTGCGGATCTCCGCGTCGCGGATCGTGCGGCCGACGAGCGGCGACGCCTGGCTGATGACGGCCTCGATGAGGCGCATGTTGGGGCGGTATCGCTCGTGCGAGGCCTCGTCGGCGACCGGGGCGATGCCCTTGAACTTCTGCAGATCGACGACCGATTCCAGGGCCCCGGCGAAGACCAGCACGTCGCGCTCGCGCAGGACGACA
>Ga0196977_1001011_pt1 | contig 11802 bp, 10 predicted proteins | sample S3v_1013CmetaG_FD_148634 | JGI IMG/M metagenome (GOLD analysis project Ga0196977, IMG submission 148634) | Soil microbial communities from Anza Borrego desert, Southern California, United States - S3+v_10-13C | ecosystem: Environmental > Terrestrial > Soil > Desert | place: USA: California...
GACCGGGTGCTTCTCAAAGCCGCGCATCGTAAATCGTGAATCGTAGTCACTTCTCGGTGATTGACGTGAAGGGCGTGACCAGCCGACGCAAGAGACATCGGGCGGAAGTCTTCGCGGCCGCGATCCTGCTGGCGTGCGCGGCCCTCGCTTCGTGCGCGCGGCCCGCGCCGGCCGTCGAAGTCCCGGCGGCGCAGGCGGCCGCCCCCGCTCCCTTCAAAGATGAGACGGCGGTCGCGCCGCCCTCCGCCGAGGAGGAGGAACTCAACCGCCGGCCGCTCAAACTCCCGCTCAAAAACCCTCGGGTCGTGGTGAGGAAGGCGGCGCGGCGGGTCGAACTCTTCTCGGGGGGCGAGCGCGTGCGCCTGTTCCGCGCGGCGCTCGGCTTCGCGCCCGAGGGCGACAAGGAGCGGCAGGGCGACGGCCGCACGCCCGAGGGCGACTTCTACGTCTGCATGAAGAACGGCCGCAGCAACTTCTACCTCTCGCTCGGCCTCAACTACCCGGACGCGGCCGACGCCGCGCGCGCCCTGCGCGAACGCCTCATCACGCGCGCCCAGCACGACCGCATCGTCCGCGCCAACCGGGAAGGGCGCTGCCCGCCGTGGGACACCAAACTAGGCGGCGAAATCTTCATCCACGGCGGCGGCTCGGCCTCGGACTGGACGCTCGGCTGCGTCGCCCTCGAAAACCAGCACGTCAAAGAACTCTTCGACCACCTCCCCACCGGCACGCCTGTCCGCATCGAGCCGTAAGTTGTTGAAAAACCAGCGACAACGCGCCCACGCACGGCCGTTTTGCGTCTCCGCAAAATGGATTTGCGACTCGCAGAATCGTTTTGCGCGCCGCAGCATCATGCTGCGAGGCCGCGGCGAGGTTTTGCGGACACGCAGCGGAGGTTTGCGAGCTTGCCGCATCATGTTGCGGGCGCGCAAGACGGTTCTACGTGGCTGTCCTGACGGGCGTGCCATCCGCGAGCCGATGACTCCCGCCGGCCGGCAGAGGCCGCCGCCGGCCGGCCTCATTTGCCGAACGGGGCCGGCTTCGTACACACTACGGGCGTGAGAACTTCTGCCGAAAATCGTTCGCCGTTGATGAAGATGCGGGGGGCGGGGAAGCGGCCGGCGTCGGCCTTCGTCTCGTGGCTTTTGGCGTGCGCGCTGCTGGCGTGCGCGGCCCCGGCGCGCGTGACTCCGGCGCAGGAGCAGCGCCGCGACCGCCGCGTGACCGCGCCGCGCCCGACGCCCACGCCGACGCCCCGGCCGCAGGCGACGCCCGCGCGCCCGACCCCGACGCCCGCGCGCCCGTCGGCGACGCCGACCCCGGCCCTCACGCCCGAAGACGAGCAGGCCGCGCCGGCGCCGACGCCGGTCGCGCGTCCCACGGCCGCGCCGCGCACGGCCGAGGAGTTGGCCGCGCGCATCCGCGAAATCATCCACCGCCCCGAGTTCGCCGCGTCGCAACTGGCCGTCAAGGTCGCTTCGCTCGACACGGGGCGCGTGCTCTTCGAGGAGAACGCGCACAAGTGGATGCAGCCGGCCTCGAACCTCAAGCTCTTCACCGTCGCCGCCGCGCTCGACCGCTTCGGCCCGGACTACCGCTTCGTCACCTCGGTCTACGCCCCGGCGCGCCCCGACCCGGCCGGCACGCTGCGCGGCGACCTCGTCGTCTACGGCCGCGGCGACCCGACCTTCGCCACGCGCTTCAACCCCGAGGGCGACGGCGACTACTTCCGCGCCGTGGACGAGCTGGCCGCGCGCGTCGCCGCCACGGGGCTGCGGCGCGTCGAGGGCGACATGGTCGGCGACGAGAGCTACTTCGCCGGCCGCCCGCTCGCGCCCGGCTGGGAGTGGGACGACCTCCAGTGGTGGTACGGCGCGGAGGTGAGCGCGCTCACCGTCAACGACAACTCGGTGGACTTGACCATCAGGCCCGGCGCGCGCGTCGGCGACCCGTGCCAGATCACCGTCGGCCCCGCCACGCCGCTCGTCACCGTCGTCGACCGCACGCGGACTGCGCCGCGCGGCACCCGGCGCGAGCTCGAAGTTCACCGCCCGCTCGGCCAGAACGTGTTGGAGATTTCGGGGAGCCTGCCCTTAGACGACCGCGGCTACACGGCGAGCGTCGCCGTCTCGCGCCCGGCCATGATGTTCGCCACCATGTTCCGGCAGGCGCTCGAACGCCGCGGCGTCACCTTCACGGGCCGCACGCGCACCGTCGATTGGCGCGAGCGCGAGCGCGCCCCGCTCGAAGTGTCGGCGCTCGTCGAACTCGCCACGCGCCAGTCGCCGCCGCTCTCCGTCATCGCCGCCCAGACGATGAAGCCGAGCCAGAACCTCTACACCGAACTGCTCCTACGCGCGCTCGGCAAGGCGACGGCCGCCGACCCGAAGCAACTGAGCGACGAGGCCGGCTTTGCCGCCGTCAAAAACTTCCTGCGCGGCGCCGGCGTCGCCGAGCGCGAGCTGAACATGCTCGACGGCTCCGGCCTCTCGCGCGGCAACCTCGTCACGGCCGACGCCACGCTGCGCCTGCTCCTACACATGAACCGCCACCGCCACGGCGCCGCCTTCCGCGCCTCGCTGCCGGTGGCCGCCGTGGACGGGACGCTCCGCAACCGCATGCGCGGCACCCCGGCCGCGAGCAACGTCCGCGCCAAGACCGGCACGCTCAGCAGCGCGACGAGCCTCTCCGGCTACCTCTTCACGGCCGCCGGCGAGCGCCTCGCCTTCTCGCTCATGATTAACAACCCGCCCCGCGACGCCGACGCCCGCACCAACTTCACCGACGCCGTCGCGGTGCTGCTCGCGTCCTTCGCGGGAAGGTCATAAAAAAGGCGCCGGGCGCCGGGTTAACACGACTTGTCTTCGACCCGCCGCCCGGCAGCCGACGCCCGGCACCCGGTATTTGCTTATGCGTTTCACCAAATTCCACGGCTACGGCAACGATTACCTCGTCTTCGAGGCGGGCGAGCTTGAGGGCGCGGGCTGGCGCGGCGGGTTCGAGCGTCTGGGCGAGCGGAACGAGTTCGGCGACTTCGTGCGGCAAGTCTGCGACCGCCATTACGGGGCCGGGGGCGACGGCGTGGCGGTCGTCGAGCGCCTTGAGGGCGGCGGCGAGGCCGACTTCCGCCTCCGCATCTTCAACCCCGACGGCGGCGAGGCCGCGATGTCCGGCAACGGCTCGCGCTGCGCCGCCTCCTACCTCCACCACGCGGGCCTCTGGTCGGCCGCCGAGCTGCGCTTCGCCACGCGCGCCGGCGTCAAACGCTACTCCCTGCGCGGGCGGCCCGCGCCCGGCGCGTTCCGCTTCGAGGCCGAGATCGGGCGGCCGCGCTTCGACAGCGCCTCCGTGCCCGTCCTCACCTTAGAGCCGCTCGCGGAGGTGCGCGACTACCCGCTCGCGCTCCCCGACGGCGACACCGTCAAGGTCACGGCCCTCCAGATGTGCAACCCGAACTGCTGCGTCTTCGTGGACGACCTTGAGGCGACCGACTGGCGGCGGCTCGGCCGCGTCATCGAGTCGCACGCGCTCTTCCCCGAGCGCACCAACGTCGAGTTCGTCCGCGTCCGCGACCGCGCGCACATCGAGGCGCGCGTCTGGGAGCGCGGCGCGGGCGAGACGCTCTCGTCGGGCACGGGCGCGTGCGCGGCGGCCGTCGCCTCCGTCATCAACGGCCGCGCCGACCGCCGCCTCCGCGTCGAGATGCCCGGCGGCCTCCTCGAAGTCCACTGGCGCGACGACGGCGAAGTCCTCCTCACCGGCACCGCCGAAGTCGTCTACTCCGGCGAATGGCTCGGAGGTTAGGGCGGAAGTCAGGGCGCAGAACGCAGAATTGACGGCAAGCCGTCTTTCATTCTGCGCTGACTTCCGCGCTTGCCTTCCGCGCTCTTCCGTACTTTTCCCGGCTAGACAACTTTCTGTGACATATGTTACTTTTTCATGCGTGACAAGCGGACGATGAGTTCGCTTGTCATTACTTTTTGGTCGGTGTCCTTTCAGCGCTCCGCATCAAGGATGTGTTTCCCCACTCCGGCTGACTCTCAACTCCTAGAGCCGGAGGTCGAGGAAGGGAGTGCAAACTACCGTACTCGCGCGTCGCTGAAAGGCCCAAAACTTTCGGGAGGAGAACCGAAGAATGAGTAGACCCCTTTTGGGGGGAGGTGTGGCGGCAGCCGCGCTTCTCTCCACTTGGTTGCTCTTTGCAGCGCAACCTTCAGACGCAGAAACCCTCGCAGTGGCCTCGCAGGAAGCACAAACCCAACAGAAAGGCGCCGTCCCCGAGTCTCAAAACCGAGACGCCGGTCTGCCCGTAGCGGCCGACGCGGAAGGGAACGCCGGGCAGCAGGTAACCACACCGAACGCGGCCGAATCCGGCCCAGCGCAGACGACAGAGAACGCGCCCGAAGTCGCGGCCGAAGCGCCGCCGGCCGACCCGCCCGTGCCGTTCACGGCCACGGCCTACAGCCTCCGCGGGCGCACGGCCAGCGGCAAGCCCGTCCGCCGCGGCCTGATCGCCGCCGACCGCCGCGTGCTCCCCATCGGGACGCGCGTGCGACTCGACGCCGGCTCCTACAGCGGTGAGTACGTCGTCGCCGACACCGGCGGCGCAGTCCGGGGTCGCAAGATCGACATCTGGATGCCTTCGACCGGCGAGGCCATGCGTTTCGGCCGCCGCACGGTCAAGCTCACCGTCCTGACGCGCATCCGGCCGCGCACCACCCCCCGCGCACGGGCGCGCTGATCCTACAACTGAATAAAACAGGCGATTCGCGCCGAAACGTCCGGGGCCGCTGTCAGAGAGTGCAGCGGCCCCGGACGTTTTTCGAGTCAGAGGCCCTCCCTCACGGTCGGGCTTCCGTTCTTCACCCGGTCGCGGTTAAGATGCGGCTGCAAGTCGAACCCTTCTGAAAAGTCAGGTCTCCGCGCGGGCCACGCGCCGCGGCCGCCGCGCCGCCCGCGCCGCCCGACGCGCCCGCCTTGCGGCCATGAGTCAAGAGACGCCAAACGCCCCGCAGTCCGCGCCGCTCGTCGAGGTCTGGCGCGCGCCCTTGGTCGAGTCGCGCCACCGCGGCCACGTCGCCGCCGTGGACGGCCGTGGGCGGGTCGTGGCCCGCCTCGGCGCGCCCGAGACCGTCACCTTCATGCGCTCGTCGGCCAAGCCGTTTCAGGCCCTCCCGCTCGTCGCGGCGGGCGCGGCCGACCGCTTCGGCTTCGACGAGAGCGAGATCGCCCTCGCCTGCGCCTCGCACAGCGGTCAGGACTTGCACGCCGAGACCGCGGCCGGGATGCTCCGTAAGACCGGGCTGGACGAGACCGCGCTCAAGTGCGGCGTCCACGAACCTTTCGACGCGGAGACGGCGCGGCTCCTGCGCCAGCGCGGCGAAAGCCCCTCGCTCCTGCGCAACAACTGCTCCGGCAAGCACGCGGGCATGCTCGCCCTCGCCCTCCAGCTCGGCCAGCCGCCCGAGACTTACGACGACCCCGCAGGCCCCGTCCAGCAGGCCGTCCTCCGCGCCGTCGCGCAGTTCTCGGGACTCGCGGTCGAGGAGGTCGCCGTCGGCAACGACGGCTGCGGCGTCCCCGTCTTCGGCCTGCCCGTGCGCGCCATGGCGCTCATGTACGCGCGGCTGGTCGCGCCGCCCGCGGATTTCGACGAGCCGACCCGAAGGGCCGCCGCGCGCCTCGTCCTCGCGATGGCCTCGCGCCCGGAGATGATCGGCGGGACGGTCGAGCGCTTCGACACGAAGGTGATGCGTGCCGCCCGCGGCCTCGTCATTTCGAAGGTGGGGGCCGAGGGCGTCTACACGGCCGGCGTCCTGCCCTGCGAGCAATGGCCGGACGGGCTGGGGCTGGCCTTCAAGATCGAGGACGGCGAAGACCGCCGCGCCCGGCCGACGGTCGCCATCGAGTGCCTGCGGCAACTCGGTGTATTGAACGAAGACGCGCTCGAAGCCCTCTCTCCTTACGCAAAATTCCCCGTCCGCAACCACCGAGGTGAAATTGTCGGTGAAATTCGGCCGTTTTTCGAGTTGGACCGGGTTTGAAAATTATTCTACTCGCTCAATTTAGGGTCGGTCTGTAACGTAAGCTTACAGCACCTTTTTTTTAAGTACGATTCAAATACAGGCCGGCCGGCTAAGAAATTCGCGAGACGAGTCTTTTGAAGTCGGGCCGCCTGAAAATTTTCCCGGTGTTTATTGGAAAATATGAAAGAGGAAGCTCTCATCGCGGGGCGGGTTTGCGGTCGCGGCATGGTCGTTGCTCAGGGCAAAGACAGATAAAATGTATGGGGGTAAATAGAGTTATCGGGTCAGGCTCGGAGACAGCTAGTGAGTGAAAACTTTGGGGGAGGTTTTCTCTCACACAAACGCTGGCGGCAACTCTTTGGGGGAACGGAGTGGTTGTCAGTATAGCTGTCGAAGGGCATCATTTAGCGGGTTACTGATTTGTTTCTGTAGGGGCTTTGGGGGAACCCCGCAGTAGAGTCAGTAACCCGCAAATTTGTGACAAGGTGGCTCTGTTCACATAAAAGGCCCGTGAGCTTAAAGCTCACGGGCCTTTTATGGTTTTCGGCCGCGTCCGCCTCACTCCTTGCTCTGCCCGAGCAACTGCGCCGGCGGCGGCGTGTTCAGGTCTTCCAAATTCAGTCGCAGCATCCCGCCCGCGTCCGTGTAAACCTCCTGCTCGTCGGTGCGCGCGCGGCGGCGGAGGAAGACGAGGCCGCCGATGAGGCCGCCGACGCCGAGGCAGAGCAGGATGGCGACCCCGGTCGTGATGAGCGTCGTCATGATGACGCCGCCCATCGTCGAGGTGTAGCGGCGGGCCATGATGTCGTACGCGCGCGGGTTGCGGCCGAGCCAGCGCACGTCCTTCTCGTATTTCACGCCCGAGGCCAACTGCTCGGCGGCGGCCGCGTCCGGCGCGTCGAAGACGAAGACGGCGTAGTTGCCCTCGCGGCGGTAGACGGTCGGGGTGGGCTGGCCCGCGGCCCGGAGTTCGGCGATGCGCGCGTTGACGGCCGCGTCGGCGTCGAAGGCGTGCTGGGGCGTCGAGAACTCGACGACGACGAGCCGGGAGTTCCCGTAAGCGGCCGTGGCGGCCTCGGCCCCGCCCTCGAAATCAATCACGTCAAGCGCGGGCCGGTTGCCGGCCGCCTCTTGCAGCGCCGGCAGGGTCACGGCGAAGCCGAAGTCTTCGTTAAGCTTCTTCTCCCACTCGGGGAGGTGGAGGACGAGGACGGGCAGGTCGCTCGCCTCGACTTCGACGGCGTCGGCGAAGAGCTTGCCGAAAGCGCGCAGGGCCTCGTCGCCGCCCGCCCGCCCGCCGAGGTCTTCAACGTCAAAGAGCACGGGCCCTTTGACGAAGAGCAAGCGCCCGGGCAGGGCAATGCTCTGCGCGTCGGCCCCCGCGGCGGCGCGCGAAGGCCAGTCCTCACGCCGGGAATAGAGCGACGCCGGGCTGCGTTGAAAATGCGTCAGGAGGGAATAGGCGGCGGCGGCGGAGCTGGTCTCGAAGGCGCCGACGCGGAAGTTGCCGCCCGGCCCGGCGTAATTACGCAGCTCGTAGCCCTCGACCTCGTAAGCGGCGCGGTCGAAACCCTGATAAGCCGGGTCGAAGGGCACGGCGGCGCGGGCGGCCGCAAAGTCGCCGACCCTCGCCGGGAACAGTTTCGCCCCGCGCGGCGACTGCGCGGGCGCGGGCCAGACCGCGGCGGCCAGCGTCAGGGCGACGAAAAGCAGCCTCTTTAAATTAAGCACAGGCACGGTAGAACCTCTCCAACGGCGGCCGCGCGGCCCTCGCCCGCGCAAACTTAAACCGAACACATTGGATGAGTTAGACAACGGGGCCGTTGTGTTTGTTCCGGCGCGTCTATTTTAGGGCCGGGCCGCGGGTCATTGCCAGCGGCGCAACTCACGCAGGAGGAGGTCGGCGTGGCGGCGCGGGTCGGGGATGTTGCGGAAGGCGGTGACGCCGCCCTCCGCGCCCGAGTTGTCTATGAGCACGTCGCCGAAGCAGAGCAGACGCTGGAAGACGGTCGCCTTGACCGTCACGTCCTGCACTTTGCTGAGCGGGATGTTGCGCGTCGTCCGCGAGACGAAGCCCTCGTCAATCTCGATCTTGGCGTCGGTCAGCGTGTAGCGCAGCATGTTGCGCTTGAGGTGGAAGTAGGCGGGGATGAGCAGCAGCGCCAGCGCCAGCGGGATCAGGACGTAGGGCGGGACGCGGTTCTGCGCGTCGAGCATCGCCACGAGCGCGATCAGAAGGATGCCGACGAGCGCCGCCGCGGCGTAGCCGAGCTTGACGAAAAGCAGCGTCGGGCGGACGGTGAAGACGACGCGCTCGGCCGGCGCTTCCACTTCGCGGCGGGGCGGCTTGGCGATCTCGGCGAGCGGGCGCACGGGTTGCGGCCGCGGCTGCGGGACTTGCGGGCGCGCGGGCGCGACGCGCGTCTCGTCGGACGCGACGAGCGTAACGTCAGGGCCGGCGACCACGCCGCAGGCCGGGCAGAAACGCGCGCGCGGGCTGAGCGGCTCGCCGCAGTTGGTGCAGTGTTCCATCTTCGTCCTCACTCCGTGTCGCCGACACGCTCCAGCGCGTCGAGCAGCTCGACCGGGTCAAAGGGCAGCGCGACGGCGGCGGCGGCGCCGGCTTCGAGCGCCTCGCGGCGCAGGTCTTCGCGCCCGCCGGGCAGCAGCACCACGGCCGGCGGCGGCTCTCTCCGGCCCGACTGTTTCCGCAGACGCCGCAGCACCTCGGCCGCGTCCATGCCTTGCAGCTCGTAGTCCAAAAGCAGCAGGTCGGGCCGGTCGATTCTGAGGAGGCTGAGCGCGTGCTGGCCGTCGAAGGCGGCGCGCACCTCATAGGCGCCGGTCGAGCGTATGAGCAGGTTGACCTGCGCCATGCGCTCCGCGTCCGAGACGATCAGCATCATGCGCCGCAGCTTCGGGCGGCGCGGGCTGACCGCGCCCGGCCGGGCCGCGCGCGCGCCCTCTTCCTCCACGCCCGCGTCGCCGTGGGTCGCGCTTTTCAAAGAAGCCGCGGCCGCGGACTCTCTCCCCGGTAACCTCCGGCCCGCGTCGCGCGAGGCGGACGCCGACGCCTCGCGCGAGGGACGCGCGGCCGCGCCCGAGTCCGCCTCACCGTAAACGAGGACGCGCGCGGCCGGGTTCGCCCCGCGCGCCGAGGCGAGGGCCGACTCAGCCTTCTCGATCAGTTTTTCCACCTCGACGCCGTCGGCCGGGAAGGAGGTGAGGCCGGCGCGGAGGTCGGCCCCGGCGCGGCCCGCCAGAAACTCCTCGCGCAGCCCCGAGAGCAGTTCGCGCACGGCCGCGGCGTCGGAGCGCGCGAGGTAGACGAGCAGGGTCGTCGGCCCGTAGAAGGCGACCGCATCCACGCGGCGCAGGTTGAGCTTCAGGAAGCCGTGAGCCTCGGCGAGGGTGCGCGCGTCGCCGGCCGTTTCGACCAGCGCGAGGGCGCCGCGCGCGCCGTCCGCGGCGTCGGCGCCGACGGCGTCGAGCAGGAAGATGAAATTGTCGATTTCGGAGCGCTGGCCGGCGGCGAGCGGCGCGGCGCGGCGGCCGGCGGCGGCGCGCCACGCGAGCGCGTCGAGCCGCGCGCGCATCTCAGCCGCCGTGGCCTCGCGCGAGAAGTAGTCGTCGGCCCCGAAGTGTTCGGCGGCGCTCCGCAGCGGGCGCGCGTCCTCGCGAAAGAGGAAGACGACGGGCAGCGCGAACGTCGCCGGCTTGGCGCGCAGCCGCCTCGCGAGCGAGACCGTCCCCCTCCCGCGCGCCGAAGGCGATGAGCACGAGCGACGGCGACAGTTCCTCGACGGCCCGCGCCGCGCCGCCCGGCTCGGCGCAGGCGACCTCAAAACCGGCCTCGGCCAGCCGCGCTTTCAAACCCGCGTCGGCCTCGCCCTCCGCGACGAGCAGCGCGGGCCGCGGCGCGCGGCCCCCGTCGTCCTGCGGCTGAGATTCGGCGGCGGGCGGTTCGTGCATGAAGGTCAGAAAGAGGACGAAAGAAACTCACCGGCGGCCTCGACGCGCGCCGCGCGCCATCATACCGCGAGCCTTCAAGTGAAGAACAGCACCGCGGGCGGGAGCGGGCGGGCCTCAAGCAACGTCAGAGTAGACTGACGACGCTGCTCGATGCCCGCCCGCCCCCGCCCGCGGTACTGTTAACAGCCTGCCTTTAACTCGGAACCCGAAACTTTTCCCCGCGTCACTGGCTGACCAGCCGGAGCTTCCCGTCGGGCGTGCGGACGGCGTAGACCTCGCGCTCGTAGAGTGCGCCGGAGAACTGCTGCTCGGCGGCCTTGAGCTTGGCGACCTGCGCGCGAGAGACGACGGGCGCGCGCCGCGCCGTGGCCGGGTCGCGCATCAGCGCGTAGCGCTGCGTGATGCGGCGCACGTACTCCTGCGTCTCGCTGTAGGGCGGGACGCGGTAGCCGTACTTCATCACCGCCCCTTCGCCCGCGTTGTAGCCGGCCAGCGTGAGCCGCACGTCGCCGTCGAACTTGTCGAGCAGCCAGCGCACGTAGCGCGTCCCGCCCTCGATGTTCTCGCGCGGATCCCAAATGTTCGAGACGCCGAAACGGCGCGCCGTGGCCGGCATCAACTGCATCAGCCCGCTCGCGCCCTTGTGCGAGAGGGCGCGCTTCTTGAAGGAGGACTCGCGGTGCATGATCGCGTAGAGCAGCACCGGGTCAACGCCGTGGCGCTTCGCCGACTCGACGATGAAGCCGTCCACCTTCGGGTCGCCGGTCGAGAAGCCGTCGAGCGACGCGGCGGCGTGCGCCGGGTTGAGCGCCGGCGCGGACGCCTCGGCGGCCCGCGCGGGACGCGGGCGCAGGGCCGGGCCGGTGCGCGCCGTCAGCTTCAGCCTCTTCGAGGGCGCGGCGGCCGCGGGCGTTTCGGGGCGCTCGACGCGCACGCCGCCCGGCACGTCGAAATTGTCGAAGCGGTAGGCGGTCTGCGCCGAGGCGGAGACGGAGGCGGGGGCGACGAGGGCGCAGAGCAGGAGCAGGTTTTTCATAAAGATGCGGGGGAGCGGGCGAGGGCCGGGCCGGCGTGGGCGGCCTCCCGGCGCTCTCGTTTCTGGCGGGGCGTGACCGACTCGGCGAAGCTTCTCGCCGAAGTTCAAGCGCGCTCTCGAACGAGCGCAAAATGAGCATAACATACCCGGCCGCCGATGTTCAACGGTTGTTTAATCTCTGTTTTTTGAGGATTTGAAGGTGGGAGGGAGGTTTTTTGCGGGTTTGCGCCGCGTCGTCCGAGGCGGGCCGGGGGCGAGGGGTTGACAGGGCGTATATGATTGAAGCCGTCCGCGACCAGAAGCCTACCCGGCAAGAAGGCCAGCGCGCCACCCCCGCCTGCGCGCCTCACACTCAGGAGACGAACATGAAAAGAATGATCACCGCGGCCCTCGCGGCGCTGCTCTGCCTGTCGGCCGCGTCCGGCGCGCAGAACACCAACTCCCCGGCCGGCGGCGCGGGGCCGAGTGCCGCGCCCGCGAAAAAGCGTCCCCCCATTTTCAGGGCCACCAAAGAGCAGATCAAACAGGCGCAGGCCCTCCTCAAAGGGCGAAACTTCTACGCCGGCGAGGCCAGCGGCAAGCTCGACGACGACACGCGGGCCGGCCTCCGGAAGTTTCAGGAGGCCGAGGGCCTGAAGGTCACGGGCACGCTCAACGCCGTCACCTTGCAGAAGATGAACATCCCCCTGACCGACCGGCAGAAGGAGGTCGTCGCCGCGCAGAGCCAGAAGACGACATAAGAAATGAGCCGCGGGCGGCGGCGGGCGG
>Ga0196977_1001012_pt1 | contig 11800 bp, 13 predicted proteins | sample S3v_1013CmetaG_FD_148634 | JGI IMG/M metagenome (GOLD analysis project Ga0196977, IMG submission 148634) | Soil microbial communities from Anza Borrego desert, Southern California, United States - S3+v_10-13C | ecosystem: Environmental > Terrestrial > Soil > Desert | place: USA: California...
CGCTGGCCCGCCTTCCCGGCAAGTGCCTCGTGCAACTGCCTGCGCGCTTTGCGCTGGAAATGATCAACCGCGGCTGGATACTCCGCAATGAAATCATCTGGCACAAGCCGAATTGTCTACCGCAGAGCGCCCGTGACCGCTTCACCGTAGACTTCGAGAAAATCTTTTTCTTCGTCAAGCAACGCCACTACTACTTCCGGCAGCAGTTCGAGCCGCTCCGCGGGAGAACTCGCCTCCTTCACCGGCTGATCAACCCTCAGAGCAGACGCAAGCGCGTCTACGGCGATAAGTACATCTCGGCGATCAACCCGCGCTCGGCTGAAGCCAGCAGGCTGCGAATCCTGCGCCATGGCCGTAACAAGCGCTCAGTCTGGCGAATTAGCGTGCGGCCATTCAGGGGTGAGCATTACGCAGTCTACCCACCGGCACTCATTGAAACGCCGATTAAGGCCGGCTGCCCAGAGGGAGGTATCGTACTCGATCCTTTCATGGGCAGTGGCACAACTGCCTTGGTTGCGCGACAGCTCGGCCGCAGATTTATCGGCATTGACCTCAACCCGGAATACGTGCGATTGGCACGGCAGCGCTTGGCCAATGCCGCATGAAGGGGTTCCCCTCCGACCAGCCAGGCTAATTATCACTACTTGGCGAGGCCTCTCTCGTCGCTATAGTGGAATAGATGACTAACCCAATCGCAAAAGAGGAAATTACGTATTTTGCCACGACCGACTACCGCCACCAGATGATTCCGTTTGGCATCAGGCATAAAGACAGGCGCGCTCACATGTATGTCCTGGGCAAAACAGGAACAGGTAAATCCACTCTGCTTGAAACCCTCATCCGGCAGGATCTGTCGAAAGGCCGCGGCCTCGCGCTCCTTGACCCGCACGGCGACCTCGTTGAAAAGGTGCTTTCGGAAGTGCCGGAAGAGAGGCGCGCTGACCTCATATATTTTGATGCAACGAATGCAGAGCATCCATTAGGATTTAACCCGCTCGAATCCGTTGCCGCCAAGTACCGGCCCTTGGCCGCCTCAGGGTTGCTGTCGGTCTTCCAGCACATCTGGGCAGATTCCTGGGGCCCGCGCCTTGAGCACATTCTCAGGAACACACTCCTAGCATTGCTCGAACAACCAAGTGCTACTCTTGGCGACATTCCGCGCCTGCTTGATGACAGAGCCTTCCAGAAACAGGCGGTAGCCCAAGTATCAAACGAGCAGGTGCGCAATTTCTGGTTAAAGGAATATGCCGGGTATCCGGCGCGCTTCCGGGCTGAGGCTGTTGCTCCCTTACAAAACAAGGTCGGCGCGTTTATCGCCAACCCGCTCATTCATAGGATTGTTGCCCAAGAGCGGAGCGCCTTCCGTATGCGCAAGGTCATGGATGAAGGCAAAATCCTGCTCGTTAATCTGGCTAAAGGAAAGATCGGCGCCGATACTTCGGCCCTACTCGGAGCGCTCCTCGTCTCACGCATGGGCCTTGCCGCCTTAAGTCGCGCCGACCAGCCCGAAGAAGAACGCCACGACTTCTACCTCTACCTGGACGAGTTTCACAGCTTTACCACCCTGTCTTTGGCCGGCATGCTCTCAGAGCTCAGAAAGTATCGGCTGAACCTGATCCTTGCCCACCAATATCTCGGACAGCTCGACGAGCGGCTGCTGGCGGCCATCCTCGGGAACGCCGGCACCATTATTTCCTTCCGCATCGGGCCGCAGGACGCAGAGATAATCGCACAGGAATTCGCGCCTGAATTTTCCGCCACCGATCTCGTGAGTCTCCCGAACTACCACATCTACCTCAAGCTGATGATCGGCGGCCGAGTGTCACACCCGTTCAGCGCCGTCACCTTGCCGCCCCCGCGTTAAAGACGCTCACGATAATTGGCATCTGGTCTTATTGCTTGCGCCCCAGTTCGCTGGGAGGCTGCGGCCCTCGCCTGCTTTCAAGGCGGGGGTTCTAGTCTCTCAGACTACAAATCAATAAGGAGGACATGCGCCGCTAGGTGGGGTTACTCACTTGGGCAAGAAAGTCGCGACGCCCGGCGTAGTAGCCGGGCGTACCTGTATGCGGGAGGAGCGAAGTATGGGAAAAGCAAAAGACCGCCATCATGTGGTTCCCCGTGTTCGCTGCCGAGAACTGGGGATACCGCCGAACTTTATCGGCAACGTTAGAAGAGTTTCTGTGTCGAGGCACCGCGCCTGGCACATCCTGTTTGGCACCGCCCTGCCTGAGGAGGCTGTCGAGATCATCAGGAACGAGTGGAGCCTACCAGAAGAGGGAGAACAGGAGCTCAGGCGATTACTCGGTAACGTCTCGCTGCTAAGGAGGAAGAAATGAGCACGACCGGGCCGCCAGAGTGCCACTTATGCAAACTGCCTATCATGAAGGGGAGCGAAGTACTCCTCAACAAACACCTATTCCACCCCGGCTGTGCCGTGGTCGTAGCAAAGGAGAGGAAGCATGGACGCAACGCTGATGACGCACATAGGAGCGAGGAAGGTCACGAGGCAGGAATTATCTCTTGTGCGGATCCCGCCGGCAACTGAGACATTCAAGCCTATCGCGCACGCCGCGCTGATCGATGAGTTGGAAGGGGCACTTGCGTTCCGGCACATCAGCATCGTACGCGACGAGTACGCCGTCTCTCCCGACGGCATGAAGCTGTTCGGCCTGCTGGAGCTAGACGCTGATCACGAGGGCGTCAGGTTCGCCATCGGCCTCAGGAACGCCAACGACAAATCGATGCGGCTCGGGATGGTCGCTGGCTACCGGGTGTTCGTGTGCGACAACATGGCGCTCTCCGGGGACTTTAAGCCGCTGCTCGCCAAGCACACGAAAAACTTCGACCTAGTCGAAGCCCTTGCCCTTGGCGTGGACAGGATTCAGCGAGGCTTCGGGCCGCTGAGGGAGGCGATTGAATCCAAGCGGAATCAACTGATCGGGGAGGACGCAGCGCGCTCAATCGTCTACCGCGCGTTCATGGAGAACCGCTTCCCGCTGAAGCTAATGAAGATAGTACACAGGGAGTTCTTCACCGCGCCGTCACATGCGGAGTTCAAGCAGCAGACGGTGTGGAGCCTGGAGAACGCTTTCACGACGGCCTTCAAGGAACTGACACCCGTCAGGCAGTACGAGATGACTGCCAAGCTGGGCAAATTCCTCCAGCCGCTCGCACAGCCGGCCGGAGTTTCCTAACTCCCGCCGGTCGCACCCATTCACATGAGAGGGTATCTGATAAATATCCTCTCTTTTGTTTTGCATAACCGAGATCACGGCCATGACCATATAAAAAGCACACTCCGCCCAGGAAGTGGTGCGTCATGTGCCCGTCAGGTGCTTGCGTGACGTTATCGTTTAAGCATTACTTGGCCGAAGTATCCTGTTAATTCCCAGACGCGAAAGCCAGCACTCATAAAGATAGGTATATATTGGATTCGTACATTCATTCATAACATCGCTTAGAACGTCTTGTCCTAAACGCCGACGCACCCCCTCCGCACAAAGAATAGTAAGCATATTTCGGAATGATTGCGGCAGGTTCGATCTACGTACCATTGTTACTAACTCGCTGGCTGGTACGGTTTGGTTAATTATAGTTTCAATATTACGAGCTAGTTCACTGAAATATCTATTCGACTCTTCTTTAGGAAAGGCGAGCGAGTCTACATTTACTGCTAGGTGGGTTGGAGATGGGCCGGAGATGTATTCTAAATCACTTTCGTATACGTGCAGGCTGTTGCTGATTTGATTGTACTCCCCAACATCCAATCCTAACCATCCAGCGACTATCTCTTGTAAGGTAGTAAATTGAACCAAGTTATACGGGAGACCTCGATACAGATCATTGCTGCGGAGTATTTGCATCCATTCTAACTTGCCGCTCCGAACTTTGAGTATAGACACAACATTGCACGGTATGTCTGGTGAAGCTTCTTTTCCAGAAGAGTCTGGTAGATCCCTCCTACCATCCCAAATTTGAAGAACTACCTGGCGGCTGTTAGGTTTTGTCTTCAGCACCTGATATGCACGTTCTAACTGATCGATTCCTAAATGATGACGTAAGCGGTGACCATAAGCGCCGTGATAGGTGTCACCATATCCAGCATACTTGGGTAGTTGTTTATTAAAATAGTTAAGAAAGGCAGAGTCGTTACGTCCTGTCAGGATCCACACGACTTCCGCTATCGCGAACGCTACATTGATAGGAGGTTGGCGTGACGTAACCCACCGCTGAGTGGGAGCGTTAATGGACATTGCTGAATGTAGTATTTCACGTGTTTGTCCGGCACGGCTCGATTGAACAGTACCTTCCCCACTTCTAAAGGTACTAGCAACGTTCCTCCAAACTTCATCAGCCGTCCGGCCCTCAAATACTCGAAACATGCTTAACCTCACTCGCAATTAGCTTATTCAATCCCCACTTGGGGGGATACCAAACAGAAAAAGGCTCTCGACTGATTCGATACCTTTGCTTGATCCGCGTACGCCCCGTAATTCCGACGGCCTCCGGATGCTTAACACGTGCGTACTTATCTACCTCGCAAAAAAGATTTTGACAGTCGATTAGTTGTAGCGGCCGGCCCCATAGTGACTTGAACTCTAAACCTAGGCGGTCGAACTCTACTTGCTGTCGGTCTGCTACTACCTTGATAATTTCGCGCTCATTTAACCCCCCAAGGTCCTCAAAGCACTTGCGGATGCCATCGCGTGCGCCAGGGCCAGGAACAACAAAATCCATTTCGCTGTAGTTTATGAGGGTGCCATAGTTTAGATCTGTTACAAATTGGTAAGCGAGAAAGTCACCGATTGTTTGATACGAACGCAGTAATTCAAAGGCGCTCTTCATCGACGGTGCATCGGCTAGACGAGCAGGCAGCTCGTCATGCAGCATTTGTTCTAGAAGTCTCAGATGCGTTTGGTGCTTCCTTCTAGAAACAGATGAACGTCCGCCAGACGGCATAATGTATGCGGCAGAATAGATTCGCGTGCCCCCACCTATCGCTCGACTTAGTATTGCGTCGTAACGTTCAAAAGAATAATCGGCAAATGACATCGTTCCCACTTCATTAGTCAGCATCTCCCACGTCTCAATTTTGTTGAAGAACTTGAACAGTAAGGTTCTGAAAAAGATTTCTTCGGGCGATTGGTCACCTTGATAAATGACATGCTTTATCAGGTACTGACTTACTCGGTCAGATGCCCGATATGCATTGGTGAACTTGTACTCTGATAGTATTGGATCTTGTGTCCATGGAGGTGGACCACCGGCGAGCCGCTTGAAGAAGATTGCTTGACGCTCAGCAGCAAATCGCCAGTAGGTATCGAACACTACTGTCGGTTTGGCAGGCGCAAGCCTGCTAAATACTAAAGGAGCTGCTTGGGGCGCTTCATTGATGGTAAGCGGAAGTCGGCTTTGGCAATGGCCCCAGCTGTTTGTCTCGCTAATATTAGCTGATCGGTCATTAGCATTTGAGTTACGAATAATCTCGGCTAATGTCTCATGCACTGTTCCATCATTTCGAATATGTATGACAGGGTAGTGACGGCCTTCATCTTGGGCAATCTTTGTATACTCTGTTGAGAGACGGCGCGAGTATTCTGTAAAACCAACCCCGGCGTCCGTCTTGCGTTGAACTAGAAACACCGCTGCGGGGCGTGTCTTACCCCAAACAAGTCTTTCCACCTGAACCATCGTCCGAAGTATCTTGGTGCTCACTCCTCCAACTTTGCCGTAAACCCAAGTCGACCACCAGAACCGATCTAAGACTACGTATCGGCCCATTTTTAGCGCTGGTAGGATCCTAGACTCAATCGCATCAACATGAGCCGCAATGTGTAAGATTTGTAAACTTGTTGGGGTTAACGCTTCGACTCCTACTGCCTTAGGATCGTGATGCAATTCATAAATGAGCTTTCCAATAGTACCGTGTTCGTGCCCTGGGAACGCAAAATGGTCGCACTTTACTCTTTCACCTTTTAAGTATTCTGCAAAGGCGCGTGACAGTGTCGTCTTCCCAGAACTGTCGGACCCCTCAAAAACGAACAGCTTGCCGGATTCAGGTGTCCTAATCATTTTTTTGGTTTTGTATCAATTGCCGGAGTGGTACTCGGTGTACTGACGGAGTTATCAGTCTTCTCGTTCCCTACGGTCGGGCTTTGCTTCCCCTCCCGAACAGCCTCCCTAGAGTTGATATTTTGAACGGGCGAATTTGAAGGCGTGGTAGATGTGTCATAACAAGACTTTATCTGAACCCCAATTATAACGAGTAGGAGGCTAATAATAACTCCTCTCCATGTATTGAATTCGAGACTCAGTTTGTCAATCTGGTTTTTTAGTTCTGCGGGAGAGGCAACTTCACCCTGTAGTTGCCTCACATCATAGGATGTAATTCCCATTTGCTTGTTATGCTCGCCGTTATAGCCATCCCCTGTCGTTTCACTCAGATCGCTAAACCAGATAATAAACACGGGCTCACCGCGTGATAGAGGTATATGTTGGCTACCTGCGTTATAGACAGCGAACTTCAGTCTGCCCTTAAACCCTGGGTCGACATGAAACCCTGACACATTCACGAGCCCTTGCATCTTAATGCCGAACTTAATCGAAATAAAACCAATGGCATTATTGGGGACTGCTACTACCTCTTCAGTCAATAGTAGGCCAAACTGTCCTGGCGGGATAGTTATTTGTTCATCAGTATCGAGTTTTTGCTTTGTACCTTCGGGCTTGGTGGATACGAAAACTTCAGGCCCCAAAGACAAGTCGTAAGCACCATGTTTGATGCGCTTTGGCTCAAAGGGCTCTATTACCTTATCTCGTGTTTGCCTTTCACGTAGCTTTTCACTGCTCCAGAATGACATGATTAGCTAACCCCTCATTTCAAGAACCCGCTGGCCTTCTACTGCATCTGATTGAATGATTGGAAGACAATCCTGCAAAACTTTAACGAGTTCCTGCAATCCTGATTTGTTGACATCACCTAATTCGGGTCGTCCGATGAAACAGTTTAATCGCATTAACCTAAGTCCTAATTCGCCTGCCATAAAATATCCAAGGTGGCATAATCCTAGGTAATTACCATAAGCCCGATCAAAAATGTATTGCGTAGGGTAGTAAGCATTTATGGCAAGTCCACCCGTGTCATCATATGTAAAGCTGACTTGTTGAAGACATGGAAAGCCACTACGTGCAGCTCTATTATGATCTTTAACTGGATCGAAACAAGCAGCCTGAAGAGCTGATTGCCTGGGTCTTGAATGTTCGCCGTGCTTAGGCCACAAGCTAACAATATGTTCTAACTGATTTTTAGTCTCATTTAGGAGCTTACCACCTTTCCCCCTCACACCTTGGAAAGCGATCATTCGCTCGAAGTAGGTCCCTCTCTTATTTCGTGAATCTCTCGCCCTTAACCTCGGCAGATATTTTTTCATATACAATTCTGAAAATTCTCGGATGTGTGGTCGCCCCATCAGGTTCCAGAATTTAAACGGGAAAATCGTCATAGCAGAGATCATACAGCTATACTTGTTATTCTGCGCCAAAGCTGTATCCACCGCTTGTCGGATACGGTCGTCTTCGACCGGGAGACCATTAGCCAGCCCTATCGAGATAGTTAACGGCATTAGGTCCTTACTACCGTTCACTGCTATCTGAAAAGCGCGTCCCCAAGCATAGGATAAGTTGTCTTCACATATCACTTCCGGCACTTTCATTAACATCAGGATCCTCCAAATGGCGGTAGATACTTCTGCCAGTGAAGTCCTTACGGGAAACTCTAACAAACGCTGCCCATGATTTATCGTGCGTCTCAGCTCTCGTGATGCCCGGTCTGCGTCCCTCAATAATTAACCCGAGCTTATGATTGCCAACAGCATTTGCGCTTTGCCCCTCAAGCCTTACGCTTGCCGGGAGAATAGCTGCCTCGCCGACTTGTAAGTCAATTGCAACTTTAGTCCAAGCGTGATCCACAATTATAAGGTGAGTAGGAGCATCGTTGCCGAGCAGTGCGCTTCGCAACTGCTTCGGGGTAGTCTTAAGTAGTTGTTGTGCGTGAGCCGGTGAAATGAGGCGTAGCGAATGGCGAAGATGTTGTACTAAAGTCTGATACCCAACACCTAGTTGCCCCGCGACCGTATAGACTTGTATCGGCGTGCAGTTGCTAGGGCTCCAGCCCCTTCTCGCGAATGCTTCGTTGACTGCCCAAGACGGCATAAGCAGATAACTTGCAAAAATATCTGCCAAACGTTCTTCAGGTTTATTTTCACTATACTGCTCCAAGTCATTTATTTCGTCTATGCTGGTTCCATGGCCATAATACCAATGTCCTATTTCATGGGCACAAGTAAATGCTTGGCGGCCTGGAGGTCGGTAAGTCGGAATTAGAATGACCTGTGAAGCTTTGGAATATATCCCACCTAAACTCTTCTCTGGGAGAAATAATACCGCCAGCCCTAGCTGCTCCGCAGCGTCATAGACACAAATCGGTTCGGATATTGAAGCACGTGCGCGTTTGCGAACTTCTAAAGCACCTCGTAAGGCTTGCCTAGCCCTTTCCTTGCCGTTGCTCATCTATACTCAGCCTGCCTTTCGGAGCGTGCGTAGCAGGTTGAGTACCGTATCTAAGTCTTCCTTTTTAAGCTTTGCTAATTCACGTGCTGCTAGTTCAATTGCAGGATCTGAAACCTCAGGCTCCTCCTTCGTCAACCAAGAAATACTTACGTTATATATGTCCGAAAAACGGGTAAGCTCTTCTGCCGAAACCTTGCGACGCCCAGCTTCAATCTCTGAAATCGACGGTCTTTGAAGGCCAAGCAGTTTAGCGACTTGTCCCTGTGACAGCCCAGCTTGTTCTCTAGCTGCACGCAGCCGGGCGGCAATTGAAGCGCGGGCGGGGTCAATTTCAGCCATCGTTACGCTCCCCGCCTACTGCGAGTAATTTATGAACGAGATCGACGATCTCACCTACACGCCGAGGACGGCGTACTTGGTCATCAACAAGAGGATTGATTTTGTCAGGAATGTCAAACTCAAGTTTGTCGCTGAGTGAACATGCTAAAGCTACGCCATCTGCGCTATCTAACCCGAGTCCGCAGATTGGGTCCGTCTGTTCATTAATAGCTTGCACCTTCGCATCGCCTACAATCTCACGTAGAGATTGAATTACGCAGTCGCGCACTTTATCTCGATCTAAGACCATACATTCTCCTTCAGGTGCTGAGTGGTTCTTGCTAATGCTCTATTACACATCTTCAATTATTAGATACTCGGCGCTGCCAACCTCTGCTTTCTGAAGGAACAATCTAATAAGCTCCAACAGCTAGGGAAGGAAATCTATTGAGAATATTAGCTAAAAATATGCGAGCTATAGATGCTACTAAGACAATATTGGAAGAAGTGAGAGGGCTGCTGATGGACTATCGGTAAGGTGCTGATCAAGCTTTGTGTTGGAGTAATAATGCTAGTCCTTATTCTCATAGCTTTTCTCCCATAGCCTGTTAATTGAATCCTTAAACTTCGTGTCGAGTAACTGGGGAAGCTCACGATCAATCAACAGAGTTTTAGTATTCCCTTCGTCAGTAACATCTGCCGTTGTTAGCAAAATAGCTGTTGTTAGGTGGGTAAGCATAAGTACTATACTAGGCGGTAGGTGCTCCATCATCTGCTGCACTGCTCCCTCCAGCGTAACGTTCCTACCCTGCATAAACTTCTCAAGCGCGCTTGGTGGGACAGTCCGATGACTCTTAAGTATGTATGACTCTAAAATCCTTCTAACCTCAATAACCGAAAGTTGTGTATTTTTAGCTATTGCATCCAACGTATTGGGATCATCTTCGTGTATTCGGTCTAACATTTGAGAAACTATCATCGATAATCTAGACGAAAACTTATCAGGGTTAAAAGAGAAAGCGATTGGCCCGAAATCACAGTCAAAGTTTAGTGTGACAAGAGAGCCCTTAACTCGTATTTCTATGTTTCCGTAGCTTACTCTGTTCTCGCTCATGTTGCCCTCTACCTCGGTTTAATAGACAAGATACACCTAGTTATTCAAAGAAGTCATGCATGTTAATTAGGGTGATTAATCCGGACGCTTGAGGAAATGCGCGGGTTTTGAAGTAAGACATACATGTAACGGAATGCATAGGAGGTAAATGCACCATAATAATTTTCCTCTACCTTGTGCGGTAACTCTCTATGCCGTTTGCAGATTAAAGATATAACAATCCTGATTGATTTTCCCTGTAACCAATATTTTAAACCTCAACATATTACCTTGCACAAGAACCACCACCACGTGTACCGCAGGCAATCGCTTTGATTCGGCCGGCTGCAATTGCTGCACGCTCAATAGCATCTGCGAATGTATGGGGGCCCCAGTCAATAATTTCCGCGCCTGCATCCCTGAGTGCTTCTCCCACTGGACAGCCTTCCGGCAGATTAGCGTTATCATGAAGCCGTATAGCTAGAATCCCATTCGGATTGCCCTTTTCTAAGCTTTTCAGTATCTCCCACTGTACCCACTCGCTGTTACAAGTTTTTTCACCGAGCAATACAACCGTTACTGATGTTCCGTGTAACTGCTCTTGGACTTTACCTTCGATATACCTCTCGTTTTCGCTATTCACCGGGTCAAGCAAGTGCCTTCCGACAAATTCAACGTCGCAGTTTATATTCCACCTCAAGAGGTTAAAACCTTTAGCGCGGGCTCGATCTTCATGCTGGTAAGAAATGAAAATTCTACGGGCCATAACTTATCTCCTTAATGACGTGTCAGTCGTAGCTACACTTCGACACACAGTGTCATGCAGCCGCATTTAATACCGGCATCAAAGTACCCAAGCCACCACAACTAGGACAGCGTTTCAATAACGCCTTATTGATTACGTTGTGGCCACAATCAGAGCAACTCCATGAGTTTGTCGGTGTTGAGTTGCTCGTCTTTGACTTCTTCTTCGTGGTTGTTTGTTTCTTTATAAGGTACTGCTTGGCGCGCTCCCAGGAGAACTTATCTTTCTGTTTCCACGCTATATAGCGGTAGCCACTATGCTTCGCGTTGAACCGCTCTAGTCGGTCAATCTCTTCTATATAATCAGCAGTGGCATCAGGTTGAGCATCAATCAACTTCGCCATCTTCTTGCAATCGTCAAATGATAGGAGGCGCATTCCCCGAAACCATTTGGAGACATTCGTGCCGCACAGCCGATCAACTTCAGTTAAGAGGATGGGCTGTTCTATGAACCTTGCCGCATCTGCCGCAAGACAATAGTCGCGCGCATTATCAAAGACCCCATCCGTGAACCACCGAAGATGATAGTAGCCTGTCAGCACGCGTCCTTCCTTCCGCGCGGTGGCGAAAAAAAGATAGGCGCTTCTTCTATTAACTACGCCGGAGCGCATACTTTGACTGCACGTGGAGAAGAGTCCATACGTTAGCGTTTCAAAATTCGGGTCGCTTTTATTGTCCCCTGGCTTCGTAACTGCGCGTACGGGCAATCGGCTCAAATCATCACTGTAGTAGATTGATAGATAACCGCCGGCATCCTTAGGGGAGTTAAGTTCCTTCCAAGGTGCATTCGGTGGTGCAACAGAACAGTCTCCTTTTTTCGCTTGCATGAATCCTCTCGTTACTGCGTACAGAATCAACTGAGTAGAAAGGCGGTCTCAATTCGCAGTTGCTAAGTACTCGGACGGAAATAGATTAAACTATGTCCCGACATGGGCAAAATCAAAACTGTCGAACTCACCAGAGCGCAACGCAGCGCACTTGAGAAAGGCTATCGCGCCGGTTCAAGCCATGCCTTCC
>Ga0196977_1001013_pt1 | contig 11788 bp, 3 predicted proteins | sample S3v_1013CmetaG_FD_148634 | JGI IMG/M metagenome (GOLD analysis project Ga0196977, IMG submission 148634) | Soil microbial communities from Anza Borrego desert, Southern California, United States - S3+v_10-13C | ecosystem: Environmental > Terrestrial > Soil > Desert | place: USA: California...
CGTGTTGGCCAGGCGCGCGGTGACGTCCTCGGTCAGCCCCATGGCCTTGCCCACGTCGCGGATCGCCGAGCGCGGGCGGTAGTGGATGACGGTGGCGACGATGGCGGCGCGGTGGCGGCCGTAGCGCTCGTAGACGTACTGCATCACCAGCTCGCGCCGCTCGTGCTCGAAGTCGACATCGATGTCGGGCGGCTCGCGCCGTTCCTCGGACAGGAAGCGCTCGAACAGCACGTCCTGCTCGACCGGGTTCACGGCGGTGATCTCGAGGCAGTAGCAGACCACCGAATTGGCCGCCGAGCCGCGGCCCTGGCAGAGGATGTCGCGCTCGGGCTTGCGGGCCCAGGCGACGATGTCGTGCACGGTCAGGAAGTAGGCCGGGTAGTTCACCTTGCGGATCAGCCGCAGCTCCTTGACCAGGGTCTGCAGCACCTTGGGCGGCACGCCCTCGGGGAAGCGCTTGCGCGCGCCCTTGAAGCTGAGGCGGATCAGTTGGCGCTGGGCGGTGAAGCCGGGCGGCGTCGGCTCGTCGGGATAGACGTAGGAGAGCTCGTCGAGGCTGAAGGTGCAGGCGTCGGCGATGGCGACGGTGCGGTGAAGCGCCGCCTCGAAGCCCCGGAACAGACGCGCCATGGCGACCGGCGCCTGCAGGTAGCGTTCGGCGTTGGCCTGCAGCCTCAACCCGGCCTCGTCGATGGTGGTCTTCTCGCGCACGCAGGTCAGGACGTCCTGCAGCGGGCGGCGGTCGGGGTGGTGGTAGAGCACCGCGTTTGTCGCCACGAGCGGGGTCCGCGTCCGGCTGGCGATGGCGTCGAGCTTCGAAAGGCGCGCCCGGTCGGACCCGCGCCGCAGCGGGCTGGCGGCGATGTAGAGGTCGTCCGGCCAGGCGGCGCGCCAGGCCCGCATGCGCGTCTCGAAGGCTCCGCCGGGATCGGCGGGGGCGGGGGCCAGGGCGATCAGCCCCTCGCCCAGCGCTACGGCCTGTTCGAAGGTCAGGATGGTCTCGCCCTTGACGATGCGGTCCTTGCCGGAAGGCGGCGCGGCCTCGCCGCCGACACCGCTCTTGCCGATCGACAGCAGCCGGCAAAGGCGGCCGTAGGCGGCGCGGTCCCGGGGGTAGACGATCAGCTCGGCGCCGTCGGTGAACTGCAGCCGGCAGCCGATCAGCAGTTTGAAGCCGCGCTTCTTCGCCTCGGCGTGGGCGCGCACCACGCCCGCCAGCGAGTTGCGGTCGGCGACGCCGATGGCGTGCAGTCCCAGGAAGTCGGCCTGGGCGACCATCTCGGCCGGGTGCGAAGCCCCCTCCAGGAAGCTGAAGTTGGTGCGCAGGTCGAGCTCGGCGTAGGCCAGGTCGGGGGCGGTCACGCGAACACCCCGTGCATCCACCAGCCGGGCGCACGCTCGGCGTCCTCGCGGCCGTAGAGCCCCTCGCGGAACACCCAGTAGCGCCCGCCCTCGGCGTCCTCGAGCCGATAGTAGTCGCGGGTGCGGTCAAGCCGGCTATCGGACGGCCGCCACCATTCCGGCGACAACCGTTCGGGCCCCGCCGCCTTCACCACCCGCCGCGACACGCGCCGCCAGGTGAAGCGCGCCGGCGCGCCCTCGGGCAGTTCGGCCAGGGCCTCGATCGGCTCGGGCGCGGGGAGCAGCAGCAGGGGACGAGGCGCGTCGGGGGACGAGGTCTCGGCGAGCGGCGCGGCGGCGGGAACCAGGGCCTCGCTGCGCTCGGGGATCCAGCTTTCCACCAGCTGCGGGCGGCCGACGGCGGCTTCGCCGAGCCGCGCCGTGAGCCGGTCGTAGAGCGCCGACCGCGCCGCCGCGTCGGCCTCGACCGGCCCGGCCTCGCTGTCGGCTTGAATCGCGTGCAGCGGTTCGGCGACGCCGGCGGAAACCATCAGGGCGTCGATGCCGAAGCCGAGGTCGAGCCGCTCCCAGCCGCGCTCCTTCAAGAGCCGCAGGATGTGCGCCGCGCGCCGCGACGCCGCGCCCAGCGCCGCCTCCAGCACCGTGGCGCGGCCATCGACGCGAAAGCCGGTGACCACCACGCGGCGCGCGCCCATGCCGTCGCGCTCCAGCGCCGCGCAGAGGTCGTCGACCAGGGCCTCGGCCCGGACCGCCACGGCCTCGTTCACGGTCACCGGCTCGGCGAAGGCCTGCCAGGCGCGGTAGGCGGCGGGCCGTTGTTCGCACACGCGGGCCTCGGCCACGATCCCCAGCGCCTGGTCCAGCCGGCCGACCACCTCCAGCCCCTCGGCGCCGCGGAAGCGCCGCGCCAGGCCGGCGCGCGGCAGCGGGTAGAGGTCGCCGATGCGGCGCAGACCGAAGCGGCCGAGCAGCTGGGCCGCCCGCGGCGACAGGTTCAGTCCCTCCACCGGCAGCGACGCCAGGGCGTCGCGCTCCTGGCCGGGCGGGGCGACGGGGTCCTCGTGGGCGGTGAAGCGGGCCAGCGCCCAGGCCGCCGCGCCGGTCCCGGCCATGGCCACGCGCGCGGTGATCCCGGCCTTCGCCAGGCGGGTGCGGATGTCGGCCAGCATCTTTCGCTCGCCGCCCCACAGGTGGGCCGCGCCGGTGACGTCGAGGACCAGCCCCTCCAGCTCCGCCGGCCCGGCGTCGATGGCGACGGCCGGCGACCAGCGCTCGGCCCAGAGCGCCAGCTTCTTCAGGGCGGCGAGATCGCGCTCCGGCTCGGCCGGGACGCCGACCAGGTCGGGGGCGATGGCGCAGGCGTCGGCGTGGGCCTGGCCGTGGCGCAGGCCGAGCCCGCGCGCGGCCGCGTTCAGCCCGTAGAGCGTCAGCCCATGCGCGCCCTTGCCGACCAGGGCGAAGGGAACGCCCTCATCCGGCGGCGCACGCCCAAGCTTCCGGGAGTCCGGGAGTTTGCCCCAGACCGTCACCGGCCAGTCCTTCAACCAGATCGAGACGACCCGTCTCATCGTTCCACTCCAGATCCCAGCTCCCCGGCGGTCCGTCGCGCCGCCGCTCCAGGGCCGCCCGGAAGCCGGGCCGGCCCGGCGCCCTGGCGTCCCACGGGTCCCGCGCCGAGGGCCGCGGCTCGATCCGCCAGCGCCGCCGCGCCGCGCTGAGCGGCAGGGGGCCCGCGCCCACGCGGATCAGGGCGCAGCCCGCCCCCGCCTCGCGCGCGGCCATGTCCAGCCGCCGCGTCTGGGTCAGGGAGGCTTCGCCCACCGCCCCGATCGCCAGGTCCGCCGCGCCGGAGCGCAGCACCTCCTCCAGCGCCCAGAGCGCCTCGGACGCGGTTTTTGGACGCACCAGCAGCAGCCGCTCGGGCGCGATACCGAAGGTATGCGCGCCCCGCGCCATCAGCCGCCCCCGCTCCGCCTCCCAGTTCCTGGTCGCGACCAGGGCGATCAGGCGGCTGCCGGCGCCCGCGTGGCGGGCCAGGAAGAAGCCCAGCCCCGCCGCCGGCCCGGCCCCGCCCGGAACCGCTGCGTCTTCAAGGCCCGGGGCCGGGGCGAGCACCGTCCGCATACCGCCGGTCGCCGCCGGCGCGGGCCGCATCAGGGAGCCTCGGATGAGCGGGAGCGGAGCCATTGTTCACTCTTTGTTCTTATCCGTGCCGGAGTCAACGGGACTCTTCGCGGAGGGTTGCATGGGGTCGGGACGGCGAGAAATTCGCCCAACCGCCTGTAACAGCAAAGCTAATCGGAGAAAAAACCGCGTTTTCCGAGAGTCGACAGGGGCGTGCAGGACCCCTAGGGTTCGCCTCTGCGTGAGGCGGAGGGGTAGGATGCGAGTTCTCTGGGCCGGCGTCGGCTTTGCGTGCGCGATTTCCAGCGCCGCCTATGCCCAAACTCAACCCCTGACGCCGAACGACCCGGCCGCGGCCCTGCCGCCCCCGCCGCCGCCCACCGGCGAGGTGCAGTACGACGATCCGCAGGCGACCGGCCCCGCCGACGCTCCCGCGGGCGAACTCGGCTTCGTCGTCACCGACGTCACCTTCAACGGCGCCACCGCGGTCAGCGCCGAGCGCCTGCGCCCGGCATGGGCGCCCCTGCAGGGCCAGCGCGCCAGCCTCGCCGACCTGCGCGCCGCCGCCGCCCGCGCCGAGAAGATCTACGCCGAGGAAGGCTATCCCTTCGTCGCCGTGCTGGTGCCCCCGCAGGAGGTCCGCGACGGCCGCGTCCGCTTCGACGTCGTCGAGGGCCGCATCTCCGACGTCACCGTCATCGGCTCCGACCCGGTCGCGCGGCGCCAGGCCGCCGCCGCCTTCGCCCCGCTGACCACCCGCGCCCCGCTCTCGGCCCGCGACGTCGAGGAGACCTACGAGCGCGCCCGCACCATTCCGGGCCTGGCCATGTCCGGCGCCCTGCGCCGCGGCTCCGAGCCCGGCGGCATGGACCTGGTGATCCAGCCGCGCCGCAAGGGCTGGCGCGCCTACGCCAACATCAACAACCTGTTCTCCGAGCCGGTGGGGCCGTGGGGGATCCTGGTCGGCGTCGACCTCTACGGGACCTCGACCTACGGCGACCTGACCACGGTGCAGGTCTACACCACCTTCGACGCCGAGGAGCAGCAGGTGCTGCGGCTCGGCCACTCGCGCCGCCTCAACGCCCACGGCACCACGGCCACCCTCTCCTACCTGCTGGCCGACTCCAATCCGAAGGGCGTGGTCGCCCCGCTCGACCTGGCCACCGACGTGCAGCTGTTCCGCGGCGAGGTCAGCCATTCGCTGCTCGCCCGCAGCTGGGGCGGCCTCGCCATCGCCGGCGCGCTGGAGTGGTCGGACCAGAACACCGACGTGTTCAGCACCGTGGCCATCACCGAGGACCGCACCCGCATCCTCAGCCTGCGCCTGAACGGCCGCTGGCGCGGCGACGGCCTGACCGGCGGCGGCTATCTGGAGGGGCGCCAGGGGCTGGACCTCGGCGGCGCCAGCCAGCCGGGCGACCCGCTGCTGTCGCGCGCCGAGGGCGACCCGCAGGCCTTCGTGGTCCGCGCCGGGGCCGACGGCGAGGCGCGCATCTCGCGCCGCTGGACGGTCTATGGCCGCGCCGAGGGGCAGTGGTCGGACGGCCCGCTGCTGGCGCCCGACGAATACAGCGTCGGCAACCTGACCATCGGCCGCGGCTTCGACCCCGGCTCGGCCTTCGGCGACCAGGCCGCCGCCTTCGTGGTGGAGAGCCGCTGGGGACCGTTCGGGATCGGCTCGGGCCAGTTCCGCTACTCGCCTTTCGCCTTCTACGACAGCGTCACCTACTGGAACGACGACACCTTCGGCGTCGACGACCGCACGGTGCGCTCCGCCGGAGCCGGGGTGCGCATGCAGATCCGCGAGAACATCCGCCTCGACGTGCTCTGGGCCAAGGCGCTCGATGCGCCGCTCGGCCTCGGCGAAAAAGTCCCCGGCTCGAAAGTGCTGGTGAACCTCACAGTGTCCTTCGACGACGCGCTCCGCTGGGCGTGGGATCGTACGCGTAACGGAGAAGCCCGATGACCCATCCGATGAGCAAGCTGACCCGCTATCGGCGCTCGCGACTGGTCGCCGCCTCCTCCGCCGCCGCCATCGTCTGGGCGGTCGCCTCGGCGGCCCACGCCCAGGACCTGCCGACCAATCCGGTCATCGTCGATTCCAACGGCGTGGGCACGGCGGCCGACTTCACCTTCGGCTCCAACAGCCTGACCATCGACCAGCACCACGACCGCGTGGTGATCAACTGGGACGACTTCAACATCGGCACGGCCGACACGGTCACCTTCAACCAGCCGACCGAGAACGCGATCGCCTTCAACCGCGTCGACCCCTCGGCCTTCACCACCATCGACGGGACCCTGAACGCCAACGGCGGGGTGTGGCTGTTCTCGCCCGGCGGGCTGCTGTTCGGCGCCAACGCCACGGTCAATGTCGGCAGCTTCGTCGGCTCCACCGCGACCCTGGCCAACGCCGACGTCGCCGACGCGCTGGCCACCAACGCGATCACCCTGACGCCCGGCGGTGCGCCCGGGAGCCTGACGGTTTCGAACGGCGCCCAGATCGGGGCCAACACCGGCTTCGTGGTGCTGCTCGGCCAGACCATCGTCCAGAACGGCCAGATCGTCTCCGACCAGGACGCCGTCTGGTACGGCGTCGCCCAGGGCGGCGAGGTCACCTTCACCCCCGGCGCCGGCACCGGCGACGGCCCCAACCTGACCGACGGCACGGTCGCCGCGGTGGCCGGCCAGCAGCCCGCCTTCACCCAGGGTTCGACCGGCTCCACCACCGCCGCCACCTGGGTCGGCGTCTCCAATCCCGCGACCACCGCCAGCGGCTGGTCCACGCTGATCAACCTGGGCGGCACGATCGAGGCCTCCGGCGTCAAGCCGACGACGGACTCCGGCGTCTGGATCATCACCGGCGACGACGGCGTCTACGACCTGACCACCCCGGGCACGGTGATCGACGCCACCGGCCTGATCACCTCCAACAACGGCGACGTCTTCCTCCGCACCGGCGGCGAGGCCACCCTGCAGGACGTCTACGCCGAGGACATCGACGTCTTCACCGGCGGCGACCTGACCCTCACCGGCGCCATCCAGGCCACCGGCGACATCATCATCGGCTCCGACACCCTGATCTCGATCGAGAGCACCGCCGACCTCGGCGCCGGCATCGACGTGATCATCACCACGACCGCGGCCGGCGGCGACATCGAGGTCGACGGCTCGATCTACGCCTATCAGTACGCCACCCTGGTCGCGCACGACCAGCTCACCGTCGACGGCGCCATCGAAGGCCTCTACGGAGTCGACCTCCAGGGCGATGACGTGACCACCGCCGCAGGCTCCTCGGTCACCAGCTTCAACAACATCTACGTCAACGCCCTGAACACCGCGGACCTGTCCGGCGACATGGCGGCCAACAACGTCACCGTGGCCGCCCTCGACATCGTCCAGCGCGACGGGACCATCACCGTCGAATCCGGCGGCCTGTACTTCTACGCCTACAACGACATCACCACCGAGGCCGGGGCGCTGATCGAAGCCGGCCCGGACGCCGACCACGCGGTCATCTACCTGAACGCCGGCCACGACCTCTATCTGGGCGGCGACATCCAGGGCGACTACTTCGTCACCATCAATTCCATCGGCATCGGCGGCGACACCACGCTCGAGGTGTCGGGCTCCATCTACGCCAGCGACTTCATCCTGCTCTACAACGACGATGGCGACATCCACCTGACCGGGACCGCCAACCTCTACACCGGCGCGCCGATCGAGTGGACCTATCCGAGCATCTACATCGCCGCCGAGGGCTCGATCCAGATCGACGCCGGCGCCTCGATCAGCACCACCGGCGGCTACGCCGGCGAGTACATCGGCATCTATTCCAACGACGTGACCGGCACGATCGAGGTGGCCGGCGACCTCTTTTCCGAGACCGTCAACATCCTGGCCAACTACGGCGACGTCGACATCGACATCAGCGGCGGAAGCATCGACGCCGACGACGTCTTCATCGAGGCCAGCGGCGACCTGAACGTCGCCGCCGTCGTCACGTCCGACTACGTGTACCTCAGCGCCGGCGGCGACCTCACGATCGCCAACGACATCACCACCGACGACATCTACATCGACGTCGGCGGCGACCTGACCCAGAGCGCCGGCGTCATCGATACCACCAACGACTTTACCGTCGACACGACCGGGGCGGTGACGCTCGGCGGGACGGTGTACGCCAACAACATCACCGTCGACGCCGACGGCGACGTGAGCGTCACCGGGGAGCTGGACGCCAACGGCCACATCGACCTGTACAGCAGCGGCGGCGACGTCTACGCCCCCGGCCGCCTGGAGGCCGAGACCTACATCAACATCACCGGCGACGCCGTGACGCTCGGCGAGGTCAGCGGCGACAACCTGGCCATCGACGTGCTCGCCGAGAGCGGCATCACCCTCAACGACGATCTCTGGGCGACGCCCTATTCGGACATCACCCTGGAGACCACCGGCGCGGGCAGCCAGATCGACATCGCCGCCACCATCTACGCCTCGACCATCACGGCCGTCAGTGACGGGGACATCACCCTTCAGTCGACGGCTGACGTGAACGTCCGCACCTACGTCAACGCCGGCCCGGGCGACACGTCGGCCAGCTTCACCGCCTACGGCGACCTGACCCTGGTGGCCGGCAGCGAGCTCGACGCCAGGGAGCATCTCGAGCTGACCACCACGGGAACGGCCGGGGTCTTGACCGTCGACGGCTTCGTGCGCGGCGCCAACATCGATATCCAGGCGGGCGGCGACATCAGCCTCGGCGGCGACATCTCCGCCTCCGACCTCTTCTCCAACCTGGGCGACGTCACGGTGGAGAGCACCGGCGCCGGCGCCGTCATCGACATCGACGCGACCATCTACGCCTACGAAGTCGACATCCAGGCCAGCGGCGGCGACATCAACCTGCTCGGCGGGACCATCACCGTCGACGACGGCGGCGCCTACCTCTACGCCTACAACGACCTCACCACCTCGGCCGGCTCCCTGATCGAGGCCGCGCCCGACGGCGGGAACGCCATCATCTACCTGAACGCCGGCGACGACCTCACCGTCGGCGGCGACATCCACGGCGGCTACTTCGTCAACCTCAACTCCGAGGCCAACGACCTCGACAGCACCGTGACGATTTCCGGCGACATCTACGCCACCGATTTCATCATTGTTTACAACCAGTACGGCGACATCCACCTGACCGGCACGGCCGATCTCTACGCCGGGGCGCCGATCAGTTTCTCCGAGCCCGGCATCTGGATCGCCGCCGAGGGCTCGATCCTCAGCGACGCCGGCTCGACCATCGGCACCATGGCCGGCTACGCCGACGGCTATGTCCACATAGAGTCCAACGCCACCGACGGCTCGATCGACCTGTCCAGCGACATCACCTCCGAGAACGTGACCATCGAGGCCCCGTTCGGCGTGGTCGACATCTACCTGCGCGGCGGGACGATCCAGACGGCCAACGACTTCTACATCGACTCCAACGGCCTGCTGCTCGTCGGCGCCAACATCTACGCCGACTACGTGACGCTCGAGTCCGTCGGCGACATGACGATCACCGGCGACATCGTCGCGATCAATTCCGTCAGCGCCACCAGCACCGGCGGCGACGTCTACGTCAGCGGCTACATCTACGGCTACGCCGAGGGCGGCACGGCCATCCTGGTCAGCGCCGAGGGCGACCTGACCATCGCCGCCGGGGGCGACCTCGAGACCTACGGCGACGTGGTGCTGCAGACCACCGGCCCCGACGGCGTGCTCGAGGTGTCGGGCGACGTCATGGGCAACGACGTCTACCTCGTCGCCCAGGGCGACATCCTGGTCGGCTCCACCGCCGACATCTACGCCTACGACGACCTGGAACTGCTCAGCGACGGGCCGGACGGCACGGCCGCGAACATCGAGATCAACGGCTGGATCAACGGCAACGGCGTCAGCATCATCAACCGCAACGACGGCGACGTGATCCTGGGCGCCACCGCCCATGTCGCCAGCTACTACTACCAGTGCACCTCGTGCCGCATCGAGCCGGGCGAAGCGACCGCCCTGCTGGGCGCCGACGGCGACATCTACATCTACAGCACCGGCGCGGTGACCACCGCCGCCGGCTCGGTCATCGACGCCACCCTCGGCTACGGCGCCGACGCCGGCCTGCTGACCATCGTCGCCAACGGCGCCGACGGCGCCACCGCTGCGATCGACCTGTCCGGCTCCATCGTGGCCGACGACACGGTGCTGACAGCCTCGGCCGGCTCGATCGCCCTGCGCAGCGGCGCGACGGTCGAGTACGGCGCCTTCACCGCCGACGCGGCCCAGGACTTCACCCTCGAGTCCGGCGCCTCGATCGAGGCCTTCGCCGCCTCCGACGTGATCGACATCACCGCCGGCGACGACATCACCCTGGACGGCCTCGTCGACGGCTCGTGGCTGCACGTCACCGCCACCGGCGACGCCAACGACCCGAACGGCGCGGTCATCGACATCGGCGGCACGGTGCGGGCCGACTACTATGTCGGCATCGAGAACCAGGCCGGGGACATCTTCATCCGCGACGGCGCCTATGTCGGCGGGGCCTACTACACCGGCTACACCGTGGTGATCGACGCCCATGGCGACCTGACCACCGAGGCCGGCAGCTACATCTACGGCGCCTCGATCCGCCTGCTGGCGACCGCCCAGTACGGCGACCTGACCACCGCCGGCGACATCTACGGCGAGGAGGTCTACCTGTTCGCCGACACCAACATGGACGTGGGCGGAACCATCTCCGGCCAGACCGTCGACATCGTCGCCCAGGGCGGCGACTCCGCCGCCGGCGACATCACCATCAGCGCCGCCATCGGCGCCACCGGCGGCATCAGGGTCCAGAACTACAACGACGGCGTCGTGACCGTGACCGAGGACGCCTCGCTGGTGGTCACCTTCCAGGGCGAGGTCTGCGTCACCTGCAGCACCGGCGGCGAGACCGCCCTGCAGGGCAACGACGGCGACGTGTACATCTACAGCGCCGGCGAGGTCGTCACCGAGGCGGGCTCGCTGATCGAGTCGACCGGCCTGTTCGGCGCCGACGCCGGCCTGCTGACCATCGTCGCCAATGACGGCATCACGCTCGGCGGCGACATCGACGCCGGTGTCGTCCGGGCCATGATCTACAGCGGCGCCGGGACGGACGGGGCCGAGATCCGCATCGACGGCCTGATCGAGGCAAGCGACAACATCTACATCGCCAACCAGGTCGGCGACGTCGTGCTGGGCGCGACCGGCGAGCTCTACGGCAACACCGCCAACACCATCAACCAGCCCGATCCCGCCATCGAGATCCGCGGCGAGCGCATCGTCACCGAAGACGGATCGATGATCCGCACCCCGACCCACGGCGAGGTCTACCTGGCCGCCTCCGCGGCCAGCGGCGTCACCCTCGACCTCGGCGGGGACGCCGATGTCGGCATCTTCTACGCCCGCAACGTCCTGGACGGCGACATCGTCATCAGCGGCGACATCAACGCCGCCGACGACATCCAGATCAACAGCAACGGCGCCCTCACCCTGGACGCCGGCGCCGCCCTCCAGGCCGACGACCTTGTGCAGCTGCGCTCCGACCGCGACATGCTGCTGGCCGGGGACATCTACGCCGGCAACTACTTCAACGCCTCCATCTACGGCGGCGAGAGCGGCGGGGCCGATGAATCCCTGATCCGTGTCGAGGGCGACATCGGGGCCGGATACACCATCCGCATCTACAACGACGTCGGCGACGTCGAGATCGGCGCCGGCGCGACCCTCAACGGCAACATGGCGGGCGAGGCCTACGGCGGCCTCGGCGACGGCTACCAGACCTACACCATCGAGATCACCGGCGAGAACATCACCACCGAGGCCGGTTCGCTGATCACCGTCGGCGCCGTCGGCGGCCCGCGCCTGGGCTCGGTCTATCTGCACGCCGTCGACTACACCTATCCCGCCTTCGGCGATCCGACCCTGGTCGACCTGTCCGGCGACATCAACACCGAGACCCTCGTCTTCAACATCGAGAACGGCGCGCTGCGCGTGCGTGACGGCGACATCGAGGCGATCAACAGCCTCAGCGTCCAGGTCGACGGCTACATCATCGTCGACGACCCGGCGACCATCTTCACCCACGACGACCTCAGCCTGCTCAGCTACGGCGGCATGACCATCGAGGGCGACCTGACGTCCGACCGCATGCTGCTGATCGACGACAGCGCCAACGACCTGGTGATCGGCGGTTTCCTGGCCGCGGAAGAAGACATCACCATCCACAGCCTGCAGGACGACGTCCGCA